>WNGG01003517.1_pt1 | contig 18032 bp, 16 predicted proteins | sample 5400661 | NCBI WGS metagenome assembly WNGG01 (sample SAMN13153372, study PRJNA577476) | soil metagenome | isolation source: 100 cm soil or saprolite under Garry oak tree replicate 1 | place: USA:California | collected 2016-06-15
GGAAACCTAAACCGATCCCCCGCTTTCCCAACGAGGCTGCGGAACGCGCGTTTTGGGAAAGTCGCGATTCGACGGCCTACGTCGATTGGACCAAGGCGAAGTCCGCCCGCTTCCCCAATCTGAAACCGTCGACCACGTCGATCTCGCTTCGGCTGCCGGTGGCGCTGCTCGAGCGCATCAAGGTGGTGGCCAACAAGCGCGATGTTCCCTACCAGTCCCTCATCAAGATCTGGCTGGCGGAGAAAGCCGAGACCGAATGAGCACCGCGGATCATCCGAGGGAGCGACCGGCCAAGTGCATGGATGCCAAACAACTCGAATCCCGGAAGGCGCAGGCGCAAAGCTGGTTCGAAAGCCTGCGCGACGAGATTTGCAGCGCCTTCGAGGCGCTCGAAGCCGACGCGCCGGCCGGGCTCCATGGCGCCGCGCCCGGGCGGTTCGAGCGCACGCCGTGGCGGCGCAGCGACCCGGGCGGAGCGCCCGGCGGCGGCGGCATCATGTCGATGCTGCGCGGACGGCTGTTCGAGAAGGCCGGCGTCCAGGTCTCGACCGTGTTCGGCGAGTTCGCGCCGGTGCCGGCCGTGCACATGAACACCCGTTTCGTGGTCACCACCAAGGCGTGGTTCGGCGGCGGCGCCGACCTCACGCCCCTGCTCGCGCAACGCCGGCAGCAGAGCGATCCCGACGCCCGCGATTTCCATGCCGCCATGAAGGCCGCCTGCGACGCGCATGCGGCGGTCGCGCCCTATGAAAAATACAAGAGCTGGTGCGATGAATATTTTTTTCTCAAACACCGCAACGAGCCGCGCGGCATCGGCGGCATTTTTTACGATTGGCACGACAGCGGCGATTGGGAAGCGGATTTTGTCTTCACCCGGGAAGTCGGAAGCGCCTTCCTGCGCGTCTACCCGGAGCTCGTCCGGCGCAATTGGGCAAAGTCCTGGTCGGAAGCCGAGCGCGAGGAGCAATTGGTGCGCCGCGGCCGCTACGTCGAGTTCAACCTGCTCCATGACCGCGGCACGTTGTTCGGGCTCAAAACCGGGGGCAATGTCGAATCGATTCTCTCCTCGCTGCCGCCGCTGGTGAAATGGCCGTGAGGGTTGGTAGCCCGGATGGAGCGAAGCGAAATCCGGGGCCCGGAGCACAGTCCCGGATTTCGCCCCCGCTTCGCGGGCGCTCCATGCGGGCTACGGATTGAGCGATCAGTTTTCCTGCGCTCCGGGTCCGCGCCGGAGCCTGCCCCGCACTTGATGCGGGGGCGCGCCTCCGGAATGAGGCTCGTCACCCCGCGCCGCCTCATCGAGGATGCGCTGCAGCGCCGAGGCATCATTGGGAAATCCCGCAGAAATCCATTTCTCCTCCGCTGCCGCGAGCGCCCTGCCGAGCTGCGGCCCTTTGGGTACGCCGCGCGCGATGAGGTCGGCGGCCTTGAGCGGAAAAACCGGCGCCTGCCAGCGCTCGGGGAGCGTCGCCAGCTCGCGCCAGGCGATGTCCGCCGCTTCGGCGCCGGCGCGCGCCCAGGCCAGCACGATCCGATCGAGGTAGCGCGCCGGCCCGAGCCGATAGAGCAGCGCACGGGCCCGGCTTTCGCCGATCGCCGGATCGATCCGCCACCAGCCGTCCGCCATCGAAGCGAGCCGCTCGTGCTCGACATTGGCAAGCCGCAGCCGCTCCCATAGCCGCTCGGCATCTTCCGCGACGCTCACCGCGAGGCCGGCCAGCCGGCGCAGCGGATCCGGCTCGAACCCGAGCACCGCTTCGACCGCGATGACGTTGGCGACGCCGGCGAGATAAGGCACCCCGCCGAGCACCTCCTCCAACAGTCCGGCCTCGGCCATGACCACGAGGGTCGGCGCCGCCCGCGGGGCGATCAGCAGCTTGAAGAGCTCCGCCCGGAGGCGCTCGCGCGACAGTTTTCGCAAGCCCTCGCGGGCGACAATGCAGGCGTGAAGCCCGTCCGGGTCGGGCGCGCCCCGGCCGTAGGCGGCGTGAAAGCGGAAGAACCGCAGGATGCGCAGATAATCCTCGGCGATGCGCATCGCCGGGTCCCCGATGAAGCGTACCCGGTGCTGCTCGAGATCCTCGATGCCGCCGACCGGGTCGTGCACCGTGCCGTCGCGCGAGACCGAGAGCGCATTGAACGTGAAATCGCGGCGTTCGGCGTCCTTTTGCCAGCTGCGGCCGAACCGGACTTTTGCCTTGCGCCCGAACGTCTCGACGTCCTCGCGCAACGTCGTGACCTCGAAGCCGGTGCCGTCGATCACGACCGTCACCGTGCCGTGCTCGACGCCGGTCGGCACCGGCCGAAAGCCCGCCGCCGCCGCGCGCCGCACCACCTCCTCGGGCAGCGCCGTCGTGGCCACGTCGATCTCGCCGGGCGGATGCCCGAGCAGCACGTTTCTGACCGCGCCGCCGACGACACGCGCCTCCTCGCCGTCGCGGTCGAGCACCGCCAAGAGCTTCGCCGGCGGACCTTGCGTCAGCCATGCCGTGTCGTTCAGCGGCACCGCGTTCTTCATCGCTGCATCGCACCGGGCACGAATTTCCCGTTCTCCATGTGCGCGGGCACGTAAGTCGAGTGCGGCGGCGCGCCGGAAAACTGCGCGATCAGGATGAAGCTGCCGACCATCAGGCCGAAAGCCGCCATGGTGAGCCAGCCGAGCGTGGGCAGCCGCCAGGATTTGGTATCGAGCACGCCGGCCTGCGTGGCCCATAGGAACAGGGCATAGGCCGCGAACGGCGCCAGGAACAGCGCAAGCTCGGTGAGTACGGGCCGTATCATCTAGAGTTCCGGCAAGTGGGTCGGCTGGTTTTTCTTGTCACCGCGCGAATGCGCCCGCAAGGCCCGCAGCCCGCAAGGCCCGTAGCCCGCATGGAGCGGAGCGAAATGCGGGAGCGGCGGTCCCGGATTACGCTGCGCTAAATCCGGGCTACGAATCATCGCGGTAAATCCGATCATGGAGATTGCGCAAGATTCCGGCGGTCACACCCCAGATGTAACGGTCGGCGAACGGGATCGCATAGAAATGCCGGATCATGCCGTTCCATTCCCGGCTGTGGCGCTGATGGTTGATCGGCTGCATCAGAAACGCCAGCGGCACTTCGAAGGTGTCGTGCACCTCCGCGGCATTGAGCGCCAGCTCGAAATCCGGGTCGACGCGAGCCACGGTCGGAACGATGCGGTAGCCGAGCGTCGTCAGGTAGAGATCGAGATAGCCGATTGGATGCACGAGCCGCCGGTCGAGCCCGATCTCCTCGCTCGCTTCGCGCAGCGCCGCGGCCAGCGGGCTCGCGTCACCGGGATCGATCTTGCCGCCGGGAAACGCGATCTGGCCGGCGTGACTCGAAAGCTCGGTGGTGCGCTGGGTGAGCAGCACCGTCGGCTCGGGCCGGTCGACGATCGGCACCAGCACGGCGGCCGGGCGGATCGGCCGCACCGCGGCAATCGCCTGCATCACCGGATCGGCATCATGATCGCCGTGAGTCGGCGTAATATTCGGGTCGGCGAGGCCCGGCGGCAGTTCGAGCGTCAATCGCTCGCGCGCGCGCGCGAAAAAATCCTGGCCGAGCAGCGATCGAGCGTTAGAGGCCGTACCCGCCATTTACAGCAGATCCCTGATCTGGGCGGCGGGTGCCATCGCGAAGAACTCGCCGGCCGACGCCACGCCGAACATGCGTTCGCCCTCGAGGTCGCGCTCCTCGCCGAGCTCGACGAGATCGTAGAACAGCGCCCGCGTCACCTTGGCCCACAGATTGCGCCGCACGTGGAGATAGGGCTTGAGCCCTGCGGTTGCCGGCTCCGGCTCGAAGCGCAGCGCGTGACCGGGCCCACAGGCGACCCAGTCGTCCACATTGGTGCGAAAATGCAGGATGCGGCCGCCCGAGTCGGGCTCGACATAGAGCTCGACTGCGAGGAACGGCGCATCATCGATCACGATCCCGCATTTTTCCACCGGGGTGACGAGAAAGTATTTGTCGCCCTCGCGTTTGAGCACGGAAGCGAACAGCCTTACCAGCGCCGGCCGCCCGATCGGGGTCTTCTGGTAGAACCAGGTGCCGTCCGCCGCGATCCGCATATCGATGTCGCCGCAATCGGGCGGGTTCCAAAGATGCACCGGCGGCGGGCCTTTGGCGCCGGCGCGCTTGACCGCGCCCGCGATCGCATCGAGCCCTCCGCCTCCGGGCCGCCCTTCGTTCGCCATGGTTACCCCTGCGTAATCGCCAGCCCGGCGCAACGCGCTCGCGGGATCGTGATCGAGGCCCCGGGAAGCACTACACGGGAAAAATAGCGTAATCTCGAAAGGAGAGCGAAGCGGCACGAGATTCGCATTGTTCCTGGAGCCGCGTCATTTCGATTACGGCCTTTTGCCTTGTTCGTGCGTTTACCCGGATAAGCCAAGGAGACCCCTGATGTCATTGCCCGGCGAAGGACTGGAAAAGCTGGAAGACATGATCGTGCGCGCCGCGGAGACGACCGCCGCCCATATAAGATCGGCCAAAGCCGCGATCAGCGCCGTCATTTTCGGCCAGGAGCGGGTGGTCGAGCGCGCGTTGGTGACCGTGCTGTCGGGCGGCCACGCGCTGCTGGTCGGGGTTCCGGGCCTCGCCAAGACCAAGCTGGTCGACACCATGGGCACCGTGCTCGGGCTCGATGCCCGGCGCATCCAGTTCACGCCGGACCTCATGCCCTCGGATATTCTCGGCTCGGAGGTGCTGGAGGAGAGCCCGGGGGCAAAGCGGACGTTCCGGTTCATTCCCGGCCCGATCTTCGCGCAGCTGTTGATGGCCGACGAGATCAACCGCGCAAGCCCGCGGACGCAATCGGCGCTGCTGCAGGCCATGCAGGAACAGCACGTCACCGTCGCGGGCGCCCGCCACGATTTGCCCAAGCCGTTTCACGTGCTCGCCACCCAGAATCCGCTCGAGCAGGAAGGCACCTATCCGCTGCCGGAGGCGCAGCTCGACCGGTTCCTGATGCAGGTCGACGTCGACTATCCCGATCGCGAGGCGGAGCGAAAGATCCTGTTCGACACCACCGGCGCCGAGGAGAGCCGGGCGAAACCGGCGATGACCGCCGAGGACCTGATGGCGGCGCAGCGCCTGGTGCGACGGCTGCCGGTCGGCGAATCGGTGGTCGAAGCGATCCTGGCGCTCGTTCGCTCGGCGCGTCCCGGCGCCGAAGGCGACGAGACGGCCAAGCTGATCGCCTGGGGACCGAGCCCGCGGGCGAGCCAGGCGCTCATGCTCGCGGTGCGGGCGCGCGCGCTGCTCGAGGGCCGCTTCGCCCCGTCGATCGACGACGTCGTCGATTTGGCGGAGCCGATCTTGAAGCACCGCATGGCGCTCACCTTCGCGGCACGGGCCGACGGCGAGACCATCGAGGCGGTGGTTGGCCGTCTGCGGGCCCGCATCGGATAAGCGAATGCCCAGCGCGGTATCTGCCAATTCCCTCGACGGCGACACGACGCGCCGCGCCACGGCGAGAGCGCGCGCGCTCACCGCCGCCATGCCGCGCCTGATCCTGGAGGCGCGTCGCGTCGCCGCGACCGTGATCCACGGGCTTCACGGCCGGCGCCGGGCCGGACCGGGCGAGAATTTTTGGCAATATCGACGCTTCGTCTCCGGCGAACCGGCGCACCGCGTCGATTGGCGCCGTTCCGCGCGCGACGATCATCTGTATGTTCGCGAGCGCGAATGGGAGGCGGCCCACACCGTGTGGATCTGGCCCGACCGTTCGCCCTCCATGATGTTCGCTTCGCCGCTCGTCTCCGACACCAAGCTCGATCGCGCGCTGGTGATGGGCTTCGCGCTGGGCCACCTGCTGGTCGAAGGCGGGGAGCGCATCGGCATTCCCGGCCTGATGCGGCCGACCGCGGACCGCAACGTGATCGACAAGATGGCGCAGGCGATCGTGCACGATCGCCAAGCCCCGTCGAGCCTGCCGCCCTCCTTCTCGCCTTCGCCGCTCGCCGAGATCGTCGTGCTCTCGGACCTGTGGAGTCCGATCGCGGAGCTGCGCCGGACCATCGCCCAGCTTTCCGCCACCGGCGCGCATGGTCACGTGGTCCAGATCGTCGATCCGGCCGAGGAGACTTTCCCGTACGCCGGCCGCATCGAGTTCATCGAGCCGGAGGGAGCCGGCACCATCACGGCCGGCCGTGCCGAGACCTGGCGTTCGGATTACGAGCGGCGTCTCGACAACCACCGCGCCGCGATCCGCCAGGAAACCGATCGCCTGGGCTGGACTTTTACCATTCACCGCACCGACCGTCCCGCGAGCGAGCTGCTGTTGAGGCTGCACGGACAGATGGGCGCCGGGCCCAACGGCACCGGCATTCATCGCTGGCGTGCGCTGCCGCTGTCCGCGAGGCACGTATGATCGCGGGTCTGCCGCTCGGCTTCGCCCAGCCGCTGGTGCTGCTGGGATTGCTGGCCCTCCCGGCCCTGTGGTGGCTGTTGCGGCTGATCCCGCCGCGGCCGCGCCAGATTGCGTTCCCGCCGACGCGCCTGCTGTTCGACATCGCGCCGCGCGAGGAAACCCCGGCGCGTACGCCGTGGTGGCTGACGCTGCTGCGATTGGCGCTCGCCGCGCTCATGATCTTTGCCGTCGCGGGTCCGCTGTGGAACCCGCCGCTCGCGACCGCCACCAAGGCGGCGCCGATCGCATTGCTGCTCGACGATGCCTGGGGCGCCGCGGCGACCTGGGACATTCGCCTGCGCACCGCCGATGAGCTCATCGCCCGCGCGGAAGCCGACGGCCGCGGCGTTGCCATCGTGCCGCTGTCCGAGCCGGGCCGCGACATTTCGCTCGAAACTCCCGGAGCCGCGCGCGTCCGGCTGCGCCAGATCCGGCCGAAACCTCACACCCTCGATCGCGCCGAAGCGCTCGGCTCGATTGCGCGCTTTCTCCAAGCCACCCCCCAGGTCGAGCTGATCTGGCTCACCGACGGCATCGATCTCGGCAATGGCGAAGCGTTCGTCTCGGGCCTCGCGCGGCTGCTCGATGGCCGGCCGATTACCGTCGTGGCCGGCGGCATCAAGCCCGCCCATGCGCTGGCGGCGGCCGACAACGCCGCCGGCGCTCTGAGCGTGCAAGTGCTGCGCGCCGCGACCGGCGCCCCCGAAACCGGTCTCGTCCGCGCGCTCGATCTCAAGGGCTTGCCGCTCGGCGACGCGCGCTTCGAGTTCAAGCCCGAGGAGCGGCAGACCGCCGCGCAGTTCGATCTCCCGGTCGAGATCCGCAACGACATTGCGCGGCTCGAAATCGCCGCCGAACGTTCTTCGGGCGCAGTGCAGCTGCTCGACAAGCGCTGGCGCCGCCGCTCCGTTGGCCTCGTTTCCGGGGCCACGTCCGAGACGGCGCAGCCGCTGCTCGACGCCGTTTATTATCTGTCGCGCGCGCTCAACCCGTTCGCCGATGTTCGCGTCGCCGAGGGGCGCGCGCCCGCCCGGGAGATCGAACGTTTCCTCGAGCAGAATTTGCCCATGCTGATCCTGGCCGACGTCGGCAACGTCGTCGGCGGAGCCCGCGAGCAGCTCATTCGCTGGGTCGAGGACGGCGGCGTGCTGGTTCGTTTCGCCGGCCCGCGGCTTGCGGCCGCCGAGGCGGACGACGACGATCTCGTTCCGGTCAAGCTGCGGCGCGGCGGCCGCACCCTGGGCGGCAGCCTCACCTGGGAGAAGCCGCAGCAGCTCGCGGCTTTCTCCCGGGAGGGTCCGTTTTTCGGCATGCCGGTTCCCGGCGACGTCGCCGTGACCCGGCAGGTGCTCGCCGAGCCGGATTCGGATCTCGGCGATCGCACCTGGGCGACGCTGGCCGACGGCACCCCGCTGGTGACGGCGGTGCGTCGCGGCAAGGGGCTCATCGTTTTATTCCACGTGACGGCGGACACCCGCTGGTCGAATCTGCCGCTCTCGGGCACCTTCGTGGACATGCTCAAGCGCATCGTCGGTCTCGCCGGCTCGACCGCCGCAGCCGAGCCCGAAGGCCGCGCCGCCAGGAACCGCGAGGTGGTTCCTCCGACCCGCGTGCTCGACGGCTTCGGGAGCTTCGAGCCGCCGCCCGCGACCGCGCGGCCGGTGCCGACGGGCTATGCCGGGCGCGCAACCGCCGATCATCCGCCGGGCTTCTACGGCCCGCCCGAAGCGCTGCTCGCCGTCAACACGCTGGCGGCCGGCGATCGGCTGGCGCCGATCGATCTTTCGCCGCTCGCCGCGCGGGTCGAACCGTATCGGCTCAGCGAGCCCAAGGATCTCCGGGGCATCGTGTTCGTTACTGCGCTCGTGTTGCTCCTGATCGATTCGCTCGTGGTGTTCTCGCTCGGCGGCGGCTGGCATCGGCTCGTGCCGCGGCGGCGCGCGGCCGCGGCCATGCTCATCCTCTGTGGTATCGCGGCCGCGAGCGCGCTCGGGATCGGCGGCAGCCGCGCCGATCCGGTCTCCGATGATTTCGCCATGAAGAGCACGCTGCAGACGCGGCTCGCCTACGTGATCACCGGGGATTCCGATGTCGACGCCACCAGCAAGGCCGGGCTGCAGGGCCTGACCCTGTTCCTGGCGCAGCGTACCGCGCTCGAGGCGGGCGAGCCGATCGGGATCGACATCGGCCGCGACGAGCTTGCATTTTTTCCGTTGATCTATTGGCCGGTGGTGCCGAACGCGGCGCGGCCCGCGGCCGAGGCGCTGGCGCGGGCCGACGCCTACATGAAGCAAGGCGGCACCATCTTGTTCGATACGCGCGACGCCGTGGCGGCGCCGGCCGGGCCGGGCGGCGAGGGCCGCGGGCCGGGCATGCAGGCATTGCGCACGATTCTCTCCTCGCTCGACATTCCCGAGCTCGAGCCGGTTCCCCGCGACCACGTGCTGACCAAGACGTTCTTTCTGCTTCGCGATTTTCCCGGGCGCTTCAACTTCGGCCAGCTTTGGGTCGAAGCCATGCCGGCGGAACGCGAGGACGAACCGCGTCGCCCCGCCCGCGGCGGCGACGGCGTCTCTTCCATTCTCATTACTTCCAACGACCTTGCCGGCGCCTGGGCCATTCAGCCCGATGGTCAGCCGATGCTGCCGTTGGTGCCCGGCGATCCGCGCCAGCGCGAGTTCGCCTTCCGGGCAGGGGTCAACATCGTGATGTACACGCTGACCGGCAACTACAAGGCCGATCAGGTGCACGTCCCGGCGTTGCTCGAGCGGCTCGGGCAATAGGAACCAGTCCGTGGACTTCGGAATCGCGTTTGCTCCGCTGGTGCCCGTCGAAGTGCTGTGGGCGGCTTTGGCCGCGGTCACATTGGTCGCGGGGCTCCTGGTCTTCATCCGCAGCCGCGGCGCGCCGCTGCGCATCGCCGGCCTGGCGTTGCTGGCGCTGGCGCTTGCCAATCCCTCCTTCACGCGCGAGGACCGCCAGCCGCTGTCCTCGGTCGCGGTGGTGATCATCGACAAGAGCCCGAGCCAGGGATTTGGCGACCGGCTGGCGCAAACCGAAGCCGTGCGCGCCGCGCTGGCGCAGCGGCTGGCGCGCATCCCCGGGCTGGAGACGCGGGTCGTGGAGGCCGGCGAGGCCGACGGCGAAACCGAGGGCACCCGGCTGTTCTCGGCACTCGGCGCTGCGCTCGCCGACGTCCCGCCCGATCGCATCGCCGGCGCCGTCCTGGTGACGGACGGCCGCGTGCACGACGTTCCGGGCGACGCCGCCGCGTTGGGGTTTTCCGCGCCGGTGCACGCGCTGATCACCGGCCATCCCGACGAACGCGACCGCCGCGTCGTGCTCCTTTCCGCGCCGCGCTTCGGCATCGTCGGACAAAGCCAGACGCTGGTGTTTCGCGTCGAGGATTCCGGCGTACCGCCCGGACCGGCGCAAGTGACCGTTCGGCGCGACGGCGACACCTTGGAAAGCCGCAGCGTGCGAAGCGGCGAAAAGGTCAGCGTGCAGATCCCGATCCCCCACGCGGGCGCCAACATCGTGGAGATCGAGGCGTCGGCGCTCGAAGGCGAGCTCACGCCCGTCAACAATCGCGCCGTGGTGTCGATCGACGGGGTGCGCGACAAGCTGCGCGTGCTGCTGGTTTCCGGCGAGCCGCACGCGGGCGAGCGCACCTGGCGCAATCTGCTGAAATCCGACGCCAGCGTCGATCTGGTGCATTTCACCATCCTGCGCCCGCCGGAAAAACAGGACGGCACGCCGATCAACGAGCTTTCGCTGATCGCCTTTCCGACCCGCGAGCTGTTCCAGCAGAGGATCAACGACTTTCAGCTGATCATCTTCGATCGCTACGCCCGCCAGGGCGTGCTGCCGCTGATCTATTTCGACAACATCGCCCGCTACGTGCGCGAGGGCGGCGCGGTCCTGGTCGCGGCCGGCCCCGATTATGCGACCCCGGGCAGCATCTGGCGCACGCCCTTGGACGTCATCCTGCCGGCCGAGCCGAGCGGGGAGACAACCGACCGGCCGTTCCACGCTCGGCTCAGCGAGCAGGGCAAGCGCCATCCGGTCACGCGCGATCTCGATGGCGCCAATTCCGATCCGCCGCACTGGAGCCGCTGGTTCCGGCTGGTCGACACCCGCAACCCCAACGGCACCGTCGTGATGCACGGCCCCGACGACAAGCCGCTGCTGGTGCTCTCGCGCCAGGGCGAGGGCCGGGTCGCGCTGCTGCTGTCCGACCATATCTGGCTGTGGGCGCGCGGTTACGAAGGCGGCGGTCCTCACCTCGATCTGCTGCGGCGCCTGTCGCATTGGCTGATGAAGCAGCCCGATCTCGAGGAGGAGGCATTGCGGCTCTCCTCCCATGGGCGCGAGCTCACGATCGAGCGGCAAACGATGGCCGACAGCGTCGATCCGGTCATCGTGACGTCGCCGTCCGGGCAAACCCGTACGATCACGCTCGGCGCCTCGGAACCCGGTGTCTGGCGCGCGGACGTTCCGGCCGGCGAGCTCGGCTTGTGGCGCGCCAGCGACGGCAAGCTGACCGCGCTCACCAATATCGGACCGGCCAATCCCCGGGAATTCGCCGAAGTCACCTCGACCACCGACGTGCTCGGCCCGCTTACGGCGGCGACCGGCGGCGACGCGCGGCGGGTCGCCGATGCGTCCGGCGTGACGGTGCCGCGCGTGCTCCCGGTGCGCTCGTCCGAGACGTTCAAGGGCGAGGACTGGATCGGACTGAAGATGCGCGACGCCAGCGTGGTGCGGGGCATCGGGGTGCTGCCGGTCTTCGCCGGTGTCCTGGGCCTGCTGCTGCTGCTCAGCAGCGTCGCGGCAACGTGGTTGCGGGAAGGACGATGACAGGAAATCAGAAGTCAGAAATCAGCGGTCAAGGTAAGTGCCCCGTTCCTTCTTCTGATTCCTGACTTCTGACTTCTGATTCCTGATCCCAGTCCGGCCGGATCGCGCCGCTCACGCCCGCGAATGCGCCGTCCGCCAGCTCGGCGACCAGCAATCTCGCCGGGTCGACCGGGCCCGGCATCGTGACTTGCCCTTTGGGAATGCGCGCAAAGCCGCAGCGGCCGTAATAAGGCACGTCGCCCACGAGCACGACCAGGCGGTGACCGTGCCGGCGCGCCTCCGCGAGCGCCCGTTCGATCAGCGCCTTGCCGATGCCGTGATGGCGGAACGGCGGCTCGATCGTCAAGGGCCCGAGCAGCAGCGCGGGCGTCTCGCCGATCCGGATTTTGGTCTGACGCACCGAGCCGACCAGGAGCGTGCCGATTCGCGCCGTGAACGACAGCTCGGGCCGATGCCCCATCTCCTCGCGGATGCGGTACGACGTGCGCGCAAAGCGCCCCGGCCCGAACGTGCGCTCGTGCAGGCGTTCGATTGCCGCCGCGTCTTCGGGCGTCTCGAGCAGGATGTTCAGCGTGAGATCGGTCATGGCGATCGCCCGCGCCGGTTGCGGCGCGCGGCCGAGCGCCGCTTAGCACTTGGCGCACGCGAGGTCCATTGCCTGGGCTGGCGCGATGCCTATTTGCTGGTAGCCCGCATGGAGCGAAGCGGAATGCGGGAACGCCGATCCCGGATTTCGCCACGCTCCATCCGGGCTACAACGGAGCATCCCGATGGGCCTGCTCGTCGAAGGCGTGTGGAAGGACGAGGGCTACGAGGCTCGCGCGGGCCGTTTCGTGCGCGTGCCGACGAGCTTCCGCAGCTGGGTCACGCCCGACGGCAGCCCCGGACCGTCCGGCCAGGGCGGATTTGCGGCCGAGCCGGGACGCTACCATCTCTACGTCTCGCTCGCCTGCCCGTGGGCGCACCGCACCGTCATCTTCCGCAAGCTCAAGGGGCTGGAGGACCTGATCTCGCTTTCGGTGGTCGAGCCGCTGATGGGCGGCGAGGGCTGGGTGTTCGGCGCGGGCGAGGGCGCGATCCCGGATTTCGTCAATCACAAGCGGCGGCTGGCCGACATCTATCTCATCGCCGATCCGCATTACAGCGGCCGCGTCACCGTTCCGGTGCTGTGGGACAAGCGGCGAAACACCATCGTCAACAACGAATCCGCCGAGATCATCCGCATGCTCAATTCGGCATTCGATGCGTTCACCGACGTGCGGACCGATTACTATCCGCCGGAGCTCCGCGAGGAGATCGACCGCGTCAATCATTTCGTCTACGAGAACGTCAACAACGGCGTCTACCGAGCCGGCTTCGCGAGCTCCCAGGAAGCCTATGAGGAAGCATTTTTGGCGCTGTTCGCCGCGCTCGAGGAACTCGAGGCGCGTCTGTCCGGCCGGCGCTATCTCGCCGGGGAAAAACTCACGGAAGCCGACTGGCGGCTGTTCACGACGCTGGTACGGTTCGACGCGGTCTATTACGGCCATTTCAAGTGCAATCTTCGCCGCATCGTGGATTATCCGAGCCTGAGCAATTACCTGCGCGATCTCTATCAGGTCCCCGGCGTCGCCGAGACGGTGAGCATCGACCATATCAAGCGGCATTATTACGGCAGCCATCGCCACATCAACCCGACCGGCATCGTGCCGCTCGGCCCCGCGCTCGATTTCTCCGCGCCGCACGACCGCGCGCGGTTCGCATCGTAGGATGGGTTGAGCGAAGCGAAACCGGCGGCCGCGGGGCGCCGTCCCCGCGAAAGCGGGGACCTCGATCAGCAAGCCGATGGGGTTCGCGGCAAGCGGCGCTCAACCCATCCTACGCGGTGTCTTTGCCGAGCGAATGCGAGGGATGCCGCGTATCGCCGCGCTTATTCTGATGACGCACGTAGGTGATCAGCGCTTCGGGGCGCTCGGCCTTGACCTTGAGGGCGGCGATGAGCGCATCTTCCGCATCGATCGTAACGCGGTCGGTGTGTCCTTTCAGCCGGAACCCGACGGTGAAATGCATCGGCACCTCCTCGATCCGCTCCGCGCCGCAAGCCGGCACAACCCTAGTCGTTCTCGCCCAAAATCCGCCACTCACCGCGCACAAAGTTCCCAAAACTGCGCGATCGCCGCAAGCACTCGCGGCTTGCAGGCTGCCAAGACACAGTAGGGAGGAATGACGATGGGTTCCTGGCTCAGTGAACGCGAACAACGCCTCGTCGCGGGTGCCGAAACGGCTTCGGCTGCGACGCCGATCCCGACCCAGATCGTATCGAACGGCGAATATCTTCCGCCGCCGCAGAGCCAGACGCAGAAGCGCCTCGAGCGGCGGATCCTGGAGCTGGCGGATACCAACGCCAAGCGGCTCGGCCTGAGCCGCCGGCAGTTCATGCGCACGGGCTGCGGCATGGCCGCCGCATTTTTGGCCATGAAGGAGATCTACGGCGGCAACGTGTTCCAGGTGGAGGAGGCCGAGGCGCGCGAGCCGGAGCTGATGATGGCGCGAGCACAGAGCCTGGCCGGGCAGTTCATCTTCGACGTGCAGACGCACTTCGTCCGCGACGATTTCGATCACAAGGAGCTGCTCGGTCTCGGCGATTTCGCCAGCCAGCACTGGAACCCGAAGATGAAGGAAGAGGGCCTGTCGCTCGCCCGGTACAAATTCCAGAACTACGTCAAGGAGATCTACTACGACAGCGACACCAACCTGGCGCTGCTGAGCGGCGCGCCGTTCGACGACCCGACCTGGTGGCTGCTGTCCAACGAGCAGATCGTCAAGGCGCGCGAAATGATCAACGATTTCGCCGGCTCACGGCGCCTGCTCGCCCACTCGGTCATCACGCCCAAGCAGCCCGGCTGGATGGACGAGGTCGACAAGGCGATCGCGGTCTACAAGCCCGACTCGTGGAAAGCCTACACCATCGGCGACCCGCTCTCGCCGTCGAAGTTCCCCTGGCGCTTGGATGACGAGCAGGTGATGTATCCGTTCTACGAAAAATCGGTGAAGGCCGGGATCAATGCCATCTGCATCCATAAGGGCCTGCTGCCGCCGGACTACGAGAAGTCCTTCGCCGGGGTGTGGGAATACGCAACCGTCTGGGACGTCGGCAAGGCGGCCAAGGATTGGCCGCAGCTGAATTTCGTGATTTATCATTCCGCGCTGCGTCCGGTCCTCGAGCTGCCCGATCAGGCCTGGAACGAGTTCGAGACCTCCGGCCGCATCAAATGGGCGAGCGATCTCGCCGAGATTCCGCAAAAGTTCGGAGTGACCAACGTCTACGCCGAGCTCGGCACCTCGTTCGCCAATTCGGCCGTGGCGCATCCGAAATTCTCGGCGGCCTTGGTCGGCACGCTGATCAAGGGGTTTGGGGTCGACCACGTCCTCTGGGGCACCGATTCGGTATGGTATGGATCCCCGCAATGGCAGATCGAAGCGATGCGGCGCCTGGAGATCCCCGAGGACATGCAGAAGAAATACGGATTTGCGGCTCTCGGCGGCGCCAACAGCGCGACCAAGCAAATGATCTTCGGCGGCAACGCGGCCCGGTTTTACCGAATCAACCTCAAGGCAACCGACAACGCGCCGATGCCGGCCTATTCCGAGGATCGCCTGGCCAGGCTGAAGGCCGAGTACGAGTTCGCGGCCAAGGAACCGTCGAACCTGCGCTACGGCTACGTCCGCGCGGCCTGAGCCTTCCGCTGTAGAATGGGCAAGGACGCGAAGCGACCTTGCCCACGCGGATCCTCGACGCGTCTTCGTTCCTTTCCCGGGCACGGCATGCGGGGCGCGTCTTTGGCAATGGTTTTGCTTGCGCGCGGCCCATCCGCATCCGAGAATATCGCTCGGAAGGAAAACAGAATGCGCGTCTGCACCTTGTTTCCTGCCGCGACCGAGATCGTGTTCGCGCTTGGATTGGGCGACTCGCTCGTCGGAGTAAGTCACGAGTGCAATTATCCGGCCGCCGCTTCGAAGCTCCCGAGCATCACCAGGTCCAAGGTGCCGGCCGGGCTGACCAGCGCCGAGATCGACCGCGTCGTCACCGCAACGCTCCAGGCGGGGGAAGCGCTCTACGGGCTCGATGCCGCGCTGCTCGAACGGCTCTCGCCGGACCTCATCATCACGCAAGCGCTCTGCGAGGTTTGCGCCTTGTCGAGCGACGAAGTGCGGCAATGCCTCTCCGCGCTCACCTGCAGGCCGCGGCTCTTGAGCCTCGAGGCCAATTCATTGGCGGGCATTCTCGACGACATAAGCACCGTGGCCGTGGCGCTGGGCGGGCCCGATCGCGGCGAGCGCCTGGTCGGATCGCTGCAGGCGCGGATCGAGGCGATTGCGAGGAGGACGGCAGACGTGGCGCATCGCCCGCGGGTCTTCTGCATGGAATGGGTCGACCCGCCCTATTGCGGCGGGCATTGGATGAAGGAGCTGGTCGAGATCGCCGGCGGCGACGACGCGCTGGCGGTGAGCCACCGGCCTTCCTATCGCGTCGCCTGGCAGGACGTGCTCGATTTCGCGCCGGAAATCATCGTGCTCACCTGCTGCGGGTTCGACCTCGAGCGCTGCTCGCACGAGAGCCGGATCCTGGCCGGCTTCCCGGGAGCGCACGCGCTGCCGGCGATCCGCAACGACCAGGTCTTTGCCGCCGACAGCGCCGCCTACTTCGCCCGGCCGGGGCCGCGGATCGTCGACAGCCTGGAAATTCTCGCGCACATCGTCCATCCGGAAAAGATTCCGGCCCCGCAGCTCCCCGGCGCCTTTCGCAAGCTTCGCGTTTCCGAGCACGATTTCGCTTGAGCCGCACGCCGGAACCCGCGTGCGTGGGTCCCGCTATTGCGGCCAATGGCTCACACGAAGCCTCGCCCGACAATTACGCGCTTTATCAGCGCGACGGAGTGAAATCCGATGCCCCGCGGGCGTTTCCGCGCGTATGGGGATTGCGATGAGCAGCTAACATCCGGTGCCCCGGGCTGACGCTCGATGCCCCGCGAGCCGCTCCCCTGGTATGGGGATTTGGATGCTGAACCTGCATCTTGTGCCCCGGAGTGCGAGTGGATGTCTCGCTCGCCGCGAGTACGGCGGGGGAGGACGCCATCAACAAGCCCGCTATGGCGGCGAACGACAGGATCTTGGTCATTGCGACCTCCTCTTCGTAGATCACCTCGAAGAAAACTCGCGCCGAGACGTTTTGTTTCGACGTTTTGTTTCGCTTGGACCGTCGAACGTGCAAGTAATTTGTCGCAGATCATTCATCTATCAATACGCGCCGTTCATCTGATATTCATCGAATCCTCAACTCTATTTCGCGCCGCTGCAATCGCAATGACGCAGGCTGTTCCAAATGAGCAATCCACTGACGGCGTGATCGCAATGCGGCGCCCGATCAGCCGAAGCGCTGCCTCAGCGTTGCCATGTAGGCACGGATGCGGTTGGCATTGACGCCGAAGTCGCTGCGTCCCTGACGGCTCTCCGAGCGCATGTCGATACGGCTCCCGGGCGTCTCGGCCGCGACCCGGATCACGATGTCGTCGGTGAAGCGGAACCATCGGCTGGTCTGGCGCGCCTCGATGCGGCCGGCCGCTGGATCGGCCGCCACGACGGTCCAGCCCGGCATCGCCTTCGCCGTATCCAGCGCGAGCCGGAACGCCTGTTCCGGTGGCAGGGCGGCCTTGAGCGGGGCCAGGTCCGGATAGGCGGCCTTTTGCTGCTCGGCGATCTGTGACCCCGCATAGGTCGCGGGACCGGCGTTCTCGGCGGCGCGCGCCGGCAACGCGGCAACATAGTTCGGCGGATTCTCGGTGTCGGTGGTGATGTCGTGGATGCGCGGCAGCGTCTTGAGCCTGTGGTCGAACTGCCAAGGCACATAAGCGAGCACGGCGCCCACGGCGAGCCCGATACCCGCGATCGTCAGGCCGCGCCAGCCGAGTTGCGGCCACCCCGCCGCGAGCACGAAGAGCGAGACGATCGCGGCCGCCAACGCGACATATCCGGAGGCGGGCATCAGCCAGGAGAAGGCGAAGCGGAAATGCCACCACCCCGCGCGCCACCCCAGCGGCGAGACGACCAGCAGCACCAACGCCGCCGCCGCCAGCCCGAGGCCCAAATATGCCGCGTATGGCGCCCAGTTCCGAATCACGACAAAGCCGCCCATCTTCATTCGCCTTCGCTCCTGCAAACAAGAGCCGGGCAGTTCTGTTCCTGCAAACAAGAACCGGGAATTTTGTTCCCCGGGAAAATGTCGCACCGAGGACGAATGTTCAACCGAGAAAATCGAGTTTCGGCGTCGCTCACCCCGTTTGAGCTCGCAAGCAAGGAAATCCAAGCCGCCCGGCCGGGCTGGCACTCGTCAACGCACGAACTCGTGAAAAGGCGGCGGACAAGTCTTGCGGCCGTCACACCGCTTGGATACGCTACGTTTTTCGGGGATACGCAGGCTCCCCGTCAGACGCCGGCCGTCCAAGCTCTGCGCAACGCTCGCTCGCCGAGGTGATTGCGCATGGACGGAAGCCCCCCGTCTCTTCTTTCCGTGACCCCTTCTGGAAGCGTCCTTCAGGGAACGCCGCTGCTTCAGGCGGTGGGCCTGACCAAGCGCTACGGCGAGGAGCGGGTGCTCGACGACGTGAGCTTTTCGGTGCATCCCGCCGAGGTGCTCGGCCTGATCGGACCGAACGGAGCCGGCAAGACGACGCTGCTCGAAGCCATGGCCGCGCTCGTTCCGGTGGATTGCGGCGCCG
>WNGG01003369.1_pt1 | contig 18030 bp, 18 predicted proteins | sample 5400661 | NCBI WGS metagenome assembly WNGG01 (sample SAMN13153372, study PRJNA577476) | soil metagenome | isolation source: 100 cm soil or saprolite under Garry oak tree replicate 1 | place: USA:California | collected 2016-06-15
TGCAGAGTCGATCCGATTCCCGGCTTCAGCCAAGTCAGCGCTCGGCAGAGTTTCCCTGTTATCTCTCGCTGTTCTTTCCAACCAACTTGTCGGGGTCCTAGTCGTTGGCACTCAACTGGCGACACTCGTCCATCCTTCGACAAGAAAGAAGACAAGGCTGTTCTCGCTCCAATTTTCGCCAATCGCGCTCTTCCTGCTAATTCTGTACGCAACGATGCAAACGGCGCTGGCTCCCGGGCTTTCGATCGTTGGACCCGGCGCCAACTTATCGGTCCTCACAACCAACCTCTCCTTCCTCTTTTATGCATACATCTTCGTGGTGCCACTCGTCCTGTTTGGAATCAAGCTCCGCGAAAGGTCAGTTTTCGTCCCTTGGACCATCGCGTGCGGAATCGGGCTGGCCCTCTCAGTAATGCCGGGGCATGTTTTCCAAGATATTGGATATAGATGGGTCCTGCTCCTCTCATTACCGCTGCTGTTTCTGGCCTACGAGGGCTACACCAAGTTGCGGGTCCGCACCGCATTCGTGACCAGGAATTGGGGAGGCGTGCTACGCGTAGTAGTGATCGTCTCGCTTTCGAGCTCGGCAATAACATACGCCATCCTTCCAGCTCAATCAGCGCTGACTCTCTACACCGTGTTTCCCCAGTACGTTCCTACTTCCATGGTCCAGAGTAGCCTGCCCTCTTCCGATTATCCGAATGTTGTGAACGCGATGCTCTGGGTAGATTCGCACCTAGATTCGAATAGTGTCTTGATCACACAACAGGCGTTCTATGGCTGGGCGCGATCCTATCTCTCGCCCGACAAAGAGGTGGTGAACAGTTTCCTAGGCTCCCCAACTTCTGCAATCGATCAAACGGGATCCTACACTCACGTCCTCACGGTCTGGTGGGTTGAAGGATCAGGATGGTTTCAAGGCTCGTTTCCAGTCGGTGCAAAGCTATTGGTGAGGTTCGGAGATCTTGCTGTGTATGAGTATCGTTAGGCCAATGTCGCAATCAGTTGGAGTATTTCGACAAAGCGGGATGTACCAAACCAATACAATTAGCGTTATCAACCCTTCAACTTAGGGGTCAGCAAGTTTGATCCAGAACGCGGAGTCGGTAGGGCTACGAGATGTGGTCGAAAAGAGGCTTAGCCTTGACCCTCAAACGGCTATTTCTCGAATAGTCGACTTCGTTAGGACATCATTCGCGTCTTCACGATGTGCAGGAATCGTTGTAGGTCTCAGCGGTGGAATAGACAGTGCGCTAACAGCGACTCTCTGCGTCAGGGCAGTTGGGCCCGAGAAAGTGACAGGGGTCTTCATGTTCGAAGAGAGAATGCGAGACGGCATCGACGCTCGGCACGCTCGCGAGATTGCTAATAATCTCCACATCCGAACTCTTGACTTGACTCTGGATCCTCTTATCAAGCGTTTCTCTGAGACGTTTCCAATCAAAGTCGAACATCAAGTAGCGAGAGGCAATCTGAAAGCAAGAATGCGGATGATGAGCCTCTACTACCTCGCGAACGCGAAAAACCTCCTCGTCGCAGGTACCGGAGACAGGAGTGAGGACCTCATCGGTTACTTCACAAAGTACGGGGACGGGGGCGTGGACTTTCTTCCAATCGCCCACCTCTACAAATCACAGGTGAGATTCTTAGCAAAGCATGTAGGCATCTCGCCGGAAGTAGTTGAGAAGCCATCATCTCCGAACCTCTGGGAAGGCCATAAGGCCACCGACGAGATCCCGCTTGACTATGCAGAAATGGATAGAGCACTTGTCTGCCTCTTTGACTTGAAAGCATCCCCAGAAGAGACAGCGAAGAATCTAGGAATCGACGAACGGAAGGTCCGGGACATTTTGTCGAGATTTGAGAATTCGACGCACAAGAGATCGTATCCGCCCATGATCGGGAGCTGGTAACTTGAATCTCCAGAAGAGACTTCGCAGCCACAAGGCCAAGATCGCCGTCTGGGGAACCGGATACATTGGCCTCTCAACGATGGCCTACTATGCCAAGAATGGGATCAAGTGCGTCGGGTACGACATTGTTCCAGAAACGATCCGGAGCATCAACGCGGGCGAAATCTCGCTTGTTGGCCTTGGCCAATGGTTGGGCTTCTCTGCAGAACCACTCGTGAAGAACGGCCTCATGCACGCGACAAGTAAAGTGAAAGACATCATTGACGACTCGTCAATCAAAGTTCACTTCATTTCGATCCCAACAGAACGGAGAGGTAAGCCCTGGGACGGCGCACTGCAAGATGTGTCGAAGAAATTATCCGCGAAGAAGGTCGAAAACGGACCTGATCTAGTGATAGTCGAATCGACGCTCTCCCCCGGACAGTGTGACAAAGTGCTGGTCTCTACGCTCCGCAGGTCAGGACGAGACGTTCCGAATGAATTCCAGGTGGCCGTAGCTCCAAGGCGCGACTGGTTCGACAACCCGGGGCTCAACGTCCACACGATCCCACGGGTTGTCGGAGGCCTCGACGGAGAATCGAGAGCGGCCGCGATGGACGTGTTAGGGATAATCTGCTCCAAACTAGTCCCTGTTTCCGATCACAGAATTGCTGAACTGGTCAAGTCGACCGAGAACTCGTTCAGAGCCCTCAACATAGCCTTCGCCAACACTCTATCTCGCGCCTTCCCAGACATCGACACCATAGAACTGATCAACGCGGCCGCGACAAAATGGAACTATGTTGCTCACTATCCAGGACTGGGGACTGGAGGATACTGTATTCCCCTCGCTCCTGAATATCTCATCGAAGGGTCCCGAAGCAAAGGAGAGCACACTGACTTTCTGTCCCAGATCAATGAAGTCAATAGAGCACAGACCAGATTCGTGGGAGAACTCATTGCCAACAGCCTGTCCGGAAGTTCTGTTGGAATACTTGGCCTGAGCTACAAGCGTAATCTGAAAGTTCATGTTCTCTCGCCCACTATAGTGCTCGCCGAGGTTCTGAAGAAAGCGGGAAAGCACGTTGTGATTCAGGATCCGTTCTACTCTGCGAAGGAGATAGAGGAGATAGCCGGAGTTGGCACTTTCGGTTATCCAGAGGATCTGAAAAAATTCGATTCTGTCGTGGTGTCTGTTCCCCACCTTGAATATACCGAGACTCCTGTGCCAGCACTCCTGAAATCCATCAAGGCAGGCACCTTTGTGCTAGACGCAGAGGGTGCCTGGCAGAGTTACAGAGACTTCTTCCACCAGAAGAAGATCGACTACAGAAAAATTGGCGACGCTGGTTGGGCGATTCTGAGAATGAAGAAATGACGGGGCTTAAACCATACGTTTCAATCATAGTTCCATGCTTTAACGAACAGGATAACATTGGAACCTGTGTTGCTCAACTAGGCGAAACTTTTCGTCCTACTCAGATTCCCTATGAGATTCTACTCGTCAATGATGGTAGCACGGACGCGACCCTTGAGCGGGCACGACTTCTATCTAACTCCCATTCCTCAGTCCGAATCATCGACCTCGTTGAGAATTTCGGAAAGGCTGTCGCTCTAAGGGAAGGTGTTCGGCGAGCCAGGGGTGATATAGTCGCCTTCTTCGATGCGGATCTCCAATACACTCCGGGGGACCTTGTAACTATGGTCGCCCGACTGAAAGATGGAATAGACTTTGTGAATGGAAGCAGGGACTACAACGGTTATGGCGCGTCAAGAACGGCCTTCTCCCGTCTATACAACAGGGTTGTACGGCTGCTGTTCCGAATGCAACTTAGGGACTCGAATTGCGGCATCAAGGTGCTGAAGAAAGAGGCGGCTGGTGCTGGCACGATATTCGATTATGGCCTTCCGTTAGTTGTGCCACTCTTGAAGGTCCGAGGATTTGAATCAGCGGAGTTCCCCGTAACGCTGCATGAGAGGAAGAACGGAGAGTCAAAGTACTTCCAGAACGGTCATTTTCTCGGCGGCTCCAAGAACGTTCGAGACATAACTTATCATTCCATCATGCTCCTTAGCTTGCTAGCTCACAGACCTTTTGAATGGGGACGTGGTGACGAGAGCTCGCGCAACAAGACGGATTCTTAATGTTAGAGCACGGTGCGAAGTAAAAGATCAAATGGCGCGAGTCGTTATTCTAAGCCGCCGGAGCATCAGACACCCCTTGGGGGGCGGCGCATGTAGATACGTCCATGAGATATTCCGTCGCCTCACAGACCATCACTCCGTTACAATTCTCTCGTCAGGAGGCTCTCGTAGCAAACCCGTCGAGGAGATAGATGGCATAAGCTACCGGCATTTTCCCGAATCGACTCACCGGTCATTCTTGCCAGTGATGTACCTCGCAAAATTTGCCGGGAACACCGACCTCCTAATCGATAATTCTGATGTGGGAATACCGTGGCTAACTCCCTTATACGCTCGAACGCCACGCATAACGATAATCCATCAGCTTGTTCGCGAGATATTCTATCAAGAACTTCCGAGACCTATTTCCGACCTCGGCTTTGTTCTCGAACCATTGCTATACAGACTCTACTCTCGCTCCAAAATAGTGGCCGTTTCTAAGAGTACTTCTCGCGACCTCATGGATTGTGGCATCCCAGCGCAGAATATTAGTGTGGTCTCACCTGGCTGCCCGACATCGAATCTCCCGCGGAAGACTTTCCAGGAACGCTCCCCCAACAATATTGTGTGCATCACGCGATTGATGAAATACAAGGGAGTACAACTGGCACTGATCGCCATGAAGGGAATAACGAGCAAATTCCCTGAAGCTCGGATGTATATCGCAGGTTCGGGGCCCTATCAGAACGAATTGACAAATATGGCTGAGCAATCTAGAATAGCGAGAAACGTCACTTTTCTAGGAAGAATATCCGACCAGAGCAAGTTCAAATTATTCGGTGAGTCAAGGGTCGTGGTATCTCCCTCGCAGAGAGAAGGATTCGGAATGTCAGTGATTGAAGCCAATTCAGTGGGGACTCCGGTCGTTGGTTGGAACGTTCCTGGACTCAGAGACTCGATCCTTCACAACGAGACTGGTTTTTTGGCACCCTTCCCCAATCACCAAGCGCTGGCCGAAGAGATTCTGACTCTCCTGAGCGACAACTCCACTTGGGATCGACTTTCGCAAAATGCAAGGGATTGGTCCGCTGTCCATTCTTGGGATCGATCTGCTAAGGAATTCGAAACACTCATCGACCAGACAATCGAGTGAAGGCAAACGAAAAGGCATGCTTGAGAGTCTACGTCGTGCTCGAGACTCGCAGTCGGTTCAACCTTAAGGTCGAATGTCGAAACCGCGAACTCTGTAAACGACTTTGACGGGAATGAGGCCAACGAACTCCTTCGTTTCGGGACTGGGCTTGAAAATAAGGAGTATCTATCGCAATTACCACCTCATCTTGTTATCAGGGTTTGCTGTCGCATTTTGGTTCAGAGGGAATTATCTCATCTATTTTTGGGACCAGACTTTCCCTCTCAATCCTCTTTCCGGACTTGTAACTTATAGTCAATCATGGTACTCCACTGCAAGTCTGGGATTTCCAGCTGGTCAAACGCAAACCTTCATTCCGTATTTTATCCTCATATCGTTCTCGACGATTTTCGGTATACCATTGTGGACCTCGGAAGCTGTCGTCTATTACACTATTCTTGTTTCCGGTGGCGCTGGAATGACCTACTTGTTCAGAACTTTGTTCACGTCTCTCTCGAACAGATGGATTCCGCAGGTCTCCGGCCTCTTTTACATGTTCAACGTCTATGCGATGGTCTTCATGTGGCGCGTGTTCTCAACCAACGTTTTCGGATATTCGTTCATGCCCTGGGCATTAGGATTGTTTCTCAAAGGCCTTCGTCAAGACAACATGCGAGACCTTGTAAAATACATCCTACTTTTTGGGCTGGTAGGATTTCTATCAGTTCCTGGGTTCGAACTTTTTCCGATCGAAATCTTGGTCCTCTGTTCGTTTCTCCTCTATAGTTTCATTTCTAGGTTTCAGACGATCAAGAGACAGTCCTTCAATGCAGCTGCGATAATCACATCTTGGACGTTGCTAAATCTTTGGTGGATTCTGCCTCTTTATGCAGGATTGTCTGGAACAATATCCGAGTACCAGTCGTTTGGTACCACCTTTCTTTTCGTCTATAACAGCAACAATACGACAATACTGAACTTGCTCTTAATCTCGGGTTGGTCGCCTCTGTACCAAGCTCTTTCTTATCCTTCTACCTACATTTGGTCCAGCATCTACCAGCCAGAATCTCGAAGCGTCTTATCGCTGATTGCAATCCTAATACCTGTCACGATTTGTCTGTCATTCAAAATGAGATCATATTTCAAAGAAGTCATTACAATTTTCGGTATCATGTTGCTTGCTCTAGCTGGCGCGGAAGGGGCGCAACCTCCATTCTCCACTGTTAATCGGTTCTTCTACGACCACCTGCCGTATGCGCTTCAAATCGATTTTCGAGACGTGGGACTCCAATTTGGACTTGCTTTGGTTTTTGCTGTCTCGTTGCTCTTTGCACTAGGACTGCATTACGTTCAATCATGGCCTGGTTTCCCCTCAAACCGTCTGACCGCGAAATCAACCGGGAAAATTCTCGCTATCGGAATCGTAATTGCCGTTATCGGCGTTTATTTTTGGCCCATGTGGACTGGCGACGCGATGCCGCCGTTGTCCCGAGTTCAGATTCCTTCCGCCTACAGTCAAGCGGTGAGCTTTTTCAACGCGGACCAAACAAATTATAGAATTGTTTCTCTCCCAACTCAAAACGGTGTGCTTGAGCTGTACAATTGGCAACACGGGATCGTGGGGCCTCCAATATTCCAGCAGTTTGGTATCCCTACCATTTCTAGCGAAACTGGCGTCCCAGCCGAGGACGGGATCATAACCTCCGTGAATCGGGAACTCTACACCAACAATGCCTCCGCACTTGCCAAGGTATGGGGAATCATGAACGCAAAGTATGTTGTGCTTCAACAAGACAAGAACTGGACGTACAACACGTACGGGAATCAGACGACTACCTCTTTCCTAGTAAACCATTTGACAGGACTCGAACCAGTTTGGAGTGATGGCCCCATTACGATTTACAGGAATTCATTCTGGTATGATCAGATCTACGTGACAGGATCTGTCCTTACCGATAATTACAGCATGGCGCAACCTGCGCGAGTTTCAGAAATCTCGACATTCGACAACTGGTCAATTGAGGGCTCCAATCAAGCTGTAAACTTCACTGCAGTCTCGAGTGGATTTAGCATGGCAATGCAAGGAACTCCCGGTGCCTATTCCTACACTTACCTAACTTCACCCAAACCGCTCACAGTTCCCACAAACGCAGAGTATGTCGAAATGAGGTTCAAGACGAGTGACCTGGGCAGTGTATTATTGCAGGTGCAAGAGTCGAATGGTCAGAACGTGTGGCTGTACGCACTTAACCCTCCGCCAGACAGTTCGTCTAACCATTATGATAACACTGATTGGTATACGATTTTCTACGATCTTCCCGCTAACGGAGTTATCACTCCGATTGCGAATCTTTCGGTCTATTTGACCAACAAGATTGGGCTTTCAGGGCCCGCCCAGCTAAACGTCGACTATGTTCGATTTGACTCGGATATTGGCTCAACAAGCGACCAAATTCGTCTCATGATGGGCTCTAGTATTGAGCCGAATGAAACTACTTTCTTTTCAAGCCAGAATCAATTGGGACCGATACCAAGCTCACTATTGCCTGAATTGTCCGTTTTGGGACCTCATCCGGAAATGACTTGCAAAAAGATCGCTCCAACGGAGTACGCCGTGCAGATCACAAATGCAGCGAAACCATTTGCGCTCGTCCTCGGCCAGCTCTTCGACACAGGATGGCAGGCATGGATCGGGAACACACAAGTTTCGCAGCATTTTACTGTGAACTTGGGTATGAATGCATGGATAATTACGAAGCACGGATCCTTTACCATCGATGTGAGATTTGCTAACCAGTCAGTCGTCATTACTTCTGCCATAATCTCTGTATTGACTGCAGTTTTGCTGACAATGGTTTTCATTGCGATGTCAATCAGGCGATGGCCGAAAACACATCAGTGAGTAACACGAATTCTGATGCGTTCCCATGGGTAACCGTGATTATGATAAATTATAACGGGAAACATCACCTTCAAACATCTCTGCCACGACTCATGGCCACACGTTATCCACGTTTCGACGTAGTTTTAGTAGACGCGAATTCAGTCGATGGGAGCCAAGAGTTCCTTCAAGATCAGTGGGGGTCGGAACCTAGAATTTCTATACTCCTAGAGAAACAGTCGAGTGGACTCGGAGCAGCACAAAATCTGGCGACTCGGATCGCAAAGGGGGAACTCCTTGTCTTCCTGGACAATGACGCTCGAGTGACCGATGGCTGGTTGGGGCCACTAGTGAGAACTTTCCAAACAAATGCAACAATTCGTGCGGCTCAAAGCAAGCTTGTAAGGGACGATCTTCCTAGAATGGTAGACGGTGTTGGTGCTTTCATCAGCCCAATTGGTTTACTGATCGATCGTGCGAGGGCTGACAAATTCAGGGATGTCGGCCAATGGGAGAAGCTGGAAAACATTTTCAGCGTCAAAGGGGCAGCAATGATGTTCGGTAAGCAAGCTCTTCAAGAAGCTGGCGGTTTCGATCCCGATTTTTTCCTGTACAACGAGGAACCTGACTTGTGCTGGAGAATTTGGAGCCTTGGCTATGATGTGGTCTATGTTCCGACATCAGTTGTGTATCACAATTCTAGCGGCTCGATCGCCCCTCGAAGAAGCGAGTTGAGGTATTTTCACGGAACGAAAAACTATCTCTTTATGGTTCTCAAGAACATGCCCACCAGGCAACTTGTGGTGGCAATACCATGCCATGTTGCAGTCTGGACGCTAACATCGCTGTTCTTGCTGAAGAAAGGCAAGAAGCGAGACGCAATCTCTGTTATTCGTGGCTTTTTCTGGGTCTTCTCGCACTCACGGCTGATAATGGAGAGACGATCAAAGCGAATGCAAGCGAGTCGACGTGAAGTACCGCGTAGCGTTGTGCGAACGTTCACTATTAGCTACTTGATTCGCACCATGAAGGAGTATACAATTGACGACCCTAAGGAGCGCAGTTCCTATCTTCAATCATAGCCTTCCAATTTCTCACTGCGTTCCCGCTAACCAAGTTCACACTTATCATAAGTTTCGCTGTCGGAACTTCCCCTGGTCACAGACGCGTTGTAGTACCATCTAAAGAGACTCAATCGATCCCACATGGAGGACTGGTCACTGACTAGCAGAGTCATCACTTTCATCCAAAATGGCCTCGCCGACCCACAAGCAGGTTTGCGATTTCTCCTCCTTGGTCGCCGCGCAACCAGTCAGTTCGAGCTAGAGAAACTGTTGAAGCCTATGAGGATTAGTCGAGGAGAACTTGGTTCATATTATCAGAAATTAGACCTACATGTTGAATTCACGAGACATATCAATTCGATCCTAAACAATCATAAGGGATTAGGTCAAACAAGGGCAGGCCCCGAACTCTACGTGATAACTCGCGCCCTTCGACCGAGAACCGTGATGGAAACCGGCGTCGCAGCAGGAATATCCAGTGCGTACATCCTCCAAGCTATGGCAGACAACAGGTATGGGAATCTAGTGTCGTTAGACACTCTCAACTACGAAGTTGAGTACCTGCCTAAAATAGGACGAGCGCCGGTCGAGTTACTTCCTCGAGGTTTCCCAACTGGATTTGCTATCCCCAATGAGCTCAGGTCTCGGTGGGAGCTTCATGAAGGTAAGAGCCAGGATTTGTTACCATCAGTTCTGGAAGGCCTTGGGACTCTAGATATCTTCTTTCATGACAGCGAACACACATACGCAAACATGCTCTTTGAATTCCGCATGGCATGGAAACATCTCAATTCGAAAGGGCTCTTGCTAGCGGATGATATATCTTGGAACAAGGCCTTCTTGCAATTTGCACGAGAGGTTCCCGCGCATGCTGAGAGAATCAGAACCGCGGCACTTGGAGCAATTATCAAATGAAATACGAACGACACTTGAAGCGGGCAAACTATCCAATGGATGCCGTCGTGGGGTGTTTCTACATAGAAGCAGATCGCAATCCGGTTGAATTCAGCAGAAACTGCAATCGTTTCGTATAAGTGTGATCCCTATGGGCCCTTTCCTGCCCCGCTGCGGCAATGTCTTTCCTTCCCGTATCGTCGTGTAAGTAACGATCGACAAGTTCCACGAGGTCGTCGGGCGTACTATAGCATGCGATTTCTCTTCCCGGAGCATAGAAATCTTCTAGTCCGCTGGGCGCATCTGTTATCAGGAATGACCCGCTTCCCGTAGCCTCGAAAATTCTCATGTTCAGTTTTCCAAGCGCCTGGAGGTCCGATTTATGATGGACATTTATTGTAATCTTCGATCGGTTCAGAATGTTCACTAGATTCATGCCATAAGAATCACTGCTCACGACGTGCCTGCGTAGGTTCTTGGGAACCCATGGTGATCGCCAGTATGGTCCCCAAATCCTGATGTTGTACCTGATCAGTTTGGAAAGCAGCCGCGCTCTATCTGGATAATAAGTGCCAACGAAACTGACTGGGTAAGTCTTACGCTGCTCAAGCGACTTGTGAATAGAGGGATCGCATGCAAAAGGCGAGTAAATTACTGACCTGATACCTTTGCGCTCGAGAATTGGAACGGTAGATCTCGAGGATACCACTACGTGGTCAAAGGACGGCGCGATTTGGATCAAGAGAGAATGGAGGTATCGGGGATCATCGGGAAACCACAATGCAACTCTCGCACCAAAGTCCCTGCGTATCGTTTCCGCTACCTTGGGAGGGAACAACTCACCTTTGAACACGAACAAAAGGTCCGGACGCGATTTTTTCACCGCCGAGATTATCTTGTCTTGAATAGACCAAAGACGGTCTACAAGCTTGTGAACCTCATTTGACCTCGCGGCTAGGAATCGAAGAGAGTTGTTAAGTCTGCTAGAATCTGTTATATGTTGGTACACATTGAACCTCTGAACATTCCAGCCAAGCTCTCGGAATGAGTTGGAAACAAATCCCTCAAGGTTAAAATCGCCTGCCTGACCTATGATAAGCACAGAGGGAGCAGATTGGTTTGGCGGTGCCATGGTTCTTTCTCTCTCTCGTCTAGATCCTGAAGAGCGGATGGAAAGGAGCTTCTAACGCGAGACAAATAATGGCGTCCTTGGATTCAAATGTCTTGACGCGCGAGACTCTCAAGCACAAGGACGAGACAATCATCTTCTTGGGGCAGAGAATTGTTTCTGATAACAAACCTCCGGTATGTGAGAAAACGCGGACGACCCTTGAATCAGCCTTGGGTCCTCAGCCAACGGCCCGTGCGATCTAGCCCTTCCTCCAACTCGACACTTGGACTCCAGTCTAGAATCATCTTAGCCTTCTTACCATCAGGAAGTCGCCTAACGTGGTCGCCGGGTGGAAATGATCGGAATTCAACCCTAGAATTGGAGGAGGAAACGTGTATAATTTTCGAGGCCAAGTCGATTATGCTCGTCTCACGCATGCTGCCAATATTAACAGCCTCTCCAGCCAACTTTTCCTTGCCAGCCAGACTTAGGAGACCGGTAACTGTATCTGACACATAACAGAACGATCTCGTCTGAGAACCGTTGCCAAAAACGGTGACACCCTCTCCCTTCAAAGATTGAAGGAAGAAGCGAGACACTGCCCTTCCATATGAGCCCTCAGCTCTTAGCCTCGGCCCATAACAGTTGAAGAGTCGTCCAATCCTCACATCAAGACCGTACTGGTCATGATATGCCTTGCAGAGGGCTTCTCCAAACCGCTTCCCTTCTTCATAGCACGATCGGGGGCCCAAAGGGTTGACTTTACCTTCATACGACTCCGGGGTCGGAAAGACCTCGGGATCTCCATAGACCTCGCTTGAGGACGCGTAGAAGAGCCGTGCGTCATTCTTCCTAGCCAAGTCCAGCATTTTGTCCGTGCCTGTGGCGTTAGCGAGTGCGGTCTCCACAGGATGTTTCTGGTAATCCTCGGGAGCCGGTCTACTGGCCAGATGGAAGACGATGTCAACCTTCGGGTTTCTAGAGTATGTGCAGACATCGGCTGTTTCGAATTCGAAACCCTTCACTGCTGTGAGATGTTCAATGTTCTCGAAGACCCCTGTCGAGAGATTGTCTACACAGATTATTCTCGAAGCTATCTGATTTAGTGCGTCACAGATCCAGCTACCTAAGAATCCGGATCCACCCGATATCAGTACACTCTTTCCACGAAACGGTTCGGGGTCAACGGATTTCTTGACCTGATCGACGTCCTCCTTAATGATCGGGTCCATCAATCCTGACACCGGCCCCTGGGGATCTAGCTAGGGTACTCGCTCGTGGGAGTAGGTGCTTGTGGGACAAGTACTGGGCTTCCCAGTACAGATCAGGTGAGCCGATGTCCAACCAGATCTCACTCGATGCAACCTCGGTCGTGTATACGCTAAGGTTCCAGTCTACCATCTTCTGGATGCCGTCAGTGAGTTGGAGCTCTCCCCCGAAACCCGCCTCAGTAGATTCTAGGGCTTTGAAGATATTATCGCTGAACACATACACCGGCATAATGGCCAGTTTCGAGGCCGGCTTCTCAGGCTTCTCGACAAGATGTTTCACCTTCAAGAGCCCGTTAGCACTCGTCTCGCCCTCCACTATCCCAAAACGAGTCGGATCCCCCACTTCCATTGACAGGAACAGCCCGTCCGCCTTTGACTCCTCACTCAACGCGACAACCCTGCGCAAATGGTCCGCATTTCTTGATATGAAGTGGCTATCGCCAGCGTGCACCATGAAACGATCATTACCTACGAAACTCTTAGCTTTCAAGACCGCATCCCCGAAGCCCCGCGGCTCCGGTTGATTTATCCAGACCACCGTCGAACCATCGACCATCTTGTAAAACGCCTCCAACTCCCCCGCCGGGCCATCCAAACCCTTACTGTCAAGCATCGAAACAAACGGGAAATCTGGAGTAAAGTGATCCTCAATAGCCCTCTTACCACGTCCCACAATAAAACAGAAATCGCGAAACCCTACCTGGTGTAGCTGTTCGAAGATGAGCTGAACAATCGGCTTCAAACACAACTCGCCATTCTTCGCCTTCGCAAACACCGGCAGCATCTCCTTCGGCTGCTCCTTGGTCACGGACAAGAGCCTCGTCCCCAGTCCTGCCGCGGGGATTACAGCCTTCTTGAGCACCTAGTTTTCTTCCTCAGGGTGGCAACTTTTCTGTTCGGTTTATAATTTCTTAGAATCCAGCGTCCTTTCAGAAATCTATCCTTTATTATTCGCTTACGGCGACTGGCTAACCGACTTGAAGAAGCAGTCGGAGATCATAATTCTGAAACCTGACAAGCTCGATGTGGAGTATGACAAGGAGAACGATGTTTTCTACATTTCCGCCGGTAAGCCTAGAAAGGCCGATGACAGCGTTGAACCTCAAGAAGGCATTGTAATTCGGACCAGAAAGGGCGGACTTGTCGGGATCACAATAATCGGACTCTAGAGACATCTCTCTTCCTAAACGACCACGCTCTTAATCAGAGCTCTTTATCGCACGGGTAGAGACCGAGGGCTCCAAGGCTGGTTTGGTCAATGTTGTATTCTTCCATCACGTGTTGTGTTTGTACAACGATGATCTATCGAAGCTCCTTCATACCCGCAATATAGCCTGCCATCGCATCGATAGTTAGATCAAGGGTACCGTCCTCCTTGACGTGTCGGCAGGGGCTAGGTCTTCCCGGCTGTGGAGTGTACTTGAGCCCACAGACTGAGCACATGCGCCTTGGAGGTCCCGCCGGTTGATTGTCGCAGGCCTTGGCCGGTCGTGGATAGTCCGGGTCGAACAAGAAGCTTCCAGGTCTTGGTTGTGACATTGGTTGGATCATGCACCTCCTAGTCTGGTGGTTTCTCGCATATGTGTGGGCGTGTGAGCACTGGTCTGCGGCAGAACCAGCACCATAGCTGGCCATGGACGACGACTCCTGCCGGGTCGCCGGGTCTCGGACTGTACGTGCTGGCTCCTGGTCTGAGGCGTCGCAGGTCGAAGCTGGGTCCGATGTAGTTCGGGTTTCTGCCCACGGCGGCTACGGGATGGTAGAGTTCAAGGTCGTGTCTTGCGCCGTAGACTGCGAGTGCGACGGCCCATAGCCTGTCGTCATGGGTTCCGGTCCGGTGGTAGAACTTTGTCTTCCCAGTTGTTGTTATTTCCGCGATCTCGCCGTTCATCTCATTTTCTAGCGGCTGGTCCTTTGGAAGGTGCAGTCTCTTCTCGAGCATGGTCTGTTTGAGACAGGTCATGACATCCATCTTCGCTGGCATTGTCAAGACGATCCCCTGTACGTTGTGCAATCCGTGTTTTCGAGCGTTCTCGACGAAGACCTCTCCCACGCCTGTCTGGTCAATGTAGAATCCACGAACTGTCCGGAACTTTTCCTGAACCAGCTTGAGATAGTCGAGTATTGTGTTGTACTCTGTTCCGAGGGGGAACCGTTTGACATGGCGTAAGGTGACGTGGCGGTCTCTCTTCTCGACAACCCCAACGACCGTATAGTCTCGTTTCTGGCCCAGATCGACTCCGACATAATTGTCCTTCGTGGTCTGACTGGTCTTGAGCAGATTTCGAGGATCCGGATTCATTCCTGTTTCGTCCCCTTTTCCGGCCGGTCGAGATCATGGACATACTCTAGCGACTCGTCCACGCAGCTCTCGATTAGCCGGTAGCTGAGCCAGGCTTCTTCGTCCGAGGAGAACTCGGCGCGCATTTCTCTGTCCCAGCGTGACGGGTCCTCACGCATCTGTTGTCTCAGTCTCTCAACTGTCGTTTTCTTGAGCGGACCTTTGGGTTCGAGTGCGTCGTGAAAGCTGACGTGGTGACGGGAGAAGTCACCATACTCTTCATCGTTTGTGCACATCTCGTAGAAGAGCGAGTCACGGGTCCCGGGAGTACTGGTAGTGATGAACCTGCCGTTGGTAGTGGCTAGAGCATAGACGACTGCATCGTAGAGTGCTTTGTCGTCTTCGATGTAGTTCGCCTCGTCTACTATCAACAGCCCCAGGGTCAATCCTCTGACTGTCTCAGGGCTGTTCGGAAAGGCCTCGATGCTGGACCCGTTGACGAAGCTGAGTCTTGTCTTGAGCACGCGCCCGTCTATCCATGACCTGGGGAGTTTTGGCAGGAACGAGGTTATCCGCCGGATCAACAGTCTGCCTTGTCTGAGGCTTGGCGCGAGAATCGCGATGGCTCTGTCTGGACCCGATAGTGCCGTGTGGAGGCATAGGACTGCGAGTGTTAATGACTTGCCTGTCTGTCGGGCCCATCTGGCTACGACGAACTGGTTCTGGTCGGTGAGGAACCGTTCTTGGTAGTCGGTGGGCTCGAGGCTTGTTGCATCCCGGAAGAACTGGACGATGTTAGCATTGACCAGTGGTCCTTTGCCAGTGTTCTTCCTCGTGCGGGATCTTGCGACCTTCCGGTATTGCCGGTCGATAGTGTTCCATAGCGACAGTGTCATCGGGGCTCCTCCTGGTTCTCGTTGTCGAGGATCGCCTGTAGTTTCCGCGTGTAGTCTTTGATCTGGGCATCCTTCAACAGCCGGTTGAGAACCTCGACCGTGTTCGTGTAACGGCGGTGCCACGTCTCGCGCATTTTCATCGACATGCCCGGCTCCCGAGTGTTCTCGTAAGCCAGCTGGGCCAGCTCGACGAGCCGTTTGATCTCGACGTCTCGTAGCCTGTTCGGATCGTCCTCTTCCACGACCTGCTACTCCCCGTTCTCCGGCATTTGTTTTCGCAGCCTGCGTAGCTTCTCCTCCAGCGCCGGATCCTCGCCCTGTGGTGCTAGTGCTTTCATCCAGATGTGGTACGACCTCATCACAACGCTTCCCAGCATCCTGGTCTCCTTCTCGTCCATCATCCTCCCACTCGGACTCTCAGCCAACCGGTCCAGCAGTATGCCGATGAACCGTTCAATGCTCGCCACAAACCGATCCCGCGGATCCTCCCTCCCATTTTCCTGTTCCATCCTGGTCTTGCACGTTCCTGCCCGCCCGGGTGCGTCAACTTGCGTATCCCAGATCTTTTCCGAGAACATGCGAAAGCTCCGCCTACCGGGAGAACATGAATACTAAGGCCGGGTGTTCAGCAAAGGCTTTTCGGAACTCGACCGAGCCGTACGAGCGTTCTAGATCAGGCCGAGTAAGAAACAATCCAGGCCGTCAGCCTAGACTACGGAAATCTGATCAATTATGATCGCGGACCCCGTTCTAGATCCAGAAGTCTTTTTCTAGCAAAATCTTTTCAGACCCCCAAGGTCACAAAATCTCCAGACACACGGGGGCCTCCCGGCTATTCTCCGTCATGAAAGACATCGAGCTTAGAGCAGTCCGAAATCTACCAACTCCTAACTTTCGGCAACCATAATGGAATTGGACCAGAAGAAAGAGAATACATCGCTGATTCCATCATCAACTTCTTGAAGGTTGCCTCGAACGAATAGGCGGTAGAGAATCACTCTAGCTTCTTGCATGTCCGAGCCTTTACTGTCAGTCACGTCATCTTGAAGAAGGGCCAGGTGGCCCCAGCAAGCCTTCCAAGGCAGAATCTATGAGTCGGATATGGTGGCTGATCGTTTTCGGAGCGGCCTGCTATGGTTTCGGAGCGCTCTCAGTCACCGCGGACGAGCTCTTCGGTATCGCCCAGTTCTATGGACCCAGCGGTCTCTACTTCTTCCCAATCATAGGCCCGAGAGGACTCTGGGACTCATGGGTCTACGTATTCACAGGTCTAGCAGTCTGCCTCTTCCTCTCACTAGTCTCAATTCTAAAACTCCAGCGATCATAGCGCTCCAGCTAAGTCAATTGAGCAGATCAGAGCAAGTCATCGCCCAGTACGGAGCGCTCTCCACGGACGGCGGGATCCTCTCTCTATCAGGCGGAGTCTTCCCAAACATCCACTACGGCATGATTGTGCCAGGTCCGCTAGAGTAGTAGATCACAGAATCGAACCCGAGCCTTTAACCCGATTACACAGTAAATCCTAAAGAGTTCAATCTAGTTTTTTAATCCACCTCCTTGCAACCCAGCCCACGGAATAACACGACACTGGTGCTGAGCGCCGCGTTCTTCATCTCAGCAGCAATTGACTTCACGGTTTCAGGCCCGAACGCGACCATCACCCTGATCATAGAAGCTGGTGCGGGGATAATCTCACTCGCATACTGGGGGATTGCGGGACCCCGAGAGCCGACGAGCACTAGACCCATTGGCATAACAATACTCGCGGCCGAGAATCTGATCGGCGGACTCATCCTCGGACTGGGAGGAATACTGCTATTGTTTCTCCCGGTACTCGGAATAATCGGAGCGGGCGCAGTCGCAGCTGGCGTCGGGCTAGTCTATCTAGGCAGGGGACTCTGGAACGGGAGAGAGTGGGCCTTGACAGTTGAAACCGTTGTCACAGTCATAGCGATCATCTCGGGATTCGCAGCGGTAGCATTCCACCAAGGAAACCCCACACTCGCGATCTTTCAGCTCTGGTATCTCAGAAGACCATACGTAGAGGAATTCTTCCAAGACACCACCACAACGTGGAGCAGCGGTTTGAAGCAACCTGTATCGCGTACTGAGAATACATGTCTGGTTTGCGGAGCACGGAGCCAACGTGCGACTGCGAGCTGTTCGAATTGTGGGATCCGCATCTTTTCCAGCTCAGAGGGTATTCCCTTTGCGGGAGCAACGGAAACCGAGAACATTGTACGTCTCAAACTCGAACGAGTACAAGAAGAGCTTCAGAAAATGGACAGGATCAAACAGGAAGGCAGGGTCCCCGATCCAAGCACTTTCGACAAAGCGTACAGCGAGCGAGAATCTGAAAATAGAAGGCTGAAGGCCAAGCTCGAGACAATTACAACAACCAGATCGGCTTCCTAAGAGCCATAGTTGAAAGTAACTTAAGACCCGCGATTAGGGCGTGATGTTGACGGTTATTGTGACGGAGTG
>WNGG01005207.1_pt1 | contig 18029 bp, 22 predicted proteins | sample 5400661 | NCBI WGS metagenome assembly WNGG01 (sample SAMN13153372, study PRJNA577476) | soil metagenome | isolation source: 100 cm soil or saprolite under Garry oak tree replicate 1 | place: USA:California | collected 2016-06-15
AGGCCGTGTACCACCTCTACGGGATTGGGAAGAAGGAGCAGGTATATATTGAAAACTTTTTTAAATCTCTGGGCCGTTGAAACGGATGAGGTGGTCGGGTTCGTCAGCTATCCATACGAAGGTGCCCCAAGCGATTTGGTCTGAGAACTTCCTAAAGACAGACCGTGTTGGAAATGCGGTGACCAGGACCAGCGAAGTTTTTTTGGGGTAAAGAGCCGTAATCTCTTTTTTCCGAAGGTCGGTCACTGGCCCTACCGACGTAACCGCTTCGATGTTGTAGATCCTACGGGAAACCTTGGAGGCCACTACAACATCGGGAAGTTTTTCATGCACGCTAAAAGTGATTCCTCGCCGTGCGAGATCCCTTTCATCAATAAAGCGCATCTTCTCTGCTGCGTCGCCAAGATAAAGAAGCCGGGGAGATTGAACAAATTTCGGGATAAAAACTTCGATGGTCTGCTTCTCTAGCTCATTGTGCGCGCCTGGGCTTAATTCTGTTACTGTGCCGTCTGGTAAAGTCACAGAAAGCCGGTGAGCATGCTGGCGCTCACTTATCTGGGTGAGCAAATCAGGATGCCGGCGTCTCCAAGCAGTTACCTTGCCCGAATACGTATCCGTCCCGATGGAATCTATTAGGTCTAGGAACTCTGCTGTCGCGACGTAATGCCAAAGGCCGGAGTTGGTTGGGCGCTGAGGATCATCCGAATTCGCTTCTACAAGGCCGAAATCCACGAGGTATTTAATCGACGTTTTCCGGAGAGACTTGCGGGTGTTCTCAGCAATGGTCTTCCCCAAGGTATGTCTACCGAATTCGATAATATCGTGAATCCTAGCTCCTTCCCGAAGGGTGCGCTTGCCTAAGATAAGGCGCGTCTGGGGGGACTGGTCAGCAAGGGCGAGTACACAAAGTGCAGTTTGTTCTGTATTGAAGCGAGTGGGGAAACCTAGGTCGTCCAGTAACTTCTTAATCAGTTCAGTGGCTGGAGAAGAGGTTGCCATTCCTGGTATAGTACCATACCTTCAAGAGATCTATCAAAAAGTCTCTCCTCCGAGGGAATACACTAGGGGACTAGAGTCAGGTCTGCTCTTAAAATCCGCTTGAGACCCCGGCAGGCAACCGTTCCGCTGGCATGTGGCAGTTGACCGGGGTCTACCCCAGGAGAAAGGGCCAAGGCGAAAGTAGCTGTGGCCGAGTACGCTGCGGGAGCAGGCAGACAGGCCTGCTCCCCTCTCACTACCTCACAAATTGTAGGCGCGGGCGGCGTTGTCGCCGATAATGTTTTGTTGGTCTGCGGGCGCCATCCCCTGGATGCTCTGTTTCAGTTTCCTGAGTGCACCCGGAAAACCATCAAAATGGGGGAAGTCGCTCGACCAGAAGAATTTGTTCGACCCCCAGCGTTCGCTCGCGGCCGGGATCATGCTCTCGTCCACGTCCGCCCCCACCCATACTTGGCGCCGGAAATACTCGCTCGGGGGGCGCTTGCAGGCGGTCATGAACCCGCTGTGCTCCCACTTGCTGTCCATGCGCTCGATGAAGTGGGGCACCCAGCCCGCGCCCACTTCTAAGCAGAGTAGCTTCAGGCGCGGGAAGCGCTCCAGCGCCCCGCCCTCAAAGAAGCTCACAAACGACCCCTGGATGTCAAAACCCAGGGTGACCGAGAGGTAGTAGAACGCCGAGCCCTGGAACGTCGGGTGTTGATACCACTGGCTGCCATGGTAGTTGGGGCGGGCGATGACATGCAGCCCCACAGGCACGCCGAGCTCCTGCGCCACTGCCCAGAAAGGGTCATAATACGTATCGCCATACGCTTTGCCATTGGCCGGCCAGGGGGTGAGCATCACTCCCTTGATGCCGAGTTTGGCCGCACGGTTGAGTTCGGCCACTGCGCGCTCTACGTCCATCAGCGAGATGTGAGCGACAGGATAGAGCCGGTCGGGGTAAGGGCGGCAGAAGGCGGTGATCCAGTCGTTGTAGACCCGGCAGTAGGCCAGGGCGAGTTCTGGATCGTTCACTTCGCCTTCCCACAAAAGCCCCAAGGTGGGATAGAGGACGGCTGCGTCAATGCCCTCCTCGTCTAGCAGTTTGACCCGGGCATGCGGATCATAGGCGCCGGGCGGCCCGTCCAGGTAGCTGAACTCGTTGGAAAAGGCTACTTCCCCGGGCTGACCAAAGGCTGCAGCAATACCCAGCCCGCGACTCGTCTCTGAGAAATGGCCCTCCACGATGAACGATTCCACGCCCTCCTCATCGCGGGCAAGGCCCAGGGCGCGGTCCTTGAACTTGCTCTCTAAATTTTTCTGCCACAGATCGGGCGGTTCGAGGATGTGGCCGTCTGCGTCTACGCTGCGTCCCAGTCGCATGGTGAGTTCCTCCTTTTGATCAGTTCAGGGTGACATTCTAGGTTCGTTCTGTTCTTGTCGCTGTAGGCTATCCCCGCCGCCACAGGTCGTACCAGTAGAAAGCGGTCACGACAAGGGCGTGCGAGATCTTGCCCTGGCGTACCAGATCGGGGAGGTGGGCAACAGGGACGAGCGTGACCTCAATCTCCTCAGTGGTATCGAACTGCGGTTCAAAGCGCTTTTCGACATTGCGGGCGAGAAAAGTGTAGCAACGGTTGTCCTGGATCGCCGGGTTGGGATGAATCGAGCCGAGCGGGATCACGTCCTCAGAGTCATAGCCGGTTTCTTCCTGCATCTCCCGTCTGGCCGCGTGCAGCGGCGAGGGATCGTGGGGATCAACCATGCCGCCAGGAATTTCCAGCGTGATGGCATCGATGCCGTGACGGTATTGCTGGATCAGTACGACCTGGTCATCAGGGGTGACCGGTACAATGTTCACCCAGTCGGGGCTGTCCAGGACAAAAAAGTCGTGCTCCTGCCCGTCGCGTGGGGAACGGTTGCGGTCCTTGCGCAGGGAGAAGATACGGCAGGTATAAATGGTCTCGGAACCGAGGCGCTGCCAGGGGCGGATGTTCTTAGGGTGGTTAGCCATGAGCAGTTAGCTTGTAGCTGCTGAAGCGGCAGTGTGACATCTGCTGTATCCAGTCAATTGATTCATTTATTCATTGTTTCATTGATTCATTGCCCCACACCCCCTCAATGATTCAATGACTCAATGACCCGATGATTCAATTCAATGCTAACAGCTAAGGCGATCTGGTCAACGAACTCTGGCCGGCGGAACACATCGACCATCTCCACCGGCTCCGGGATGTTGCGCAGGCTGGCGAAGCAGCGCTCGCCCAGGATCTCCTGGCAACTGGGGTTCACCGGGATCACCCGGTGTCCTTTGGACTTGAGCAAAGCGGCGATCCGATGGCTGTCGCGGTGCGGGTCGGGTGAGCAGCCCACCACTGCGATTGTGCGCGGGGTGGCCAGAATCTCGCGGATCTTGCTGTCCGAAGGGTTCTCAAACGCGTTCATATGATAGCCTTAGCAGATCATCGAGCGACTTTTCCAGACAGCGCTTGATCTCGTCCAGGCGGGCGCGAAACGCCTCTTCCCCTTGCATCGCCGGGTCGTCGATATCCCCGTCCTCGCCGGCGAACTCTTTCAGCGTGAGGATGCGCTTGTCTGCGGCTTCTGGATAGGCATCAAGCATGTGCTTCTGCTCACGGGTCATGGTCAGGATCAGGTCCGCCTGCGCAATCAGGTGACGGTGGCGTTTGAGGTCAGTCGAAACGAAGTCGCTCTCACGGAGGTAGATATCAACCTCGCGGAGCACAAGGCGCGCGTCGAGCGAGGCGAGCATGCCGTCGCGGGCGTAGATGGCGATACCACCGGAACGGATGTCTATGTGGTCGACCCTGCGCTCAGCTAACATTTTCTCGAGGAGCGCGTGGGCCATCACACTACGGCTCGTGTTGGCGTGACAGACAATCAGAACGCGGCAGGCGGGTTTGTGATCCACAAAGTTTTCTGGTCAACGACCAAGAAGGCGGGCGGGGGAGAAGGTGGTTGATCTCCCCTCCTCTTATCCTGTGTCCTCCACTGGTCCTCCCCCACCCAGAAAGCGACAGACAAGCCCTACCAGTTGGCAGGACTCCTACCGCAAGGTACGAAAGATTTCGTTGATCGTCTCTTTCTTGGTGAGCCCTTTAGTCAGTTCAGCCTTGACTTGAGAGCCGAGTTCTGCGGGTTCCCAGGTGCCTTTTTTCTTCACCGTCGCGGCCGAGTGCCAGCCCTGCATGAGCCACACACAGCCGCCACCCACGCGAAACACTTCCCCATGGACGTTGGCTGCGTCGTCACTCGCCAGCCACACGATCAGTGGGGCGACGTGGTGCGGGCTAAAGAAGTCGTGCTCGCCCTCCTCGGGTTGCGCCATCACTCCGGCCGTCTGGGGTGTCGCATCGACCGTGAGACGCGTCCGGGCCATCGGTGCGATCGCGTTGGCGGTGACGCCATATTTCTGCATCTCCGCGTCCACGATGATAGCCAGGGTCGCCACTGCCGCCTTGGCCGGGCCGTAGTTGACTTGCCCGGCGTTGCCAAGCAAGCCCGCGTCTGAGGACGTAGTGATCACACGACCATTGAGCACGTTGCCGAGCTTGTGCTGCTCGCGCCAATACTCACAGGCGTGGCGGGTGCAGTTGAATGTGCCCTTCAGGTGGACGTTGAGGACGGCGTCCCACTCTTCTTCGGTCATGTTGAAGATCATGCGGTCGCGCAAGATCCCGGCGTTGTTCACCAGGATATTGAGCTTACCGAAGGTATCGAGCGCACATTGGACAATGCGCTTGGCGGCTTTGAAGTCAGCCACACTCTCGTAATTCGCCACCGCGTCTCCGCCGGCAGCTTTGATTTCTTCCACGACTTGCTGGGCCGGTCGGGTGTCTGCGCCTGTCCCGTCAAAATGCCCGCCGAGGTCATTGACCACGACCTTGGCTCCATGTTTCGCCAAGAGCAACGCTTCCTCGCGCCCAATGCCTCGTCCAGCGCCGGTGACAATTGCGACCTTGCCGTCCAGTAACATGACGTGTTCTCCTTGACGAACGGGAAGATTTGAGTCTCTCTGCCCTACCTCAGAAACCCCTCTTTGTCAAGGAGTTGACGCGGCGGTCGTGGGAGGGAACCGGGAGGAGTTGGCGGGGTAGTCGTGGGAGGGAACCGGGAGGAAGGGGCGCCCCTTCCTCCCGGCAGTCAGGCCGTAGCGTGGTGTCGCCGCCTCGTGCCTTAGACGTCGTAATAGAGAGCGAACTCATACGGATGCGGGCGCAGGCGTAAGGGATCGATCTCTTTGGAACGCTTATACTCGATCCAGGTCTCGATCACGTCCTCGGTGAACACATCGCCTTTGAGCAAGAACGCATGATCTCTTTCGAGCGCCGCGAGCGCGTCCTCGAGCGCGCCCGGCACCGAAGGCACATGGGCGAGTTCTTCAGGCGTCAGCGCGTAAATGTCCTTATCCAGCGGATCGCCGGGGTTCAGTCTGCGTTCGACCCCGTCGAGGCCGGCCATCAGCATGGCGGAAAAGGCGAGATAACCGTTGCAAGATGGGTCAGGGAAGCGGACCTCGATGCGTTTCGCCTTCGGGCTGGGCGAGTACATAGGGATGCGCACCCCAGCCGAGCGATTCCGTGAGGAGTAGGCGAGGTTCACTGGCGCTTCAAATCCGGGCACTAGGCGGCGGTACGAGTTTGCCGTTGGCGCAACGATCGCGCATAGAGTTGGTGCATGAGCGAGAATGCCGGCGATATAGTGCATGGCGAACTCACTCATGCCTCCGTACCCATCACCAGCAAACAGGGGCTTCTCGCCTTTCCACACCGACTGATGGGTGTGCATGCCCGAGCCGTTGTCACCAAAGATCGGCTTAGGCATGAAGGTGGCAGTCTTGCCGTGCCGTTTGGCCACGTTCTTGACGATGTATTTGTACCACTGCAGGGCGTCAGCCATCTTCACCAGCGGCAGAAAGCGCATGTCGATCTCGGCCTGACCGGCAGTCGCCACCTCGTGGTGATGTTTCTCGATGCGGATGCCCACCTTCTCCATCACCTGGATCATCTCGGTGCGGATATCTTGCTGTGAGTCGATCGGCGGCACCGGGAAGTAACCCTCTTTGTAGCGGGGTTTGTAGCCGAGGTTGGGACTTTCGAGGCGGCCGGAATTCCAGCGCCCTTCACGCGAATCGACGTGGTAGTAAGCTTCGTGCTCGTTCTGGTCAAAGCGGATATCATCGAGAATGAAGAACTCCGGCTCCGGACCAAAATAGGCCACGTCCCCCATCCCGCTGGCCTTGAGATAGGCCTCGGCCTTACGCGCGATGTTGCGCGGGTCGCGCGAGTAGTCTTCTTTCGTGATGGGGTCGACGATATTGCACAGCAGGCTGAGCGTGGGCACGGTGCAGAACGGATCCATCACCGCGGTGCTCGGATCTGGGATCACCAGCATGTCTGAGGCATTGATCGGCTGCCAGCCGCGGATCGACGAACCATCAAAGCCTAACCCTTCCTCGAAAATCGACTCCTCATACTCGCTGAGCGGGATCGTGAAGTGCTGCCAGGTCCCGATCAGGTCCATGAACTTGAGGTCCACCGCCTCAGCTTGTTGTTCGCGTGCCACACGGATGGCGTCTTTCGCTGTCATAACCTGCTGTCCTCCTCTTCGCTAAAATACGATTCCTACACCGCGTCTTCACCCCGCTCGCCCGTGCGAATCCGTACGACCTCCTCGACCGAGGTGACAAAGATTTTCCCATCGCCGATGCGGCCGGTGCGGGCAGCCTTTTCGATGGTCTCGACCACCTTCGCCACCAGGTCCTCGCTGACAATGATTTCTAGCTTGACCTTGGGGAGGAAATCCACGACATACTCGGCTCCACGGTACAACTCGGTATGGCCTTTCTGGCGACCGAAGCCCTTAACCTCGCTCACCGTCAGGCCCCGTACACCGATAGCGTTGAGGTTTTCCTTCACTTCGTCGAGCTTGAAGGGCTTAATGATGGCCTCAACTTTTTTCATGACGCCTTTCATAAGAGTTTATAACCTCCCACGCTTCTCTAGAGCAAAATCCGTGCGTTGTAAAGCGCATTTTTCTGACTGCTACCGTCTCCGTTCGTTCTGGCTGTGAGAGACGGCAAAGGCTTTGCCCGGTTCCAGAGAATCGTTGAGGCTTATTTCGTAGTGAGAGCAAAACCGATGCCAGGCTAGCGCCCCTAGATCCGCTTCAGTGTCGCGAGAAAGCCGGCCTTCTGGAGACCCCTAACGCGCCTACTCCTGCTTAGTTTCCGGGCAGAGCCGCCTTTTTAGGCAGCAGGGGAAGCGGAGGATTTACCCAGACTGAATTTCGGTTCCTGTCCCTTGCAGAGGCGAACGATATTCTCATGATGACGGACGATGATGAGCGGCGCAATTATCAGACCGGCAACCACGTGGCCTTGCGGGTACCTCAGTATCCAGAGGAGCAGCGGGGTCAGCGCCGTAGCGACCAACGAGGCTAGGGAGACAATACGGCTGAGGGCAAAGGTAGCGAGGAAAAAAAGCAGTGCCAGCAGAATCGCCTGTGGCGCCAAGCCGAGAAACACCCCTAGACCGGTTGCCACGCCTTTGCCGCCAGAGAACCCGAGAAAAGGGGAAAAGAGATGCCCCAGCAGTGCCGCAACCGCCGTGCAGACCAGCGCCGTTTCTCCCAGATTCAGGAAGCGTACAGCGACTACGGGCACGCAGCCTTTGGCGACGTCGCCCAGCAAGGTCAGCAGGCCGGCCTTTGTCCCGGCGCTGCGCGCGACGTTAGTGGCACCGATATTGCCGCTGCCGGCCTGGCGAATTGCTACTCCGCGCCGCCGGGCGATGAGCACGCCCGTGGGGATTGAGCCACACAAGTAGGCGAGCGCGACGACAATAATGAGGAGAGGCAGCGTGTGAGCCTCTGGCATGGTCACAAGGTCAAGGCAGCGGGCTGAGTAGAACAGTCAGTCTTACAGTTGTTCAGTCCCTCAGTCTTTCAGACTCCGAAACTCTGGGACTCCGAAACTCTGGGACTGACGAGGAAATGGTCGGGGTGACTGGATTCGAACCAGCGACCCCACGGTCCCGAACCGTGTGCTCTACCAGGCTGAGCCACACCCCGACAACGCAAACAGTGAACTTTCCGCGCAGTACTGCCTGTCCTCATAGCGCCTGAAGGGCGAAGGGGTCAAGTAGGGGTAAAGCCGGGGTACAGGAGCCGCAAGGCTCTCCACCCGTTTACGTCGCTCAGTTGCGCCCTTTAGCAGGCTGCTGAAAAACCCTCCGTTCACCCTTCGACAAGCTCAGGGCGAACGGGGCTGGCATTGTCATCGTTGGCGATTGTCCGTTCGTGCTGAGCCTGTCGAAGCACGAAAACGACTTTTGCAGCACCCTGTTACGGGGGCGATTCCGCCGTCTCACCTGATTCTGCCCCGCTTGTCCCTTCTGCAGCGGGCTTATGGATCATGCTTTCGAGGGTTTGGAAGCGGCGCTCCAGGTCTGTAAATTTTTCCGTCGTCTTTTCGACGAGCGCCGTAGTCTCTTCCAACTTTTTCGCAAGCTGCTCCCGTTCCTGACCGACCCGGCGGAGGTCTTCCTCGAGATGCAGCACCCGTGGGCTTGAGGCCAGCAAGTAATCACCGCCGCCCGCGGAAAAGAAATACGCGGTTCCGCCGATTCCCACCATCGCCCCCAATAGCAGGCCGAAGAAAAACCTCAACACATCCACCTCTCGTGTCGTTTCAGAGTAAGCTGTAGGATAGCACTTCCCCGACGCGGCGGAACCCGGCCTGGACGAGCGCGGGCAGCCGCTCGTCCCCTGCCTGCTCGGTGACCCACACCAATAGGTGCTGGCAGCCACGCTTGCGCGCGCGCGCCTTGGCAAAGTCGAGCAGTTGTTGACCGATAGTGCAAGCGGCCGGCGAGGGCATGACCAGGTCGAGAATCGCCTGCCAGCCGTAGTGCCTGAGCTCACGGACATAGCCGACTAACACCATGCCCTGGATTGTGCCCTCCTGCTCCGCCACGTAGAAGTCATGTCCGGGGTCGCGCGCCAGCCGACGCCAGTGGCGCACCTGCGCCTTGTCAGCTTCCGCTTGTTCCGCAGGAGCCAGCAGCGCCCTGAGGGCGGGAAAGTCAGTCCGTTTCCCCCGGCGAATTTTTACACTGCCATCATGCATAGCCTGCTACGTCTATCATAAACGTCCGCTTTCCTGGAACCCGTTGCCGGCGGTCTGCGAAGAGTCTAGAGTCTAGCGTCTAGGGTCTAGCGTCTGCCGTTGAGATTTTTCATTCTGGCTTCTGGCTTCTGCATTCTGACTTCTTTCTTTTCATGCTTCCGCATACCTTCACCTTGACAATCGATCGCCTCGCCTATGGCCCGGCCGGCGTCGGACGGACCGACGGGAAAGTGGTCTTCGTTCCTGGTACTGTGCCCGGGGATGAGGTCGAGGTGGCGCTCGACAAAGAGAAAAAAACCTATGCGACTGGCACAGTGGTAACGCTCCGGCGTCCCTCACCCCAGCGCCGTCACCCGCCCTGCCCCTACGTGCCGCGCTGCGGGGGATGTCCCTGGCAGCAGGTAGTGTATGCCGAGCAACTGCGCGCCAAAGAAACTCTGGTGCGCGAACAGATGCGGCGGATCGGTGGAATTGCCGACCCGCCGCTCTTGCCGATCATTCCCTCGCCGCAGGAGTGGCACTACCGTCACCGCATTCGCCTGCACGCCGAGGACAACGCCCGGCTCGGCTTCTCCCATGCCAGCTCGCACGAGCTGGTGGAAATCGAATCGTGCCTCATCGCGGGAGAAAACGTAACCGCCTCCCTGCGTAACGCGCGGGCGTGGCTCGCTTCCCTACGCACCCCGGTGCGCCAGGTGGAACTGGTCACCGGCGACCCTACGGATGGGCACGACTCTCAGGGAGTCGTGCTGATTGGCACCGCCGAGGGGGCGTTGCACGCCAGCGACGAGACGGCCTGCGCGCGCTTCCTCGCTGCCCACCCGGGCGTTGCCGGAGTCGCGCTCTGTGGCAAGGGCTGGCGCCGACTGTGGGGGGAGACGCAGGTCTCGTTTGCGGTGGGGCTTGACGATCTCACCTTCACAGTGAGCCAAGGTGTATTCACCCAGGTGAACCCGGCGGGCAACCGGACGCTCCTCGCCACGCTGTTACGGCTGGGCGACTTTCAGGCAGAACAGCGAGTGATTGAACTATACTGCGGCGCGGGCAACCTGAGCCTGCCCCTCGCCCGTCGGGTGCGCGAGCTCATCGGCATTGAGCAGGACCGGGTGGCAGTCCGCGATGCCCGCGCGAACGCTGCCCGTGCCGGCCTTGCCAACGCCCGCTTCGTGTGCGCGTCCGCACGCACCGGTGTCCACAACTTGCTGCGGACTGGCGTGCGCGGTGAAGTGGTGGTGCTGGATCCACCCCGGGCTGGCGCGGCCGAGGTGATCGACGCGGTGCCGCGCCTCGGTGCGCGCCGGGTGGTTTATGTGTCGTGTGATCCAGCCACCTTAGCGCGTGACCTGCGCCGGCTGAGTGCGCACGGCTATCAAGTCCGCGCCCTCCAGCCGCTCGATCTGTTTCCTCACACCTATCATGTGGAAACGCTTGCCGTCTCTATATTGACTTGCTGACGCCTACCCCCTATGCTTTCTTCACCAGGCTTCGACGGACGGTGAGCGGGTTGCGCTCTGGTGGAGACTAATCATGTCTATGACAACACAAGAAAAGCCGCAACGACCAAAAGTCACTCTGATCCCAGCTAAGGGGGTATCCCAGACCATCAATTACCTATTGGAGGATCGCAACGAGCTAGAGTGGCTCGTCGCCATAGGCCGGAACAAGAAGGGAGAAATCTTCTTCTACGACACCGGAGGTGACATCATCGAAGATCTGGGCACGCTCGACTATCTCAAACAACGCTTGATCCGCGCCCACTTCGGCGACGAGTGGGAATAGCGGCGCGCCCGGGCGGTCTCTCCACTGCCCGCCGCTGCATCTGCTAGTGATCACCGTCCCGGACGGCGGGCGTGCCGCTCAGGCGTCGTCCTCGATGGGCCGGTGGGCGATGAGGCGATCCCCTTCGCGAGTAAGCGGCACGTGCTCTAGCACCTTGCCGCAGGGGGGGCCGAAGATACACTCTCCGGTCTCGGGTTCATAGGCGGCCCCGTGAGTGGCACACAGGATGTAGCGGCCATCCTCAGTCAGGAACTGATTCTCGACCCAGTCCATCGTCATGGGGACGTGGCGGCAGCGGTTGACGTAGGCGAAAAACTGCCCCCCATAATTCAGCAGAAAACATTCGACCTCTCTGCCGTCGATGGACAACACGAACTTCTTCGTCTGTCCAGGCTCGACCTCGCCGACTCGCGCTATGACAACGTGGGTATCTAGGAACACTCCCTCCTCCTGTCTCTGGGCGGGCTCAGAGGTTTTGTAGCACACCTGCCCTCACAACATAAGGACTGTGCCAGAGTGCGGAATGCGGAATGCGGAATGCGGAATAAAAAATCGGCACGCGGCACGCGGCACTCCGCACGCGGCACTCCGCACTCCGCACTCGACAGTGCCGGCCTCTGTGTTCTCCTGACCCTGGGCTGGTCTGGAGTCGCGTGCGCCCAGGACGCGGTGCCGGTCCCGCCGCTCGACGCCGGCATACTCCTGACCTTCCATCCCATCTGTGTCCACTTCGCTACGGCACTGACGGTCTTCGGCCTCGTACTCGACTGGATAGGCAGCCTGCGCGGGCAGGCACGTTGGCAGCAGACCGGGCGTCTCAGCTTCTTCGCTGGGGTCGTGGCCATTGGCTTGGCGGTGTTAAGTGGCTGGATCGAGCAGGAACTGCCCCGACCGGCGAGTGCCTTCGATGCGCAGATCCACAATGTCCTGTTCTACCACGAATACCTGGGGTATGGACTCCTCGGGGTCTTTGTCGTGCTCGCAGTGGCCCGGCTGCGGATTCACGACCGCTTACCGTCGCTGTTTGTGATCCTTTCCGCGCTCGGGCTGGCAGGGTTGATCGTGCAGGGATATCTCGGTGGCGAACTGGTCTACCGCTACGGCGCAGGCGTGCGCGCGGTGCAGGTCCTCAGCACTCAGCAGGCGGGCTGCGGGCAAAAAAAAGCCCCGGTGGAACGCTCCGGGGCTGTCAGCGTCGGTGACTGAGCGATATTAACCGGCGGTCTCTTCAGCCTTGAACCCCACCTTGGCATGGGTGCCGTCGCAAAAGGGTTTGTGGCCAGACTGGCCGCAGCGGCAGAGGTAGATGGGCTCGCCCTGCGCTTGGTACTGTCCCCCCTTTTGATCGGTGACGGTGGGCACGCCTTTCACTTCATAAGGGCCGTTTTTCAGCGCACGGATCGTGACGTCAGCCATATACTACTCCTCCTTGTGAGATGAAAATGCACGACCTTCCTGACTGGCGCCGCAGAGTATGCCACACTGCCTTGCCAGGCGCAACGGAGCGGCTTGGTGACACGATCCGGTCTCCTGGAATGGGCAAATAGGGGAATGGAGGAGTCAGTAAGCTGAAAAATCTTTCTCCCGTTCCCCGTGTCTCCGTGTCTCCGTGTCTGCCTGTCCGAAGCTGACCACTGAGAGCTGGCTGCTAACCGCTGATTGTCATTCCGCCTCGTCCGGGGACTCGTCCGCGCCCGGCGGCGATAGGGGCTCGAGCGGCAGGCCAAACGGCTCCAAGGACAGCGAGGGTTGCCCAGTAGTGATCAGCTCGCTCACCAGTTTCCCGGTGATCGGCGCCAGCAGGATACCATTGCGGTGGTGGCCGGTAGCGATAATCACGTTGTCCAGGCCAGGGGCGCGGCACAGGATCGGCCGGCGAGTGGGAGAGTAGGGACGCAGGCCTGCCCAGAACCGGCTCAGCGGCGCCTTGCTGATCCCCGGAACCAAAGCCTCGGAGCGATTGATCAACAGGTGCACGGTCTCCAGGGTGACGTCCTTATTGTGACCGATAAACTCAACAGTGGAGCCCAGGATCAGCTCACCGTTCTTGCGGGGAACCAGGTAATGGTCGTCCCACGAGACGACGTGATGCAGTTGCGTCGTGCGAATCGCGAGCATCTGGCCCTTAGCCGGCTCGACTGGAATGGTGAGGCCGAAGACTTCACCCACCTGGCGCGACCAGGAACCGGCGGCAATGACCACCGTATTCACGCCGACCCACTCGTCGCCGACCCGCACCGCGGTCACCTTACCTCCAGCAATCCGCGCTTCGTTGACCGTCGCGCCCGTCTGCACCGTGACCCCGCGCTGCGCCGCAGCCTTGGCCCAGGCCTCGGCGAGCTTGCCGTTGTGCAAATGATGATCACTGGAGAAATGGACAGCGCCACGCAAGTCGGCGGTCAGAGCCGGCTCGAGCCGGCGCGCCTCGGTGGCCGAGAGCCAGGTGACCGGGTACCCTTGCTCCTGGCGCAACTCGTACAGGCGGCGATACTTCTTCTCGTCCGCGTCAGTACGGATGAGTTCGAGCACGCCGACGGTTTGGTATTCGAGGTCGATGCCGGTGCGCTCTTCCAGCTCACGGATCAGCGGGGGGTAGAGCTCCTGGCTGGCGCGCTTGAGGTGATACATCGGGCCACGCCTGGAGGACCCACTGGCCACCGCCAGAATGCCGCCGGCCGCGGCGGATGCTTCTTGTCCTGGTTGGTTCTTCTCCACCAGCAGGGTTCGTTGTAGGCGCTCGGCGAGATGATAGGCGATAGCAGTGCCAATCACCCCGCCGCCGATTACCACTACGTCGGTTGTCTTAGTCATGGCCCGCTATTGTAGCGAGGGTGCAGAGAAAGAAAAGATCAAAGAGGGAATCGTTGCCAGCAGGCAGACAGAAGAGTCAGGGATTTTTCGCCTCCAAGGCGGCCAGGCGCTCCTTCAATGCCTTTTCCTGCTGCCAGCGCGCGGTCACGTCACGGATGAGAGCCGCGATCCCCAGCGGTTCTCCCGCTTCATCACGCAGCAGGACAACCGAGAATTCCAGCGAAATGCGTGTCCCATCTTTCCGTACCGCCGGTACGGCCAACAACTCCTTCCCATAGCGGGTGACACCGGTGCCCATGACTTTATGGTAACCCTCCCAGTGCCGTCCGCGCAGGCGCTCCGGGATAATGAGATCCAGGCCTTGCCCCATGGCCTCCTCAGCCTGGTAGCCAAACAAGGCTTCGGCCCCGGCATTCCAGAGACGAATCTTACCGTCCCGGTCGGCAAAGATGATCGCCTCCTGGGTGCTTTCCACAATCTGTTGACAGAGCCACTCCTGTGTATATGTCGGCATATGCAATCTCTTCATGCAACCAACTTAACCCTGGGCGAAGGCCGGCGTCCTGCCGCTCAGCAGCGTGCCGAGTTCCGCCACCGGGAAACGCAGGCCCACGTAGAAGGTGCCAAACAGCCCATATACGGCGCTGGCTTGATCGAACCGCATCTCGTAGACCAGCTTCTTGAACACTAAGGGGTCATCGGCAAATAGATCGACTCCCCACTCCCAATCGTCAAAGCCGATCGAGCCAGAGATAATCTGGGTTACCTGGCCAGCATAGCGCCGCCCGATGAGGCCATGCTCGCGCATCAGGTGCTGACGGTCGTTGAGAGGGACCTGATACCAGTTCTTCGCCTCCCCGCGCTTTTTATCCATAGGGTAAAAGCAGAGGTACCGCCGAGGCGGGATCTGGGGCCAGAGCCGCGGCGCTAGCACCTGGCGCTGCCGTGTCAGTTCGGCCTCCACCGCCTGGTCCCACTCTGGGGCACCAGGCGCAATGCCCTTTTCTCGGAGCGCCGCGTACAGGCGGACTGTGGCCTCGTACAACCCTAGCTCCACTACCGACAGGTACGAGGTCGTCGCCTCCAGGAACTCGGCTAGCCTCAGGTTCGCCAGGCGCAGCTCTGCCTCGTGCAGTTCGTCGAACGTGCGCCGGAAGTGGAGGATCAGCAAGTCGCCCTTGTGCCCGAGCAAAGCAAACAAGCCGCTTAGTCCTGCGCTGCCTTGCTCCAGCTCCGTCAGCACGGCCACCGCTTCGGCGACGGCCTCTTTGCGATCGACCGGGGAGAGGGCTTTCCAGGCAGCCCAACGCACACGGAACATCTGGTGAAGAATCCCCCAACCTTCTAGAGTCAGCGGGACGGGTGGAAAGGTGTGGTCTGGCGTGTCGAGACGTTCGTTGCCTTTCTCACTGCGCATCACGCGAGTCCTCTCTCTGCTACCCGCTTGAGCATGCTGACAAACACCTCCGGCGCCTGCGCGCCAACGATCTGGGCAGGGCCGACGACGAAGGTCGGGACGCCCGCGACTCCGAGAGCGCGGGCCTCCTGGTGAGCAGACTCAAGCCGGGCAGAGTAGGTGCCTGCTGTGAGGTGATCGCGAACCTCCTGGGAATCAAGACCAACGCTCTCGGCCAGGGCGAGAATTACCTCAAGGTCGCCAATGTTCTGGCCCGCTTGAAAATAGGCCTGGTAGACGGCGCGGGAAAATGCCTCTTCTTTCCCCTGCTCTTTGGCACACTCGGTGGCTTCCAGCGCCATGAGCGAGTTGGTCAATAACGGTGGGGGATGCATCTCCAGGCCGATGCCTGCAGCCAGTGTCAGGATATTCCGCCAGATCACCGTGTACCGCTCTTGACCATACTGCGCGATCCGCTGCTCTATGGGGATCCCGACCGCCGGATACTCGGGATGGATCTGAAATCCCTTCCACTCCAGCGTCAACGGTGGCACCTGGGGCTGGACTTTCCGCAAGGTCTCGATGCCGATATAGCAGAAGGGACAAATGTAGTCGCTAAAGACGGTGATCTTCATAGCATGGGTCCCTTTTTGCATCGCTCGGTTTGGCTCACGATGCTCAGGCCTATCAACGGCCGGCCGGACTCGTCGGATGACTCGAACCAAAGGGCAGGTGGCTGGCGCCAAAGGGCAGGTGACTGGCGCCAAAGGGCATGGGCGTCAGACCGGGATGTGTCGTAAAAGGCCCAGTTGGAGAAGTTGGTGGAAGCCCGGGCTGGTCACCGCGATGGCGGTGACGGAAATGGGGAGAGCCAACGATGACCGGAAACGGCACGTAATACGGCTCGGGTACGACCTCGATCACCTGTGGAGGTGCCTGCTCGATAATCACTTCCGGTTCTTCCTCGTAATAAACAGGTTCCTCGCCATATCGCTCTGCAGGAGGGGATAGCGGAGCTTGGGCTTCCGGCGCAGCCGGGAGAAATGCCGCGGCGGCCTGCCGGACCACAGCCTCGGCGCCATCGGCGGAGAGGGCGAGCCGCCGCGAGTTCGCAGCGCGACGTGTTGCTGCCAGCACTTCGTAGAGCGCCTCAGGGGTAAGCGGGTCACTGACTTTCCAGCCGCCAGCCGGCTGAATCCCCGCACCGCTCAGCGGGCCAAGGGCATCTTCGCCGCTGTTCCTGATCAGCCCCAGGTCCAGGGCGAGCTTTTGCGCGAACGCGCCCTGGCTCTCCGCTGCATACGTTCTGCCGGGTGACAGCGGAGCCGTCAACAGTCCAAGCGGAGCAACAGTCTTGGCCGCGTGATAGACTTTAAGGCCCGCACGGTAGGAGTCCGGCACCTCGCTTGCCTCGTCCACAACGTGGATAGCCCCCTGAGCGTCGGTCCATTGGTACAAATCTGCCTGGGCTATGGCGGCGCCCCACACGCAGAGGCCACACATGAGGGCGAGTGTACGCATAGGCCAATTATTATAACTAAGGGCGGCTATAAACAAGAGTAGAAAAATAACTGAACCTCCTTTTTTTCCTTTTGCCCTTTTACCCTTTTCGCCTTTTTCCCCTTCTCCTCGGGTTGCGTTCTTCAGCGGAGAAGAGATAATAGTGCAATCCCCTGCCTGGAGGGCGCGTATGCCGATCAGCGAAGTGCTCGAAGGGGCTTTTGACCTTCACGTTCACACCGCGCCCGACTGCCAGGAACGCAAGCAGAGGGCTGACGAGTTCGTCCAGGATCTGCTCCGTTACCGGCTGGGTGGGGCCCTGCTCAAGGATCATACAACCAACACCGCTGACCGTGCCCAGATCCTGCGCGAGCGCTACCCGCAGCTTGGCCTGTTCGGCGCAGTAGTGCTCAACTACCCGGTGGGCGGGCTCAACCCGGTCGCGGTCGAGGCAGCGCTGCGCATGGGGGCGAAGTTTGTCTTCATGCCCACCTATTGCTCGGCCCTCAACGTGCGCCTCTTCGGCTTTGCCCACCCGGTCTTGCCCTATCCATTTCCGCGCCACGCCGAGGGCATCAGTCTGCTCGACCATAACGGGCACCTCAGGTGGGAGGTAGTGGAAATTTGTGAACTGATCGCTGGTTTTGATGCGTGCTTGGCCACCGGCCATATCAGTCCCGAAGAGGCCCTGACTGTGGTCAAGGCCGCGCGCGAGATCGGCGTGCGCCGTATTTCGATCACCCATGCTTCACTGCAGTTTCTTGGACTAACGCCCGACCTGCAGAACGACCTGGTACATCTCGGCGCGGTCATCGAACACAGCTTTGTTGTCTGTACTGCCCTGAACCGTCAGCCGCTGTCCATCGCCGAGGTTACCGCCCAGATCTTGGCGGTCGGCCCCGAACACTGCACCCTCTCCACTGACCTTGGCCAACCCTCTCCACTGACCTTGGCCAGGTGCTCAACCCGCCCCCGGTTGAGGGGTTCACTACCTTCCTTGAGGGGTTGCTCAAGGAAGGCGTCAGTGTGAGCCAGCTCCGGCGCATGGTCGTGGATAACCCCCGTATGCTGTTGGGCGTATAAAGGCACTTAGCTCTCAGCTTTCAGCTGTTGGCATGTAGCATATGGCTCGCTACGCTTTATGGCATATGGCTCGCTCACTGCGTTCGCTCTATACTGCCTGGTCCAGTCGAGCAGTCGCATCCTGCGAGATGAGCGTATGGAAGGAGCCAAGCCATAAGCTATAAGCCATATGCTATAAGCTATTAGCCGGCCATATTGACCCATCCCGACTAACAGGGCATAAAACTCCTACTTTCTCTACACACGGAACCGCGTGGTGGATACACTGATCCAGAAAGCAGATACTCTGCTTGAAGTCTTGCCCTATATCCAGCGCTTCTCCGGCAAGACCCT
>WNGG01003370.1_pt1 | contig 18026 bp, 19 predicted proteins | sample 5400661 | NCBI WGS metagenome assembly WNGG01 (sample SAMN13153372, study PRJNA577476) | soil metagenome | isolation source: 100 cm soil or saprolite under Garry oak tree replicate 1 | place: USA:California | collected 2016-06-15
AGTCCCCATCGCGGCGTCGACGTCGCAGGCAGGATGGGTGCTGATGTGCTGGCGGCAGCCGCCGGCCGCGTCACCGTCGCACGTGACAACCGCGACTTGTGCGGTTTGATCGTCGTCATCGACCATGATCCTTACGGCCTCCGAACGGTCTATTGCCACTTCGCCGAGATCGCCGTTCGGGTCGGGGACAGTGTCAAGCGTGGCCAACGGATCGGGGCGATCGGCACATCGGGGCAGCGCGCGTGGCCTGGCTTTGAGCATGTGCACTTGGAGCTGCAGAGAGGGCGCGACATCAACGCAATCGAAGACCCGCTCCCACGGATTGTTGGATGTTTCGATGACACGAAGGCGTACCCGACGGATCGCTTGGTGCTCACATATCCGGTGAAGTGCTGAGGATCTGCCAGCAGACGCGGAGACGAGGAGAACACGATGAGCGACAAGACGAAGACCCTGTACGAGCGGCTTGGTGGTTACGACGCCATCGCGGCGGTGGCGGATGATCTGCTGCCCCGGCTCCGAGCCGATCCGCAGCTCGGCCGCTTCTGGGCGCACCGCGGGGAAGACGGCATCACGCGCGAGAAGCAGCTCCTGATCGACTTCCTCTGCGCGAGTGCGGGCGGACCGATGTACTACCGCGGCAGGGACATGGTGCTCACCCACCGAGGCATGCGCATCAGCGAGAGCGATTGGAACGTGTTCCTCGGTCATGCCGCCGCGACCCTCGCGAAGTTCAAGGTGCCCGAGGCGGAAGCGCGCGACGTGGTCGCGTTTGTCCAGAGTCTCAAGAAAGAGATCGTCGAGTAGCGTCGCTTCGCGGCGCGCGCGCTCGCGCTATACTGATGGTTCCATGACGAGCCCGATCATCATCGAGGCCGTCCGGACGCTGGTGGAGCGCCGGGACCTGACGCGCATCGAGGCCGCCGCCGCCATGGAGGCGATCATGTCGGGCGCGGCGACCAACGCGCAGATCGCCGCCTTCCTCACCGCGCTCCGGATGAAGGGCGAGACGGTCGAGGAGCTGATCGGCTTCGCCCAGGTGATGCGCCAGAAGGCCGTGCGTGTCCGCACGCGTCCCGACGACGTCGCAGGGCTCACCGGCACCGACCGCGACATGCTGATCGACACGTGCGGCACGGGTGGTGACGCGGCGGGGACCTTCAACGTCTCGACCGCGACCGCCTTCGTCGTCGCCGGCGCGGGGCTCCGCGTCGCCAAGCACGGCAACCGCTCCGTGTCGTCACTCTGCGGCTCGGCCGACGTGGTCGAGACGCTCGGCGTCAACCTCGACCTCTCGCCCCAGAAGGTCGCGCGCTGCGTGGAGGAGGTCGGGATCGGCTTTCTCTACGCGCCGCTCCTCCATACGGCGATGAAGCACGTGATGGCCGCGCGGCGCGAGATGGGCGTCCGCACGGTGTTCAACATGCTCGGCCCTCTGACGAACCCGGCGGGAGCCAACGCTCAGGTGATCGGGGTCTACTCTCCCGCGCTCACCGAGCCTCTCGCGCGCGTCCTCGCCGAGCTCGGCACCCACCGGGCCTTCGTCGTCCACGGCGCCGCCGGCCTCGACGAGATCTCCAACACCGGTGAGAGCCGCATCTCCGAGGTCCGCGAGGGCGTCGTGCGCACCTTCACCGTGCGTCCCGAGGACTTCGGGGTGCCGCGCGCGTCCATCGGCGACCTGCTCGGCGGCGACCGCGAGCAGAACGCCGAGATCATCCGCGCGATCCTCGCCGGCGAGCCCGGCCCCAAGCGCGACATCGTTCTCATGAACGCCTCTGCGGCCCTCGTCGCGGGTGGGCGGGCGCGGGACCTCAAGGAGGGTGTCGAGCTGGCGGCCCGGTCGATCGACTCCTCCACCGCTCGGCAGAAGCTCGGGCGGCTGGTCGCCCTCTCCCAGGAGCTCGCCCGGGAGGCCTGAGCCCGGGCCCTTGCGTTGGCAGTTGCCCTTGCGCGCGCTCGCCTCCCGGCCCTAGAATAAGGCGTCGCGGCGCGTCCAACTCCCTGTCGGCGTTGGCTTCGTTTCTTTCTGTATCGGCGCTTCCGCGATACGCTTGGCTCGACGGTGTTCTAGAACACCGAGAAGATTTTCGACGACGAGGGTGCATGTCGGAGTAACCGCGGTTCGAGCGGCGGCTTTGCCGCCGCAATCGAGTCCTGGGGGAGGTCTCGGAGGGGGCCGTCGAGGCCCCCTCCGATGAACGAGATCGGAATGAACGGGAACGGACGAGTGAACGGCCGCCTACCCCGCTACCACCAGATCGCCGGAGCGCTGCGCACGCGGATCCGCGAGGGCGCGCTCCGTCCCGGCGCCAGGCTCGACAACCAGCGCCGCCTCGCCAAGAGCTTCGGCGTGACGCTCATGACCCTGCGCCAGGCGCTCGAGCTGCTCGAGCGCGAGCACCTGATCGCGCGGCGCCACGGCCTCGGGACGTTCGTGGCGGCGCCGTCGATCGACTACGACATCCTCCAGCTCCGTCGCTTTGCCGGCGACCTCTCGGCCAAAGGCGAGCACGTGGCGACGCGGCTCCTCGGAACGAGGTTCGCGAGCCCCGACCACCACGTCGCCGACGCCTTCGGGCTCGGCTCGCGCGCCCGCGTGCTCGTGGTCGAGCGGCTGCGCTCGGTCGACGGCCATCCGATGAGCCTGCAGCGCTCGTTCCTGCCCGCGCACATCGGCGACGACGTTGCCCGAGCGGACCTGGCGCTCACGCCCCTGCACCACGTGCTCGAGCACAAGCTCGGCATCGTCATCGCGCACGCGCGCGAGACCGTCTCGGCGGTGCGCCTGGGGCGGCGCGAGGCGGGCGAGCTCGGGTGCCCGGCCGGGGCGCCGGCGTTCGAGTCCGAGCGCGTGTCCTACGACGCGGCCGGCGCGCCGGTCGTCTTCGATCGCGTCTTCATCCCCGGCGACCGCTTCCGCATCACCCGGGACCTCCGGTACGAAGGAGCGGCCTCATGAAGATCCTCGTGGCCATCAAGCAGGTGCCCGACACGGCGACGCAGGTGAAGATCTCCACCGACCCGCGGGCGATCGACACCACGGGCATCACCTGGATCGTGTCGCCGTACGACGAGTACGCGGTCGAGGAGGCCCTGCGCATCAAGGAGAAGCGCGGCCAGGGCGAGGTCGTCGCGGTGTCCCTCGGCCCGGAGCGCGTCAAGGAGGCGCTGCGCTCGTGCCTCGCGATGGGCTGCGACCGCGCGATCCACCTGAACGACCCCGCGTGGAACGCCGCCGACACGCTCGCGACGACGAAGGCGCTCGCCGCCGTGCTCAAGCAGGAGGCGCCGCAGCTCGTCCTCTGCGGCCGGCAGGCGATCGACGATGACATGGGTGCCGTCGCGGCCCAGCTCGCCGAGCTGCTCGGCTGGCCGTGCGCCTCCTGGATCATGGAGGAGACGATCGACGGCGACGGCAAGACGGTGCGCGCCGCGCGCCAGGTCGAAGGCGGGCTCGAGGTCTTCGACCTGCCGTTGCCCGCGATCCTCACGGCGCAGAAGGGGCTCAACGAGCCGCGGTATCCGACGCTGAAAGGCATCATGGGCGCGAAGAAGAAGGAGATCCGCGACGTCAAGGCGGCCGACCTCGGGTGGGCCCCGGAGCCGCCCCAGCTCTCCGTCGTCACGCTCGAGGCGCTCCCGCCGCGCCCGCCCGGGCGCATCATCCCGGGCGACGTGCCGACGGCGGTAAAGGAGCTGGTTCGTTCGCTGCGCGAAGACGCCAAAGCGATCTGAGAGGGCGGGAGAACCATGGCGAACGCGTTCTGGTGCATCGTCGAAGACGACCGGCAGGGGACGCCGAAGAAGGTGATGGCCGAGGTCATCGGCGAGGCCGCGCGCCTCTCGAGCGGCCAGGCGGAGGCCGTGTGGTTCACCGACAAGGCGACCGAGGCCGGACTCAAGCAGCTCGCGGAGTGGGGGGCGAACAAGGTCTGGCTCCTCGAGAACGCCGCGTTCGCGCCGTACCGCAGCGAGATCTGGACGGGCGCCGCGGCCGAGCTTGCGGCCAAGGCGACGCCGAGGGCGATCCTGGCGCCGGTCACGAGCCGCCAGCGCGAGTTCGTCGCGCGCCTCGCCGCGCGCCTCGGCGTCGGGCTCGCCGCCGACTGCGTGGCGTTCGCGATGGACGGCGATAAGCTCGTCGCGACCCGCCCCGTCTACGCCGGCAAGCTGCTGGCGAAGGTCACGTGGGCGAAGGCGCCCTGGGTCGCGACGCTCCGGCCGAACGTCTTCCGCCCGGCGGACGCCCAGCCCGGCCGGGTCGCAACCGTCGAGCGCCCGTCGGTCGCGACCACCGTCGCGCAGATGAGGTTCGTCGAACGGCGCGAAGAGGTCTCCACGGGGCTCCCCGAGCTGACCGAGGCCGAGATCGTGCTGTCGGGCGGCCGCGGCATGAAGGGGCCGGAGCACTACGTGATCCTCGAGGACATGGCGCGCGTGATCGGCGCCGCGGTGGGCGCCTCGCGCGCGGCGGTGGACGCGGGCTGGCGCCCGCACCGGTTCCAGATCGGCCAGACCGGCCGGACGATCTCGCCCAAGCTCTATATGGGCTTCGGCGTCTCGGGCGCGATCCAACACCTGGCCGGCATGCGCACGTCGAAGGTGATCGTGGCCGTCAACAAGGACGCCGAGGCGCCGATCTTCAAGATCGCCGACTACGGCATCGTCGGCGACCTCTTCGAGGTCGTGCCGGAGCTGACGAAGGAGTTCAAGAAGCTCCTCGAAAAATGAGCGCATGAAGCTCGATCACACCGAAGAGCAGCAGATGATCCAGGCGATGGCGCGGGAGTTCGCCGAGACGGCGATCAAGCCCATCGCCGCCGAGATCGACCGGGAGGCCCGCTTCCCCCACGAGACGGTGAAGCGCATGGGAGAGCTCGGCCTCATGGGCATCGCGATCCCCGAAAAGTGGGGCGGGAGCGGTGCCGACACGGTGTCGTACGTCGTCGCCGTCGAGGAGATCGCGAAGGCGTGCGGGTCGCACGCCGCCATCATGTCGGTGAACAACTCGCTCTACTGCGACCCGGTCTACACGTTCGGCACGGACACGCAGCGCGAGCGGTTCCTCAGGCCCGTGGCCTCGGGCCATGCCCACGGCTGTTTCGCGCTCACGGAGCCCCAGGCGGGCTCGGACGCGCGCAACCAGCACACGCTCGCCGTGCGCGACGACGACCACTACGTGCTGAACGGCCGGAAGCAGTTCGTCACCAACGGCCGCGAGGCCTCGTTCGCCCTCGTGTTCTGCCAGACCGATCGCGCGAAGGCGCACCACGGGATCACCGCCCTCGTGGTCGAGAAGGGGACGAAGGGCTTCGTCGTGGCGAAGACCGAGGACAAGCTGGGCATCCGCGCCTCCGACACCGCCGAGCTGGTCTTCGAGGACTGCCGAGTGCCCGCCGCCAATCGGCTCGGCGAGGAGGGCATGGGGTTCGGCATCGCCCTGGCGACGCTCGACGGCGGACGCGTGGGCATCGCCGCCCAGGCCGTCGGGCTTGCGGCGGGCGCCCTCGAGCGCTCGCTCGCCTACGCGCGCGAGCGGAAGTCCTTCGGCGTGGCGATCGGCCAGCACCAGATGGTCCAGTGGATGCTCGCCGACATGGCGACCGCCGTCGATGGCGCCCGGCTCCTGACCCTGCGCGCCGCCGCGCTCAAGGACGCGGGCAGGCCATACGGGACCGAAGCGGCGATGGCCAAGCTCTTCGCCGCCGAGACCGCGATGAGGGTAACCACGGACGCGATTCAGGTCCACGGCGGCTACGGCTTCGTGAAGGAGTACGAGGTGGAGCGCTACTTCCGCGACGCGAAGATCACCCAGATCTACGAGGGGACCTCGCAGATCCAGAAGCTCGTGATCGCGCGCGCCGTGCTGGGAGGCACCCCATGAGCGAGTACCAGCGCTGGAGGCGGGAGGCGTACGAGCCGTTCGCGCGGCGCACGCCTGAGCGGCCGGTCCCCTTCGAGTCGCTCTCGGGCCTGCCCGTCGAGCCGCTCTACACGCCCGAGGACCTGCCCGGCTGGTCGTACGGCGAGAAGCTCGGCTACCCGGGCGAGTACCCCTTCACCCGCGGCGTCTACCCCACGATGTACCGTGGCCGGCTCTGGACCATGCGGATGTTCGCGGGGTTCGGCCGGCCCGAGGACACCAACGCCCGCTTCAAGTACCTTCTCGCGCAGGGGCAGACGGGGCTCTCGACCGCGTTCGACATGCCGGCGCTGATGGGCTACGACGCCGACCACCCGCGCGCGCGGGGCGAGGTCGGCCGGGAGGGCGTCTCGATCTCGACGCTCGATGACTTCGAGCGGCTGTTCGCGGACATCCCGCTGGGCGACGTCACGACGTCGATGACGATCAACTGCACGGCGTCCGTCGCGCTCGCCATGTACCTCGCGGTCGCCGAGAAGCAGGGCGTGGCGTGGGACCGGGTCGGCGGGACGATGCAGAACGACATGCTGAAGGAGTTCATCGCTCAGAAGGAGTGGATCTGCCCGCCCGAACCTGCCGTTCGGATCGTGACCGATATGATCGAATTCACTTCCAAGCATGTCCCTCGCTTCAATCCCGTCTCGATCTCGGGCTACCACATCCGCGAGGCGGGCTCGACGGCGATCCAGGAGCTCGCGTTCACGCTGGCCGACGGGCTCGCGTACGTCGAGGCGGCGCTGGCCCGCGGCCTCGACATCGACAGCTTCGCGCCACGCCTCTCCTTCTTCTTCGACGTCCACAACGACTTCTTCGAGGAGATCGCGAAGCTCCGTGCCGGGCGACGGATGTGGGCGCGGTTCATGAAGGAGCGCTACGGCGCGACGAAGCCCGAGTCGATGCGCCTGCGCACCCACACCCAGACCGCCGGGGTCTCGGCGACCGCGCAGCAGCCGCTCAACAACGTCGCCCGCGTCGCCCTCCAGGCGCTCGCCGCCGTGCTCGGTGGCGCGCAGTCGCTCCACACGAACTCGTATGATGAGACGTGGGCGCTGCCGACCGAAGAGGCGGTGACGGTTGCGCTTCGTACTCAACAGATCGTCGCCGAGGAGACCGGGGTCGCGCTCACGATCGACCCGCTCGGGGGCGCGTACTTCCTCGAGAGGCTGACCGACCAGATGGAGGCGGCGGCGCTCGAGTACATCCGCACGATCGACGCGATGGGCGGCATGATCCGCGCGATCGACACGGGCTACCCGCAGAAGGAGATCGCGGACGCGGCGTACCGGTACCAGCGCATGGAGGACCGCGGCGAGAAGGTCGTGGTCGGCGTCAACAAGTACGCCATGAAGGAAGAGCGCTCGATCAGCTACCTGAGGATCGACGAGGCGGTCGAGCTGGAGCAGGTCGAGCGCGTCCGACGCTTCAAGGCGTCGCGGCCCATGGCCACGGTGGAGAAGCGATTGAAACAGCTCGCCGACGCGTGCCGCGAGAATCGAAACGTCATGCCGGTCCTCATCGAGGCCGTGAAGGACTATGTCAGCCTCGGCGAGATCTCGGACGTGTACCGGCAGGTCTTTGGGCTGTACCGCGAGCCGATCATCTTCTAGCAACGAGGAGGCCCATGAGCGAGCCGATCAGGATCACGCGTGCGGCGACGAAGAAGCCGAAACCCAGGGACAGCGAGCTCACCTTCGGGACGGTGTTCACCGACCACGTCTTCGTGATGGACTTCCAGGAGGAGAAGGGCTGGTACGACCCACGGATCGAGCCGTACGGGCCGCTGAGCCTCGATCCCGCCGCGGCGGTCCTCCACTACGCTCAGGCCGTCTTCGACGGGCTCAAGGCCTTCCGCGGCAAGGACGGCCGGGTCCGACTCTTCCGGCCGCAGAAGCACGTCGAGCGGCTCAACCAGTCCGCGCGGCGGCTGTGCATCCCGCCGCTCGATCCGGAGCTCGCCCTCAAGGCGCTCGTCGAGCTGGTCGGCCTCGAGAAGGACTGGGTCCCGTCCACGGTGGGGACGTCGCTCTACATCCGGCCCACGATCATCGCCAACGAGCCGTTCCTCGGCGTCCGGCCGGCGAAGTCGTACATCTACTACGTGATCCTGTCGCCGGTGGGCACCTACTATCCCGAGGGGATGAACCCGGTGAAGATCCTCGTCGTGGACAAGTACGTCCGCGCCGTCGAGGGCGGCGTGGGCGGCGCGAAGACCGGCGTGAATTACGCCGCGAGCCTGTACGCGGCCGAGGAGGCCAAGCACGCGGGGTTCACCCAGGTGCTCTGGCTCGACGGACGCGAGCGGAAGTACATCGACGAGGTCGGCACGATGAACATCATGCTGAGGATCGGTGACGAGGTGGTCACGCCGCCCCTGAGCCAGGGCACCATCCTGCCGGGCGTCACCCGCGACTCGGTGCTCACGCTCGCGCGCGAGTGGGGGCTCCGCGTCTCCGAGCGAGCGATCTCGATCGACGACGTCGCCCGGGCGGCCCACGGCGGGTCGCTGCGGGAGGTCTGGGGCACCGGGACGGCCGCGGTCATCTCGCCCGTCGGCGAGCTCGCCTACAAGGGCGAGCGCATCGTCGTCAACGGCGGGAAAATCGGCGAGCTGACCAAGAAGCTCTACGACGCGATCGTCGGGATCCAGTACGCGACCGCGCCCGACACCCACGGCTGGACGGTTCTGGTCTAGGAGGCCACGATGACCGACTGCGTCTTCTGCAAGATCCGCGATGGGCGGACCCCCGCGATGAAGGTCTTCGAGGACGAACGGACGATCTGTATCATGGACATCAATCCGCTCAGCGCTGGACACTGCCTGGTGCTCAGCAAGGCGCACGCGGCGACCATCTTCGACGCCCAGGTCGTCGACCTGCAGGCCGCGATCGTCACCGCCCAGCGTGTCGCCATCGCCCTCAAGCAGACGCTGGAGCCGGACGGCCTCAACGTGCTCCAGGCCAACGGGCCCGCCGCCTTCCAGTCGGTGGCGCACTTCCACCTGCACCTGATCCCGCGCTGGATGCGCGACGGCCTTGGCTTCGACTGGAAGCTCGTGCCCGGCGACCGCGCGCAGATCATGAAGACGGGCGAGAAGCTGCGCGCCGCGATCGAGCACAGCCGATGACGGCCGACCGGACGGTCCGCGTGGTCGTCGCCAAGCCGGGCCTCGACGGTCACGACCGCGGGGCGAAGATCGTCGCGCGGGCGCTGCGCGACGCGGGCTTCGAGGTGATCTACACGGGGCTCCACCAGACGCCCGAGCAGATCGTCGCCACCGCAATCCAGGAGGACGCCGACGCGATCGGGCTCAGCGTGCTCTCCGGCGCCCACAACTACCTCTTCAAGCGCGTCCTCGAGCTGCTCCGGGAGAAGGGCGCGGAGGACATCGTGGTCTTCGGCGGCGGGATCATCCCGCCCGCGGACATCGCGGCGCTCAAGGCGACGGGCGTCAAGGAGATCTTCTCGCCCGGGACCTCGACCCAGGAGATCGTCCGCTTCGTCGGCGAGCACATCCGCGCGGCGGTCTGACGCGGCCATGGACTTCGAGCTGACCGACGACCAGGAGCGGATCCGTCGGGTCGCCCGGGAATTTGCCGACGCGGAGCTCGGGAACGCGATCGCGCCCTACGACGAGCGCCACGAGTTCCCTCACAGCGTCGTCCGGAAGCTCGGGCCGCTCGGCTTCCTCGGAGCGCTGGTTCCCGAGGAGTACGGCGGCGCCGGCCTCGACTACGTCGGCTACGCGCTGAGCGTCGAGGAGCTCAGCCGCGGCGACGCCTCGGTCGGCATCACCATGTGGGCGCACAACTCCCTCTGCACGAACCACATCGCGGGCTTCGGGTCGGAGGCGCAGAAACGGACCTACCTGCCGCGCCTGGCCTCGGGCGAGGTGCTCGGGGCGTGGGGGCTCACCGAGCCGGGCGCCGGCTCCGACGCCGCCGCCCTCCAGACGCGCGCCGAGCTGCGCGGTGGCGAGTGGATCCTGAACGGCAGCAAGGCGTTCATCACCAACGCGTCGGTCGGCGGGATCGCCGTCGTGATCGCGCGGACCGACCCCGGGAAGGGCTCGCGCGGGATCTCGGCGTTCGTGCTCGAGAAGGGATTGCCTGGCTTCAGCGCGGGCAAGCCCTACCGGAAGTTGGGCCTCCACGCCTCGGACACGGCGGAGCTGATCTTCGAGGACGCCCGCGTGCCGGCCGCGAACCTGCTCGGCGAGCGAGGCATGGGCTTCGTCCATGCGATGCAGGTGCTGGAGGGCGGCCGCATCGCGATGGCGGCGATGGCGGTCGGCATCGCTCAGGCGGCCATCGATCACTCCGTGACGTACATGAAGCAGCGCACGGCCTTCGGTCAGACGCTCGCCGAGTTCAACGGCCTCCAGGGGATGATCGCCGACCTCGCCACCGAGGTCGAGGTCGCGCGCCTCCTCACGCTGCGCGCCGCGTACCTCAAGGACCAGGGGCGGCCGGCGATGCATGCCGCGGCGATGGCGAAGCTCTTCGCCTCCGAGACCGCGATGAAGGCGGCGACCAAGGCCGTGCAGATCCACGGCGGCGCCGGCTACATCACCGAGTTCCCCGTCGAGCGGATCTTCCGTGACGCGAAGCTCACCGAGATCGGCGAGGGAACGTCCGAGATCCAGAGGCTGGTCATCGCCCGGGCGATCCTCCAGCTCGTGTGAAGGCACCCGCCCGGCTCATCGCGATCGAGAACGTCACCAAGCGGTATGTGACCAGCTCGGGGCCGGTCGAGGCGCTCCACGACGTCTCGCTCGCGGTAGGCGAGGGCGAGTTCTGCACGCTGATCGGCCCCTCCGGCTGCGGCAAATCCACGCTCCTCGGGATGCTCGGGGGCCTCGTTCACCCGGACCGCGGGCGCGTTCTGGTCGACGGCCAGCCGGTCACGGGGCCCGACCCGCGCCGCGTCGCGACCGTGTTCCAGGACCCGGGCCTCTTTCCCTGGCGGACGGCGCTCAAGAACGTGGAGTTCGGCCTCGAGCTCGGGGGCATGCCCGCCGAGCGCCGGCGCTCGATCGCGACGGAGCTCCTCGGCCCGCTCGGCCTCAAGGGGTTCGCGGGCAAGTACCCGCGCGAGCTCTCCGGGGGCATGAAGCAGCGCGTCGCGATCGGCCGCGCGCTCGCGATCGACACGAAGATCCTCTTGATGGATGAGCCCTTCGGCGCCCTCGACGAGCAGACGCGCGTGCTCATGGGGGAGTGGCTCCTGGACATCTGGCGGCGGACGCGCAAGACCGTGATCTTCGTGACCCACAGCCTGCACGAGGCGCTCTTCCTCTCGACGCGGGTCGCCGTCATGACGGCGCGCCCCGGGCGGATCAAGTCGGTGCTCGATCTGTCCATGGACTACCCGCGCTCGATGGAGTCGCCCGAGCTCGTCGCGCTGCGCGCGAAGCTCTGGGGCGAGATCCGAGAGGAGTCGCTGCGGGCGATGCAGTGAGAGTCGTCGCGGCACGTGGCGCGTTGCTGGTCGCGTTGCTCGTGCTCTGGGAGATCGTCGGCCGCGCGTCGAACCCGCTCCTGAGCGTCCCGCCCTCGGCCGTCCTCCCGGCGCTGCGGGACCTCCTGCTCTTGCGCTCGTACCCCGACCTGCCCGCCAGCGTGCTGCTGACCCTGCGCGAGATCGCGGTCGCCTATGGGCTCGCGGTCGTCGTCGGGCTCGCCTGCGGCTTCGCTCTGGGCTTCAACCGGTTGATCGGCAGCGCCTACGGCCCCATGCTCGCCGCGCTGTACGCGGTCCCGGCCGTCGTCTGGTACCCATCGCTCATGCTCTTCTTCGGCCTCGACGCGGCGTCGAAGATCGCGTTCGGCTTCCTGCTCGGCTTCTTCCCCGTGACCCTCGCGGTGCTCGCGGGCATCCGCCAGGTGAACCCGCACCTCGTGACGGTCGCGCGCGCCTACGGCGCCGGTCCGCTCAGCGTGTTCGGGCGCGTCATGGTGCCGGCGATGCTGTTCACGCTCGTGGCCGGGCTCAGGACGGGGCTGGCGCTCGCGGTCATCGGCGTGATCGTCGGCGAGATCCTCGGCAGCAAGCGCGGGATGGGCGCGCTCATCAACCACGCCTACGGCCTGCTCAGGACGGCGGACTACGTCGCGCTCGTGCTCGTGACGCTGGTGCTCGTCGTCGGCTCGGACGTGGTCGCGAGCCTCGCCGAGCGCCGCGCGCGGAAGTGGAGCGAGTCGTGAGCCGACTCCGCGTGCACGGCCTCCAGGTCCTGAGCGTCCTCGCGGCGCTCGCGCTCTGGGAGGGCGTCGCGCGCGCGGGCTGGGTCGACCCGCTCTTCGTGCCGGCGCCGAGCTCCGTCGGCGCCGCGTTCCGGACGATCGGCGGCGCTGCGCTCGCGGCCCTCGGTGACACGCTCGGCAAGACGGCGATCGCGTACGTGCTCGCGGTGATTCTCGGCGTCGGCGCGGGGCTCGCCGTCGGCTCCGTCCGCCTCCTGCGTGACGTCCTGAACCCGTTCGTCATCGCGCTCTACGGCATCCCGAAGATCCTCGTGCTGCCCTGGATCGTGCTGCTCCTGGGCTACGGCACGGCGCCCGCGGTCTTCTACGGCACCGTCCACGGCCTCTTCCCGATCATGGTCCTCGTCATGGGCGCCGTGCGCGACGTGGACCGCACGCTCGTGACCGTGGCGCGCTCCTACGGCGCGACGACGTGGCAGCTCTACTGGAAGGTGCTGCTCCCGGCGATCGTGCCCTCGGTGCTCGCGGGCATGCGGCTCGGCATCGTCTTCTGCCTGCTGGGCGTCCTCGTCGTCGAGATGTTCGCGGGCGTGCGCGGCATGGGGTACGTCATGAGCTCGCTCGCCAACGGCTTCCGGGCGCCCGAGCTCTTTGCCGCGACGGGGCTCGTCTCGGCGGCCTCGATCGCGATCGTGCTGGGACTCGACCACGTCAACGAGAGGCTCTCGCACTGGCGGGGCTGAGCGCTTCGCCATCGCCTGCCGCGCTCAGGGACTTTCCGGCCTCGATTTGCGGTGCTTGCCTGATTTGTCGCTCCTTCCACGGCGACTAGACTTCACGACGCTGGAGGAGGGCCATAACGATGCACGCCTCGGTCTCTGCTGAGATCGTGACCGTATATCGGGCGCTCGACGGCGGAATCCACCACGCGAGGTGCGGGCGGCGGATCGTGCTGCAAGGGCGGCGCGCGGACGAGCTGGACTTCTTCTGTCTCACGTGCGCCGAGTCGGTGCCGCTCCCGCTGTGCGTGCTCTCGCGCATCCCGATGGTGGAGGACCCCGCGGACTGCGTCGCCTGACCTCGGCGAGCGGCGGCTCGCTACTCGCCACGGAGCGTCGGGTCGAGCAGGTCGCGGAGCCAGTCGCCGGTGCGGCTCACGACGAGCGACGCGAGCATCAGCACGGCTCCCGGAAAGGTCGAGATCCACCAGGCGGTGTCCAGGTACTCGCGCCCCTCGTGAATCATCCCGCCCCACGACGGCGTGGGCGGCTGGATGCCGAGGCCGAGGAAGGAGAGCGTCGCCTCGAGCACGATCGCCCGTGCCAGCTCGAGCGTCGCGATGACGACCAGCGACGAGAGCACGTTGGGAAGGATGTGGCGGGCGATCACGCGCGCGACCGACCCGCCGAGCGCGTGGATCGCATCCACGAACTCGCGCGAGCGCAGGACGAGCACCTGCGATCGCAGGATCCGCGCGTAGGAGACCCAGCCCGAGAGCCCGATCACGACGATCAGAGTCGGGAAGCTCGGCCCCAGCACCGCGATGATGCCGATCGCGAGCAGGATGAAGGGGAAGGCGAGCTGGGCGTCGGCGAGCGTCATGATCACGCTGTCGGCGAAGCCGCCCCGGAAGCCCGCCGCGATCCCGAGCGTCGCGCCGAGCGCGCCGCCCACCACGACGGCCGAGAGGCCGACGACGAGCGAGACACGCGCCCCGTAGATCACCCGCGAGAGGACGTCGCGGCCGAGGTGGTCGGTGCCGAGGAGCCGCGCGCGCCCGTCCGGCGCCTCCAGCGTCGGCGGCGCGAGCCTATCGCGAAGGGACTGGCGCGTCGGATCGTGGGGCGCGAGCCACGGCGCCGCCATCGCGACCGCGCCCAGCAGCAGCACGAACGCGAATCCCGCCATCGCCAGGCGTGCCGTGCGCCGAGCGCGGAGCGCTGGAGCGGGGGCCGCGAGACCGGAAGACTCCGTGGGTGGCCTGAGCGAGGTGCCGGTGGCGTCGATCGTCATGGTCGGGCGCGCGGGTCGAGGAAGCCGTAGAGCAGGTCGATCGCGAAGTTGATGACGATGAAAACGATCGCGGAGAGGAAGACCGCGCACTGCACGACGGGGTAGTCGCGGTTGTAGATGGACTGGATCGCGAGGCGGCCGATCCCCGGCCACGCGAAGACCGTCTCGGTGACGACCGCGCCGCCGAGCAGCGTCCCGAACTGGAGCCCCGTGATCGTCACGATCGGGAGCGCGGCGTTCTTGAGCGTGTGCTTGGCGACCACGATCCACTCCGCGACGCCCTTGGCCCGCGCCGTCCTGATGTAGTCCGCGCGCAGCACCTCGAGCACCGCCGAGCGCGTCAGCCGCGCGATGGACGCCATCGCGAAGGCGCCCAGCGTGAGCGCCGGCAGGACCAGGTGCTTCCAGTCGCCGCGTCCGCCCGTCGGGAAGAGGTCGGCCTTGAGCGACAGCAGGAGGATGAAGAGGATCCCGAGGAAGAACGTCGGCGCCGACTGTCCGACGAGCGCCACGCCCATCGCGGCGTGGTCGATCGGCGAGTTGCGCTTGACCGCCGAGAGGAGCCCGACGGGCACCGCGACGATCGCCGCGAGGAGAAATGAGGTCAGCCCGAGCTCGACCGTGGCGCCGAGGTAGCCTCGGACGACTGAGAACGCGGGCTCGCGGAAGTGGATCGAGCGGCCGAAATCGCCGCGGAGCACGTTGGCGAGGAACACGCCGTACTGCACGGGCAGGGGTTGGTCGAGCCCGAGCTCCCGGCGCACGCGGAAGATCTCGCTCCGTGGCGCGTCGGGAGGTAGCAGGAGCGGCACGGGGTCGCCGGAGAGCCGCATGACGACGAAGACCACCGTCGAGACGAGCCAGACGGCGATCAGGGCCCGGAGGAGCCGCGGAGCGAGGAAGAGGAGGACGCCGCGCATAGGGTGCGGCGGCCCGGGACCCCGCCGCCGGGGCCCCGGGCCTCGCGTGCGCTAGGCGCGACGGAATCTGAAGTTGAAGCGCCGGATCTCGAACTGCTGGTTCGGGTTCGGCGTCCACTCGACGTGCTTCTGGAGGCCGTAGTCCTCGTAGGGCTGGATGACCGGCACCCACGGCAGGTGCTCGAGGAAGACCTTCGTCATCTCGCGGTACGCCTGGCCGCGGAACTTCTCGTCCACCGAGAAGCGCGCGGCCTCGCCCAGCTCGTCGAAGCGCGGGTGGCGCCAGTAGTCCTGCGGCCCGCCCGGCGAGAGGAGGCGCCACATCATGCCGTCCGGATCGCCGAGCGTCGAGGTCGGGTCCGACCACCACAGGCCCTTGAAGCTCTTATCTCTGTTCTTCTGGGCGCGGACGGAGTACTCGACCACCTCGACCTTGGCGTTGATGCCGACGTCGCGCCACATGCCCTGAATCGCCTCGGACATCGGCTTGTCGTTGGCCGTGTAGCCGACGGTCGTCTCGATGACGACCTCCTCGCCCTTGTAGCCCCCCTTCTTGAGCCGCTCGCGTGCCTCGCGCGGGTCGTAGGCGAGCGGCGCGAGCGTCGTGTCGAAGTGGTTGTCGCCCTTCGCGATCGGCCCGCTCGGGACGATGCCGCGCCCGCGCCAGAGCTCCTTGACGATCGCGTTGCGGTCGATGGCGAGCGACAGCGCCTGTTTGACGAGCGGGTTGTCGAGCGGCGGGCGCTTCGAGTTGACGGCCAGGACGTAGAGGCCCGCGTAGAGCGCGCCCACCACCCTGGTCGAGGGGTTGCCGGTGATCCGCTCGCCCTGGTCCGGCGGGAGCTGGGTGATCACGTCCACCTCGCCCTTGAGGAGCGCCGCGATGCGGGGCGCCGTCTCCGGGATCGACCGGAAGACGACCCGCTCGGCCTCGATCTTGCCGCCCCAATAGTCGGGGTTCGCCTCGAGGACGAGCTTGTCGTCCTTCGTCCAGGAGACGAAGCGCACCGGGCCCGTGCCCACGGGCTTCGCGTTGAACTCGTCGTTGCCGACCTTCTCGATGTACTTCTGCGGGACGATCTGGCCGCCGTAGAAGGCGAGCCGCGCGGGGAGCAGGGGGTCGGGCTTCTTCGTGTGGATGACGAGCGTGCTCGGGTCGAGCGCCTCGATGCGGTCGATCGTGGTGAACACGGTGCTCACGCGGGTTCCGATCTTCGGGTCCCACGTCCGCTCCAGGCTGAATTTCGCGTCGGCCACGGTGAACGGGTCACCGGTGTGCCACTTGACGCCTGGCCGGATCTTGAACGTCCACTGGGTCGAGCCCTGGAGCTTCCAGTCCGTAGCGAGGCCGGGGTGGAGCTTGCCGTCCGGGTAGCGGGACACCAGATTGTCGAAGAGGTTGAACGACACGCGGATGTCGTTGGACGAAGTCGAGAAGTGCGGGTCGAACTTCGAGACGTCGCCGCCCTGGGCGACGACCAGCTCCGGCTTCGGCGTCGTCTGGGCGCTCGCGGGCCGCGTGCGCGCTCCGGGCACCGTCGCCGCGGCGCCGAGGGCGGCCGCTCCCGTGAGTAGCTCGCGTCGCGTGACCTGGACCATAATGGCCTCCGTGAGGGCCTCGGGGTGAATCGGGTAAGCGGCACTATATACGGAAAGGCGAAGCGACGCTATGGCCAGCGCTGACGTCGTCATCGTCGGGGGAGGCGCCAACGGCACGAGCACGGCCTTCCACCTGACCCGGCTCGGCGCGCGGAACGTGCTGCTCCTCGAGCGGAGGTGGCTCGGCGCGGGCGCGACGGGCAAGTCGGGCGCTCTCGTCCGCATGCACTACACGAACGAGCACGAGTCGCGGCTGGCGCTCGAGAGCCTGAAGGTCTTCCAAAACTTCGACGCCGAGGTCGGTGGCGACTGCGGCTTCGAGCCGGTCGGCTTCGTGCAGCTCGTAGGGCGCGGCTACGAGGACCACCTTCGCCGCAACGTGGCGATGCAGCGGCGCATCGGGGTCAAGACCGAGCTCGTCTCGCCCGAGGACCTCCCGCGCCTGCTCCCCGGCGCCAGCACGGACGACGTCGGCGGGGCGGCGTGGGAGCCGGAGTCGGGCTTCGCCGACCCGAATGCGACCGCCTTCGCGTTCGCGGCAGCGGCGATCCGCGGCGGCGCCAGGATCGAGACCGCGCGCGACGTCACGCGCGTCGTCGTCGAGCGCGGGCGCGTCGTCGGCGTCGACACGCGCGAGGGGCGCGTCGCCGCGCCCGTCGTCGTCCTGGTCCCCGGCGCCTGGGCGGGCCGGCTTCTCGAGCCGCTCGGGCTCGACTTCGGCCTCGTGCCCTACCGGATCCAGGTCTCGATCTTCCGCTGGCCGGCGGGCCTGGTCCGGCGAGATCCCGCCGTCATCGACGCGGTCCACGAGTCCTGGATGCGCCCCGAAGGCGGCGCCGCGACGCTGATCGGCGTGGAGCTCGGCGCCGGCCACGCCGACCCCGACCACTACAACGAGTCCGTCGACCGCGAGTACGTGGCGCTCTGCCGCGCGAAGCTCTCGGCGCGCTTCCCCGCGTTCGCTCGCGCCACGATGCGCGGCGGCTGGGCGGGGATGATCATGATGAGCCCGGACGGCCGGCCCATCATCGACCGCATCCCGTCGATCGACGGGCTCTACGTGATGCTCGGCGACTCGGGCACGTCGTTCAAGACGTCGCCGGCGATCGGCCGGTGCCTGGCGGAGTGGATCGTCGAGGGGCGGCCGTGCACGGCGGATCTCACGCCGTTCCGCTCGACGCGCTTCGCCGAGGGCAAGCCCTGGATCGACGAGTCGAACTACGGCCGCGAGCGGCTCACGATCTCGCGCTAGGATGATCTCATTGCGAACATGGAGCGATTGTGAGATAGAAGCAGATGTCGCAAGTTGGAGGTGAGTGTGGCCACCAACGTCGAACGCATCGATGTCGCAACCGCTCGCCAGAA
>WNGG01003371.1_pt1 | contig 18025 bp, 14 predicted proteins | sample 5400661 | NCBI WGS metagenome assembly WNGG01 (sample SAMN13153372, study PRJNA577476) | soil metagenome | isolation source: 100 cm soil or saprolite under Garry oak tree replicate 1 | place: USA:California | collected 2016-06-15
AGCCGAGCAGATCCCGATAGAATCGTCGCGAGCGCTCCAGATCTCCCGTGGAGATCGCGGTATGGTGAATGCCTCGGATCATAACTGTCCCTCCTTGCAAAGAGCGTGGCCACCCGTTCACGGGTTTCCTCGTCCAGTGTTTTCACCAATCGACGTAGGCAAACGCTTACGCGCTCAGTCCCGCGTGCCTTGCAGAACTTCATCCCCTCCGGATTCTCAAAGCCACGGCTCGAACAGCGCCTGCTGCCTCTTTACTCCCTTTGCCTCTGGTTGGGCAAGAGAAACGCAGGGTCCGCCTGGCTGCTCTGTCCTGGAGTGTGACGAGTTTGAGAAGTTCAGGAGTGCCAACAAAGGTTTTGTCGCGTGCCGGTTATTTCGGTTGGACACGGCTGACGTTTGACAGACTGACCGTAACTTGCTTAGATTCTCCTCCTCTGCTCCGCTTGGTAAACGGAGCATTGACGCCAACCCTGAGAATGGAGGTAAAGAGTATGAGCGTTATCGTGCTACTCGAAATGTAGGTCAAACCTGAGGCGGTGAACGAGGTAAAAGCCATGCTGAAGAAACTCCTGCCGGACACGCGTGCCTACGCCGGGTGCCAGGGGATTGATATCTATGGCAACCTCGACGATACGGGCAATCTGGTATTTTATGAGCGCTGGGACTCACGCGACCACTATCAAAAATACCTGGCTTGGCGCACGGAAACCGGAACGGTGGATCAACTCAGTGCGAAGTTAACTGCGCCGCCGAGTATTCGCTATTTTGAACGGGTGGATGTCTAAGAGCACCGTTGTACTCACCGAGTGCCGGTTCTCAGTCGGCACGACACGCCGAGTCCTCTTCTGGGAGCGCGGGCGTCCCGCCCGCTGTGCGAGGTGACCAGGATGGCCGCGTTCCCAGGACACATCCGCCTGCGAATTTCTGTATGTCACGCGGGAGCAAAGAGCAGAGCTACAAAGAGAGTACCGACTTGGCAATCGGGCGCTCGCGATAGCGGGTGTCCCACTGTGCCAGGTGCTGAAATTTCGGGTCGATCTCGACCCCGCCGAATCGCGCAAACTGAAAAGCATCGGGAAGGAAAGGGTCAAGTCTTGAAATATCAGGTTTGCAAATAGCTCGGAAAAGGGAATGCCTCATTCAAGACCTAATCCCAATTTGTGAGGCGGCATGCTTGTGATCTGCTTCTCCCCTGCCACGAAAATCTCCCTGTCCCTATTAGCCTAGGGCGCTGTGATATTGTAGAGCTTGGCGGCATTGTCCCACATGATTTTTCGCTTGCTTGCCGTTGACACCCCGGGCAACGCCAACAGCTCTTCTATAGCATGACTATATCTCCGTCCCTCCGGATGGCTGAAGTCGGTAGCCGTGACCAAATTGTCATCGCCCAGAACCTCGATGACTTGTTTGATCCCCGGGTCGTCTTGGTCCGCGGAGATGTAACACTGCCGTTGGAAGTACTCAATCGGATGCAGTTTCAAGCCGGGAATCTCAACCCCCCGGAAGCCACCATTCACCCCAGCAGCCAAGCGATCCAACCAGAACGCTGCCCAGCCTGCCCCGGATTCCAGATGAACTACCTTCAAGCGCGGATGGCGTTCTAAGACCCCACCCATGATCAGCGCCGCGCTGGCAATCATATTCCCCATCGTAAAGGCCATCGTGCCCTGCGCTCCCCACAGACCAGGCAGATAGTGATAGAGCATCACGTCTGCCGCATTCCCTGCCGAGACGTGGATCCCCACGGGCACGTCAAGATCGGCGATGGCCGCCCATAACGGATCATAGCAGGGATGGTAGAGCCGATGCTCACCTACCGGCGTGGGGGTAATGTGCACAGCCTTGAACCCGAAGTCTTTGACACAGCGCCGTGCTTCCTTGAGCGCCTCTTCGGGGTCGCGCAGGTCAATGGAAGCAACTCCCAGCACCCGGCCTCCCGCTTCGCGGCAGAAGTCGGCCAGCCAGTTATTATACGCCCGCCGGTAGGCGGCGGCCGTGGCGGCGCTGAGCTGTGGCACGGCCGTGGCGTACAGGCCCACCGTGGGGTAGACCACCATATAATCGATACCGGTCCGTTCCATTGCCTCTCTGTACATCTGCGGAGGAAAACCTCGACGAGCAAAGTCTTCATACGCATCACCCAAGCCAGGGAGGAGGATGCGACTCTGGCTGAACTCCTGGCTGAAGGGCATAGTGTAGTCCTTGATGACGACTTGGATGCCAAAGCCCAGCGGATCTTCCTTGTAGTCAACGTAGGAGCGGGGCATTTCCGCGCGGAACTGCGGGTCCAGGTACCGCTCCCAAATATCGGGTGGCTCGAGAATATGGGCGTCACTATCGATAAACTTATAGCCGTTGTACATACCCTGCTCCTTGTTCCTTGCGCGTGCTTGTCGCTGGGTAACAAAGCCATGAGCCTTCACCGCGGTGACTTTGCTCGCCACTTGTGTGTTCGGTGGGTGGGGTCAGACACTATATCTCGCCTCGCGGAACCGGAATGCCGGGAATCTTGATCTGCATCCGCCCCAATTCGCTGAAGGTCGTGATGAACAGGATCGTCCAGTCTTCTCCCCCAAAGCACAGATTGGTCACGTGCTTGTCGCCTGTGAGGATGATTCCCAGGGGCTTCCCCCCGCGATCGATGATCCAGATGCCCCCAGGTCCGGTACAGTACACGTTCCCTTCTCTATCCACCTTCATCCCATCCGGGGCGCCAGGGCGCTTGTCGCCACTCATATCGCAGAAGACCCGATCCGAGGCCAGATTCAGTAAACCGGAGTCCCACAGCGGATCGACCTGAAAGGCGCGGATGTGTCTCCTCAATGAGTCATTGATGTACAAGATCTTCTCATCGGGGGAGAACGCCAAGCCATTGGGCAATACAAAGTCCCGCACGAGCAGATTGATGGTGCCAAGATCCGGCGAGACGCGATACACACCAGCGAAGTCAAGCTCTGGTTCCACCCCTAAGGTTACAGGGTCGGTGAAGTAGATGGCACCGTCGGACTTGACCACCACGTCATTGGGACGGTTCAACCGCTGGCCGCGATAGTGGTTCGCCACCACTGTGAGACTGCCATCCAGTTCCTCCCGCGTCACGCGCCGACTGGCATGTTCACAGGCAATGAGCCGGCCTTGGCGGTCGCGGGTCAACCCATTGGCATCATTGGTCGGCTCCTTATACAACGTGATGCCCTCGCCCGGGGCCCATTTGTAGCGCTTGTTATTGGCGTTGTCGCTAAAGAGGAGGAAGCCTCCCTCCTTCCACCACCCGCCGACCTTCCACCATACTGGGCCTTCGGCCACTCCCTTGAGCTTCCCGCGTTCGTCAAACCCACCAAACCCGCCACCCAACCACTCAATCTCTGCGTTCAGTGACACGATGCGTTCCAGTTCTGGCGCCTTTTGCTCAATCGGCATGATCCCCTCCTTGTTTTTCACTGTGGCGAGTATCCTGCCATCATGCCGGAGATGTCAAGGAACACGCCAGAAGAGCGGCGGCCGTGGTGACTTGACCACCGCGCCGTCACTCTAACGGTTACTTGAGTACATCCACTTATATACGGAGAACACGAAGAAGGGTGAAGCTGGCCGCGCCCTTCTTCGCTCGTGCCGCTCTCCGCAAGGTCACCAAAAGTCATCCCTTGTACCTCTCATCATACCTACTCGCAAAAATTGCGACGCAACCTTCCCTCAAGTCCTCGAACTTCGTAAACTCAGGGGCTATACAGTCAACGCCTTCTGGAGGTAATGCCATGGCGTCCCTACCCGAGGCAAGACAGACGTTAGTTTCTACCGGCGGCGCTGAACCCAAGAGCCTGCAAGGCTCATCCGAGAGAGCCCAGCAGATCGAGGCCGAGCAGACCAGACTGCTCTACGCACAGGCCCCGACGGGGTTTGTCGTCACGCTCCTCAATTCAGCCCTCGTCACGGTCATTCTCCGGAACGAGGTCGCCCATCCCGTCCTGTTCGCCTGGTTTGCGCTGATGGCCGCGGTGACGCTGGCTCGCTTCCTCCTCGTGCAGCTGTACCGCCGTGCGGCGCCGGCCGCAGGCCAGGTCCGCCGCTGGCGGACGCGGTTTATCATCGGGGCGAGTTGTGCCGGCCTCGTGTGGGGGGGAGCCGGCATCTTTTTGTTTCCCCGTGACTCTTCTGTCCACCAGCTTTTTTTGGTCTTCGTGCTGGGCGGTATGATCACCGGGGCCGTGGCCATGCTGTCGTGGGTCAAAGGAGCGTTCCTCGCCTTTCTGGTGCCGACCGCGCTGCCAATTACGGTCCGATTCTTCACACAAGGGAGCGAAGTGTTTGTCGCCATGGGGGTGCTGTGCCTGATCTTCAGCGGCGCGCTCCTGACCATTGCGCGCCACCATCAAGCCTCCGTGGCCGAGTCCTTAGCGCTGCGGTTCGAAAACCTCGACCTGATCCACCACCTGTCAGCTTCCGAGCGCCAGGCCAAAGCAGCAAGCGTCGCCCTACAGGAGGAGGTCGTCGTGCGCAGGCGGATGGAGGAAGCGCTGCGCGTCGCCCGCGACGACTTAGAAGCACGGGTGCAGGAACGCACGGCCGCTCTCAGCGCCAGTAACACCGCCTTGCAGGCCGAAGTCGCTGCTCGTGAACAGGCCGAGAAGGCCCTGCAGCACGAGCGCGATTTGCTCGAGGTCACCCTGGCCAGCATCGGCGATGCGGTGATGGCCACCGATGCCACCGCCGCCCTGACCTTTCTCAACCCGGTGGCCGAAGCCCTCACCGGCTGGCCGGCCCGGGAGGCCATCGGGCGCCACATTGTGGAGGTCTGCCACTTGATTGACGAGCAGACTCGCCAGGTGGTGGAGAATCCCGTTGCCCAAGCGCTGCGCGAGGGCAGAGGGGTGGGGTTGGCCAATCATACGGTCTTGGTCGCCCGCGACGGGCGAGAGACCCCCGTGGCCGACAGTGGAGCGCCGATTCGGGACAAACGCGGCCACGTGCAGGGGGTGGTGATGGTCTTTCGCGATATCACCGAGAGTCAGCAAGCCGAAGCCGCCTTGATCCAGGCCAAAGAAATGGCTGAGGCGGCGGATCGGACCAAGAGCGAATTTCTGGCGACCATGTCCCACGAACTGCGCACCCCCCTCAATGTCATCTTAGGCTACACCGAGCTCCTGCTGGAGGGGGAGGCTGGCAGCTTGACGGCGGCGCAGCTCGACCTCTTTCGGCGGATCGAGCGCAATGGGCGGGTGCTGTTTGAACTCATTCTCATGCTCCTCGATTTAAACCGCCTGGAAGCGGGGCACCTGCCCGTGGAAGTCACGGTGGTGTGGGTGGCCGAGCTGCTGGCAGAGATCCGGGCGGAAACGCAGGGGTTATGTGACCAGTCAGGGTTGGCCTGTGTGTGGAGAGTTGAGGCGCAGCTTCCGACCATCTACACGGACCCGGGCAAGCTGAAGGTGGTCCTCAAGAATCTGCTGAGCAACGCGGTGAAGTTCACGAAAGAGGGGAGCATTACGGTCGAGGCGCAGGCCCAGGGCGCGGGCGTGGTGATCAGCGTGACGGATACCGGCATTGGCATCCCCGCGGACGCCCAGGCGTTCATTTTCGAGCCGTTTCGCCAAGTCGATAGTTCCACGACGCGGCCGTATAGCGGCAGCGGGCTGGGGCTGCATATTGTGCGGCGCCTGCTGGAGCTGCTCGGGGGTACGGTCACGGTAGAGAGCGAGGTTGGACGGGGCTCGACCTTTCGCGTATGGGTTCCGACTGGCAGGAGTAGGGGAACCTCCTGAGGTGCTTGAGGTCCAGCGGCAAAATCCTTTCCAGACATAGCTCACACTCCCAGCGATCGAGGAAGTTGTAGGAATAGGTGAACCGCTCTCCGCGATGAAAGCGAAAACCAGAGAGGCACACGTTATGTAGCTCATCGTCGGAGCTGGGGCCGTCGCGGTAGGTGATACCCTAATCCTTGCCCTGGATAGGGAAGCGATGGAGGTGAACACCACTCCAGGCCAAGACAATCTGGAGAATCTGGTGGTCTCGCGCCTGAGCCATTGGCGAAGGGATGTAAAGGGCGCTGATCAATGGGTGAGCAGCGAGAGACGCTTAGGGCTAGCCGGTCCGCCGCCGGGCCAGTAGCCGCGTGACCTTATCCCGGCGCTGCTGTATATCCAGATTCCCCACGATCGACTGTCGTGTTTCGCGCATCTTCTCTCTACTCTGTCTCAAGGAACACGCCAGAAGAGCGGCGGCCGTGGTGACTTGACCACCGCGCCGTCACTCTTGACACGGTGCGGTCAGCTGTTCCATGTTGGGGCCCGCTAGGCGACGAGCGTGTCGCAACCGCGCGCCGCCTGAGCTGGTAGCATGAGTGCCTCAGTCCGGCCATTAAGAGTGCCTAACAAAACCGCTTGGGCGTCAGTGTTGTCATTCTGAGCGAAGCGAAGAATCTCTTTGTTGCGGGCAAAAACGAGACCCTTCGCTGGCGCTCAGGGTGACAAGGAGGAGTTTTGTTAGAGGCTCTAAGGGTCCGGGCTGCTGCAGAGAACCATAGGAGGAGCTGCTATGTTCGAGGGCTTCGAGCGCGTGACCATCGAGACGACAGGCGCTGCGATCAACGTCGTCAAAGGCGGGAAAGGGTCACCTGTGTTGCTCCTGCATGGGTATCCGCAGACCCATGTGATGTGGCATAAGATCGCCCCGCGACTCGCGCAGGATTTTTGCGTTGTTGCTCCGGACCTCCGCGGTTACGGTGACAGTAGCAAGCCGCCTGATGGGGAGAATCATTTGGGGTATTCAAAACGCGCCACGGCGCACGATCAGGTGGAAGTCATGGAACGACTGGGCTTCACACACTTTGCCGTCGTGGGCCATGACCGCGGCGCACGCGTTGCCCACCGTTTGACGCGTGATCATCCCGACCGTGTGACGAAGCTCGCGGTTCTCGATATCCTCCCGACTCACACGGTGTACCAGCAGGTCAATAAAGCGCTGGCCACGGCGTACTACCACTGGTTCTTTCTGATTCAACCGGCGCCGTTCCCCGAAACGTTGATCGGCAACAACGCCGAGTTCTACCTCAATGCAATGCTTGGCAGACTCAAGCCGCAGGCGATTACTTCCGAAGCCTTCGCCGAATATCTGCGCTGCTTCCGTGACCCAGCGACGATTCATGCGACTTGTGAAGATTACCGCGCCGCAGCGACGATCGACCTCTCGCATGATGAGGCCGACCTGGACCACAAGATCGCCGGTCCAGTGCTCGCCTTATGGGGGGAAAAGGGCTTTCTGCACAAGCGCTATGATGTCCTCGCCATCTGGCGCGAACGTGCAGTGGACGTGAGAGGGAAAGCAGTACCTTGTGGTCATTTTCTCCCTGAGGAAGCGCCGGAGGAGACGCTCGCGGAACTCAGGACGTTCCTCAGGGCGTAGCGCGAATCGCCAACCCCTCGCCAACTCGCTGCTCCCGCTTATCGCTGCCAGAGGATCTGGGCGGCCTCCAACGGGACGAGTGCGTCAGGGTGGTGAGGGATGAGCCGCGTCGTGTAATCCGCGGCCGGGCGCGACGCAGACACCCGCGCGGTGTATATATATCCGTTGGCTGTACCGACCAACTGACGGCCGCGGGTCATCACGTGGCGCACAGGGGCCTCGCCGTTCACGGCATCGGCATAGAGCTCCACCTGCACGACCTCTGGGGCTAACTCATCGAGATACACCTGCAGCTGAAACACGTGCACGTCACCGGTTGTTTCAACCTGTAAGGAGCCAACGTGTACAGCCGCCCAGTGCTGCGCCAGGGTGTGTTGCCAGTGCAGGATCTGGGCACCGAGCGCCCCCTGAGCGGCGGCGCGCTGGCGATAGGCCGTGGCGGCGGGCAGGTAGTACTGCTCTGTGTATTCGCGCACTGCACGATTGGCAGAAAAGTGTGGGGTCAACCGGGCCATGCTTTCCCGCATACGCGCGACCCACGCCGTGGGGATGCCGGTTGCGTCACGGGTGTAGAAGGCCGGGATCACGTCCTGTTCCAAGAGGGCGTACAGCGCCTCAGCCTCGGCGGCGTCCCAGGCTGGGTCGTCGCCATGCTCTTGCCCATCCCCTAAGGCCCAGCCCACTTCCGGGGTATAGGCCTCCGCCCACCAGCCATCCAGCTCCGACAAATTGAGCCCGCCGTTCGCCAGCACCTTCATGCCACTGGTCCCACTCGCCTCCCACGGCCGGCGTGGGGTGTTGATCCACAGATCGACCCCCTGCACCAGTTGCTCGGAGAGCAGCATGTCGTAGTCACTGAGAAAGATCGCATGTGGGCGCACCTCGGGGCGTTGTCGGATGAAGCGCACCCACGCCTGGATCATGGCCTGCCCGTCTTGATCGTGCGGATGCGCCTTGCCGGCGAGAATGAGCTGCACGGGACGGTGGGGATTGGTGAGCAGGCGCGTGAGCCGCTCAGGGTCGTGTAAGAGGAGCATGGGACGTTTATAGGTCGCGAAGCGACGGGCAAACCCCATGGTCAAGGCATGCGGATCGAAGATCTGCTGGGCCTGACTGATCTCTGCCGGCGCGGCGCCAGAGGCGGCAAGCTGCCGGGCCAGACGCTCCCGTGCATAGGGGATGAGCGCCTGACGGGCGGTGGTGCGGAGTTGCCAGAGGGCAGCGTCCGACACACCGCGCATATCCACAGCCAGGGTATCCGTTATTCCTCGCCAACAGTCCCGCCCGCAGGAGGTCGTCCAGAGCGCGGCGGCTTCTGATGAGTCCCACGAAGGGACATGCACACCGTTGGTGACGTGACCAATCGGCACCTCCCCGGCAGGCCAGCGCGGAAAGAGCGGCTGAAAAATGCGGCGGCTCACGTGTCCATGCAGACGGCTGACGCCATTAACTGCTCCGCTGCCGCGCAGCGCCAGGTACGCCATGTTAAAGGGCTCGGTGACGTCCTTGGGATTCTCGCGGCCAAGCGCCAGTAATGCGTCGAGGCCAATGCCTAAGGTGTTCTGGGCATACTGGCCGAGGTACTGGGCTATGAGGGGTGGAGCGAAACGATCAAACCCGGCGGCGACCGGGGTGTGGGTTGTAAACAGATTCCCGGCACGCGTGACCGTCAGTGCCTCATAGAACGACAGGCCGCTGTCCTGCATGAGACTACGGGCCCGTTCCAGCACGGCGAAGGCAGCATGCCCTTCGTTAAGATGGCAGACCTCAGGCCGAATACCGAGCGTGTGCAACAGTCGCCACCCGCCGATCCCGAGTACGAGTTCTTGCATCAGGCGCAGCTCCGGCCCACCGCCGTAGAGCTCACTGGTGACGCCCTGGTGAAAGGGCGGGTTCGCAGGATCGTTGCTATCCAAGAGGTAGAGCTTCACCCGTCCCACTTGCACCTGCCAGGCGCGCAGCCACAAGGTATAGCCCGGCAGCGGAACCTTCAGCCGCACCCACTCGCCGTCTGAGTCCCGCACAGGCGTAATCGGCAATTGCATCGGGTCGTTATAGGAATGGAGGGCCTGCTGCGCGCTATCGGCATCGATGACCTGCCGGAAGTACCCCTGCTGGTACAGGAGCCCCACCCCAACCACGGGCACGCCTAAGTCACTAGCGGCTTTGAGCTGGTCTCCGGCCACATTCCCGAGTCCGCCAGAATAAATGGGCAGGGCCTCGCTCAGCATGAACTCCATACTGAAGTAGGCGGCACAGGTCAGAGGAGAGCGCGCATGGGCTTGCTGAAACCACGTGGGCGCCTCCAGATACTGACGCTGGGTGCGTACGTGGTCTTCCACTTGCTCGCGAAAAGTGCGATCGGCCGCCAGCGCCTTGAGTTTAGTCCGAGAGGCAGTCTGCAGCACGACCCAGGGATTATTGGTCAGGTCCCAGAGTTCAGGATCGATCTGACCCCACAACTCGTCGGCGGCATGATTCCAGGACCACCGCAGGTCCAAGGCCAGATCGAGCAAGGATTCGATGCCTGCAATCTCTCTTGGCAAGTAATAGTGTGTCGGGGTGGTCATATACGTTCTCCAGAGGCTGACCTAGTCCAGGTCATGCGTCGCGGTCACCCACGGAACGGTGCGGCTCCCGCGCCGCAAAGAGCTGCGCGATAAACGTTTGCGCTTCGTCCTGGATCCGCCGCAGATGGTCTACTCCTCGGAAACTCTCGGCGTAGATCTTGTAGACATCCTCGGTCCCAGAGGGACGTGCAGCAAACCAGCCGTTCTCGGTGAGGACTTTGAGCCCGCCAATAGCTCGGTCATTACCCGGCGCCGTCGTGAGCAGGGCCTGGAGCTTCTCCCCGGCCAGCTCGGATGCCTGAAGCTGATGCGCCGAGAGCTGTTGCAGAATCGCCTTCTGCGCTGGTGTCGCGGGCGCGTCGATACGTTCGTACACCGGGTTGCCGAATTCGTGGGTGAGGGCGCGGTACAGCTCACCGGGGTCACGGCCAGTTTTCGCCGTGATCTCCGCCGCGAGCAGATCGAGAATGATCCCGTCCTTGTCCGTGGTCCAGACCGTCCCGTCACGGCGCAGGAAGGAGGCCCCTGCGCTCTCTTCTCCGCCAAAGCCTAGGGTGCCGTCGAGCAGCCCGTCCACGAACCACTTGAACCCCACCGGCACCTCAACGAGTCGCCGGCCGAGCCGCGTGGCCACCCGGTCAATCACGCTGCTGCTTACTACCGTCTTGCCGACGGCGGCATCAGCCCGCCAGCCGGGGCGGTGGTCAAAGAGATAGGAGATAGCCACCGCCAGATAGTGGTTGGGGTTCAGGAGGCCGGCACTGCGAGTGACAATCCCGTGCCGGTCGTGGTCTGTATCGTTGGCAAAGGCGATATCAAAGCGCTCCTTCAAGGCGATTAGCCCTGCCATGGCGTACGGGGACGAGCAATCCATGCGAATCTTTCCATCCCAATCCACGGTCATAAAGCGGAAGGTGGGATCTACGGTGTCGTTGACCACGGTGACCTGGAGGCCGTAGCGCTCGGCAATAGGTCCCCAGTATGCTACGCCGGCGCCGCCCAGCGGATCCACCCCAAGGTGGAGCTGCGCGCTGTGAATCGCCGCCATATCCACCACCGCGCCAAGGTCACTAACGTAGGCGGCGATATAGTCGTGGCGGTGAGTGGTGGGTGCGCTCTGGGCCCGCTCACAAGGGATTCTCAACACGCCACGCAAGCCGTCCGCGAGGAGCGCATTCGCTTTGTCCTCAATCCAGTGTGTGACCTGGGTGTCCGCCGGGCCACCGTGCGGGGGGTTGTACTTGAAGCCGCCATCTTCCGGGGGATTATGCGAGGGGGTAATCACGATGCCATCAGCGAGGCCGGTCGTCCGACCTCGGTTGTACGTAAGGATCGCGTGCGAAATGACCGGGGTCGGTGTGTAACCGGCGTCGCGATCCACCATCACCTCGACACCGTTTGCCACCAGCACTTCGAGGGCAGTCGCGAACGCGGGCTCGGAAAGGGCGTGCGTATCCATGCCTAGAAAGAGCGGCCCGCTAATATGCTGCTGTTGGCGGTACCAGCAAATGGCCTGGCTAATGGCCAGGATGTGCGTCTCGTTGAACGTCTTCTTGAAGGCGGAGCCGCGATGGCCCGAGGTACCGAACGCTACACACTGCTCGCGCACGGCCGGGTCAGGTTTCTCGGTGTAGTAGGCTGTTACCAGTCGCGGGATGTTCACGAGCATCGAGGGTGGGGCAGGTTTCCCTGCGAGAGGGCTCATGGGCATAATTGTCTCTCCTTAGCTCTGCCTGGAGTAATCGCCGCTCCGGCGGTCCGATAACAGTGGTCCGTTTATTGTGGATCAAGTTCAATACTCACATATCCCGCAAGGATGCCGCTGCCGGCCGGTCGGCGAGCACAATAGCCCCATCGGCGCGGATCCGGCCGGCTGGAATCGTGCGATCGCCATCGCGCAAACGGGCGAACATCTCCGCTTTTTCACCTCCGGTGACGAGCCAGAGAATTTGCCGCGCGCGGTTCAGGATCGGATACGTTAAGGTCATGCGGCGTCGGCCCTGGTACACCCCGGTGAGCCCGACGTCGGCATCGGTGATCTCGAGCACCGGGTCCGTGGGTACCAGCGAGGCGGTATGCCCGTCGGGGCCCAGCCCGAGATGGACGAGGTCGAGGACCGGAGGCGAGCCGGCGAGCCCTACGAGCGTGCGGGCGTACTGGGCTGCAGCAACGGCGAGTTCGTCCGCCTCAACCGGCATGGCGTGAAGCTGGTCGGGGCGCAGCGGGGCGTGCGAGAGCAAGCTCTCACGCAGGTGGGTGAGGTTGCGATCAGGGTCGCCTGCGGGCGCGACGCGTTCATCGACTTGCCCCACGTGGACACGATCCCAGGGAACCTCCTGGTTCGCCAGGGCGCGCAGCATCTGCCAGGGGGTGTGTCCACCACTGACAGCGACAATGAACCGGCCACGCTCGGCAACTGCGGCGCGGGCGGCGGCGGCAACGAACACTGCTGCCCTCTGAGCCACGGCGTCGGCGTCGGGTAATATCTCGATCTTCATAGGCTCTTTTTCGTCTCTCCCGTGGTTACTACTAACCGCGTGACAATCAGGAGATATTGGTTGATGGGTCCATCCACCCTCTCCAACTGCTGTCGGCTAGGTATTGTCAAGTAAACACGCTTTCTATGATAGAGACCCAGGATATGGTAAGGTATTTCCTCGCAGATGTCTTGTCTTGTATTTCCTTGCTGCCATTACCCTCAAGCGCAGTTTAACCTGACAGAATCCTTTGCGGAACGTACCCATTATGCCATTCGAGCCTCTTGCCCCTGCGCTCCCTGCCGATATTCCTGAGATTTCTCGGGAAGAGATGCGACGGCGCCTACACGATCCGTCGCTCATCCTCGTGGATGTCCTTCCCCACGACACGTACGCAGCCGGTCATATCCCTGGCGCGCTCAGTCTCCCGCTCGTCGAGATTCCTACGCATGCGGGTGAGGTGCTTCCCAACCGTGCCGCGGAGATTGCGGTCTACTGTGCAAAGTTCACGTGAGCGCTGGGAGAGCAGGCCGTGGGCCAGCTCCGAGCGCTTGGATACACCAACGTGCGGCATTACCGGGGCGGTATGGCTGACTGGACGGAGGCGGGGGGCCCCGTGGAGCGCCTAGCTGCACCGATCTCAACAGTGGACTTGGCGGCAAGGCTTGCAACCACACCACAGGATAGACTGCGATTTCAGCCCCTGAGCGTGCCCCGACAGCAGTGGGGAAGTGGTCTGCTTGATGTGATCGAACGCCAGCCAACCTCACGGCTCTTCCTCGCCTGGTTGGTGATGGTAGTCCTCTGTGGTGGCGTGTACTGGCTCGCCGGCCTGGCGCCCCATCACGGCCTCCTCGCACGCGACACTCCAGTCGATGCGAGCCTCAGAGGCCTGGCAACCGCTCTCTATTTCAGCTTCGTCACCGCAACCTCAGTCGGGTATGGAGACGTCGTCCCGGTAGGAGCCGTCCGCATCCTGGCCATTACAGAGGCAGTGGCAGGGCTACTCATCTTCGGTGCGGTAGTGGCGAAGTTTGTGTCACGACGCCAGGAGGAACTCGTCTACCAGATCCATCGTATCACCTTCGAGGAACGCCTCGATCGGGTGCAAATGTACCTCCACTTGGTGCTCGCTGAGCTACAGGCGATCGCCGCGATGTGCGACGACGGCGCGACTCGGCCTGCGCACGTTGGCGTGCGACTTGAGAGCGTGGCCCTGGTCTTCTCTGGCGAGCTGCGCGTGATTCGCGATCTGCTCTATCGTCCGCAACAGATGCCAGGGGAACCTGTCCTGGGAGCGATCCTTGCCAACCTGGCGGCGTCGCTCCGTGAGCTGAGTGAGCTGCTCAACTGTCTCCCTGCCGGCTTCAGCCGGTCGCCTACCCTCGATGCCACCCTCAAGACACTGGTGCGTGTCGCCGACGACATCTGTGCTGAGTGCGTCCCGCAGGTGTACGCACCGGCACTCACGGTATGGATGGATCGTATCCAGGAGACCGCGCGCGGGATCGCGCGAAGCGTGCCCAACGGTTGAGCAGCGCCATGACCCTACCTGGGATGATGAATGGTGAATGACCTTTCAGGCTGCGTCTTATTCATCGATCAGAGTGCAGCGGTTTAAGGAGAGAGCGCCATGACAGCAGCAGCAGCAATGAACGAGACAGGGACCTCCGCAGGGCGACCAGGAGATCCCTGTGTCATGGTGATTTTTGGCGGATCCGGCGACTTAACAAAGCGGAAACTCATTCCGGCGTTGTACAACTTAGCGCGCGACCATTTCCTGGCGCAGGAGTTTGCCGTCGTGGGGATTGCCCGCCGGAGTATGACGCACGAAACGTTCCGCGAAAAGTTGACCCAGGACATGCAGCACTTTGCCCCTGGCCCGGTGAACCCCGAGCTCTGGAACTGGATTGCGCAGCGCCTGTACTATCTCTCCGGAGACTCCCAGGACCCCACCACCTATGAAAAGCTCCGGGACCTCCTCACCCAGATTGAGCAGGCACACGAGACCCGGGGCAATCATTTCTATTACCTGGCGACGGCGCCCGAACTGTTCTCCACGATTATTCAACAGTTGAGTGCGGCCGGACTGACCCGTGAGGACAAGGACCACTGGCAACGGGTAATCATCGAGAAGCCGTTCGGCCACGATCTCGATTCCGCGCGCGCGCTCAATCGCGACATTCAGGCGGTCCTGCAGGAGCGGCAGATTTACCGCATCGACCATTACCTCGGCAAGGAAACTGTGCAGAACATCCTGGTCTTCCGGTTCGCTAATGGCATGTTGGAGCCGATTTGGAACCGTCGCTACATTGACCACCTGCAAATCACGGTCGCCGAGAACCTCGGCGTGGAAGACCGTGGCGGGTACTACGATCAGGCTGGCGCCCTGCGCGACATGGTGCCGAATCATCTGATGCAGTTGCTCTCGCTCACCGCGATGGAGCCACCGATTTCGTTTGCCGCCGATGCCGTGCGTGATGAACAAGCCAAGATTTTGCACGCCCTTCAACCCCTCAACCCAGAAGACGTCCTGAGCCGGACAGTCCGTGGGCAGTATGGCGAAGGCATGGTCAACGGTGAACGGGTGCCAGCGTACCGTGCCGAACCCAACGTTGGGCCGCATTCGACGACCGAGACGTTTGTGGCGCTTAAGCTGATGATCGACAACTGGCGCTGGGCCGATGTGCCTTTTTACGTGCGGACCGGGAAGTCCCTGTCCAAGCGGGTGACAGAGATTGCGATCCGCTTCAAGCGGGCGCCGTTTGTCCTGTTTCGTCACACGCCGGTCGAGTCTCTCGCCGCCAACTGGCTTGTGCTCCACATCCAGCCCGATGAAGGCATTTCGTTACGGGTTAGTGCAAAAGTACCGGGACCAGTTGTCCGCTTGGGTGCCGTCGATATGCACTTTCGCTACAGCGACTACTTCGGCTGCACGCCGACTACCGGGTACGAGCGGTTGTTATACGACTGCATGATCGGTGATGCCACGCTCTTCCAACGCGCCGACATGGTCGAGGCGGGTTGGAGTGTGGTCGCGCCGATTCTCGATGTCTGGAAAGCGCTCCCTCCCCGCGCGTTTCCTAACTACGGAGCCGGCACGTGGGGACCGAAGGAAGCTGAGGAACTACTCGAGCGCGACGGCCGGCAGTGGCGGGAGAGTGCGTGATGATTCTGGCAGGAGGCATCGGGGGGACAAACACGCGACTCGCGGTCTTTGCCGTTACATTCCGCCAAGCGGTTCAAGAAAGTTGAGAACGCGCCAGCCGTGATCTGGAAGATTTTGCAGGTGGCCGAATCGACATTCCGGCGGCTCAAGGGGGCGGAGTTACTGCCGGTCGTGTATGCCGGAGCGCAGTACCAGGATGGGGTGCAACGACCCACGCGCACGCCGCAGCAGATTGCCGCCTGACTGCGAGAGCGTAGGTGTTTTCCTTGCCCCGGCGAGTCCGAAGGGGTAAAGAGATCCCATGCGCTGCCCAAGCTGCGGGTTTGAGAATCCTGAGGGGATCAAGTTCTGTGGCCAGTGTGCCGCCCCTCTGAAGCGCCGGTGTCTCCAGTGCGGCTTTGAGAATCCGCCGGGGTTTAAGTTCTGTGGGGAGTGCGCCACTCCGCTCTCTGGGCGACCGCCAACCAGCACGGTCGCTGTTCCTGTAGCCAGTACTCTTCCCGTAAGTTACACGCCCCCGCACCTGGCCGAGCGTATTTTGGCTGAGCAGGCCGCGATGGAAGCGCGAGGCGCGACCGACGGTGAGCGCAAGACCATTACCGCCCTTTTTGCCGATCTCAAAGGCTCAACAGCACTCATCGAAGGGCTCGATCCAGAAGAGGCCCGAGCGATTATCGATCCAGCCCTGCACTTGATGATGGAAGCGGTGCATCGCTATGAGGGCTATGTCGCGCAGGCCTTGGGCGATGGCATCTTTGCCTTGTTCGGGGCGCCGATTGCCCATGAAGATCACCCGCAGCGGGCGCTGTATGCCGCCCTGCGCATGCAGGACGAGATGCGCCGCTACGCCGACACCCTGCGAGCGCAAGGCCACCCGCCGCTGCTCATGCGGGTCGGGCTGAACACGGGGGAAGTCGTGGTGCGCTCCATTCGCAAGGACGATCTCCACACCGACTATGTCCCAGTAGGGCATTCCACCAACCTCGCCGCCCGCATGGAACAACTCGCGGCTCCCGGGTCGATCCTGGTCACCGAGCACACCCACCGCCTGACGGACGGGTATTTTGAGTTCAAGGCGTTAGGGAAGACCCAGATTAAAGGCGTCGAAGACCCGCTCAATGTCTACGAAGTGCTGGGCGCAGGGCCACTGCGCACCCGGCTCCAAGTGGCGGCCCGGCGTGGGCTCACGCGGTTTGTCGGGCGCCACAGCGAGATGGACCAGCTACAGCGCGCCTTCGAGCAGACCAAAGCTGGGCATGGGCAGATTGTCGGTGTGCTGGGGGAGCCGGGCTTGGGTAAGTCGCGCCTGTTCTACGAATTCAAGCTCTTGGCGCAGAGCGGCGGTCTGGTGCTGGAAGCCTACTCCGTGTCCTACGGCAAGGCCTCGCCGTATCTGCCGGTGATTGAGCTGCTCAAAGCCTACTTCGAGATTCAGCTCCCGGATGAGGAGCGCACGCGGCGGCAGAAAGTCATCGGCAAAGTGCTCGAACTCGACCGCAGCCTCGAAGACACGCTGCCCTATCTCTTCGCGCTGCTGGGCCTTGAAGAGCAGCCTTCGCCCTTGCAGCAGATGGACCCGCAGATCCGCCGGCGGCGCACGTGGGAGGCGCTCAAACGCCTCTTCTTGCGCGAGAGTCTCAATCAGCCGCTCATGCTCATCTTTGAAGACCTGCACTGGATCGACACCGAGACACAAGGGTTTCTCGACCTGCTGAGCGAGGGGGTGGCCAGCGCCAGAGTCCTCCTGCTGGTGAACTATCGGCCCGAATATCGGCACGAGTGGGGGCAGAAGACGTATTACACGCAACTGCGGCTGGCGCCGCTAGGGAAAGCAGAGGCGGAGGAATTGCTCGACGGGCTGCTGGGTATCTCGGCAGGGGCGGTGCGCGAACCGCCCCTCCAACACCTCAAGCAGCTGATTCTGGCGAAGACGGAAGGGACGCCGTTCTTCATGGAAGAGGTGGTGCAGGAATTGTTTGAACAGGAGATTCTGACTCGTGGTCCTGCAGGGGGAGAGACGCGCCGCAGCGCGTCTCTCCCGACGGAGCTGCATATTCCCGCCACCGTCCAAGGCGTCCTCGCTGCCCGCATCGATCGCTTATCTGCGGAAGAAAAAGCGCTCTTACAGCAGCTCGCGGTTATTGGCCGCGAGTTCCCCTTGAGCCTCGTGCGGCAGGTCGTCTCTCACTCCGAAGACGAGCTGTATCGCGTCCTCGTCTCGCTCCAGGCCAAAGAGTTTCTCTACGAGCAGCCCGCGTTTCCGGAGGTAGAATACCTCTTTAAGCATGCGCTGACCCAGGAAGTGGCGTACGGGACAGTGCTCCAGGAGCAGCGCAAAGCCTTGCATGAGCGCACGGCGCAAGCGCTGGAAGTTCTCTACCGCACCAGTCTCGACGAACATTACAGCGCCT
>WNGG01003376.1_pt1 | contig 18015 bp, 18 predicted proteins | sample 5400661 | NCBI WGS metagenome assembly WNGG01 (sample SAMN13153372, study PRJNA577476) | soil metagenome | isolation source: 100 cm soil or saprolite under Garry oak tree replicate 1 | place: USA:California | collected 2016-06-15
CCGCGCTCGACGTGCGCGATCCCGAGCCACGCGCGGCCGAACGCGCGGCTGACCTCGTCGGGCGCCAGCTCGAGCGCCCGCTCGGCGGCCAGCACGGCCGCGGCGAACTCCCCGCGCGCCGTGTAGACCCACGAGCGCGCCCACGCGACGTTGCTCATGAGGCGCGGGTCACCGAGAGACTCCGCCGCGGCCTGCCCCATCGCGGCCGCGTCGAGCGCCGTGTCGAATTCGCCGAGCATCGTGTAGACGAGCCCCATCATCCAGTGGGAGAGCCCCAGCCAGAAGCGCTCGCCGCGCCGGTTGAGGAGCCTCACCGCCTGCCGCAGATGCGCGACGGCATCCTTGAGGCCGCCCGACCAGAACAGCTCGCGGCCGAGGACGAAATGCGCCCGGCCGAGTGTCGCCCGGTCGCCGCACGCCGTCGCGATCTCGATCGAGCGCCTGGCGTGCTCGGCCGCCCGCGCTCCCTCGCCCAGGACGCCGTGGACCCCGGCGAGCCTGAAGTGGTAGTCGGCGGCGAGCGCGGACTCGCCCTCGCGCTCGAAGGCCTCGGCCTCCGCCAGCAGCGCCGCGCGGTCCTCCTGGAAACGGCCGGCGGTGAAGAGGGCCTCCGCGCGGAGCAGCAACAGCCCGAGCCGCACGCGCTCGCCGTCCTCGGGGAGCCGGCGCGCGTGGGTCTCCGCCTCCTCGAGCGCGCGCACGGCTTCGGCGTTCGCGTACGCGCGCATCGCACGCTCGGCGGCGCGCCTCAGGTATTCCACCGCCTTGTCGTGGCGCTGCGTACGCGCGTAGTGCCACGCGATCCGATCCAGCGCCTGGTCCAGCCGGTTGGCGTACATCGTCTCGAGCGCGCGCGCCGCGGCGTCGTGGAGCGTCTCGCGATGCTGGGTGAGGAGGCTCTCGTAGGCGACCTCCTGCGCGAGCGCGTGGTTGAACACGTACGCCGTCTCCTCCCCCGACCCCCGCTCGTGCATGTAGTCGAGCCGCGCCAGCTCCGCCAGGCGGGCCGAGACGGAGCCGCCGTCGCTCCACACCGCCTCGAGCAGTCGCACCGGGACCTCGCGGCCGATCACCGCGGCGGTCTGCAGGAGCCGCTTCGCGCCCTCCTGCAGCCGGTCGATGCGGGCCGTCAGCACGCCGCGGAGCGTCTCGGGTACCGCGGGCGCCGCGGTGCCCGCGGGCGCGTCCAGCACCGCGCGCGCGAGCTCCTCGAGAAAGAGCGGGTTGCCGTCGGCTTTGGCGAGGATCGTGCGGACCACGTCGTCGCCGAGCGGCCCGCGCTGGGCCATCGCCCGCACGAGCGCCCGGCTGTCGTCGTCGGAGAGCCGCTCGATCGTCATCACGGACGCGCGCCCGGCCGGGGCCCAGCGTGGGGCGTAGTCGGGCCGGTACGTGAGCAGCAGGAGGATCGGCGCCTCGGCGAGCAGGTCGATCATCGAGGCCACGTACTCCTCCGAGGGCGCGTCGATCCAGTGCAGGTCTTCGATGATCATGAGGAGCGGCCGGCGCGCGCTCGCCGCGGCCAGGACGCGTCTCAGGCTGTCCACCGTGTTCGCCTTGACGGTCTCCGGGCTCAGCGCCTCGAGGAGCCCCACGCCCTCCTTGAGACCGAGGAGGGCCATCAGATACGGCGCGCGCTCGCCGGGATCGAGGCCGAGGTCCTCGAGGGTCGCGCCGATCTTCCGCGCCATGTCGAGCGGCGCGTCGGCCTCGACGAGGCCGCAGAGACTGCGAATCCCATCCATGATCGGCAGGTACGGTGTCGTCGTGCCGTACGAGCGGCACCGCTCTTCGACGACCGCCACGTCGAGGCTGCCGAGGCTCTTGCGAAACTCGTAGAGGAGGCGCGACTTCCCGGCGCCCGCCTCGCCGACGAGGCTCACCAGCCGTCCCCGCCCCGACTGCACCTCGGCGAGCGCCTCGCCGAGCAGCCGGAGCTCTTGCTCGCGGCCGACGAACTCGCCGAAGACGCGCTCTTCGGCGCGCTCGAGCGCGGAGCGGCGGGGCGCCAGGCCCAGCAGCTTGTAGGCGACGACCGGCTCGCTCTTGCCCTTGACCTGCAGCGCGCCCGCCGGCGTCAGGCGCGCGTCGGCGCGGACGAGGCGTGCCGTCGTCTCGGAGACGAGGATTTCGCCCGGGTCGGCCGAGGTCTCGAGGCGCGCCGCGACGTTGGTCGTGTCGCCGACCGCCGTGTAGTCCATTCTCAGGTTGTCGCCGATGGAGCCGACGACGACGAGGCCCGTGTTGAGTCCCATGCGCACGGTGAGGTTGGACCCCGCCCCGAAGTACGAGCCCCGGTCGCGCAGCATGCGTCGGATGGCGATCGCCGCCATGACCGCACGCCGCGCGTCGTCCTCGTGCGCGATGGGTGCGCCGAACAGCGCCATGAAGCCGTCGCCGAGGAACTGGTTGATCGTCCCCTCGTAACGGTGTACCTCCGCGAGCGCCAGCTCGAAAAAGCTGTTGAGGAGGGCGTGCATCCGCTCCGGGCCGAGGCGCTCGGCGAGCGGCGTGGAGTTGGCGAGGTCGCAGAACATGACGGTGACCTGCTTACGCTCGCCCTCCATCGCCGCGCGCGTCGTCAGGATCTTGTCGGCGAGATGTTTGGGCGTGTACGTCGCCGGCGAGGCGTACGCGGCCGGCGCCGCCGTCGCGCCGCTCAGCGGCTGCCCGCACTCCAGGCAGAACTTCGCGCTCTGGGGAAGCTCTGTCCCGCAGTTGGGGCAGCGCATGAGACCCACTGTACCAGCACCCCGAAGGGGGGCGCGTTACTCGAGGAACGCGCGCAGCATCCAGGCCATCTTCTCGTGCTGCTCCACGAGCCCGGTGAGGAAGTCGTTCGTTCCAGCGTCGCCGTGCTTCTCGTCCACCGTCACGAGGTCGGCCCGCAGCACGCGGACGATGGCCTCGTGGTCGGCGAGCAGCCGCGTCAGCATGTCCTTCGCCGACGGTACCTCGCCCGGCTCCTCCCTGAGGCGCGTTGCCTTCGCGAACTCCGCGAGCGTGCCCCAGGCGCGGCCGCCGAGGGATCTGGCGCGCTCGGCCACCTCGTCCACGATCCCGTCCACCGCCTCGTACTGGGCCTCGAAAAACTTGTGCAGGTCGTTGAACTGCGGTCCGACCACGTTCCAGTGATAGTTGCGGGTCTTGGTGTAGACAACATACTCGTCCGCCAGCAACCGATTCAGGATCTCCACGACCGCGGCGCTATCGCCGTCACGCAGACCGATGTTGGGCTTCATCGCGCTTCTCCTCCTCTTTGCCTTTGGATGCGCCCCGGGGGTCCGGCGTCGCAAGGCCGCCGTGCTAAAGTTTGTATCACGTTGTCAGGGAGGCATGGATGCGACTGCCCGAGCGCGTGACGATCTGCGAGGTGGGGACCCGGGACGGGTTCCAGATCGAGCCGGAGTTCATCCCGACCGACCTCAAGATCGAGGTCGTGGACCTGCTCGCCGCGGCGGGCCTGCCGCGCGTCGAGGTGACGTCCTTCGTCCACCCGAAGGCGGTCCCGCAGCTCCGCGACGCGGAGGAGGTCATGGCCCGCATCCGGCGTCGGCCGGGCACCCGATACGCCGCTCTCGTGCCCAACGAGAAGGGCGCCGTGCGCGCCGTGGACGCCGGCGTGGACGCCATCCACACCGTGCTCTCCGCGAGCGAGAGCCACAATCTCGCCAACGTGAACATGACCGTCGCCGAGTCGCTCGACAAGCTCCGCGCGGTGATGCGCGTCGCCGAGCGCGCGTCCGTCGACGTGGCCTGTGGCATCTCGACCTCGTTCGGCTGCCCGTTCGAGGGCGACGTCCCGCTGGCACAGCTCGAGCGCGTCGTCGGCGGCCTCGTGGACATGGGCGCGCGCGCGATCGGGCTGGCCGACACGACGGGCATGGCCAACCCGCGCCAGGTCGCGCGCACGCTGGAGCACCTGATCCCGCGCTTCGCCGGCGTCGAGTGGAGCCTCCACACCCACGACACGCGCGCGATGGCGATCCCGAACATCCTCGCCGCGCTGGAGTGCGGCGTCACCCACGTCGACAGCTCCATCGGCGGACTCGGCGGCTGTCCCTTCGCGCCGGGCGCCTCCGGCAATGTCTGCAGCGAGGACCTCGTCCACTGCCTGCACGCGATGGGCATCCAGACCGGCATCGACCTCGACCGGCTGATCGGAGCGTCCCGCCGCGTGCAGGAGATCGTGGGTCGTCCGCTCCCCGGTCAGCTCGTGAAGGCCGGCCCCTCGAGCCGTCGCTATCCGGTGCCCGACACGGTCGCGTCCCGCCTGCCCCGGAGCGCCTGACGTGCGCGTCGCGCGTTTTCTGTTGGCGGCGCTGCTCCTCGTCGCGCCGGCCGCGTCGCGGGCGGAGGCGCCGAAGTCGATCGGCGCCGACGAGCTCCGCGCGAAGCTGGCCGGAGGGTCGAAGGTCCTGATCGTCGACGTGCGCGAGCCCGCGGACGCGGCGGACGGCTCGCTGCCCGGCGCGATCAACATCCCGCTCGCGAAGCTCCAGGAGCGGATGAAGGACATCCCCAAGGACGTCACGCTCGTCTTCACCTGAACCGCCGGGTTCCTGAGCTCCCGGGCCGTGGAGCTCTTCCGCAAGCAGGGATACGCCGCGACCTCGTCCTGCGCGATCCGCGACTGGAAGGCCAAGGGTGGTCCGCTCGAGCCCGTGAAGCCCGCGCCCGCGGGGCCCATCAAGTGACCAAGCGCGCGCGGCGCATGCTGGCGCTCATGGACCGGGCGGTCACGCTCTGGCACGTTCCCGTGATCGGTCGCGCCAAGGGCCGCGTGATCCGCCGGCTCATCGACCGCCACCGACCGGTGCGTGGCGTCGAGATCGGCTCGCTCCTCGGCTACTCGGCGATCCTGATCGCCGGCGTCATGCCGCCGCGCGGCCGACTCGTCTGCATCGAGGCGAACTCCTACCTCGCGAAATTCGTCGAGGCCAACTGCGAGGAGGCGGGGCTCGGGCGCAAGGTGCGGGTCGTCGTGGGCGACGCGCTCCGCGCGATTCCGCTCGTGGCCGGCCGCTTCGACTTCGTCCTCATCGACGCCGTCAAGGAAGACTACCTCGACTACCTCCGCCAGCTCGAGCCCAAGCTCGTGCCCGGTGCGGTCGTCGTCGCCGACAACACGGGCGTCTTCCGCCGAGACGTGACGCCCTACCTCGACTACGTGCGCGCGGGTGGCCCGTGGACCTCGCGCGAGCACGACTTCGGCGACGACGCGATGGAGGTCAGCGTCTTCCGCCCGTCCCGCCGCGCCGAATAGCCGCCGCCGCTCCCGCGTCGAACGGGACAGATTGGTCCGCGCAGGAGGTTGGCGATGCGGTGGATGCTGGCCCTCACGATGCTCGCGACGCTGGCGCTCACGGCCCCCGCCGACGCCGAGGTCTTCAAGTCCCGCCGCGTCGACCACCAGCCGTCGCACGGGATCCGGGTCATCGTCGTGCCGGCGCCGGTCTACGTGGTCCCCTCGCAGTGCTGGGCCCAGGGTTACTGGAACTACTCGTGGGTCCCCCAGGTCTCGTCGTACAACGCCTGGGTGCCCGGCGGCTGGTCGCCCGACGGCTACTGGATCGAGGGCCACTACGAATCGCAGATGTCGAGCGGCGGCTACTGGCAGCCGTACTGGGTGGAGGGGCGCTGGGGCGCGTGCTAGAGTCGGCGCATGGATCAGCGCGTGCTGGTCACCGTGCTCCTCCATCACGACCGGGCGAAGACCCTCGACGAGATCATGGCCCACCTCAAGGGCACGGGCTTCTACCGTGACTTCCCGCCGGAGGGCAGCGAGCTCGTTCCCTGGGTCGTCGCGATGTCCTACGGCTTCGTGATCACGCTCCGCGTGCAGCCGGACAGGCTGCGCGCGCTCAACCGCTTCATGGAGCAGAAGGCCTGGGGCGCCTTCCGTTACCAGGTCTTCCCCGCCTACGACTTCGCCCCGATCGCCGCCCAGCTCAAGCAGGATCACGCCTGAGCGGCGAGTCGCTCCTCGCGCTCGGCACGCTCTCGCTTCTCGAGATCGTCCTCGGCATCGACAACGTCGTCTTCATCGCGATCCTCACGGCGAAGCTGCCGCGCACGCGCCAGGCCTTCGCCCGACGGCTCGGGCTGGCGCTCGCGCTGATCACCCGCATCGGGCTCCTCTTCACGATCACGTGGATCATGGGCCTCACCGTCACGCTCTTCACCGCGTGGGACCGTGAGATCAGCAGGCGGGACCTGATCCTCCTCGGGGGCGGCGTCTTCCTCATGTTCAAGGCGACCTGGGAGATCTACGACAAGCTCGAGGTCGAGCACCACGAGCGGGAGGCGCCCGGCGGGCGCTCGACCGTCGTCTGGGTGCTCGTCCAGATCATGATCCTCGACATCGTCTTCTCGCTCGACTCGGTGATCACCGCCGTCGGCATGGCGAGCCGGCTCTGGATCATGGTCGCGGCGATGATCATCGCGATGCTGGTGATGCTCGCCTCCGTGGGCGCCGTGTCGGGCTTCGTCGAGCGCCACCCGTCCGTCAAGCTCCTGGCGCTGGCTTTCCTGCTCCTCATCGGCGTGATGCTCGTCGCGGAGGGGACCGGGCACCACGTGCCGCACGGCTACATCTACTTCGCGATGGCCTTCTCGCTCTTCGTCGAGCTGCTGAACATCCGCTACCGGAAGCGGCGGCGCCCGGTCACCCTCCGGCGCCGCTTCGAGCCAGAGCGCGACTGAGCGGGCAGACCATGCGCGCGTACGTCCTGTCGCGCCTCGGACAGACCTGCCTCGTCGTCTTCCTGTCCCTCACCGCGGTCTTCGGCATGGTGCGTCTCTCGGGCGATCCGGTGACGCTCTTCATGCCGATGGACATCCAGGCCAAGGACGCGAACGAGTTCCGCCAGCGGCTCGGATTCAACGATCCGTTGCCGGTCCAGTACGCGCGGTTCATGACGGGCGCGCTCCGCGGCAACTTCGGCGAGTCGCTCCGCTACCGGCGCGACGCGCTCGGCCTGGTGCTCGAGCGCCTGCCGGCGACCGCGCTGCTCGCCGCGACGTCGATCCTCCTGACGCTCGTGATCGCCCTGCCGCTGGGCGTCCTCACCGCGGTGCGACGCGACACCTTCCTCGACCATGCCGGGACGCTCGCGACCGTGCTCGGGCAGGCGACGCCGGGCTTCTGGCTCGGCCTCATGCTCATCTACGTCTTCTCGGTCCAGCTCCGCTGGCTGCCGACCGGCGGCACGGGCGGGATCGCGCATCTCGTCATGCCCTCGGTCGTCCTCGCCGCCTTCTTCTCGGCGCGCATCGCGCGGCTGACGCGCTCGTCCGTCCTCGACGCGCTGAACGAGGACTACGTGAAGACGGCGCGCGCCAAGGGTCTCGGCGAGTGGCGCGTGATCGGCAAGCACACGCTGAGGAACTCGGCGATCCCGATCGTCACGCTCGCGGGACTCGAGGCGGGCCAGCTCCTGGGCGGCGCGGTCGTCACCGAGACGATCTTCGCCTGGCCCGGGCTCGGCCGCCTCACCGTCCAGGCTCTGCTGAACCGCGATTTTCCCGTCGTGATGGCGGCGGTGTCCTTCACCTCGATCGTCTACACGCTCATGAACCTCGTCGTGGACCTCCTCTACGGCTGGCTCGATCCGCGCGTGCGCGTGCGCGCATGAAGGTCACGCTCAAGGCGTGGCTCGGGCTCCTGCTCACGCTCGGCGCGCTCACGGTCGCGCTGGCCGCGCCGTGGCTCGTTCCGGACGACCCGCTCCGAACCGATTTCGTCCGGAGCCTGAAGCCTCCGGGCACGCCGGGCCATCCGCTCGGCACCGACCAGCTGGGGAGGGATCTCCTCGCGCGCGTCCTCTACGGCGCCCGCCTCGCGCTCTTCATCGGCGCGTGCACCGTCGCGGTCACGGCGGTCGGCGGCGGGCTCCTCGGCCTCCTCGCGGGGTTCGTCGAGCGCTGGCCGTCGACCATCCTCATGCGCATCGCCGACGTCCAGCTTTCCTTCCCGTTCATCCTCCTGGCGCTCACGATCAACGCCATCGTCGGCCTCGGGCTCCGCAACATCATCCTGAGCCTGTCGGCTGCCGGCTGGGTCGTCTTCGCGCGCGTCGTCCGCGGGGAGGTGCTCTCGGTCAAGCAGCGCGATTTCGTCCAGGCCGCGGCGGCGCTCGGCGTCGGGCGCGGTCGGCTCCTCTTCCGCCACGTGCTGCCCAACGTCGCGCCGTCCATTATCGTCGTCGCCAGCCTCCAGTTCTCGCAGTTCATCGTGGCGGAGGCGGCGATCTCGTTCCTCGGCTTCGGCGTCCAGCCGCCGACGCCGGCATGGGGCTCGATGCTGAGCGAGAGCCGCGACTTCCTCTACGTCGCGTGGTGGCTGGCGGCGTTCCCGGGCGTCGCGCTGGCGCTGACGGCGCTCGGCGTGAACCTGCTCGGCGACTGGCTTCGCGACACGCTCGACCCGAAGCTGAGGGTTTAGGGCCGGGGCGGCCACGACATGGCCCGCCCCTCGGTTCCCGCGTCTGAGGTACACTCACGCCCGTCGTCCGATCCGCACCCTCTGGAGGTCGTCATGCGTCAGTGGCTTGTCGTCGCGGTGCTCGCGGCTCTGGTCCTCCCGTCCGCCGCCGTCGCCCAGGACCGCACCCGCTCCAAGGAAGTCGTCGTCGGCCTCGGTGCCGAGCCGCGCACGATGCTCGCCGTGACGATCGTCGACTGGACGACCAACAACATGCTCGAGCACATCTACGACCGTCTCCTCGACCGGGACCCGAAGACCTTCAAGCCGAAGCCGATGCTGGCGGAGAGCTGGCGGATCGTCAACGAGACGACGTGGGAGTTCAAGCTCCGGAAGGGGGTCAAGTTCCACAACGGCGAGCCCTTCACCGCGGCGTCGGTCAAGGCCACGATCGACTACGCGCTCGACCCGGCCACCAAGAGCCACTTCGTCGCCTCGGCATACTGGGGCCTCGTCAAGGAAGTCCAGGTCGTCGACGACTACACCGTGCGGTTCGTCACCAAGCAGCCGTGGCCGAACATGGTCGACAGCGCCTCGCTGACGAACTCCCTCATCATGCCGGCGAAGGCGCTCAGAGAGCTCGGTCCGGCGAAGCTCGCCGAGAAGCCGATCGGCACCGGGCCGTTCCGGTTCGTCGAGTGGAAGCGCGACGAGCGGCTCGTCCTCGAGCGCAACCCGGACTACTGGCAGGGGCCCGCGGACGTGAGCCGCGTGACGTTCCGCTTCATCCCGGAGTTCAGCGCGCGGATGGCCGCGCTCCTGTCGGGCGAGATCGACATCATGAAGGACGTGCCGCCCCACGCCGTCGAGGCGGTCGAGAAGAGCGGCCGCGCGCGACTGCGGGCCACGGTGTCCTCGCGCATCAACTACCTGGCGCTCGTCAACCTCAAGCCCGGGCCGATGCAGGACGTCCGCGTGCGGCGCGCGATGAACCACGCCGTCGACGTCGACGAGCTGATCGCGCAGGTGCTCAAGGGCCGCGCCACGCGGATGTGCGGGCCGATGTCGCCAGCCAACGTCGACTACGCGCCGGTGGAGTGCTACAAGCACGACCCGGCGCGCGCCCAGGCGCTGTTCAGGGAAGCCTCCGTCGACCCGACCAAGCTCGCGCTGACGCTGGACAGTCCGTCGGGGCGCTATCCGCTCGACAAGGATGTGTCCCTCGCGATCGCGGCGCAGCTGCAGCGCGTCGGCATCCAGGCGACCGTGGTCGTCAACGAGTGGGGGACCCATCTCGACAAGATCAAGAACCGCAACACCGGTGACATGTTCTTCCTCGGCTGGGGCCCCGCCCTCCACGGCCAGGGCACGATGCAGCCGCTCTTCCTGGCGGACCAGACCTACTCGTCCTACGGCAACAATCCGATCCTCAACGACAAGATCGCCCGCGCCAGCACGCTGCTCGATCCGAGGGCGCGCGCCGAGGCGTACGCGGAGCTGCAGCGGCTGGTCCGCGACGAGGCGCCGTGGGTCTTCCTGTGGCAGCAGCACGACCTCTACGGCGTCGCGCAGTCCGTCGAGTGGACGCCGCGCGCCGACGAAAAGGTCTGGATGTACGACGCCAGGATCATCGCGCGATGAGCCTCAGCGTCTTCACCAACGCGCTGCTGATCGACTGCACGGGCGCCGACCCGGGTGACGGCGCGGCGGTCGTCGTCGAAGACGATCGGATCAAGGACGTCCTGCCGAACGGCCGGGTGGGTCCGCTGCCGGGTCCGGTGACCACGGTGGACTGCCGCGGCATGACGCTCATGCCGGGGCTCACCGACGCCCACGTGCACATCTGCGCGGTGACCGAGAACATCACCGACCAGCACCGCTTCTACCCGCCATCGTACATCGCCGCCCGCGCCATGCGCCGCGCCGAGGAGTGCCTGCTGCAGGGGTTCACGACGGTGCGCGACGCGGGTGGCGCCGACTACGGCTTTCGTATGGTGCTCGAGGAAGGCCACTTCCCCGGTCCGCGCCTCCTCGTCTCCGGCCGTTACATCTCCCAGACCGGCGGCCACGGTGACAAGCGCCGCCGCTCCGAGTGGACCGACCCGATCGACTGCTGCGTCGGCATGGTCGGCTTCATCGCCGACGGGCCCGACGAGGTCCGCCGGGCCACGCGCGAGAACATCCGCCGGGACGTGGACCAGATCAAGATCATGGCCTCGGGCGGCGCGATGTCACCCTCGGACGAGCTCGACACGACCCAGTTCACGGTCGCCGAGATGCGCGCCGCCGTCGAGGAGGCGCAGGCGGTCGGCAAGTACGTGCTCTCCCACGCGTACTCGGACTCGGCCGTGCGCAAGGCGATCGAGGCGGGCGTGCGCTCGATCGAGCACGGCAACCTCATACGCGAGACGGCGGCCCAGGCGATCAAGGACGCCGGCGCGTTCCTCGTGCCGACGATGGTGACGTACGAGGCGATCTACCGCGAGGGCAAGCGCTACGGCATCGGCGACCACCAGATCGCCAAGATCGACATGGCGCGCCAGCAGTCGGTGCAGGGACTGACCTTCGCGTACAAGGCCGGCTGCAAGATCGGCTCGGGCTCCGACCTGCTCGGCGACATGGCGACCCAGCGCGCGGTCGAGTTCGAGCTGAAGGGGCAGGTGATGAAGCCGATGGAGGTGCTGCTCTCGGCGACGAAGGTCAACGCCGAGCTCTTCCGCATGCAGGACCGGATCGGGACGGTGGAGCCGGGCAAGTATGCCGACCTGCTCGTCGTCGAGGGCAACCCGCTCAAGAACCTGCGCGTGCTGCAGACGCAGGACAACCTCAAGGTCATCATGAAGGGCGGACGCTTCTACAAGCGGACGGTGTGAGCGGGGGAGCGTGATGGGACCGATCGTGATCGCCGTGACCTGCGCCCTGCTGATCTTCCTCGGCTGGCGCGCGCCACGGTACCGTACGCTCGCGACCGGCGCGACGGGCGTGCTCATCTTCCTGGCCTGCGCCCTCGCGTGGCGCTTCCTCGTCCACTCGGGCGCGATCCCGCTCGACCGGCTGCTCGGTCGGCACTGGTTCGCGTTCAGCGACGCGGTCACGGAGCTGCTCGTCTTCTTCGGCCCGCCGGCCATCGCCACGGCGCTGGCGTTTGTTCTCTTCGGCAGGAGCCTCACGCCGCCCCCGGGGGATGTTGAGTAGCCTCGACCTCCGCTTGGCGCCGATGGCCGGCGTCACCAACGCGCCCTTCCGCCTGGTCGCGCGCGAGTGCGGCGCCGGCCTCCTGACGAGCGAGGAGATCGACGCGCGCGCCCTCGTGATGGAGAGCGCCCATACGCGCGAGCTGGCGCGCTTCCTGCCCGACGAGCGCCCCATCGCGATGCAGCTGCTCGGCGCCGATCCCGACCTCCTCGCGGAGGCCGCGCGCCGCCTCGAGGCGGCTGGCGCCGACGCGATCGACCTCAACATGGGCTGCCCGGTGGCGAAGATCGTCGCCAAGGGCCAGGGCGCGGCGCTGATGCGCGATCCGCTGCGCGCCGCCGTGATCTTCCGCACGCTCCGCAAGGCCGTCTCCGTCGGTTTCACGATCAAGATCCGCGGCGGCTGGGACGACCGTGCCGTCAACGCCGTCGAGATCGCGCGAATCGCCGAGGGGGAGGGCGTGGACGCGATCACCGTGCATCCGCGAACGCGCTCCCAGCAGTTCACCGGGCGCGCGCCGTGGGAGATCATCGCCGCCGTCGCGGACGCCGTCGCGCTCCCGGTCGTCGGCAACGGCGACGTCCGGAGCCACGCCGACGCCGCCGCGATGGTCGCCGCGACCCGCTGCACCGCCGTGATGATCGGGCGTGGCGCGCTCGGCGCGCCGTGGATCTTCCGGGGCGAGGAGGTCCCGCGGGAGGAGCGGGCCCGGATCATCCGGCGCCACGCGGAGCTCATCGAGACCCACCTGCCGGAGCGGCGGGCGCTCGTGCAGCTCAAGAAGCATCTCGCGTGGTACGCGGCGGGACGCCCCGGCGCGGCGGCCGCGCGCCCCCGGCTCTTCCAGGCGTCGACGCCCGGCGAGGCTCGGGCGATCTTCTGGGCGCTCTGGTGACGGCGCAGCGCTGGTTCGAGGACTTCACGGTCGGCGATCGCTTCGCGAGCCCGTCGAAGACGCTCACCGACGCGCACTTCCTCTTCTTCGCCGGCATGACCGGCGACGCCCACCCCATCCATTACGACGACGAGTACGCGAAGACGAAGCGCTTCGGCCGGCGGCTCGCCCACGGCCTGCTCCTGACCTCGCTCACCGCCGTCGGCGGCGCCTCGACGCTGGCGCCCGTGATCGAGGACTCCATCGTCGCCTTCGTCGGACAGACGGCGCGCTTCCGCGTCCCGGCCTTCATCGGCGACACGCTCAAGCCCGAGCACGAGGTGCTGGCCCTCGATCGCGCCGGCTCGGCGGGGCTCCCCACGCTGCGGGTGACGCTCACCAACCAGCGCGGCGAGACGGTCCTCGAGGGCGAGCACACGTACCTGATCGCGTATCGCCCGGGCGCATGACCGCGACCCGTTCTGACGGAGGTTCTTTGAACCGCGTCCTCGTGTGCGTCGTCGTCCTGGCCGTCTGGGTACCCGCGCCCGCCGCCGCGCAGTCCGGCCTCGACATCATGAAGCGTCAGCGCGAGCTGCAACAAGTCCGGGACGAAGAGGAGCGCCAGGTCCTCAAGCTCGTCAGCAAATCGGGCGCAACGAAGGAGCGGAAGCTCGTTCGTTACACGCTGACCGGTCCGGGCGACCTCGACAAGATCCTGGTCCGGTTCCAGGCGCCGCGCGACGTCGAGAATACCGCGCTGCTCACGTGGGAGTCGAAGGACGGGAACGACGACCAGTGGCTCTATCTACCGTCCGTCAAGAAGCCCAAGCGCATCGCCACGAGCGGCAAGAAGAACCGCTTCATGGGCACGGACTTCGCCTTCGAGGATCTCCAGCCCGAGAATCTGGCGGTCCACGCCTACGCCCTGGTGGCGCCGGAGAGGCTCGACGGTGTCGACTGCTTCGTCATCGACGCGACACCGGCGACGGAGCGGCAGGCGGCCGACAGCGGGTACGGCCGCCGGAGGATCTGGATCCGCCGAGACAACCACGTGACCGTCAAGCGTGAGTTCTTCGACAAGCAGGGCCGGCTCGAGAAGGTCGAGACCCATCGCGGGCTCGTGAACATCACCGCCGGCGTCTGGCGCGCCAACGAGATCGAGATGCACGACGTGCAGAACGGTACCAGGACGCTGGTGACGGTGGAGGCGCGTATCGTCAACCAGGGCCTGAAGGACGCCTTCTTCACGGAGGCTGAGCTGATTCGTTGAAGCGCATCCTGTTCTGGATCTTCGAGCATCCCGTCGCGTCCTGCGCGACCGTGCTCCTCGTGACCGTCCTGCTCGGCTGGCAGATCACACGGCTCCGAATCGACGACTCGGCCGAGGGGCTGATGGTCGCGAACGACCCGGCCCGGAGCGTGTACGAGTTGGCCAAGCAGCGCTTCGGCACCGACAACCTCACGGTCGTCCTCGTCAAGGCCGACGACGTCTTCGCCCTGGACGTGCTGGCCGTCGTGAAGCGGTTGTCCGATGACCTCGCCCGGCTGCCGCACGTCAGCCGCGTGGAGAGCCTCACCACGGTCAAGAACATCCGGGGCGAAGGCGATTCGCTCGAGACGGATCCGCTGATCGACACCCTGCCCCGCACGGCCGCGGACGCCGAGCGCATCCGGCGCGACGCGCTGGGCAATCGCGTGCTCGTCGGCAACCTGGTCGCCAGGGACGCCCGGGCGACCGCGGTCGCCGTCTACGCCGATCCGCGCGCCGACGACTCCGGGTTCAACCGTCGCTTCGTCGGTCAGGTCGAGGCCCTGATCGCACGAGAGACCCGGCCGGGTCTCGTCATCTACCAGGTCGGCGGGCCCTTCATCAAGGCCACGTACGCCGACTACATCACGCGCGACCAGAAGACGGTCGTCCCCGTCTCGATCGTGGTGCTCCTGGGCGCCCTCCTGCTCTCCTTCCGGATGGTCCACGGCGTGGTCATCCCGGTGGTCACCGCCGTCGTCAGCATCGCCTGGGCGCTCGGCCTCATGGCGCTCTTCGACCTGCCGCTGACGATCCTGACCGGGATCATTCCGTCGCTGCTCCTGGCCATCGGCTTCACCGAAGACGTGCATATGATCGCCGAGTACCACCACTACCTCGAGCAGGGCCAGGACAAGCTGAGCGCGATCCGGAGCATGCTCGAGGAGTCCGCGTTACCCATCCTCGTCACCACGGGCACGACCGTGGTCGGTTTCGGCAGCCTCGTGACGACCGACATCGCGATGCTGATTCAGTTCGGCTGGGCGTCGGCGCTGGGTCTCGTCGCCAACTTCGTCGTCACGATGGCTCTGCTGCCCCCGATGCTGCGCTGGTGGAGGGTGCCACGCCGCTTCCGGCGCGCCGCGTTCGAGGACCAGTCCGAGCACGGCATGATTCCCCGGCTCATGGATCGGCTGGCGGAGTTCAACCTGCGCTACCGGGTGCCGATCCTCGTCGTCAGCGGGCTCCTCACCGTCGGGTCGCTGATCGGCTGGTACACCCTGCGGGTCAACACGGACATCGTCAGCTTTTTCCCGGCGAGCTCGCCCGTGCGCACCCGCCTCGACGATCTGCATCGTTCGCTGGCCGGGGGGCTCGCCTTTTACGTCGTCGTCGACACCGGGCGGGCGGACGGGATCAAGGACCCGGCGGTTCTCAGGACGATCGCGGGGCTCCAGGACTTCCTCGCGTCGACGGGCAGAGTGGACAAGAGCGTGTCGGTCGCCGACTACGTCCGCAAGATGAACCGGGAGATGCACGGCGGCGACCCGGCCCGGGAGACGATCCCCGACACGAGCGACGAGGTCGCGCAGTATCTCCTGACCCTCGAGGGCCCGGAGCTGGCGAAGTTCCTCGACTTCGACGCCGGGGCGGCGAACATCGTCGTCCGCCACGGCCTCACGGGCTCCGGGGACCTCTCGGCACTCCTGGGCCGGATCCAGGCCTGGGTGGCCAGGAACGTCCCCGCGAACATCAGCGTGAAGCCGACCGGCGAGGCGGTCCTGTTCAACAACGCCTCCGACTTCATGGCGATCAACGAGCTGACGAGCTTCATCTGGACCTTCCTCGTCATCGGTCTCATCCACGCCGCACTGTTCATGTCCTTCAAGGCGGGCGCCCTGTCGCTCATCCCCAATGCCGTGCCGATCCTCTTCAACTATGGTGTGATGGGACTGCTCGGTATCCCGCTCAACACGAGCAATGCCCTGATCGCGACCATCGCCATCGGGATCGCGGTCGACGACACGGTGCACCATATGGTGACGTATAGCCGCCAGCTGAACATCCACCACGACCAGAAGATCGCGATGGTCAACACCATGCGGTCGCAGGGGCGCCCGATCATCTACGTGTCGGTGGCGTTGGCGGCCGGCTTCCTCGCGCTCGTCTTCTCGAGTTTTGTTCCCACGGTGCACTTCGGGTGGCTCGCGGCCACGGTGATGCTGCTCGCGATGATCGCCGAGCTCATGCTCACGCCGATCTTGATGTACTCCACGCGGCTCGTCACGCTGTGGGACGTCGTGCTCACGCGGATGAAGCCCGAGGTCGTGCGGACGGCCCCGCTCCTCCACGGCCTGTCGCGGTGGGAGGCGCGCAAGGTCGTCCTCCTCGGCCGGCTCGACGAGGTCGCGACGGGCGACCTGATCGTGCGCAAGGGGGACACGGGGACCGAGATGTACATGCTCGTGAGCGGCCGCGTGCGTGTCTTCGATCGGATGCCGGACGGTACCGAGAAGGCGCTCACGGTACTCGGCCCCGGCGCCATCTTCGGCGAGATGGCGCTCGTGAGCCAGGAGCCGCGTAGCGCATCGGTCCGAGCCGAGGCGGAGTGCACGGTCCTGCGGCTGGATTTCGAGGCCTTCGAGCGGATCCGGCGGCGCTTTCCCTTCACCGGCGCCAAGCTCTTCCGCAACCTGGCGCGCGTGCTGGCGGCGCGCCTGCGCGAGCTGACCGTCGTCGTGGTCGAGGGATTGCCGGCGGCGGCCTCGGCCCGGACGGCGACCGGCGACGGGGAGCCTCGCTGACATGGACCGACGCGGCGGACAGGCGTGGGACGTGGTGATCACCGGGGGCGGCGTGGCCGGCGCGTCGGTGGCCGCCGCGCTCGGCGAGTTCGGCTATCGCGTCCTTCTCGTCGAGCCCGGGCTCGATCCCGCCAAGCGGCTGGCCGGCGAGCTGATCCATCCACCCGGCGTGAGCGACCTCGCCGACCTCGGCCTCCTGGCGCCGCTCGAGCGGGCCGGGGTCGCACCGGTTCGCGGCTTCGCGGTCTCGCCGCACGCGGACGGGGCGCCCTATCTCCTCCCCTACGGTGAGATTCCAGGCGTGCGACGGCTCGGCTTCGCGCTGGACCATGCGGTGCTGGCCGCCACGCTCTTCGCCGCGGCCGGGCGCCTGCCGCACGTCACGACGTGGCCGGACGCTCGCGTGTGCGACCTCGCCCTGACGCCCGACGGCGCGACGGTCACGATCGTGGGCGCCCGCGGCTCGGCGCGCGTGCGCGCGCGGCTGGTGGTGGCGGCCGACGGCGGCACGTCCACCGTGCGTCGACTGGCGTCCATCGCGTACACGCGCGTCCGCCTCTCGCACATGCTCGGCGTGCAGGTCCAGGGACCCTTGCCCCAGCCGGATTTCGGCAACGTCTTCCTCGGCGGTGCCGCCCCGGTGCTCGCCTACGCGATCGACGGCGTGAGGCTGCGCGTGATGTTCGACGTCCCGGGCAATCCCGACGGCGTCGCCGCCGTCCGCCGCGATCCCGCGTACCTGGCCGGACTGCCCGAAGGGTTCCGCGAGCGCGTGCGCGCCGCCGTCGACGCCGAGCCGGGTCTCGTGTGCGCCAACTACTGCGTCGTGCCGCAGACGGTCGCCGCCGGCTGCGTCGTGCTCGTCGGTGACGCGGCCGGCTCCTGCCATCCGCTCACCGCCACGGGGCTCAGCGCGTGCACGCGCGACGCGATCCGCCTGCGGCAGGCGCTACGCGAGACGGGCGGCGACATCCCGCTTGCGGTCCGCCGATACGCGCGCGCCCGCGGCGGGCCGCAGCGCACCCGGGTCGCGCTCGCCGAGGCGCTCTACCGGGCCTTCACCGAGCCGTCGGATGACATGCGCCTGCTCCGCGACGGGATCCTCAGATTCTGGAAGCGCAGCCGGCGCGGACGGGCGGCCTCGATGGCGCTCCTGTCGACGCACGAGGGACGCATGTCCGTCATGGCGGTGCAATACGCGCGCGTGCTGGGTTACGCGCTCACCGGGCTCGTCCGTCTCCGCAGCGACGGACGGCCGCACCCGCCGCTCGCGCGCGTTCGGGCCGTGATGGGGCTCTCCCGCGCCGCGCTCGGCCTGGTCGCCGAAGCGTACGGGGGCCGACGCCTCCGGCACACTTGAGCCTGGGCGTCAGCGGTGAGCACCGCCGTCGGGTCGAGCGGCGTAGCGCGCCAGCGCCCAGGCCGGGAAGTAGGTCGAATACAGCTGATACCTCAGCATCGCGGT
>WNGG01005411.1_pt1 | contig 18015 bp, 20 predicted proteins | sample 5400661 | NCBI WGS metagenome assembly WNGG01 (sample SAMN13153372, study PRJNA577476) | soil metagenome | isolation source: 100 cm soil or saprolite under Garry oak tree replicate 1 | place: USA:California | collected 2016-06-15
TGGGGCAAGACGGGGCACTTGTCAGTTGCCCCTGATGCGTCGGACAAAGAAGCCAAAGCAGTGCGTCTCACCAGATACGCTGAATTGCGGTGGAGTCCAGATGCAAGCTCATCCCCTTCTAGGGGATTGAGTCACTGACGCGAGACTATAATACAGAGTACCACTGGCACAGCGCAGTGCTCAACTATCTCTCTTTGAGGAACAGAGTATGCCACGCGCCATCGACTTCCATGTCCACCTGCCGACGATGGAGTTTATGCAGATTACGCTCGGTCCGTACGCAAAGGCCGCCGAACGCTTCTTCCGTACCGAGGTGAAACTGAAGGATATCGAGCAGATAGCCGCCGATTATGCGGAACTCGATATGATTGGTGTCCTGCTGGCCTGGGATGCGGAAACCGCTACCGGTCTGCCCCCTCTGGGGAATGATTATATTGCAGCCATTGTGCAGCGCTATCCACAGCAATTTGTCGGTTTTGCCAGTGTTGACCCCCATAAAGGAAAGGCAGCGATTAAAGAAATCGAGCGCGCTATCAAGGAACTGGGACTGGCCGGCGCGAAATTTCATCCTGGGGTACAGGCATTCTATCCCAACGCCCCCGCTTTCCATCCTTTGATGGAGAAGATTCAGGAACTGGGTGTGCCCACGCTTTTTCACACCGGTACGAACGGACTGGGAGCAGGCACACCTGGAGGTATGGGCATCAAACTCGATTACACACGTCCCATCTACCTTGATTCTCTGGCCGCCGATTTTCCTGGCCTGACCATCATCGGCGCACACCCCTCATGGCCCTGGCACGAAGAGATGATCGCAACCATGCAGCATAAAGCCAATGTGTTCAATGACCTCTCTGGATGGTCACCAAAGTACACTCCCGAATCGCTGCTGCGTGAAGCAGCCACACGCTTACAAGATCGCTTCCTCTTTGGCTCCGACTACCCCTTCATCACACCCCAGCGCTGGCTGAAGGACTTCGATACCTTGGACTACTTCAAGCCGGAGGTGTGTGAGAAAATCCTGTGGCGCAACGCCCAAAAACTGCTGGCTCATACCACCGTTGGGCAAATGACCTTCTCATCCTAACAGTGCTCGCCTTAGGCCCCGGTGTCTAGACCAAGGCCACGACGTACTTCAATAAAGTGTATTATTGCATCTCGGCTCAATAATCCGACCAGGTGATCATCCTGCACAACGGGAAGTTGATTCACATCGCGACCAGCCATTAATGGGAGCACATCATTCAAGCTTTGCTGAGGGGTAACGATATGTAACTTCTCCAGAGGAATCATGGCATGACCGACAGGAACTTGACCCCACTCCTCTTGAGGAATATGGCGAATATCACTCAGCTTAATCAAGCCGGCTAAGCGATCGCCCTGCATAACGAGAGCGTAGGAGACACCACCCGGCAACAAATAGTCATATACCAGCTTCTGGAGCGAAATGTTGGCAGGAGTTGTCATTGGAGAAGGATTCATGACTTCGCTGACCTTCACGCCGCGGAACATTGATTGCAACATCACCTGGGAGTTGGCAGACTGGGCTGCACTGAGCAGGAACCAGCCGATAAAGCCAATCCAGATGCCACCTAGAACATTGCCTAAAAAGAATTGCCATATTCCCCAGAAGATGAAGAGATAGGCCACGATTTGACCCACCAGTGTGGTTACACGTGTCGCCGTACGAAGATTCCCGCTCACTTTCCAGACAATCGAGCGTAGCACACGGCCGCCATCAAGTGGGAAACCGGGGATGAGATTGAAGAGCCCTAACAGGAGATTAGCTAGAGCCAGGTACCCCAGCAGTGCTGTCACCGGAGAGGTGCCCCTGCCAAGGGCTAACAAAAGGAGGTAAGCCAAACCAGCTATCAGAAGGTTGGTGGCTGGGCCAACAACGGCTATCTGAAACTCTATGCCTGGACTCCTTGGCTCCTGTTCAATGTTCGAGAGCCCTCCCCAAATGTAGAGCGTGATATTCTTCACCGACAGACCTCGCGCACGAGCGACCACCGAGTGAGCCAATTCATGCAAGAGCACAGCGGCGAAGAGGAGCAGCGTCGCGATCAAACTGACGACCCAGTAGGTGGCGGTTCCCCAACCGGGATACGAGGCTGAAAACTGAATGTCAAGCGACCAGGTGAGTAGCACAACGATGATAAGCCAGCTCACATGGATATATATGTCAATGCCAGCAATTTTGCCGAGACGGATAGAACCAGGCATATGCATACTCCTTCATTGGTGTTCTTGTTTCTATTCTACACCAAAACTTTAGGAAATAGCCATTCCCTTGCCCAGCATCTCCACTTAACTCTTTGTGGTTCCAGTCTGCCGCGGTCGTACAACTAGCAGCGGCAGCCTGGTAGCACTCAGGACTCGTTCTGTCACGCTACCCATAACCAGTCGTTCCCATCCTCCCCGGCCATGTGTTGACATGGCAATCAGGTCGCAGCCACTGGCACCTTCAGTTTCCTCTTGCTGTTGACCGTGCTCAGCTGTGCCGATGATAGCATCAGCAACATCCGAATCATTGGTTATGGACCACGTGATCGAGAGTTTCAGGTCTTTGAGCGTCTCCTTCGTGCGCTCCTTTACCGACGCCAGGTATGTTTTCGCGTGTTCCATTGCCTCTTTGTTGAGTAGGGCGGTAAAACCCTCATCACCTGTAGGAGAGAGATGTTTCACCACCTGGATTAAATGCAACGCGCCTGGTGCCGGAGCAGCCAGCGCAGTGACAAGGTTTGCTGCTGGAATGAGCGCCGCCTCAGCAAGGGGTGAGCCATCCAATGGAACCAAAGCACGGAGGGGACGAGTAGCATCAGTACGCGGTATGTGCAACATAGGCTTGTTCGCACGGAGCACCAGTACTGGAATGAAACTCTGATGGACAATTCTGTGAGCTACGCTTCCTAGCACCCAGCGCGAGAGACCCGTTCTCCCATGGCTGCACATAACGATGAGATCCACAGACCTTGACTCGGCCGCTGCCAGAATATCCTGCGCTGGCAGTCCAAACAGGACTTCAGTTGTTGTTGTAATTCCAGCAAAAACTCCAGATTTTGCAACTTCGTTGAGGTAGGTGTTCCCCTCAGCCAGGTCTGACTCGATGACCTGCTCTGTCATGAGCGGTGCAGGAGACAGCCCCCCACTAAAGTCAATAAGCGGACTGACGACTTGCAGTAACAGGATAGAGCCGCCTGAAGCTCGCGCTATTTGTGCTGCTAGTGGGAGGGCTAGCTCCGCGCGAGGAGACGTGTCCAGGGGGACCATAATTTGCTGAAACATGCTTTTTACTCCATTTCTTCCTTGCCTTTTTCGCCACCTCGTCAGCGCTTGCCTGCTTCTGCACTTGCGGTTTGTAAGAATGAGGAATAACCGACAGACGAAAGCCACAGGGAGGAGCTTGTGGGTAAGAGAAGTTATCCATCCCTTGTAGCCTATTAACAGTATAGGCTTTACTGCTCACAGCAGCATCACGGTGGATAGCAGGCCGCTCACATTTGTGTCACAGGAAACATGTAAAATGCGCGAACTTGAGCAGAAGACGACATCGTTCTGCCGAAACAGTATCCATTCACTTCCCTCTTGAGATACAATAGGAACCTGATGACTTCCCGTCACCTTCATCAGTTGCTCGCTGGCGGAGGAGAGCCAACATAGCGATGGGGGAAGGGTATCGGGAGGGGTCTGAAGAATGGAGAATGGCTATGAGAAACGATTTCCAGGATAACCCCGGGGTGATAGCCCCACCGCCGCTGATTTATGCGGGTGTTTTAGTGGTAGGATTGCTCTTGCGTTTGATATTCCCCACAAGGTTTCTCGCGGCGCGCAAAAACCAATGTAGACCCAACCCAACCAGCCACAGCCATCGTTACTGAAGGGCCATTTCGCTTCACACGCAACCCCATCTACCTCTCGCTCACACTCTTCTACATTGGAATGGCCCTTATTGCTCAGTCGCTCTGGGCTCTACTCCTGCTTCCGGTGGTGTTATTTGTGATGAACCGTGGCGTCATTGATCGTGAGGAAAGGTACCTGGAGCGCAAGTTCGGTGAACAGTATGTTGGCTATAAGGCGCGAGTGCGGCGCTGGATTTGATCGCGATGATAGACCAGGATTTCGGCGACCTGCGAATGAGTCAAAGAAGATCTGCTCTTTTCGTAACTCTACCGCAAGATAGCCGTATAATTAGAGAGAGTAACCATTGACGATAAGGCATGGTTCAGCTAGGATATGTATCGGTAACATAAAAGGAGGAAGGCAGCATGATAAAACGATTGTTGGTCTTATTAGGAGGACTCTTCTTCCTCAGGACGTTCCTGAGGAAGAGGAGAAGGCGGCAATTCAATCAGTACGATTAAGATCGTAGGTTAAAGCTAAAAACCAGCAAGGTCAGTTATGTGATTGACCCTGCTGGTTTTTTTGCTCATACCGACAAACACAAAAAGCATGGTTTGCCCTACCGTTTCTAAAATATGACACTATAGCATCGCTATATGTTTTTGTCAACTGTTAAAAACCCCTTGTATGAGGGTGCGCTACGCGAATAATTTCCCCCTTGAGATACCATCAACTATGTGACAATATACAATCAGACCAGGGGAAGTATGGAAAAAACCTTCTCTACTTACCGAAACAGTGTATAAAAAGAGCAAGCGACAAGGGGGTTGCACGCATGAGAGTCGGTGTTGGACTGCCTTCAACAGTGCCGGGGGCGAATGGAGCACTTGTCATTGAATGGGCGCGGCGGGCCGATGCAGGTCCGTTTTCGAGCCTGGGTGTCCTCGATAGGCTTGTCTATGACAGCTATGACCCTCTGACTGCCCTTGCCGCCGCTGCCGCCGTGACGCAGAGAGTCTTGTTGGCTACAACCATTATCATTGGACCTCTGCACAATGACGCGCTGCTGGCGAAAATGGCAGCTTCTATTGAAGCACTTTCAAATGGTCGACTAGTGCTCGGATTGGCGGTTGGGGCACGTAAAGAAGATTACGATGCCGCGGGAATTGCATATCAAACGCGAGGGAAGCGGCTCTCAGAACAACTCTCCACATTACGCGCTCTATGGGAAGATGGCTCTATCAATCCAACAGCGGCCCGGTCAGGAGGACCGCAATTGCTTGTTGGCGGGTTGAGCAACCAGGGTTTTGCACGGGTAGCTCGTTACGCGGATGGCTATGTCCATGGTGGCGGACCGCCCAGGGCATTTGCCCGCGCTGCCGATAAAGTTCGCGCCGCCTGGTACGACGCCGGGCGACCTGGCAAGCCACAATTCTGGGCGCAAGGATACTTTGCCCTTGGCAATGAGCATATCGAGGCTGCCGGCACGCGCTACCTGACGGATTATTACGCTTTCACCGGTCCTTTCGCGGAGAGAATAGCCGCTGGGCTCCTCACCAGTCCACAAGCCATTGCCCAGTTCATGCGCGGGTATGAGGAGGCGGGCTGCGATGAACTCGTTCTTTTCCCAACGGTGCCCGATTTGGACCAGCTCGAGCAACTGGCAGATACTCTCAATGGTCTGGGTAGAAAGCACCCACATGGCTCACGTAGCGTTGATCGCATAGCCCTGTAGGAGGCCACAGTGAAGATAGTCATCCTTGGTGGCGGGCCAGCAGGTCTCTATAGCGGCCTGTTGCTCAAAAAAGCCAACCCAAAACACGATATTACGATTATTGAACGCAACCCGGCGGACGTGACCTATGGCTGGGGAGTGGTCTTTTCGGATCGCACACTGGCTTCCTTCCAAAGAGCCGATTACAAGACCTATGAGCAAATAACCAACCGCTTCGTCATTTGGGACGCCATCGACGTCCATTACCGGGGAGAGACCATCCGTTGTGGCGGCCATGTCATCGCTAGCATCTCAAGAAAGCACCTGCTCAATATCCTGCAAAGTCGTTGTGAAGAAGTGGGGATTTCATTGATATTCAATAAAGAGATCCACGATCTTTCTGAACTTCACGATGCGGAGGGGAGCGTATGGCGAGGGAGTGGGGAGCGTATGGCGAGCGGAGCCGATATAGCGATGCGAGAGGGGTATCGGGAGAGGTATGACCTGCTGATTGCCGCTGATGGAATCAATAGCCTTGTCCGTAAAACATACGAAGCTCACTTCAAGCCGAGCGTGGAATTGGGCAAGGCCAGGTATATCTGGCTTGGGGCCGACAAGGTGCTTGATGCCTTTACCTTTATCTTTTGCGAGAACGAACACGGCCTATTCCAGGTCCATGCCTATCCATCAAGCGGTACAACCTGCACCTTTATCGTTGAATGCGACGAAACGACCTGGCTGAAAGCGGGATTGAATGAAGCAGACGAAGAGCAGAGCCTCGCCTACTGCCAACGCCTCTTTGCCGATGATCTGGGGGGTGCAGCTCTTTTATCGAATAATTCAAAGTGGATCAGTTTCCCCGCGCTGAAAACCAGTCACTGGCACCACCAGAATATAGTCTTGCTTGGCGATGCCGTACACACGGCACACTTTTCTATTGGTTCTGGCACAAAGCTGGCAATGGAAGATGCCATTGCTCTTGCTACAGCTATCGAACAACACGCGGATCTCGAGACCGCTCTTAACGAATATGAACTCGAACGCAAACCCGTGGTTGAGATTTTCCAGGACGCTGCACAGGTGAGCCAGGCGTATTTTGAGACGATCAAGCGCTACCTTGGACTGGAGCCGATGCAGTTCACCTTTCAGCTGCTGACACGCAGCGGCAGGATCTCCTATGATGACCTCAGGCTCCGCGATCCCCGCTTTGGCGACATGGTTGACCGGTGGTTTGCACATGCGTCAGGGAACGATCATACCACTTTCGCACCACCACCAATGTTTGAGCCATTGAAATTACAAGCGCTCAGCCTGTCGAATCGCGTGGTCTTATCACTCGCACACGGCGCAATTCCTGCTCAAGAAGGAGTGGTCAACAAGGATTACCTGGCTTTGGCCAAATACTATGCTGACAGTGGTGCCGGTTTAGTACTGACAGATCCAGTAGCTGTCTCTGCCGAAGGACGCATCACACCTGGCTGTCCTGGATTGTATACTACCAGTCATACAGAGACATGGATAGAGATCGTGAGTGCCGTTCATTCCAGTACGCCAGCGAAGATAGCGATCCAGTTGGGACACGCCGGGCGCCGGGGTGCAACTCAAGCAAGAACGGTGGGACTGGATAGGGCGCTGCGCCAGGGGAGTTGGCCGCTGATCGCTCCATCTCCACTGCCCTATACTCTATATGGCCAGGTTCCCAGAGAGATGAACCACAGTGACATGGAAAGCGTCTGCAATGATTTTGTCCGTGCCGCCCACATGGCGCTGGAAGCGGGTTTCGACTTGCTGCAATTGAACGTTGCTCATGGATATCTCCTGGCCAGCTTCCTTTCTCCACTCACCAACCTGCGTTGTGATCCATACGGAGGAATCCTTGAAGGACGGATGCGTTACCCCTTAGAGGTATTTGATGCGGTGCGCGCAGCATGGCCAGAACATAAACCTCTGTCGGTCGCCCTCACCGTCAGTGATTGCGTCAAAGGAGGCTTTGGAGTTGAGGACGCGATCATTTTCGCAAAATTACTGAAAACGCATGGGTGTGATATACTTGAGATACAGGCAGGCCAGACGACAATTGAGAGCGAACCCGCCTATGGGCGCGGTTTCCTGACTCAATTCAGCGAGAGGGTGCGTAACGAGGCACATATTTCAACGATGGTTGGCGGCTACCTCATCACAAGCAATGAAGTCAACACTATTTTGGCCGCTGGCCGCGCAGACCTGTGCATCATGGATATACCACTGCTCAACGAGTAGGACCAGTATTGGTCTCTGGCGCGGAAGATGATCATCAAATACCGCCCGCACTGTAGAGAGGATAGATATTTATGTCAACTAAGGATGGCTTTACACTCGCAGGCAAGAGAGCAGTGGTAACTGGCGCGGGACGTGGTATTGGTCATAGTATCGCCCTGGCACTTGCTGAGGCGGGAGCAGATGTTGCTGTTACCGCCCGCACAGCTCACGAAATCGAGCAACTTGTCGCTCAAATTCGAGAGAAGGGGCGACAGAGCCTGGGGGTCTGCTGCGACGTGACCGATCCTGAGCAGGTTCAGCATATGGCCACAACACTCATTGAGGGATTAGGCGGGGCAGATATCCTGGTCAATAACGCTGGAAACGCCGGCAGCCATAAATTCTTGAACCATTCCGATGAGCTCTGGCACCGCATGTTGTCGGTCAACCTGACCAGTGTCTACTATGTCAGCAAAGCCTTTGTGCCGACGCTGGTTAACCAGCGCAGAGGGCGCATTATCAACATCGCTTCAATAGCCTCTCGGGTCGGCGGCCAATACATCGCGGCCTATACCGCAGCCAAACACGGCGTGCTTGGCCTGACCCGTGCCCTCGCAGTAGAATTGCTACCATATGACATTACCGTCAATGCCATCTGCCCCGGCTACGTAAACACGCCGATGACCGATGCAAGCATCAGCAATATCGTGGCCCGTACTGGGATGGCAGAGGCGCAGGCTCGGGAAGTTCTGGAAAAGACCAGCCCACAACGGCGACTGATCGAGCCGGAAGAGGTTGCCGCTATCGCTGTCTTCCTGGCACAGGAGAGCAGTATAGGTATCACTGGACAGGCCATCAATATCGATGGCGGAAGCGTCATGTCGTGAAAGAGTTCTGCTATGGCTTATGATTTTCTTTACGATGTAAGCGAAGGCATTGCAACCCTGACCTTCAATCGCCCCCAGGTGATGAATGCTCTCACCTTCGAAGTCTACGCGCAGCTTCGCGATGTATTTGAAACACTGCGCTATGACGAGGCGGTACGGGCGATCGTGCTGACGGGGGCCGGGGACAATTTCTGTTCCGGGGGCGATGTGCACGAGATTATCGGTGAATTGCTCAAGCGGGACATGAAGGGTCACCTGGAATTTACACGCATGACCGGGGCAGTGGTGCAGAATATGCGGATGCTGGATAAGCCTATCATCGCGGCTCTTAATGGGATGACCGCCGGCGCTGGATCAGTCATTGCCCTGGCTTCCGATCTGCGTATTGCTTCAGAGAAAGCGCGTTTCGCCTTCCTTTTCACCAAAGTTGGACTGACGGGTGCCGATATGGGAGCCGGTTACTTATTACCACGGGTCGTCGGCATGGGACGAGCTTTCGAGCTACTCCTGCTTGGCGATACCATCGACGCCAGCACCGCCGAGCGTTATGGATTGGTGAACCGGGTCGTTCCTCATGCAGAACTGCTGGTGAAGGCTCGCGAATGGGCCAGGCGCCTGGCCGATGGTCCGACGCTGGCTATTTCGATGACCAAGCATATGCTCAACCGTGAGCTAAGTATGGACCTTGTCGCCGCTATTGAAGCAGAGGCGCAGGCACAGGCATTGATGTTGATGGGAGAGGATCACCGTCGTTTCTACGAGGCATTCACAGCGAATGAGAAGCCTCAATTCACTGGAAGATAGGAATTTGCGCTATGGGAAAAATTCTCGTCAACCCGCCGTCATTAGCGCGCCCCAGCGGCTTCAACCACGGCATTCTCGTCACGGGTGGGGATCTCCTCTTTTTAGCAGGGCAAACAGGCAGCAATGCGGAAGGTCAAATAGTCGCGCCAGGCGACCTGATGGCCCAGTATGAGCAGACGCTGCGCAATCTTCAGACGGTGGTTGAGGCAGCGAGTGGAAAGATGCAAGATATAGTGAAAGTCAATATTTTTGTGCGTGACCGTGACGATTATCTTGCCCATCTCAAACCGCTGGGCGTGATATACAAGTCCTTCTTCGGCGCTTATTATCCTACTGCCGCACTATTCGAGGTTTCACGCTTTTTCCAGGATGAGGCACTGATCGAGATAGAGGGTCTGGCAGTGATTGACGCGGATAAGTAGTTCCACGAGGGTAGCATATGAACTTTGAGCTCACTGAAGAGCAAGAACGCATCCAATCGCGAGCAAGTGCGTTCGCCGAACAAGAGGTGGCTCCCGTTGCACGCGAAGCGGATGAGAAGGGTGAGTTCCCCCGACACCTTGTCAAGCGCATGGGCGAACTGGGGTTCCTGGCTGGGCCAATCGAGCCAGAATACGGTGGCTCAGGGATGGATTACGTTGGCTACGCACTGCTCTGCGAGGAACTGGGAAGAGTCGATTCATCTGTGCGTGGTTTTTTGACCGTGCATACCAGCCTGGTATCCTTGTGTATCCGCGATTGGGGGACGGAGGAGCAGAAACGCCACTATTTACCACGCCTGGCCACAGGCGAATGGATTGGTTGTTACGCTCTGACTGAGCCAAACGCAGGTTCTGATGCTGCTAGTATGGAGACGATGGCCCGAGAGGAAGGGGACAGTTACGTCCTGAACGGTGAGAAGATCTGGATCACCAACGGCACTAGCGCTCATGTTGCCATCGTCTTCGCCAGCAGGGATCGCTCTGCGCGCCATAAAGGTATCTGCGCATTTGTGGTTGAGACAGATACTCCCGGGTTTCAGCGCAAACCCATGGCCGGAAAGGAACTGGGTCACCGTGCATCGGAGCATGCCCATATTACCTTCAAGGAGTGTCGCGTGCCGAAAAGCGCGCTCCTCGGTGCGCCGGGAGATGGTTTTAAAGTCGCCATGTCTGCCCTGGATCGCGGTCGGCTAGGAGTAGCCGCGGGCGCAGTTGGAGTAGCTCAGGCGTGCCTCGATGCCTGCGTAGCCTTTGCCAGGGAGCGCCGCCAGTTCGGACAACGGATCGCGGACTTCCAGATGATCCAGGCAACCCTGGCAGATATGGCTACCGATGTTGAAGCGGCAAGGCTGCTGGTCTATCGCGCGGCGTGGGTGAAAGACCAGGGTCTACCATCCACAAAGGCGACCTCCATTGCCAAGCTTTTCGCGACAGAAGCTGCGATGAAAGCAGCATCTGAGGCTGTGCTGATGCATGGCAACCGCGGCTATTCAAATGAGTATCCTGTTGAACGCTACTATCGCGATATCAAAGGGCTGCAAATCTATGAGGGCACCAGCCATATCCAGCGCGTTATCATTGCCCGCGAACTGGTGGGTAGAGATAAATAACTACTGACGATCATCACCGGTCAAACTGACCATTGCCGTACAAATGCTCAAGGAGGAGTTAACTATGGCCTATTCAGAGTATTGGAACCCCAAGAACGAAAAGTTACCCCGCGAGGAATTGCAGGCGTTGCAACTGCTCAAACTGCGCCGCATGTGTGAGTGGGCGTATGCCACTACACCATACCACCGGCGCAAGTTCGACGCGGCAGGCTTCAAACCGGAGCAATTGAAATCCCTTGATGATATACGCCGCATCCCCTTTATGACCAGGGAAGAGTGGATGGACTCTCTGCTAGAGAAACCTTTGTTCGGCGATATACTTGCCACTGATCCGAAGAACGCCATTCGTTACCATCTCACCTCGGGTACTACGGGTCGCACCCCCCTGCGCGTGCTCGACAGCATGAAAGACTGGGACTGGATCAGCGAGATGTGGTGCTATGGACTGTGGGGATTTGGCATTCGACCGGAAGATATTGTCTATTTCGCCTTCGGTTATGGATCGTTCATCGGTTTTTGGGGCGCGCACTACGCGTGCGAAAAGATGGGAGCGCTGGTAATCCCCGGCGGGGCGCAGACCACCGATGCGCGCATCCACCAAATTATTGAGATGGGCGTCACCACCGTCTGCTCTACGCCCACTTACGCACTGCACCTCTGGCAAAAGGGCAGGGAGAGGGGTATCGATCTTGCCAAAGAGAGCAAGGTCAATAAAGTCATCCTCTCTGGCGAGCCTGCAGGCTCGATACCGGCGGTAAAACACCAGCTAGAGGAGGCATGGGGTGCGAAATGCGGTGACACGGCGGGTATGACCGAGATAGGGACCATCATGATTTTCGAATGTTCGCACCAGTCAGGGGGCACGCATATCATCGAGGATCACTTCATTGAAGAGGTACTGAACCCTGCAATCGACGAGCCGGTGGGTTATGACGAACTGGGCGAGCGTGTGGTGACCTCCTTTGGCCGCGGCTTCATACCCCTCATCCGCTACCGCACCAAGGATATGGTAATGAAAGTGCCAGCGAGCACGTGCTCATGCGGGCGCACCTGGGATCTTTACAGCGGCGGAATCAGGGGACGTTGGGATGACATGAAAATGATCAGGGGCACAAACGTCTACCCACGTGCGGTTGAAGCGATCATCCGCGAGTATGTTGCCATCGACGAATTTCAGCTTTACATCTGGCGCAAGGACGACATCCAGGACGAAATTACAATCAAGCTCGAGATCAAACCCGGGCACGAGATAGAGTGGGTTGTGCTCCAGCATAAGCTCGCCAAAGACCTGGCGAATGCACACGAGGGACTGCGCTTCAATATCGAGCGCGTGGATTATGGGATACTGCCGCATTTTGAACTGAAGGCAAAACGCCTGGTTGATGTACGTCCAGTAGCACAATATTAAAGGAGAAACGAACATGTCTACGACAGATACCGACCTGCTGGGCAAAGCACTGACCGAACAAGAGCGGGAATTGTTGAATGTATATGAGGCACTCAAGAAGCTGGCGGCACAGGAGGATCTGCCACCCTGTGCTGCACGCAATGTGCGGAGAGCTTTGACGTCGATGTGGCAGGCGACCAATGATTTGGATTTGCAGTTTGAGCAGTTGTATGAGTTTGGGGTGTAGGGAGATCATCGTCACGTCAATATCACGCTGTATCTCGTCGAGGGGCTCGTGCAGCAGATTGTGTAGCCAGTGCGCCAGATTCCTCAATTAGATCGAGACTCTCAATGAAGTATTTACTTGCCATTAAGAAACTCGCTCTCTTTTTCCCTCATGGCGCAGCAACTCCGCCTTGATGTCCAATCCACCCCGAAAGCCAGTAAGATTTCCGTTCTTGCCAATAACGCGATGACAGGGAACCACGATAGGAATGGGATTGGCTCCATTGGCAGCGCCGACTGCCCGAATGGCTTTTGGACGTTGTACCACCTGGGCGATGTCAGAATAGCTACGTGTCTCCCCATAAGGAATACGAGTCAGAGCCTGCCAGACGGAGATTTGAAATGCCGTTCCGTGAAAATCCAGCGGGAAGGTAAAGTCTGTTCGCTCTCCCTCGAGATATTCGAGGGCTTGCTTCTCATACACGGCAAGGGCCTCGCAGTCTTCTACCAAGCGAGCGTGAGGAATGTGCAGGTCAACCCAGTTTACGAGCGTGTCGAACGACTCACTGGGGAGGGTGAGACAACACAAACCCTTGCTTGTAGCTGCAAGATAAAGCGTCCAGGTGTGATACTCGACGGTAGTCCAGTAGACGTTTTGTGGTGTATTGGTCATCTTCCTGGTTCTCCTCTATGCGCAGCGTGTGCGTGGTAGATTCTCATTGGTTCTTTTCCTTAGCTGGTGCATCCGCCAGGCTTGTCCACAGATGAATGGTTGCATAGCTGCGCCAGGGACGCCAGGCTTCGGCATACGTCGTAACTCTGCGAAGGTCTGTAGCCTGTCCGTGCCTTGCGAAAGCAGAACGCAATCCCAGGTCAGTGGCTGGAAATGCATCGGGATCGCCAAGTGCTCGCATTGCGATGTAGGAGACCGTCCAGGGTCCTACTCCTGGAAGGGCGAGTAACTTTGTTGTGGTCTGTTCCCGGTCCGCGCTACGATCCAGCTCAAGGTCACCGCTGATGATGTTTTGGGCAAGTAAACGGATCGTATGGATGCGACGCTGCGTTATACCCAATCCCTGCAGGTCTGCCTGCGCCACGACTTCCGGATTGGGGAACAGGTGGGAGACTGTATCATCAGAAGTTGACAGGGGTTCTCCAAGGGCCTTTACCAGTCGTCCAGCAAGCGTCCTTGCACCTGCCACTGAGACTTGCTGGCCCAGGATGGCACGCACGGCCAGTTCAAAACCGTTGATCGCTCCTGGTATGCGTAACCCAGGGCGTATAGATAGGAGTGGTGCGAGTAGAGGATCAGCAGTCAGCACATCGGCAATGGCAGCTGGGTCAGCATCCAGGTCGAAGAGTTGCCGGCAGCGCTGCACCAGCAGGTTGAGATCTCGCAGATCATCCAGTTGCAAGCGTAGCAGCAGGTGATTTTTCTCTGCCACCGGCTCAATCTCGATGACGCCCCTGGTATGCGGGAGTACAATCGTCCGACGGTAGCGTCCGTTGCTAACTTCCTCAACACCTGGCAGCGCTCGTTGTCCCAAAAACGCGAGTAGTGATGCGGCATCATACGGTGGCCGATAGGGTAATCGGAGTGTAAGATGACCGTTGCCAGCAGCTACAGACGGTTCACGACGGCGAAATGCAGAAGGGGCGCAGCCGAATGCTGCCTGCATAGTGTCATTGAACTGCCTAACGCTGGTAAATCCGGCGGCAAAGGCGATAGTCGTCAGAGATAAAACCGTTTGATCGATGAGCAGCCGAGCCGTCTGAGCGCGGCGACTGCGAGCCAGCTCAAGCGGCCCGACCCCGACTTCAGCTACGAGTTCGCGGTGCAGGTGACGTTCGCTGACGGCAAGTCGGCGAGCAAGCCCACTGACTCCCTCGGTATCAACGATGCCATCGGCGATCAGGCGCAGCGCACGAGCTACGAGGTCGGCGCGTATGTTCCAGTCTGGCGAACCTGGGCTGGCTTCTGGATGGCAACGGCGACACGCTCGAAACCCGGCGGCCTCGGCTGCAGCAGCACACGGATAGAAACGCACATGACGCGCTTGCGGCGTAGGCGCGGGGCAAATGGGTCGGCAGTAGATGCCCGTTGTGGTAACCGCAGTAAAGAGCCGTCCATCAAAGCGCGCATCGCGGCTGCAAAGAGCGCGATAGCAAACATCGAAATCGTTGTAAATGTTGGTTGTATTCATACCTCAATGATACGCGAAAGCACAGCGTGTTGCTAGCGGTTTTCGGACATTACCATGTGGCAAATACGTTCCTTTCCCCTATTGGGATAAGGGAAATGGCTGGTATAGATTGGCCTTCATTGCAGCGTAATGGTTGGTGTAAATTGTATCCGTTCACCGTATGATATGATAGTCGGCAATTTCCTGCTTTTAAGAAAGGATTTTCTAATGAGCCATAGTCATATAGCACCATTTCGTCTTGAACGCTGGTTCGCTGAGTTTGAATTTGTGCCTGGCATGCGTAATCTGGCCGCCAGCGGCCCTTTCCCTGCGACGACGCGGGAACTCCTCGAGTTGGAAGGTGCGGAAACCACTGAAAGCTACCTTAACCTGGACCTTGATTACATTGAGAATCCTGGCAGTGAAAGTCTTCGACAGGCAGTTGCCTCCCTCTATACGACACTTGCAGCCAACGACGTGCGTATCATGTCAGGAGCAAGTGAAGCGCTTTTTCTACTGATCTGGTCAACGGCAGGGCCGGGCCAGAACATTGTCATAGAAGATCCCTGCTATGAGAATATTCCGGGCGTCGCACAATCACTGGGGATCGAAGTACGTAGGCTGCCCTTAAGCCAGCAGAATGGCTGGAAACCTGAACTTGAGCACCTGGCCCGACTCATTGATGCAAAGACACGCATCGTTTATCTCGTCCATCCACATAATCCAACAGGTTCCCTTATGAATAAAGAGGAGATGTTGGCAATTGCGGCAATGGCCGAGCGGGGGGGTGCTCTCCTTGTCAATGACGAAGTCTTTCGCATGATCTCATTGGATGGTGAACCAATACCCTCCGTGGCCGACGTTGTAGAGCATGCCGTATCCATTGGGGATATGACCAAACCGTGGGGATTGGGCGGTCTACGCGTAGGTTGGATTGCCAGCCGGCAACATGAGCTACTCAAGCGCTTGAGTAATGCGCGTGATTATTCCACGATGTGTTGCAGCGCTCCCGGCGCGTTTCTGGCTGAGCTAACGTTACATCATTCTGCAGAGATTCTGGCCCCGCGCTTCGCGGCCGCGCGTACCAATCGCGACAAACTGGCAGAGGTAATTGCGAGTTCACAAGGGACACTATCCTGGCAGCGTCCAGAAGCCGGCTACACCGCGTTTGTGCAACTGCCTTCACATGTTTCTTCTACAGCCTTTTGTCGCCACCTGGCGCAAGAGAGACAGTTCCTCCTGCTGCCAGGAGAGGTTTTCGGGGGAGCATATGAGCAGTTTGTTCGTATCGGTTATGGGTGTTCTATACAAAGATTCACAGAAGGCTTGACAGCTTTGTTCGATGAACTACAATCGCTATCAACAGTAAGAGCATGATCACAAGACGTTCTGAATTTTTTAACGGGATCAAGGCTGAACTGCCCATTTTGATGGGAGTGGTGCCTTTTGGGCTGATTTATGGAGTAGCGGCACGGAGCGCTGGCATTCCTCCCCTGGCAGGTCAGTCGATGTCGTTCATCGTGTTTGCCGGTTCAGCACAGTTTGTAACCGCGCAGTTGATTGGAGCGGGTGTGCCAGCAGGAATTATCATCCTCACGGCGTTCATTGTCAATTTGCGCCACGCCCTGTATAGCGCGTCCCTCGCGCCATACCTCAAGCGGCTCAACACACGCTGGCGGATGCTTCTGGCTTACTTATTAACCGACGAAGCCTATGCCGTTGCCATCACACATTATCAAAAACCAGGTGATATATCCAGGAAACATTGGTATTTTCTTGGAGCCGGCCTTGCATTATGGAGCACCTGGCAGGCGAGTACAGCCGTTGGTATCGTACTTGGCGCCCAGGTTCCCGCGAGCTGGTCACTGGATTTTGCGCTTCCACTGACGTTTATCGCCCTGGTTGTCCCGAATCTCAAAGATCGGGCGGGTACAGCAGCAGCCGCGACAGCGGGGATTATAGCGATTCTTGCAGCTAGCTTACCCTACAAGTTGGGCCTGATCGTTGCTACGTTCGTAGGGATTAGCATCGGTATATTCCTGGAGTCGAGGTATAACAAACGCACAAGGATTCATAAGAAAGAAGATGACGCCGGTCAAATACATTCCATTGTCGAGCCGCCAGGGGATACCACGATAGAACACGCAGAAAAGGAGGGGGGATGATGACACCGCTCGCGCTCTGGCTGATGCTCATATGCATTGGATTGTTGACCTTTGCTATTCGTCTTTCGTTTATCACGCTTTTTGGAAGGCGGGAAATACCACCATTTCTCCAGAGCACGTTACGTTTCGTGCCTGTTGCCGTTCTTTCAGCTATCATTTTTCCAGCATTATTCCTGTACGGGAACAAGTTTGATCTGTCTGTGAGTAACACCCGGTTGTTAGCGGGGATACTTGCGGCAATTGTTGCCTGGCGAACTAAAAACGTGCTTTTGACCATCGTCGTGGGTATGGTCGGATTGTGGCTGCTTCAGGTGTTTGTGAAATAAAAAGGGTGAGCAAATGAGGAGATCGATATGGAACGGCACGTCATGTGGGTTCCCTGGGAAGAACCTGGGTTAGAACACCTGCGCTTGATACACAACAACGTAAACATTATTGCAGATAGTATGATACTTGGAGTGTATCAGCAGGTGCCATTTCGGGTACAGTATGAAATCCGTTGCGATAGTAGCTGGAGGCTCCGTAGTGTGCAGCTGAGTTTGTTGAGTCACTCACCACAGGCAATTCATCTTTCCACTGATGGAAAAGGGACCTGGACGAATGAGACAGGTGAGGTAATATCAGCCCTGAGCGGGTGCCTGGATGTAGATATTTCAGCAACGCCGTTCACCAATACTCTGCCAATAAGACGGCTGGCTCTCCGGCCAGGTATGTCTTCGACACTCAACTTGATCTACATTGCGGTTCCACAGTTGCAAATCGCAGTTGTTGAGCAGCGCTACACCTGCCTGGGGGTTACGCATCACGGTGGTCACTACCGTTATGAGAGCCTCAACAATGGTGTCAGTTGGTATATAGCTGAACTGCCTGTCGATGGCGATGGGCTTGTGATAGATTATCCCGGGCTCTTTAGAAGAGTTGGAACGTGGTGAGAGCAGTCATGCCTTCGCATCCGTAGCTTCAGCCTCCTCCAGGCGA
>WNGG01003778.1_pt1 | contig 18014 bp, 19 predicted proteins | sample 5400661 | NCBI WGS metagenome assembly WNGG01 (sample SAMN13153372, study PRJNA577476) | soil metagenome | isolation source: 100 cm soil or saprolite under Garry oak tree replicate 1 | place: USA:California | collected 2016-06-15
CGCGGGACCCCCGGCGACACCGGTGCCGTCACCCGGGTGCGGGTGAGCGACGCGGGGATCGAGGTGGTCCGCGCCGGCGGCGCCGGGGAGGAGAAGGTCGCCGAGGCGCACGGCCGGCACGCGCGGGGCCGGGTGGACGTCGGCGAACACGCGCACCAGGCCCTGGGGCTCGCCCACGGTGACGATCGGTCCGTGGATGCGGACTCCGGGAATGCTGACTTCGACGCTCTCCGGGATGTCGGAGTCGACGTGGATCCGCGTGGGACCGATCTGCACCCTGCCGCGCGCGTGTCCGCGCCGTCCCGCCGTGGACTCCTCGACGGCCTCGGAAGTCGATCCGTCGGCGCGGATCACCTCGATCCCCTTGTCGCTCACCCGCACGCGGGTGACCGCACCCGTGTCGCCGGGGATCCCGTCGTGCCTTACGGCGGCGGCAGGCGTCGCGGCCGAGGCGGTGAGCGCGAGCAGCGCGAGGAGCAGCGCGGCCGGTGCCGGCCGGCGATCAGACCAGCAGCATGCCGACACGGCGGACCTCCCCGCGAGCGGACCGCGGCCTGATCCACCACAGCACCGCGGCGCATACCAGCAGCGCCGCCCAGGCCGTGAGCGCGACCGAGGGCTGGGACAGGAGCGTGCCGAGCGCGCGCTGCACCGGCGAGAGCCGCTCGCCGGCCGCGGCCAGGAGCCGCGAGCCCTCGACGAATCGCAGCGTGCCGTGGGTGAGCGCGTTGAGCATGAAGACGCCGGTCTGGAGCACGCGCCGCGTGGCCTCGCCCGAGAGGGCTTCGAGCGCCCGGCGGGCGTCCGGCCGCGCGGTCCAGGCCCCGACCGCCACCAGCATCGCGGCGAGCGAGGCCCCGTAGCTCCATCCCAGCGCGACCAGGCGCCGGCGCCGGCGCCGGCGCGACGGAAGCACCCGGGCCAGCACGCGCTCGGTGAGCGCCGGGAGCGCCGTCGGCGCGGGCGTGGCGCCGAGCGCCGCGAACACTCGCCGGTAGAGCGCCAGCTCGGCCGCACAGGCCGCGCAGCCCTCGAGGTGCGCGGCGAACGACGCCGCCTGGCCTGGATCGAGGGTGCGGTCCAGGAAGTCCTGGACCCGCCGCGTCTCGGGACAACCCTTCATCGGGACTCCCCCTCCAGCCGCTGCTTGAGCAGCGCGCGCGCCCGGTGGATGCGCGCCTTCACGGTGCCGAGCGGCAGGTGGAGCGCCTCGGCGATCTCGTCGTAGGACAGGTCGTGCTGGTGCCGGAGCAGCACGACCACCCGGTAGTGGTGCGGCAACGAATCGATGAGACGCCGGACGCGCACCTCCTCCTCGGCCCGGCCGGCCAGCTCGTCGGGCCGCGGCGCCGGATCCTCGAGCTCGATCGTGTACTCCTCGCCGCTGCTCCCGGCCTCGCGCTGCGCGGTCGAGATCGGGCGCACGCGGCGGCGGCGCAGGTGGTCGATGCACAGGCGCGTGGCGATGGTCATGAGCCACGCCGGGAAGGAGCGCGCCGGATCGTATCGTTCGAGAGCACGGAACATGCGGACGAAAGTCTCCTGGGTCAGGTCCTCGGCGTCCTCGACGCTCCCCGACATGCGCCGGGCCAGGGAGAACACCTGCCACTGGTGGCGCTCCACCAGCTCGCGGTAGGCCCTCTCGTCACCCGCCAGGCACCGGCGCAGGAGATCGGCATCGGCGCCGCTTTCCACGCCTGACCTTCAGGCCGGGCTACGCTGGGGCGGCGGCGAAAGTTTCATGGCGCCGCACGATAGGCTCGCGGTCCAGAAGGGGTCAAGACTCGGGCGTTATTGCAGTTCGCACGATGGCGCGGCCGGTCGCCCACGCGTCCCACGCGCCCCCCGCGGCTTGACTCACCCCGGGCAGCTCCTTAGCCTGCCGCCGCCATGATGACGATCGCCGCCTTCGACGCGCGCGAGATCCTCGACTCGCGCGGCAATCCCACGCTCGAGGTGGACTGCCGCCTGGCGGGCGGAGCGCTCGGACGCGCCGCCGTCCCCTCGGGGGCTTCGACCGGCGAGCACGAGGCGGTCGAGCTCAGAGATGGCGACCCCAAGCGCTACCGGGGCAAGGGGGTCCAGAAGGCGGTGCGGAACGTGCTCGAGACCATCGCGCCGCGGCTGCTCGGAATGGACGCCTTCGACCAAGCCCGGATCGACCGCACCCTGATCGAGCTGGACGGCACGCCGAACAAGAGCCAGCTGGGCGCGAACGCGCTGCTCGGGGTCTCGCTCGCGGCGGCCAAGGCCGCCGCCGCCTCGCTCGAGATCCCGCTCTACCGCTACCTGGGCGGGGTGCACGCGGTGACGCTCCCGGTGCCGCTCATGAACGTCCTGAACGGCGGCCGGCACGCGGACAACAACGTCGACCTGCAGGAGTTCATGATCGTGCCGCACGGGGCGCCCAGCTTCCGCGAGGCGCTGCGCTGGGCGGCCGAGGTGTTCCACGCCCTGGCCGCGGTGCTCAAGCAGCGCGGGCTCTCGACCGGGGTCGGCGACGAGGGCGGGTTCGCCCCCAATCTCAAGTCGAACGAGGACGCGCTGCGCTGCCTGGTCGAGGCGATCGAGAAGGCGGGCTACCAGCCGGGCGAGCAGGTGGCGCTGGCCCTCGACCCGGCGGCGAGCGAGTTCTACAAAGACGGCGCGTACGTCCTCGCCGGCGAGGGTGGCCGGCGGCTGAGCTCGGCCGAGCTGGTCGAGTACTACGCGGGCCTGTGCGACCGCTATCCGATCGTGAGCATCGAGGATGGGCTCTCCGAGGACGACTGGGACGGCTGGGCCGCGCTCACCCGGCGGCTCGGCGCGCGCCTCCAGCTGGTCGGGGACGACCTGTTCGTCACCAACGTCGAGCGCCTCGCGCGCGGGATCGAGGCCGGGATCGCGAACTCGATCCTCATCAAGGTGAACCAGATCGGCACCCTGACCGAGACCCTGGGCGCGATCGAGATGGCGCACCACGCGGGCTACACGGCGGTGATCTCGCACCGCTCCGGGGAGACCGAGGACGTCACCATCGCGGACCTCGCGGTGGCGACCGGCTGCGGGCAGATCAAGACCGGCGCGCCCTCCCGGTCGGACCGGGTCGCCAAGTACAACCAGCTGCTGCGCATCGAGGAGGAGCTGGGCGCGAGCGCCCGCTACCCGGGCCGCACTGCCTTCCCACGCAGCTTCGGCGAGGGGCAGGAATATGACCAGGCTGGAGGCGGAACGCCATGAAAACCACCCTCGCGGCGGCGGGCGCCAGCGGACGCAAGGTCGGCCTGACACCGCGAGGGGTAGTGTTGTTCCTGGTGCTGTTCGTGCTCGCCGTGACGGCGGTGTACCCGTTGCGCGAGCACGTCGCCCAGCAGACCCGTATCAAGCAGCTCCAAGCCAAGCAGGCCGCCTTGGAGGCCGAGAACGCCCAGCTGGCGCGTGAGCGTGCCCGCCTGAACGATCCCGCGTACCTCGAACAGCTCGCCGAGCAGAACCTGAACGTGGTCAGGCCGGGCGAGGAGCAGTGGCAGATCACTGGCACACCACCAGCCGCCAGGCTGGCCGCGGCGCCCAAGCCAGCGCCCAAACCGCCCTGGTACAGCCGCTTTTGGCGGTGGCTGACCGGATCGAGTGGATAGGAGGGCATCGCCGGAGCACCCCGGCACGGCCGCATGCGGCATCTTTCGGATCGTGCCGGAGCATGTGCCTTTGTTGACGCTCTGCCAGGGCGTCCCTACGATGAACGGCGAGCCTGTCAACTCTGGCTCGCCGAATGTTCCTCCCGACCGTCTCGTCCCGAACGACATGGCAGCGGGATGCGCGGAGGACGAGTGAAAAAGGAGCGTCAGTCGCCAGTATGAGTGCCGAGATCGGGGCCGTCGTCCCGGGCACGGTCGTTCGCATCGCACCGTATGGGGCCTTCATCAAGCTCGAGTCTGGTGAGACCGGTCTTGTCCATATCTCTGAGATCGACCGTAACTACGTCCGTTCGGTCGAGGAGCACCTCCGCATCGACGACCCGGTGACCGTCAAGGTCCTGGGCGTCAAGGAGGACGGCAAGATCGACCTGTCCATCAAGCAGGCAGCATCGGACTGGCAGCCAGAGGCTCCGCGCCGCCGCGCAGCCAAGGATCCTGAGTTCGAGACGAAGCTCAAGAAGTTCATGCGCTCCAGCGAAGAGCGCTTGGTGGACGTCAAGCGCCAGCGCGAGGGCCGGCGTACCTGACCTGTGCCGCGTATCCCGCCCAGGTCCCCCCGCCGTCCGAGCGTGCAAACGAGCGAAGCGATGCCGTCCACGGGAGGGCGGCGGAGCCGCCCAGATCCGGCCACCCTGCCTGACCCCCGCACGCTCTCTTGGGCTGCCTCCGTAACTGCGGCAAACGCTGGCGACCCCAGGGGTGGACCCGGGTGGGCGGCTGGCCTTCCCGATGCCACCGCTGCCGAGCGCGACGTGATCCAGGCCCAGATTGGCCGCCAGGTCCGCGGCGCGGTCGCGGTCGCGGCCCGTTGCCGCTACGGCCTCCCGACCGTGATCCGCACCGCTCCGCTGCTCGACGACGGCACCCCGTTCCCCACCTTGTACTGGCTCGTGTGCCCGGCCGCACGGGTCGCGGTCGCCCGGCTGGAGGCGGCGGGCTGGAACGCCGCCCTCAGCGAGCGGGTCGCCACCGACTCCGCGCTGGCACAGGCGCACGCCGCCGCCCACGCCAGCTACCTCGCCCAGCGCGACGCCCTCGGCCGCCTGCCTGACGATCCCGGCGTTGGCGGCCTGCCAGGCCGGGTGAAATGCCTGCACGTCCTCTACGCGCACGAGGTTGCCACTGGCGCTGACCCGGTCGGCCGGATGATCCGCACCGTGGTCGACCCGATCGACTGCCCCGGACCCTGCGTCGGGGAGGCCCAGGGGGAACTGGACCGGTGAGACTCGCGGCGTTCGATGTCGGCACCAACTCGACGCGGCTGCTGGTCGCCGAGGTCGACAACGGGCGCATCACTGCGCAGCACGACCGGGAGATGATCATCACCCGGCTCGGCAAGGGCGTCGACGCCAGCCGGCGCTTCGACCCGGGGGCGCTGCGGCGCACCCTGGAGGTGCTGGGGCAGTATGCGGCCGTCTGCGAGCGCTTCGGGGTGGGGCCGGAGGCGCGGCGGCTGGTGGCGACCAGCGCCACCCGCGACGTGGCCAACCGTGAGGAACTGCTGGACGGCATCCGCCGGCTGGTCGGGGTGGAGGCCGAGGTGTTGACCGGCGAGCAGGAGGCAGCCGCCTCCTACCTCGGGGCGACCAATGACGTTGCGGGTGACGCCGAGGGTGACGACCGCACGTTGGTGATCGATGTCGGCGGCGGCTCGACGGAGTTCATCATCGGCAACCGCCAGCCCGAGGCGACGGTGTCGGTGAATATCGGCTGCGTGCGGCTGTTCGAACGCCACCTCCACAGCGACCCGCCGAGCGCCGAGCAGGTGGCCGCACTGCGCAAGGACGTCCGCGCCCACCTGGCACAGGTCGCGGCGGTCTTCGACCCCGCCACCGCCACGCGGGTGGTCGGGGTGGCGGGCACGGTCACCACGGTGGCGGCGCTGGCACTGGAACTCGACCGCTACGACCCCGAGCGAATCCACCACGCGGTCCTGGAGGCCGCCGCGATTGCCGCCACCGCCGTGCGCCTGTGCGGCCTCACCATCGCCGAGCGGGCCGCGCTGCCGGTCATGGCACCCGGGCGCGAAGACGTGATCGCGGCGGGGGCACTGGTTTTGGACGAGATCTGCCAAACCTTCCGGTTCGCCCGGGTAGTTGTGAGCGAAACAGATATCCTGGATGGCGTGCTTCTCGAGCTGGCGACGGATCGACGCGGCTGACCAGCCCCTGACGGTTAGCCTGAACCGCGTGGCTGGGCTTCGAGGAGCTTGACGGGCAGCTCGCGGCCAGTGGGGGTGGTGTAGCTGAACTCGTCGCCGGGGCTGCGGCCGGCCACCGCCCGGCCGAGGGCGGACTGCAGGCTCAGCACGTCCATGCCATCGATCGCCTCCTCGCGGCTGCCGAGGAAGTAGACCTCTTCGTCGCCGGCGATGTTCAGCTTGACCACCATGCCCGGTCCGGCCTTGCCAGTGGCGGGGGGTGCGCCGATCACCGCGGAGCGCAGCAGCGTCTCCAGCTGCCGGATCCGCGCCTCCATCATGCCCTGCTCGTTCTTTGCCGCGTCGTAGTCGGCGTTCTCTCGGATGTCCCCATGCTCGCGAGCCACGCCGATCTGCAGGGAGACCCGCTCCCGGCCATCGGTCTTCAGCGCTTCGAGCTCCGCGCTCAGACGGTCATACGTCTCGGTCGTGAGGTAGGTGACACGTTCGTCACTTGATTGGGACATGACTGGAGGACCTCCTTGATCGGCGTGAGCCGCGGCCTGGCTGGCGTCTGTCGCGCCGACGCTCTACCCCGGTGTTACCGGCTGCCGTGTACCGCCCGCCCGCCGCTGAACCACCCGGGCGGGGCGAATCCGAGCAGGACAAACGGGTCGTTCAAGTAGGCAGCGATCATGCTCTACCTCCCACGAGGACGGCCGCAATTGGCCCCGAATGCTCGAAACGGCGGGTCTGGGCCCGCGCAGAGACCAATACGCTACCCTCTTGGACGCCCGATTGCCAGGATGAAGTACTTCTCGCTATCTCGGCGAGATGGCGAGAGTCATTGAGCGCCCGGTCTGCCCGGCTGGGAGGACATTCGGGACGAGCGGAAGCCGCAGCTCGAACCGGGCGCCACCATCCGGCCGTGAGGGCGGGGCCAGCAGCAGCTCACCGCCGAGGTTGCGGGCGAGCTGCCGGGCGATCCACAGGCCGAGCCCGACCCCGCCTGCGCGTTGTGCCTCCCCCTGCTCCAGTTGAGCGTAACGCTCGAAGATGCGCTCATGGTCGGCGGGCGCCACCCCGGGGCCGGCGTCCTCGACGGCGAGCACTGCCTGATCGCCGTCGCGCTGCGCCTCGATGCGGATCGGGGCATCGTCGGGGGAGTACTTCACGGCGTTGTCGAGCAGGTTGCTGAGCACCTGCAGGATCGGCTCGGGCGTTGCCCGCAGCGGCAGGGTGTCTTCGACCAGGATCTCGATGGGCCGGGTCGGGTGGCAGATCCGGGCGGCGCTGACCGCCTCGCGGACGATCTGGGCACCGTCAACTGCGACCTCCGGGGCGCTGCCGGCCCCGATCTTGTCCTGCGCCTGCTCCTCCTGCTCCTCGCGGGAGCTGAACAGCAGCTGGTCGACCAGGTTCTTGAGGCGGCGGCCCTGTCGGGTGGCGAGGTCGACCAACTCCAGCCGCTCGTCCGGGCCCAGCTCGCCGACGTGGGCGCTGAGGGTGTCGAGCGAGCCGAGCACGACCGTGAGCGGATTACGCAGCTCGTGTGAGACGGTGGCCAGCAGGTCGTGTTGGAGGCGGTCCTGCTCCTGCAGCTGGCGGACCAGCGCCTGCTTGCCCTGGATCAGGCGGGCCTGCTCGGCCGCGATCGCGGCGTTGGCCTGGGCGGCAGCCTCGGCGCGGGCGCGCTCCAGCTCGGCACGCTGGGCGCTGCGAGCGCTGCGGTACAGGGCCACCATCGGCAGGGCGAGCAGCGGGATCAGCGGCAGGTAGCGGTCGGCGACGGCCACCATCACCGGGGCCAGCGCGAGCAGCAGGGCCGAGGTCCAGAGCTGCTGCTCGCGCCGCTGCCGCCGCTCCCCGCGGGCGCGCGGGCCGCGCAGTGCCCAGCTGCCGGCGCCAGGTTGTACCAGCAGGTTGGCGACCATCAGGAAGGTGGCGGCCGCCATGGCGAACGCCGGCAGCTCGGTGAGGCTGGGGCCCTTGGGGCCGCCGAGCAGCCGCCAGACGATCCCGGCGCTGGCCAGCGCCAGGATCCCGTTGGCGGCGCCGAACAGCACCCGGAGGATCGGCTTGCGCCCCACCATGCCGGCGATCAGGGTGGCGGTGCCGAACGCCAGCACCGCTGCGGCGATCCCCCAGCCGAGCAGCAGGGCGAAGGCGAACGGTTGCGCCATGGTGGCCAGCTCGACGCCATCGGCCGGCAGCTCCAACGGCATGTGCTCGCCCGCCAGGATCAGCAAGGCGAAGAGCACGAACTGGGCTGGAGCGTTGCCGGCCGCGCGCATCCCTGACGGCGACGCGAGCGCGAAAAGGGTGAATCCCACGGCAAGAACGGCGATCATGGAGCAGCGCGCCCAGCGTGAGGCTCCACTTCGGGACGATGCCGGCCGTTCAGGTGAGGGAAGCAGATTGTGCAGATTCAGGCAGGCAAGGCAGGCATTCCAAAGCTGCACCCCCTCACCCCCCTTGGAAGATCCTGTCAGATACATACGTCACTATACTTAAACCTGACGAAGAGTCCAAGCACGGTGATCAGGTCCTACGTCAAGATGCTGTCAAGATCGCCGCCATCATAACGGTGCCAGATGTTGCTCGTCTTGATCGTCGCGCTGGGCGCACTGCTTGTGCCACTCCTGGGTGGCCAGCTGTCGTCCCTGGCTGACGCCCACGTTCCCCTCGGCTGGCTGCTGCTGGTGGCGCTCGGCCTGCAGGTCGTCGCCATCAGTGTCCCAGGCGTCCCCGAACCCCTCCGGCCGGTCCTGCAAGTCGCCTCCTACCCGGTCGCCGGGATCTTCGTGGTGGCCAACCGGCACCTGCGCGGGATGCTCCTGGTCGGCTTCGGCGCCCTCAGCAACCTGGCGGCGATCCTCGCCAACGGCGGCACTATGCCAGCCGCCCCGGCGGCGCTGGCCCGCGCCGGCCTGCCAGCCCACCCGCGCCGCTATGTGAACTCCGCCGCCGTCGCCCACCCCCGGCTCGCCTGGCTCGGTGACGTGCTCGCCCTCCCGCACCGCTACCCCCTCCACAACGTCTTCAGCGTCGGCGACCTGCTCATCGCCATCGGCATCGTGGTCGCCATCCACGCCCTCTGCGGCTCGCGCCTGCGCCTGCTGCCGCAGCGCCAGAAGGCGTGACAGCGGCGCGCTGTCGGGAGGTTTCGCTACCCTTGGTGGCGATCCTTTTGCATCGACTGCCTGTGCCGTAGGAGTTGCCGACCCGTGCCTCGAATCCTGCTTTCCGTCCATGCCCACCCCGATGACGAGTCGTCGAAGGGGGCCGGGAGCCTCGCCCGCTACGCCGACGAGGGCGTCCGGACCGTCATCGTCACCTGTACCGGGGGTGAGGCGGGGGAGATCCTCAACCCGGCCATGGACAAGCCGGGCAACCTGGAACGCATGCCCGAGTTGCGCCGCGAGGAACTGGCCAAGGCACTGGAAGTCCTCAACGTCAGCGCCCACTACTTCCTCGGCTACCGGGACTCGGGCATGCCCGACACCGAGACCAACGCCCACCCGGACGCCTTCGTCAATGCCAGCTTCGACGAAGCGGTCGGCCGGCTGGTGTGCCTCATCCGCCAGGAGCGCCCGCAGGTGCTGGTCACCTACGGGGAGAACGGCGACTACCCGCACCCGGACCACATTCGTACCCACGAGATCTCGGTGGCCGCCTTCGAGGCCGCTGGCGACCCCGGCCGCTACCCTGACGCCGGCCCGCCCTTCCAGCCGCTCAAGCTGTACTACCACGCGGCCTGGTCGCGCCGCCGGCTGGAGGCGATCCACGCCGGCGCCCTGGCCCGCGGTGTCGAGAGCCCCTTCGGCGAGTGGCTGAAACACTGGGACGAGCACAACGACGACCGGCCCGAGCCAACCGCTACCACACAGGTCGACGTCACCGCATGGCTCGGCCAGCGCCACGACGCGCTGCTCGCCCACGCCACCCAGATCGACCCGAACAGCGCCTGGGTCAGCATCCCGCTCGACCTCGTCGCCGAGGTCTACCCCTGGGAGGACTACGTCCTGGTTCGCTCCCTGGTGGCCGTCCCCGACCCGGAGCACGAAACCAGCCTGTTCGAGGGCGTCGACGAGGACGGCAACCCGCTGTAACGCCTCCGCTTTCCTACGGCGTGACCCCTACAATTCCGGGGTCGGGGCAACGGCGCCCCGACTCAAGGAGGCTCGCTGGCATGCCCAAGCAGGTGCCCAAGCAGGTTCACGACTCGATCCTCGACACCGTCGGTGGCACGCCGATGGTGCGTCTGGCGCGGCTTGGGCGGGGCCTGGAGGCGACCATGCTCGGCAAGGTGGAGTACCTCAACCCAGGAGGGTCGGTGAAGGACCGCATCGGCCTGGCCATGATCGAGCGGGCCGAGGCCGACGGCAGGCTGCGGCCCGGCGGCACGGTGGTCGAGCCAACCAGCGGCAACACCGGCGCCGGGCTGGCCATCGTCGCCGCGCTCAAGGGCTACCGCTGCGTCTTCGTCATGCCCGACAAAGTCAGCCAGGAGAAGATCGCGCTGCTGCGCGCCTACGGCGCCGAGGTGGTGGTCACCCCCACCGCGGTCGCGCCCGACTCGCCCGAGTCCTACTACGCGGTCGCCAACCGGCTCACCGAGGAGATCGCCGGCGCCTACCAGCCCAACCAGTACGCCAACCAGGCCAACCCCACGGCGCACTACCGCAGCACCGGGCCGGAGATCTGGGAGCAGACCGGCGGCGCGGTCGACGTGTTCGTCGCCGGAGTCGGCACCGGCGGCACCATCACCGGGGTTGGCCGCTACCTCAAGGAACGCAACCCCGGGGTGCAGATCGTCGGCGCCGACCCCGAAGGCTCGATCTACTCCCAGCCCGACGACGTCCACACCTACCTGGTCGAGGGCGTGGGGGAGGACTTCTTCCCGGAGACCCTCGACCGTTCGGTGGTGGACCGCTACCTAACGGTCTGCGACCGGGACTCGTTCGTGATGACCCGCCGCCTCGCCCGCGAGGAGGGCATCCTGGTCGGCGGCTCCGGCGGCATGGCAGCCCATGCAGCCGTCACCCTGGCCGAGGACTATGGCCCCGGCAAAACCATCGTGGTGCTGCTGCCCGACACCGGCCGCGGCTACCTCTCCAAGGTCTTCAACGACGACTGGATGCGCGAACACGGCTTCCTGCCGCACCGCCGCTCCGCCGCCGTCACCGACGTGCTCGCCGGCAAGACCCACCACACCACCCCGCCGCTGGTCACCGTCGCCTCCCACCAGCGCGTCAGCGAGGCCATCGACCTGCTCCACAGCTACTCGGTCAGCCAGCTCCCGGTGGTCTCCGGCGACGACCCCTCAGACCTCACCAGCGTGGTCGGCTCGGTCCAGGAAGGCACCCTGCTGGAGCGCCTCTTCCGCAAGCCCGAGGTCCTCGACGCCCAGGTCGTGGACGTCATGGAACCCCCCTTCCCGCAGGTCCAGGAACACCAGCCCGTCGAGGAGGCCTTCGAGCTGCTCTCCAAAGGCCGCTCCACCGCCGTGCTGGTCACCCGCACGGGCCGCGCCGTCGGCGTCATGACCCGCTCCGACATCCTCGACTACCTCGCCACCCACCGGAGGTGAGCAGATGCCACGCACACAGGCAGCCACTGATCTTGCCGAACGGCTCGCGCCGATCGTGTTGCCGGAGGCAGGCGCCGGGGGAGCGCTGCGGCGGCTGGGGACGCTGTGGGACCAGCGGCCGTTGTTGCTGATCCACCTGCGGCACTTCGGATGAATGTTCTGCCGGGAGCGCGTCGCGCAGTTGCGTGACCACAGCGACGAGATCCGTGCCGCCGGCGTCGGCCTGGCCGCCATCGGGACCGGGGACCTCCGCTACGCCGAGCATTTCAAGGCCGAGCGGGGCATCGACTTCCCCCTGCTGGTGGACGACGAGCTGGTCACCTACCAGGCGATCGGCGCGCGGCGGGGCGGCCTCCGGCAGATGCTCGGCCTGCCGACCGTGACCGCCGGGATCCGCACGCTCGCCCACGGCCGCGTCCAGGGCCGCAGCGGCCCCCACCCGCTGCAGTTCGGCGCCACCCACCTGATCCGCCCCGACGGTTCGGTCCCCTTCGCGTGGGTGAACGACGACTTCGCCGACGACCCGCCGCTCCCCGAGGTCCTCGCTGCGCTTCGGGGAGGTGTTCAATGACCTTTTCGTTCCGTCACGTCAATGGAGTGTCACTGAATGGCAGAACAGGACGACGCGTTCTTCGCGGCAGCGCAGTTCGAGACCCAGGCCGTGCACGTCGGCTCGGCACCTGATCCGGCGACGGGATCAGTTATCCCGCCGATCTACCAGACCTCGACGTTCGCGCAGGAGGAGGTCGGGCGGCACAAGGGCTACGAGTACGCCCGCACCGGCAACCCGACGCGGGCGAGCCTGGAGGCGTGCCTGGCGGCGCTGGAAGGAATTGCGCCTCAAGGGCCGGGCGGGGCGCTGTGCTTCGGGTCGGGGATGGCGGCGACCACCACCGTGCTGCAGACGCTCGGGCCAGGCGACCACCTGATCCTCTCCAGTGACGTGTACGGCGGGACCTACAGGGTGGTCGCCAGGCTGTTCGCCGAGTGGGGGCTCGGCTACGACCTGGTGGACCTGACCGACCTGGACGCGCTCAAACAAGCCCTGCGGGCTGACACCAGGCTGGTCTGGGTGGAGACGCCGACCAACCCACTGCTCCGCGTGGTGGACGTCGCCGGGGTCGCGGAACTGGCCCACGCCGCCGGGGCGCGCTGCGTGGTGGACAACACCTTTGCCACGCCGTTCCTGCAACGGCCGCTGGAGTTGGGCGCCGACGTGGTCATCCACTCGACCACCAAGTACCTCGGCGGCCACTCCGACGTGGTCGGCGGGGCGCTGGTCACCGGCGACGAGCGGCTGTTCGAGCGGGCCAGGTTCCTGCAGAACGCGGTCGGGGCGGTCCCCGGGCCGTTCGACTGCTGGCTGACCCTGCGGGGCATCAAGACGCTGCCGCTGCGCATGCGGGCACACTGCCACAACGCCCAGCGGGTCGCGATGTTCCTGGCCGAGCACCCGGAGGTGGCTGAGGTATGCTACCCGGGCCTCCCCGGCGACCCCGGCCACGAGCTGGCCGCCCGGCAGATGCGCGGCTACGGCGGCATGGTCTCGTTCCGCCCGGCCGGCGGGCCTGCCACGGCCAGGCGGCTGGCCGCCCACACGCGCGTCTTCACGCTGGCCGAGAGCCTCGGCGGCATCGAGAGCCTGATCGAGGTGCCCGGCGCCATGACCCACCTCAGCGTCGCCGGCACCGGCGCCGAAGTCCCCGCCGACCTGATCCGCCTGTCGGTCGGCATCGAGCACCCCGACGACCTGGTCGCCGACCTGCAGCAGGCGCTGGACGCCGCCGCCGGGTGAGCGGGGGCGGGGACCTGCCCGGCGCGGTGGTGATCCGGCCAGCACGCCTCGACGAGCTGGACGCCCTGGTCGATCTGCTCGCCGCCGTGGCCAGCGAGGGCCGCTGGATTGCCACGGAGCTGCCCTTCGACCGCGCCGAGCGCCGCGAGCGCTACCGGGCAACCCTGGAAGACCCCGCCGCCGCCCTGCTCGTGGCGGTCGCGGGTCAGGACCAGGACGACGCTGCGGAGATCGTCGGTGACCTGGGCGTCCACCTGGCCACCTACGGCGTGGCTGAGCTGGGCATGGCGGTCGTCCCCGGCTGGCGCGGCCGCGGTGTCGGCAGCGCCCTGCTGAGCGCGGCGGTCGACTGGGCACGGGAGGCTGGCGCGCACAAGTTGGCGCTGCAGGTCTGGCCGCACAACCGGGCCGCGCTCGCCCTCTACGAGAAGTTCGGTTTCGAGCGCGAGGGATACCTTCGTGGGCATTACCGCCGCCGCTCCGGCGAGCTGTGGGACGCCATCGTGATGGGTAAGAGGCTGGCCTGACGGGCCGGATTCGCCGTTGCCTCTCCCCTCGTGCAGCGATCGGCGGTATCGTACCCGGCCATGCAGCCGATCCTTCCGATTCGACCGAGCTTGGACGGTCTCGAACAGAAGTGGGCCGCGCGCTGGGCCGCCGCGGGGACCTACCGCTTCGACCGCTCCCGGACCCGCGCCGAGGTGTACTCGATCGACACGCCGCCGCCGACGGTGAGCGGGGCTCTGCACATGGGCCACGTGCTGTCGTACACGCAGACCGACGTGGTGGCGCGCTTCCAGCGGATGCGCGGGCGGGCAGTGTTCTACCCGATGGGCTGGGACGACAACGGCCTGCCGACCGAGCGGCGGGCGCAGCGCTGGTTCGGGGTGCGCTGCGACCCGTCGCTGCCCTACGACCCGGCCTTCGAGCCGCCCGAATGGCCGGCGACCCGGCCGATCGCGGTGTCGCGGCCGAACTTCATCGAGCTGTGCAGCCAGCTCACCATGCAGGACGAGCAGGCCATGGAGCAGCTGTGGCGCCGTCTCGGCCTGTCGGTGGACTGGTCGCTGAGCTACATGACCATCGGCGAGCGCGCCCGGCGCTGCTCCCAGCGGGCCTTCCTGCGCCTGCTGGACCAGGGCCTCGCCTACCAGGCGGAAGCGCCGACGCTGTGGGACGTGGAGCTGCGCACCGCGGTCGCCCAGGCCGAGCTGGAGGAGCGCGAGGTCGCCGGGACCAGCTGGCGGATGCGGCTGGAGGGCGTCGAGGAGGGCCTGCCCGAGCTGGTCGCCGCGACCAGCCGGCCGGAGCTGCTGCCCGCCTGCGTGGCGCTGGTGGTGCACCCCGAGGACGGCCGCTACCGCGACCTGCTGCGCAGCGGGGGGCGCTGGCGGATTCCAGTGTTCGGCGGGGAGGTGCCGCTGCTGGCACACAAGCTCGCCGACCCGGCCCGTGGCAGTGGCGTGGCGCTGCTGTGCACCTTCGGCGACCTCAACGACGTGATCTGGTGGCGGGAGCTGAAGCTGCCGCTGCGGCCGGTGCTCGCCCCCGACGGCACCATCCGGGCGGGCGTCCACCCGCAGCTCTCCGGCCTGCCGCTGGAGCGCGCCCGCGAGCGCGCCGGCAAGCTGCTGGCCGCGGCCAGCGCGCTGGAGGGTCGGCCGCAGCGGGTCACCCACGCGGTCAAGTTCCACCCCCACAGCGCCACCCCGATCGAGGTGCTGACCAGCCGCCAGTGGTTCGTCCGCACGGTGGCGCTGCGGGAGGCGCTGCTCAGCCGCGGCCGCGAGCTGACCTGGCACCCGCCGTGGATGCGCGCCCGCTTCGAGGCGTGGGTCGAGGGCCTCAACAACGACTGGTGCATCAGCCGGCAGCGCTACTTCGGGGTGCCGTTTCCGCTGTGGTACCCCCTGGGGGGCGACGGCGCGATCGACTGGGAGCACCCGCTGCGGCCCGCCGCCAAGCGTCCCCTGCCGCTGGACCCGTCCACCGAGGTCCCCGATGGCTATGACGAAACGCAGCGGGGGCGGCCCGGCGGCTTCGCGGGCGCACCCGGGGTGCTGGACACCTGGGCGACCTCGGCGCTCACTCCGGAGATCGCCGGCGGCTACGGCGAGGACTCCGACCTGTTCGTGCGCGTGTTCCCCATGGATCTGCGGCCCCAGGGCCACGACATCATCCGCACCTGGCTCTTCTATTCGCTGGTGCGGGCCCACGGCGAGCACGGCACCGTGCCGTGGGCGCACGCGCTGATCTCCGGCTGGGTGGCCGACCCCAGCGGCCACGTCCCGACGGAGGTCGTGCAACGCTACGGTGCCGACGCGGTCCGCTATTGGGCGGCCAGCAAGCGTCCCGGCGCCGATGCCGCCTTCGACGAGGGACAGCTGCGCGTCGGGCGGGCGCTGGCCCGCAAGCTGCTCAACGCCGCCCGCTTCGTGTTGTCACTGCCCGGCGCCGTAGGGGTCGTCTGCGAGCCACTCGACCAGGCTATGCTCGCGCAGCTCGCGATGGCGGTGGACGAGGTGGGCGCCGCCTACGCCGCCTACGACAGCGCCCACGCCCTCACGCTGGTGGAGCAGTTCTTCCGCGGCTTCTGCGACCACTACCTGGAGCTGGTCAAGGCCCGCGCCTACGGCGAGGGCGGCGAGGCCGGGCGCGGCTCGGCCGTGCACGCCCTGCGCCTCGCACTGGAGACCCTGGTGCTGCTGTTCGCGCCGGTGCTGCCGTTCGTCACCGAGGAGGTCTGGTCGTGGTCCGCAACCGAGCGCGGCGCCAAGGACCTCGCTTCGGTGCACCGGGCGCGCTGGCCAGAGAGCGGCCCGCTGCGGGTCGCCGCTGGTGGCGAGGGCGCCGACCCGGCGCTGCTGGGCCTTGCCGCGCGCGTCCTCGCCGCGATCCACAAGGCCAAGACCGCCGCGCGGGTGTCCCTGCGCGCCCCGGCCGCCCGCGTGGTGGTGCGCGGCCCCGCCGACCCGCTGAACCTGCTGCAGGCAGGCAGCGGCGACCTGGTCCGCGCCGGCCGCATCGCCACCCTGGAGCTGGTCACCACCAAACCCGACGCTGACGATCCGGAACTCGCTATCGACGTGGAGCTGGCGCCGCGCTCGCGGCAATGACCAGTACGGACGTTTCATAGGACCTGTCAAGGCCTGACCTTCGGCGCGCGCAGCGATCTCCCCGACCACCTACGATCCTCAAGGGGTGAGCTGCGAGTCGGAGCCGTTCGGACCACCGTAGGCCCGGACGGGGTCCCACTCACGCGACCTGTAGTCCGTAGCACTGAGTGGGACCCCGTCCGGGCCAACCACGCCAAGGCGCAGTCTCGCACCCGGGGTATCCCTACCTCCTCAGCCCTCTTCGATCGGGCCGGGCCGGCGGCGGGCCTGCTTGGTGGAGGCGCGGCGGCGTTTGGCCTGCAGGCGGCGGGCGCGGGACCCCGCGGTCGGTTTGGTGGGGGTGCGGGTCTTAGGGGTGGCCAGCGCGCCGCCCAGCAGCGCGGCGAAGCGCTCGACTGCCGCGCGGCGGTTGGCGAGCTGGCTGCGCTGGGCCTGCGCCACCACCCGCAGGGTCCCGGTCGAGTCGACTCGCGAGGCCAGCCGGCGCAGCGCCCGTTCCTTGGCCTCGGGCGGCAGCGACGGCGACCCGGCCAGGTCGAAACGCAGCTCCACCCGCGAGTCGGTGGTGTTCACGCCCTGCCCGCCCGGCCCCGAGGAGCGGCTCACCCGGAACTCCAGCTCGTCCAAGGGGACTGCCACCTCGGGCGTGATGCGGACGACTGCGGCCATGCTGCCGGTCAGGTGTGGTGCCTGGCCCAGGCGGGGTGGTCTGGGCCGCCCAGGCCGGAAGTTGCCCACCTGGCGGCCAGCCTTGGAGTCGTACTCCTCGGCGAGCAGCCCGACGTCGTTGCGCAGCGCCAGCAGCGCCTCGAACTGCTGCTTGGCCTCGTCGTGGCGGTGCATGAGGGCGAGGTTGTCGGCCAGCCAGAAGCTGCACGCCAGGAAGGCGCCCTCGCCGGGTGGCAGGCCGTCGACCTGGTCGGGCGAGTCGGTCTGGTAGCGCAGCACGAAGCCGTCCTGGCACAGCTCGCGCTGGATCGCGTCGACCGTGCCGCGCATGCGCGGGTCGGTGGCCGGCAGGAAGCCGACCAGTGGGATCATCAGCAGGCTCGCGTCCAGCTGCTTGGCGCCGTAGTACTGGACGAAGGTGTTGCGGCCGGCATCGAAGCTGCGGTCGAGGACCTCCTCGTGGATCTGGTGCCGCAGCGCCCGCCAGCGTTGCAGCGGTCCGGGCCGGCTGAACAGCTCGACCGCCTTGACCGCGCGGTCGAGCGCGACCCAGGCCATCACCTTGGAGTGGGTGAAGTGCCGCTGCGGCCCGCGCATCTCCCACAGCCCCTCGTCCGGGTGGCTCCAGCAGTCCTCGACGAACTCGATCAGCTTGCGCTGGAAGTCCCAGGCAGCCTCCTCCGGCTCGATGCCGGCCATGCGGCCGAGGTGCAGGGTGTCCATCACCTCGCCGTACACGTCGAGCTGGAACTGGTCCACCGCGGCGTTGCCGACCCGCACCGGGCGGGCGCCCTCGTAGCCGGGCAGCCAGTCCAGCTCGTACTCGCTGATGCGCCGCTCGCCCGCGACGCCGTACAGGATCTGCATCTGCTTGGGCGCTCCGGCCACCGCGCGCAGCAGCCACTCCCGCCAGGCCTTGGCCTCGCCGACCAGGCCGCAGCGCATCAGCGCGTACAGCGCGAAGGTGGCGTCGCGCAGCCAGCAGTAGCGGTAGTCCCAGTTGCGCACGCCCCCGAGCTGCTCG
>WNGG01013907.1_pt1 | contig 18013 bp, 16 predicted proteins | sample 5400661 | NCBI WGS metagenome assembly WNGG01 (sample SAMN13153372, study PRJNA577476) | soil metagenome | isolation source: 100 cm soil or saprolite under Garry oak tree replicate 1 | place: USA:California | collected 2016-06-15
GCGAGCCGGACGCGGCCCGCCCGGCCTGGCCGGCCCAGCCGCCGTCCCGCAGCGCGCCGGGAGGCGCCGTGCCGCCCGGCGGGGCAGGCGTGCCCGGCCGCCGGATGCTCAGGCCGCGGAAGATCATCGCGATCATCTGCGCCGTGCTCGCGCTGCTCATCGTCGCGGTCGCCGGGCTGTACTTCTACCTGAACTCCCAGCTCACGCGCCGGAACGTGCTGGTGGATTACGCGGGCAGGCCGGTCGCGGCGGCAGGCCAGAACTGGCTGATCACCGGCTCCGACAGCCGCCAGGGGCTGACCGCGAGGCAGGAGCGGCAGCTGGCGACCGGGCACGACATCGGCGGCCACCGATCCGACACGATCCTGGTACTGCACATGCCGGCGAACGGCGGACCGGCAGTCCTCATCAGCCTGCCGCGTGACTCATACGTGTCCATCCCCGGATTCGGGATGAACAAGATCAACGCCGCGTTCGCCTTCGGCGGCCCCAGGCTGCTGGCCGAGACCGTGCAGAACAACACCGGCCTGCGCATCGACCACTACATGCAGATCGGGTTCGGCGGCTTCGTGCACGTGGTCGATGCGGTCGGCGGCGTGGACATATGCATCAAGCAGCCGCTGCGCGACCCGGCGGCCGGGCTCAACCTCAAGCGGGGCTGCCAGACGCTCGACGGCGCGCAGGCGCTCGGCTTCGTCCGCTCCCGGCACCTGTTCGCCAACCAGGACCTGCAGCGCGTCCAGGATCAGCGGCTGCTCATGAAGGCACTGCTGCGGAAGATGACGAGCCCCGGCGTGATACTCAACCCGTTCTCCTCGATCCCGGCCTCGCTGGGGGTCGCTGACACGCTCACGGTGGACAAAGGCACGAGCCTGTATCAGCTCATCCGGGTGGCGTTTGCCCTCCGCAGCCCGCAGACCACCACCGTGCCGATCGCGACCGGAGAGGTTTTGGCCGTTGGCGACGTGCTCATCTGGGATCACGCGAAGGCGACGGAGCTGTTCGGCGACCTGAAGGCCGACAGGGCCGTACCGAAAAGCCTGCTCACCGGCTCGAAGCAGGCAGGCTAGCCCAAGGCCGGCCCGCGCCGCGCACCCCGGCCGGGGTGCGCACCCCGGGCGGGCGGCGCACCCCGGGCGGGCGGCGCACCCCGGGCGGGCGGCGCACCCCGGGCGGGCGGCGCACCGCGGCCGGGCGGGCTGCTGCGCCGCAGAACTACCCGGGTACACCATGCGCACAGGCGCGCGCTATGAGAATGTATTACCTATACAGTCACCTGAGTCCTGTTCGTTATCATCCGTAACCCTGCCGCGGATGGCCAACAGCCCGGGAGGCCTGATGAGGACGGGCAGCGCCGCCGGAGCGTCACATCCCGGCGGGCTGTCAGCCCGCGAGACCCAGATCATGACGCTCATCGCGGCAGGACACTCCAACGGCGAGATCGCGGCAAGCCTGGTCCTCGCGGAGAAGACCGTGAAGAACCACGTGAACCGCATTTACGCCAAGCTGGGCGTCGGCTCGCGGTCAGCCGCAATATCCCGGTGGAGGGCGCCGGCCGACGGGGCGGCCGGGGCAGCGCGCGACTAGGCCGTCAGCGCACAGATCATCCAGCGCCTCATCCAGCGCCGTTCACCACCCAGCGCCGTTTCAGCTCTCCTTCAGGTAGCGTTCAGGAATCAAGCGCAGCATGGGTAACGTGACGAGCCCGGCGAGTGACGTGCACCGGCAGGCGGATGCCCGGTTGCTCGTCGTCGAGGACGAGCCGAACATCCTGGAACTGCTCTCCGCCAGCCTGCGCTATGCCGGGTTCGAGGTCGTCACGGCGGCGGCGGGCGGCGAGGCAGTACAGGCAGCCCAGCGGCACCGCCCCGACCTCATCGTGCTCGACGTCATGCTGCCGGACATGGACGGATTCGACGTGGTCCGGCGGCTCCGCGGCGGCGGGACCAGGATCCCGGTGGTGTTCCTCACCGCCCGTGACTCCACTGAGGACAAGATCCGCGGCCTGACGCTGGGCGGCGACGACTACGTGACCAAGCCGTTCTCCCTGGAAGAGGTCATCGCGCGGATACGCGCCGTGCTCCGCCGGACCAGGGGCGACGGGACCGAGCCGCCGCCGCGGCTGAAGTTCGCCGACCTCGAGCTTGACGAGGACAGCCACGAGGTCTGGCGGGGCGGCACTTTGATCCAGCTGTCGCCCACGGAGTTCAAGCTGCTCAGGTACTTCATGGGGAACGCGAACCGGGTGCTGTCGAAGATGCAGATCCTGGATCATGTCTGGGACTACGACTTCCGCGGCGACACCGGGATCGTGGAGTCCTACGTATCGGTGCTGCGGCGCAAGGTCGATTCCACCGAGCCGCATCTGCTGCACACGCTGCGCGGCGTCGGCTACGTGCTCAGGCTCCCGTCGTCTTGACCCGATGATCATGGCTCCGCCATCGGGACCCGCTCGCCTGTGGAAAGCCGCCCGGCTGCTGCCCGGCCGCACGCCGCTGCGAGTCAAGCTCATCTCGGCGCTGCTCGCCCTGGTCGCCGTCGCGCTCGCGGTCATCAGCATCAGCGGAATCTCCGTGCTCAAGAGCTACCTGCTCTCCCAGTCCGACCAGCAGCTCACCACCCTGACCGGGAGTTTCGGGCAGGCCCGGCGGTACATGCAGGCCTACCTGGAGAATCCGGAGGTCATCTACCAGCCGGGCGTCTCGGTGTCCTGGGTCCCGGCGGGCGAGCCGCTGCAGCAGGTCGTGCGGCCGGAGGTCCTCACCGGATTTGGCCCGAAGGCGCGCGGCACCGCCATCGCCGGGCCTGCCGTGCCGGTCAGCGCGCAGTGGCTCGCGGCGAACGCCAGCCAGCCGGTCACCGTGCCCGCCCAGTCCGGGGACGGACGATGGCGGGTCATCGCGTTCCCGACCGAGGTCATCGATCTGGGCGGCTCGACCGTGAACGGGACCGTGATCGTCGGGCTGGACGTCACCGATGTCTACGGCACCATCGGGCGGCTGGCCGGCATCGACCTGATCGTGAGCCTGATCGTCATCCTGGCGCTCGCGATCGTCGGTGTCGCGGTAGTCCGGGGAAGCCTGCGGCCGCTCACCGAGATCGAGCGGACCGCGGAGGGAATCGCCGCCGGGGACCTCACCCGCCGGGTACCCGACCGCGATCCGCGGACCGAGGTCGGCAGGCTCGGCCGCGCCCTGAACGCCATGCTCAGCCAGATCGAGTTCGCCTTCCGTGCCCGCGCCGACTCAGAGACCGCCGCCCGCCGGTCGGAGGAGCGGATGCGGCAGTTCGTCGCGGACGCCAGCCATGAGCTGCGCACTCCGCTGACTGCGATCAGGGGGTTCGCCGAGTATTACCGGCAGCGCGGCGGGCTGGAGAACGGCCGGCCGGCGACGGGCAAGCCCGATACGACAAGCATGGGTAACGAAAAGGCCCATGGTGATCCGGCTGCCGGGATCCCGGCAGCGCCGCCGACTGCGGAAGGCCCGCTTTCCCGGGCCGACCTGGACCGGATCATGCGACGGGTCGAGCAGGAATCGTCTCGGATGGGCGTGCTGGTCGAGGACATGCTGCTGCTGGCCAGGCTCGACCAGCAGCGGGCGCTGGAGCGCCGTCCCGTCGACCTGCTCACGCTCGCCGCCGACGCCGTGCACGACGCCCGGATGATCGCGCCGGGCCGGAACATCGACCTGACGGTCGGGTCCGGCGCCGCACCGATCGTTCTCGGCGACGAGGTCAGGCTCCGCCAGGTGATCGGCAACCTGATGAGCAATGCGCTGATCCACACCCCGGACGGCACCCCGGTCGAGGTGCGGATCCGGCCGGGCACGCTCGACCACTGGCCGGGGCACCGGCCGCAGGGTCTCGCTGTGCCGGGCTCATCGGCGGCCGCCGCACCGCACCCGGCCGGCGGCGCGCACCCGGCCGCCAGGGCGCTGGCCGGCGGCGCGCACCCGGCCGCCGGGGCGCTGGCCGGCGGGCCGCTGGCCGGCGGCGCGAGCGCGCCGCACGCCGTCATCCTCGAGGTTGCCGACCACGGTCCTGGCCTGACGCCCGACCAGGCGGAACGCGTCTTCGAGCGGTTCTACCGCGCCGACCAGGCCCGGGCACGGCAGGCGGGCGGGGCCGGGCTTGGCCTGGCCATCGTGGCAGCGCTCGTGGTTGCGCACGGCGGCGCGGTGCGGGTCGAGCCGACGCCGGGCGGCGGCGCCACGTTCGGCATCGCCCTCCCGCTGGCGCCCGAGGCGCACGGGTCCGCCCAGGAGCACGAGCCGGCGGCGGGCCCTGCGGTACCCGGATGCGTGCCGAATGGATACGGCGGCACCGCTGGCTGACTAGGTTAACTATGCGTCCCCGCGGCGCGGGCCGGCCCTGGCCGGGCCGCTGCCCCGGCGTGGGCCGTTCGTCCCGGCTGCAGGCCAGACCGAGAGGATCACCGATGCAGGCTGCACGACGTATCCGGCCGCTGGCGGCCGCCGGTCTTGCCGGGCTGGTGGTTTTCGCCGCGGCGCCCGCGGGGGGCGCCGCCGTCTCTCCCGCCCGGCACGGCCGCGCCGTCCATACGCACCCGGCCATCTTCGTGTCCGGCGCGAGCACGATGCAGAGCATCTCCGAAAGCAACAACTGGGGCGGTTACGCCGCACTGCCCCAGCATTCGGGCGCGAGCTTCCGCTCTGTGCAGGCCACCTTCACCGTCCCGTCGGTCAACTGCGCGCTCACGCCGGGCGCCTTCTCCGTGCACTGGGTCGGGCTGGACGGGTTCGGCACCAAGACCGTGCAGCAGGATGGCATCGCGGCTAACTGCGATGGCACGACCCCGGTCTACTCGGCCTGGTGGGAGACCTACCCGGCCAAGGCGATCCAGACGGTCTCCTCGGTCCAGGTGCACCCGGGCGATGCGGTGACCGCCTCGGTGCGCTTCAACGCCGCGAAAGGCGTCCACCACGACGAGTACAACCTCGTGCTCACCGACGTCAGCACCGGCCAGGGCTTCAGCCTGTGGAAGCGCTGCGGCGGATCGACCTGCAAGAACGCATCAGCCGAGGTGATCACCGAGGCGCCGTTCGCGGCCAGCGTCCTGCCGCTCGCCGACTTCGCCGTGATCAGCCCGGTCAATATCCACGTCACGGACAAGAGCAAGCAGAAGGGCGGGATCAGCTCGCCCAACTGGAACCACACCAGGATCATCCTGGTCGGCGGGGAGGCCGCGCACCCGACCCTGGCCGCCCCCGGGCGGCTCCTCGGCACGCATGCGTTCAGCACCACCTGGCGGCGGGCCAGCTGACCCGCCCCGGGCAGCTGACCCGGCCTGGGCATCGGCCGCGGCGCCGGAACAATCCGGCCCGCCGCCTCCGCGGCGCAGTCGGCGGCGCTAGCGCGGTAGCCGCATGCCATTGCCGAGTTGTCCGCAGGCGCCGGCCTGGCGCAACCGCGAACGCCGGCCCGGTGAACGCTTGCAGTCAGCGTGCTAGCCGGCGGTCAGCGCCGCGCGCGCGGCGCTCAGCGCCGGGTCCCGGTAGGCCGCGCCGAACAGGCAGACATGCACGAGCAGCGGATGCAGCTGGTGCAGTGGCACCCGGGCCCGCCAGCCCGGCGCCAACGGCGCGGCCTCCTGGTACGCGGCCAGGATCCGGTCCAGGTACGGCGCGCCGAACAGAGCCAGCATGGCCAGGTCGGACTCGCGATGCCCGCCATGCGCGGCGGGATCGATGAGCCAGCCCCGGCCGCCGGACCAGAGCACGTTGCCCGACCAGCAGTCGCCGTGAATCCGGCTGGGCGGCTCGGCCGGACCGGCCAGCGCGCCGACCCGGCTGGCGACCTGCTCGAGCAGCCGGACGTCGCCGGGGCCAAGCTGGCCGGCGTCGTAGGCCAGGCGCACGTAAGGCAGCAGCCGCTGCCCGGCATACCACTGCGGCCAGGGGTCGCCGGCGCCGGACTGCCCGGCCGTGCCGTCGCCGGGCGCGCCGTCGCCGGGCGCGCCGTCGTAGTCGTTCCCGAGCGGCAGGCTGGCGATGAACCCCGGCCATGGCGCGCCCAGCCGCGCGGCGCCGGACCGGTGCAAGCCGGCCAGATCCCGGCCGAAGCGCTCGGCCGCCGCGGCATCCGGCGGGCCGCCCGGGATCCAGGCCACGGCCAGCCCGCCGGCGTCCCAGCCGAGCACGTCAGGTACGCGCACGGCGCCTGCCTCGGCCAGCCAGCGCAGCCCGCGGGCCTCGGCCTCGAAGACGGCGCCAAGCCCTGGATCCGGCCGCGGGCCTGCCATCTTGGCGAACGCCTGCCGCCCGTCGGCCAGCACGGCGCGGTAGTGCCCGCACCGGTGCTGTCCCCCGATCCGGCGGACCTCGCGAACCTCGGCACCCGCGAGTCGGCCGACCCGCGCGGCGGCATCCTGGCCGGGCCCGCCCGGCGGCGGAGGCTGCCCGGTCACTGGCCGCCGGCGCTGCCGTTTGCCGTCCGGCCGCGTTCCCCGCCGCCGTCGGCAGCTCCCCGGGCAACCCCGTCGGCAGCTCCTCGGGCGAGCTCGTCGGCAGCTCCCCCGGCTACTCCGTCGGCAGCTCCCCCGGCTACTCCGTCGGCAGCTCCCCGGCCGACGCTGTCGGCGGCTCCGCCGACGAGCACCGCCAGCTGGGCGGCCAGCCCGCTCGCCGCCGCCTGGACCAGGTCGAACGCCAGCGCGTAGTCGGCGGGACTGCCGTGGTAGGGGTCCGGGACGTCACCGCCGTAGGGATCACCGTCGTACGGGCCGGCCGGCCCAGCGGTGGCCAGTTTCGGATCAAAAGACCTCAGCAGCCGGATACGGTCTCTGGCCGTCTCCGGGTCCGGCGCCATCCGGCGCAGGTCGGCCAGGTTGCGCCGGTCCAGCGCGAGCACCAGGTCGTAGCCGCCGAACCAGGACCGCCGGAACTGCCTGGCCCGGTGCGCCGACCCGTCGTAGCCGCGCGCCGCGAGCTCGGCCCTGGCCCCCGGATCCATCGGCCGGCCCAGGTGCCAGTCACCCGTGCCGGAGCTGTCCACCTCGACCTTGCTGGACAGCCCGGCCCGCGCAAGCTCCGCGCGCAGCACGACCTCGGCGGTCGGCGACCGGCAGATGTTCCCGAGGCAGACCAGGGAAACCCGGTACCGGCCGAGCGGATCGCGGGGCGTCGGCGGCGGTACCGGGGCGAACGCATGATCAGGCATTCCACCAGGATGCCCGACCGGCCGACTGCCTGCCGCGCGGGCCCGGCGGCGGCGGCGCTGACGTGGCCCGGCCCCGGGCCGGCGGGCGCCACCCACCGCGGGCTGTCACCATGGGCGCATGTCGTTGAGCGATGGCTACCGGAAGCTCTCCCTGTGGCTCGACACCGTTCCTGGCAGCCTGGACCCGGGTGAGCCGCTGGCCGGCGACGCCGATGCCGACGTGGCCATCGCCGGCGCGGGGTACACCGGGCTGTGGACGGCCTATTACCTGGCCCGCGCCGAGCCCGGCCTGCGGATCGCGGTCTGCGAGCGCGAGATCGCCGGGTTCGGCGCATCCGGGCGCAACGGCGGCTGGTGCTCGGCGCTGTTCCCGGCGTCGCTCGGCAAGCTGGAGCGGATGGCCGGGCGGGACGCGGCGATCGCCATGTACCGGGCGATGCAGCAGACCGTGGACGAGGTGGCCGCCGCCGTGGCGGCCGACGGCATCGACTGCCACTGGGCCAAGGGCGGGACCGTGCAGCTTGCCCGCTCGCCCGCGCAGCTCGACCGGGCCCTGGAGGAGGTAGCCGAGGCCAGGGAGTTCGGGTTCGGCTCCGCCGACCTGAGGTTGCTGACCGCGGCGGAGGCGGGTGAGATCGCCGCGGCCAGCGGCGTGCTCGGCGGCACCTTCACGCCGCACTGCGCGGCCATCCACCCGGCCAGGCTTGCCCGCGGCCTCGCCGAGGCGGTGCGCCGCCGCGGGGTCGCCGTGTACGAGCGCACGCCGGTGACGCAGATCCTGCCCGGCCAGCTGGTCACCCCGGCGGGAACGGTCCGGGCCAGGCACGTGATCCGCGCGACGGAGGGCTATACGCCGCTGCTGCCGGGCGAGCGGCGCACGGTGGTGCCGATCTACTCCCTGATGATCGCAACGGAGCCGCTGCCGGATTCGGCGTGGAGCCAGATCGGCCTCGCCGGGCGGCCGACGTTCAGCGACCTGCGCAACCTGATCATCTACGGGCAGCGCACCCACGACGGGCGGTTTGCGTTCGGCGGCCGTGGCGCCCCGTATCATCTCGGCTCGGCCGTCCAGCCGTCGTTTGACCGCGAGCCTGCCGTCTTCACCGCGCTCCGGCATACCCTGGCCGACCTCTTCCCGGTGCTTGGCGACGTGACCGTGACCCATTCCTGGGGCGGCCCGATCGGCGTGCCGCGGGACTGGTGCGCGTCGGTCGGCCTCGACCGCGCCACCGGCGTCGGCTGGGCCGGCGGCTACGTCGGCGACGGGGTGGCGACCACGAACCTGGCCGGGCGCACCCTCGCTGACCTGGTGCTCGGCCACGATTCCGAACTCACCAGGCTGCCCTGGGTGGGGCACCGCTCACCGCGCTGGGAGGCCGAGCCGCTGCGCTGGCTCGGGGTCAACGCGGGCCTGCAGGTGATCAGCTGGCCCGTTTGCGCGGTACAGGAGCGTTTCGCGCAGCATCCGCGATGCTGTTACTATCACTGCGTCTCAAGCGCGCCGCTAGCTCAACTGGCAGAGCAGCGGACTCTTAATCCGCGGGTTCGGGGTTCGAGTCCCTGGCGGCGCACCCGTCCTGACCTGGGGTTATACCTATTTCGCTGGCCTCGTGGAGCCCGTTTCGGGGTCATGTTTGCTCCACGTTTGCTCGTCAGTCCGGACCTAGTCCCGCGGGCCGCGATGGCCGACCTCGCAACCGCCCGTTTCCGCCCGCAGAGTGTGCCGTCCCGGCCCCAGCATCTGCTCCGGAGCGACCCTACCGATGGCATTACGCAGCGTGAAGCCGTGCCGTCCTCGCCGCGGCAGCCGCATTGTTTGTAGGTATTTCCCGCAGCCATGGGTACCTTCCTCGTCTCGGGGCGTTGTCTGGGAACGGCCAGCGGGTGCGGGCAAAGCCAGCAGCCCGGGACAGGTCCTGCTAGCCAGCCCGCTGGCCGCCGTTCCGAGGGCGGCCGGGCTGGCCGTGCTTGTGGCTGGCTGCTGGAACGGGCGTTCCGGTGCCCCTGGAATCCGCTGGTCCGGTGTATGCACGCTCAGCTGGCGGCGGGCTGTCAAGCCTGCTGGGCTGGCGCATACCGACCCTGGGTTGCGCCAGCTGGCTGGGCGGGCTGCCTGTACCTTGCGGCGGTGCGCAGTCGTAGCGATGGTGTCCGGGCAAGGCGCTCCTGCAAGCCGCTCGCCTGCGCCTTGTCTCTTGCCTCCGCGTTGCCGGCCGGGGGCCAGCAATCCTGGGGCCGGGCTCACCGTGGTCGGCTGTCTGGGCTGCCGGTGCCGGGGACGGGCAGGCCGAGGAGGGCGAGCAGCCCGGCGGTGGGAACCAGCCAGGTTTTCCCGGCCCGGATGAGCGGGCAGGGGAACTGCCCAGCTCGGGCGAGGTCATAGCTTTGGTCCGGCCCAGACCCAGCGCCCGCCCGGCGGTGACCAGGTCAGTGACCACCGGCAGGTCAGCGACCTCGGCGATGGTCAGGGGCCGCGTCACCACGGTCGCCGCCCCCTGCCAGCCCCGGGCTGCCGCCCGCCCGAAGCATCCCGCCGCGCCCTGCCCCCTCGGTGCGAGCAGACGAGTGATCTGCCGGATGCCGCTGGCATGGGGGCGTGCGCCGCTGACGGTCGAGGAGGCGCGCCGGCAGCTGTACGGGCTTGCGTCTGGCTTGGTGCGGTTGCGGAAGCCTGCCGGGTCGCTGTTGGAGCGGGCTCGGTTGGTGGGTCCGCACCGCCGCGGCGGGCTGCTGCTGGTGCCCGAGATCGACGCATCAGCGACTTTGGATCGGCTCGAACGACTAACGCGCGAGAACACCGAGCTGCACGAGGAACTCGAGGCGCTCGGGATTGTGCTACTGGCGCTGCAGCGGCTCGGGCAGCCGACGGAGATCGAGCGGCTGATCCCCCTCGACGAGCTTGTCCGCACCTTCGCTGGAGACCAGCAGCGTGGAGACGAGTAGCCGCTTCCCGTGCTGGGGTGCTCGGAGGTGTCACAGCCGGGGCGGCCGTCTCGTCGTACGGGGTGTAGATGATCCCTCGACCAAGGAGCCACTGATGAGAGTGTTTGTGGCTGGTGCGACGGGAGCGATCGGCAAGCAGCTGGTGCCCCGTCTTGTTGCCGTGGGTCACGAGGTTCATGGCATGACGCGCAGCGAGTCAAAGCAGGCGATGCTCCACGAGCTGGGCGCTGTGCCGGTGGTGGCGGACGCACTTGATCCCGATCAGGTCGCCGAGGCGGTGGGCAAGGCGAGGCCGGATGTGATCGTCCATCAGCTGACCGCGATCGGTGCGATCGACCCGCGTCATTTCGATCGCGATTTCGCGCCGACCAACCGGCTGCGGACCGAGGGCACCGATTACCTGCTGTCGGCTGGGCAGGCGGTGGGGGTGCGGCGGTTTGTGGCGCAGAGCAACGGCGCGTTCCCGTACGCACGAACCGGTGGGGCGGTGAAGGGCGAGGAGGATCCGCTCGATCCCTTACCGGTGCGCGAGATGCGCGCGATGGTGGCCGCGGTCCGACATATCGAGCAGGCGGTCCTTGGGGCGGAGTGGACGGAGGGGATCGTGCTGCGCTACGGCGCGTTCTATGGGCCGGGCACATCGCTGGCGCCGGGCGAGGAGCAGATCGAGCTGATCCGCGAGCGCAAGTTCCCGCTGGTGGGGGACGGCGGCGGCGTGTGGTCGTTCATCCACACCGCCGACGCGGCCGAGGCGACGGTCGCCGCGGTCGAGCACGGCAGCCGGGGCGTCTACAACATCGTCGACGACGATCCCGCGCCGGTCGTGGAGTGGCTGCCGGCGCTGGCACGGATTCTGGGCGCGGAGCAGCCGATGCAGGCGCCGCGGCTGGCCGCGGGCGAGGCGGGCGCGGTGCTGATGACCGAGCTTCGCGGCGCCTCCAACGCCAAGGCCAAGCGCGAGCTCGGGTGGCAGCCGAGGCATCCGAGCTGGCGGCAGGGGTTCGCGACGTGAGTCCGCGGGAGCAGCTGCTCGAGGAGCTGCGGCCGGTCGCGTTCGCGATCGCCTACCGGATGCTCGGCAGCGTCTCCGAGGCCGAGGACGTGGTGCAGGAAGCGCTGCTGCGGGTGCATCAGGCGCTGGAGGCCGACGAGCAGATCGCATCGCCGCGCGCGTTCGTGGCCACCGTGACCACCCGGCTGGCAATTGATGAGCTGCGCTCCGCGCGCGTCCGTCGCGAGGAATACGTGGGCGAGTGGCTGCCAGAGCCGATCATCACCGACGGCCGCAGTGATCCGGCCCGGCACGCGGAGATAGCCGATTCGCTGTCGCTGGCGCTGCTGGTGCTGCTGGAGAGCCTCTCGCCTGAGCAGCGCGCGGTCCTGGTGCTTCACGATGTGTTCGACTATGACTACCCACAAGTCGCCGAGATCATCGGCAAGAGCCAGGACAATGTGCGTCAGCTCGCCACCCGCGCCAGACACCACGTCAAGCAGCGCCGGCCCCGCTTCCAAACCACGCGCGAGCAGCGCGAGAAGCTGGCACGACGGTTCTTTCAGGCCGCCGAGCGAGGCGACCTGTCGGGACTCGAGGCGCTGCTCGCCCACGACGTGAAGCTGACCGGCGACGGCGGCGGCAAGGTGCCCGCCTTGGCACGCACGCTACGCGACCGCAGCCGTGTCGCGCGCACGCTGATCGACTGGGCCCGCCTGGGCGCCCGCGCTCCGGGGAGGTCGTTGCGCCCCGTCGAGGTCAACGGCGGCCCGGGCGCGCTCTATCTCGACGCACAGCAGCGGCTGATCGCCGTGGTGGCGCTCGAGATCGCCGACGGTCAGATCACAAACATCAACGCGATCGTCAACCCCGACAAGCTGACGCACCTCGGGCCAGTCGCCGACTTCAGATCGCTACGGGGGTAGGCGAGATGAACTCCGGCGCTCTTGCCGCGTCGCCCCGTGCAGCTGTTCCGGGCCGCGTCCCCCGGCCGCACTCGTCTTCGCATCCGGGAAGGCTCAGGAGCCCCCTGGCCGGCGCGCTGCGGCGCCAAATGTGCGCCAACCAGGGTCAAGGCCCATGCGATCAACCAGCAGGTTCGATTTTCGTAGTCACCCCAACATTCACATCGCCCAGAGGAGAAACCAATGTCAACAGCCCAGGAAACAAGCAACAAGGCCACGTTCAGGCGCATCCAGGACGCCGTCAGCACCGGCGACGCGGAGGTCATCTCGAAGACGATCGACGAGGTCGTCGCGCCGGACGTGTTGTTCCACATGCGGTTGCCGATTGAAGCGACGGGGGTGCAAGCGCTGAAGCAAGTGTGGGCGATGCTCCTTCGGGGCCTTCCCGACCTCCACCTTACGATCGAGGATCTGATCGCGGAGGGGGACAAGGTCGTCATGAGGAACTCGGTTACCGGGACCCACCAGGGTGAATACATGGGCGTCCAACCAACCGGCAAATCGATCACGTATAACGAGATCTTCATCTTCCGCTTCAAGGGCGGGCGAATCGCGGAGATGTGGGGGGTTGTCGACGTCTTCTCGCAGATGAAACAGCTCGGCGTGATTCCCGCCTAGCGAACCTGACCGGTCCGCTCAGGAGGACAGACAAGGGAGGAAACCGATGAGCGACCTTCAGGCCATCGGTTTCCGCTTCCAGATCGAGGCGCTGCGCGGCGAGTACGCCGACGCGTCGATGATGCGCGACTGGGACCGCTTTGCGTCCTGTTCACACACGACGGCGCGTGGCGGATCCCCGATGGCCGTCACACCGGCGTGCCGGAAGAGATGAGACACCGTGCGGCATACAGACAACCGTGGCCAGCCCCACTAGGAGAACCCTCATGTCCCAAGCACGACCGATAACGAGCCGGACGGCCGCGGCGGCCGCCACCGCCAGCCCCCGGCTTGGCCTGGCCCTTCTCGTCATCGCAACCGCGCAGCTGATGGTGGTGCTCGACGCGACCATCGTCAACGTCGCGCTGCCGCACATCCAGCGGGCGCTCGGGTTTTCCGGCTCCGGGCTGGAATGGGTGGTCAACGCCTACGCGCTCACCTTCGGCGGGCTGATGCTGCTGGGCGGCCGCGCCGGTGACCTGCTCGGCCGCCGCCGGGTGTTCATCGCCGGGCTGCTGCTGTTCAGCGTCGCGTCCCTGGCCGGCGGGTTCGCCACCTCCCAGGCCTGGCTGCTCGCGGCCCGGGCGGTCCAGGGAACCGGCGCTGCCCTCACCGCGCCCGCCGCGCTGGCGCTGATCACGACCACCTTCCCGGAGGGCCGACCCCGCAACCGGGCGATGGGCGTGTACGCCGCGATGAGCGTCGCCGGCGCTTCGGTCGGGCTGATCACCGGGGGCCTGCTGACCACCTACGCCTCCTGGCGGTGGGTGCTGTTCGTCAACGTCCCCATCGGCGTGGCGGCGGCGCTCGCCGCGCCGCGGGTGCTTCCCGAGTCCGGGCGGCAGCGGGGCCGGTTCGACCTGCCCGGCGCGATCACCGGCACCGGCGGGATCGCCGCCCTGGTCTACGGCCTGTCCAACGCCGCCACCAGCCCGAACGGGGTCTCCCACTGGGGCGACGCCAAGGTCGTCGTATCGCTGGCGGCATCGGCGGTGCTGCTTGCCGCGTTCCCGGTGATCGAGATCCGCAGCAAGCACCCCCTGCTGCCGGTGCACCTGCTGGCCGACCGCAACCGGACCGGCGCGAACCTGGTCATGTTGTGCATCGGCACCGCCGTCTTCGGCATGTTCTTCTTCCTGACCGTGTTCATGCAGTCCGCCTGGGGATACTCGGCGCTCAAGACCGGCCTGGGTTACCTGCCGCTGACCGCCGGAATCCTGGTGGCCTCCGGCGCCGCCGCCCAGCTCGTCCCCCGAATCGGCGCCCGGCCGCTGCTGCTGGCCGGTGCCCCGGCCACCGCCGGCGGCCTGTACTGGCTGTCGCGGCTGACCGAGCACGGCAGCTACGTCGGCGGGGTGCTGGGCCCGATGCTGGTCATCGCCGTCGGCCTCGGCCTGCTGTTCATGCCGGTCACCCTGGTCGCCATGGCCCGGGTCGCCGACCAGGAGTCCGGTGTCGCCGCCAGCTTGCGCAACACCGGCCAGCAGGTCGGCGGCTCGATCGGGCTCGCCCTGCTCGGCACCGTCGCCTGGACCGTCGTCGCCAACACCATCCACGCCCAGACCTCCCACGCCCAGGCTGCGGCCGCCCACACCGGCCACCCCGAGCATCCCAGCCGCGCGGCGCTCAGCACCATCTACCACCACGCCCTGGCCACCGGCTTCTCCCGCGGCTACCTGGTCGCCGCCGGGATCATGCTGCTCGCCCTGGTCATCACGATCGTGGCGATCCGGATCAAGCGCACCGACCTCGGCGAAGCCCGGTTCTGAACCGTTTGAGAGGAGTCGCCATGGCCTCGTCCCACATCATCGAGCGCAGCGGCCGGGCCGACTGGACGCTGATGACCGCGATCCACGACGCGCTGCGCCGCGACCTGTACGAGCTGATCACCACCACGGCCGGCCACGCGGCCGCGCGGGCCCGTTGGATCGTGTTCCGCGACCAGCTGCGCCGCCACCTCGTCTGAGATCGGCGAGCTGGGCGGTCAGCGTGCGCACCACGCTGGCGGAAAGGTCCCGGCCGGGGAGGGCGGCGGGACCGGGCTGCTGCCGGAGCGGCTGCGCGGAGCGATGGTGCTCGATCCGGGTGCGGATCGCGGTGTTGCGATAGAGGAGGTCCAGGGAGACCCCGGCTTCCCCGAACTTGGAAATGATCAAGGTAGCTGCGGCGTTGGCCGTCTCCCGACGAGTGCAGCACCGCTCGGAGTAGCAGATGGATGTTGCGATCGTCGATGCTGGTGAGAGTGTCTTGGAGATCGACGGGGATCCCGTCGGCAATACGCGCTGGTCCCGAGCATTGTGTCTGCCGAGCGCCTGCTGCAAGCCAACGGGCTGCTCCTGGTCTCTTTCCGCGCCGCGTATTTCGTCGGCCCGCTGCTGCTCGGCCCCTGCTGTCCGTCGTATCGCTGCCGGTTGCACTGGCGCTCGACGCGGGCACGTTCGTGATCTCCGCAGCGAGCCCGACCAGGGTACGCGCGCGGCCAGGCGCCGCGCGAACGCGCGTTGGCCTCTGGACCGATCGGCACCGGGAGCGGGCTTGGCGTGCTGGAGCAGGCGATGCGCGCCGCGCTGGCCGCGGCCGGCGCCCGGCTGCTGGAGGCCGTTCTGGCCGGCGACGATGATGGGTACGCCGGCCCGCACGTTGAGGGTGGAATAGCTTGTGGGGTTCGACAACTGCGTCATAGCCTCTGAGCTGCGGCATCTGGTTGCCTGCTGCGGGACTACGGTTACTTGACCGAATGCCATGGCCGCTACGCCATCCGCGCCGCCGCCGGGTATGACTAGCGGGCGATCGACGCGGACCCGCGGCAAGAGAAGTCCCACTTCCAGCTCTTCATGGCGCTGAGCGCGCTGGGGGACCTGGACACGGTGATCCCGCGCTATACGAGCAGCAGGTCGCCAGCGCTCCCGGCGAGCCCAGCGGCTACCGGCTGCTCTCTACCGCCCATCTGCGTGCTGGTGGCTACGGCAAAGCGGCCCAGGCAATCCACGCGGGCCTGCAGATCGCCCCCGATGACCCGGCGCTCACCGAGTTCCAAGGCGATGTCTATGCCGCCACCGGCCGCCCTGACGAGGCCCTGGCAAGCTGGCACCGCGCCTTCACCCTGGCCCGGGAGGACTACGGGATCAGCATGCGCTTCAGCGTCTTCGCATCGCACCTCGATGCCCGATGGCTACGTGTCAGGACCAGAACTGGACCGACGATGGGTGGCCTGCGCGGCTTCGGATCATTACGCCGGGGGTTCAGCGGTGCTCGCTGCCTTCCGGGACCGGGTTGACGCCGGGCTGCTGGACTTCATGAGCGGCACGGGCAGGCTTCAGGCGCCGGGTGGTGGTTCCCGGGCCAGGGCTGCCGAGAATTGGTAGGCCGTCGCAGGCATGACGTAGCGGACAGAATGCGCCATCGTGCCGGCACCGCAGTCAGCGGCAATGACATTGGCGTCGATGAGTTCTTCCTGCACTCGCCCGGCAGGCTCGGGCAGTCCGCGCAGCGTGGCTAGCACTTCATCGTGGCCGAAAGCGCGCGCCGGGAGTGAGCCAAGCGCGCGGAAGCCTTCTCGCTGATGCGGCGGCAGGCCGGCATAGAAGCGCTCCAGCCGCGCACGCACGGACCTGTCACCGACCTGCAGCTCCTTGAGGACGTCGCCGGCTTCGTCCAGGAGCGTGGCGTAGTTCTGGACCGGCAGGTGGTGCAGGACGGTCAGCTTCGCAGCGATGGTGCGAATGGTTAAGGGCAGCGCGCCGCAGCGGGCGATGAGCTGACGCACGGCCGGTTCGGTGTCCTGGGTCCTTGACTCCCCGAGTTCCAGCTGCAGCAACTCGAACGCCTCGGCCTGGCTGAACTCACCCAGCTTCAGCCGGCAGGCGACCTCCAGTCCGCCGAGGGTCCGGCAGCTGGTTATGATCGTCGCGTTCGCGCCGCCCCCCGGCAGCAGCCTCCGGGTCGAGGCCTCGTCGTAGGCGTCGTCGAGGATGAACAGGAACTGGCGGCCGGCGATCCACGAGCGCCATAGGTTAACCGCTTCGGCCTCGTCCAGCACTGGCGGCGTCTCCAGGCCAGTGCCGCGCAGCAGCTCGCCCAGCACCTCGCGCCATGGCCTGGGCAGGCCGGCTTCGTCGCGCATCGCCACGAAGATCTGGCCATCGGTGAACCGGGGAGCCAGCACATGGCCGGCGTGCACGGCCAGCGCCGTCTTGCCGGTGCCAGGATGGCCGGACAGCACGGCGACGCCGGACGCCCCGGAACCGCCGGTGAACGTGTCGAGGAGCGTGGCGGCCTGCGCCCGGCGGCCCACGAAGCCGGGCAGGACGCGGGGCAGCTGCGCAGGCTTCGCGGCCACCCGGATCTGGGTCACGGCGGCCGGGATGCCCCCCGCCCGGCCGGTGAGAACTGCCTGATAATGCCGCTGCAGGACAGGACTCGGCGCGAGACCGAGCTCACGTGCCATGAACTGCCGGTGCTCCTCATAATGGCTCAGCGCATCCTTCCGGCTCCCGGCCCGATACAGCGCTGTCATAAGCGCCGTCGCCAGCCGCTCCCGGAAGGGGTGCAGGCGCGCAAGCCGGGCGAGGTCCTCGATAATGCCGAGGTGCCTGCCCGCGTCGATCTCGCGATCTGCCCAGTCTTCATGCACTCCCAGATACTGCCCGGTGAGGGCGTCCGACTCCGCCGCGGCGAAGGAATTCTCCAGCAGGTCGACGACCGGCCGGTCCCGCCAAAGGCTCAGCGCCTCAGCCAGCAGCACCCGTGACCCATCCATATCGCCGGCATGGGCGGCCTTCCGGCCCGCTGCCGCCAGCCCGGTAAAGCGCAGCAAATCCAGTTCATCGGACGTCACGTGGAGCGAGTACCCATATGAAACGCGCTGGATACGGCTCCCGGCGATCTTCCGGAGCGCCGACATGTACACCTGAAGATTCTTCCGGGCGGTGCGCGGCTGCCCGCCGTCCCAGACCGCGCCCATCAGCTGCCCGACGGACAAGACCGTGCCGGAGCGGCAGAGCATCATCGCCAGCAGCACCCGCTGCTTGAACGGGCCCGCATCCACGCAGACGCCACCTCGCAGCACCTGGAGAGGACCCAGGACGGTAAACCACATCACCGGGCCCCCGGCCGCAGTCGCGGCAACGGCCACGCCCATGGAGGTGGTGTATGAGATGGCCACCTCGTAATCTATTTCTATCTAAGCACCAATAGCCTCAATTGTCACGCCAGTTTCATGTGTTTCTGGCGTCCTTTCATTGTTCTGGCAGGCGGCGAGGATTTCCGGGCCCATATA
>WNGG01012386.1_pt1 | contig 18008 bp, 20 predicted proteins | sample 5400661 | NCBI WGS metagenome assembly WNGG01 (sample SAMN13153372, study PRJNA577476) | soil metagenome | isolation source: 100 cm soil or saprolite under Garry oak tree replicate 1 | place: USA:California | collected 2016-06-15
CGGCGACGGACCGCATCCGCGCCGAACCGGACCAGCGGCGAGCTGTCGAGCTCCTGGCCCAACATCTCACCGGCGTCGCCAGCCGATACGCCGAGATCAACGAGGTGTTGCACGCGGCTGCCGACGGTGGCGAGGAGGACCTCCGGCAGCTCTGGGAGACAGAAGAGGACCAACGGCTGACCGGTGCCCGGCTCTGGGTCGAGGTTCTCACCAGCAAAGGGCCGCTACGGCCGAACCTCGACAACGACGACGCAGTCGACGTGATGTGGTTGCTGATGTCGCCCGACCAGTACTACCGGCTCGTGCACCGCCGGCGATGGACGACGCAGAAGTACCAACGGTGGCTGGCCGCCTCGATCACCGAGCTGCTGATTGGCCATCCCTGAACCACCCCGAACGAACCCTCCAGGTGGCCTGGCGCGCGCGCCGGTCGGTTCGCCGTCGGCGCGGTCGCCGTAAAAGGCCCAGGCTCCCTCGGAATCAGCCAACGCCACGGGTCCGCCCTCCTCCACGGCGTCGGGACAGCCACAGGAAGCGTCAGCGATCTTGCCCAGTCGGGCGTGCTCACGTAGGGAGTCCCGTCGGTGCAGGTGGCCGGACCTTCGAGGAGACGAACGCACTCTTCTCAGCATGAGAGTGCGCATCGCGCGTCCCTCCGGCTCGGAAGGCACCGTCCCCGCCGGGCTGAAGCTCGTGGACAGCAAGGTATCCACCACTGGAGTCGTGATCGGCACGTACGAGCCGGCAGGCGAGCTCGTCACAGGATCGTTCGAGCTGCCCAGTCGGTCAGACCCCGCTCGGTGAGGATGGCGTCGAACGCCACCTCGGCCGCCCCGATCATCGGGCCCCGGGTACCGAGCGAGGCCGGCCGCAGCGGCGGCGGTACCGGTCGCCGGAAGGCCATCAGCCCGGCCGTGTAGCTCGCGGAAAGGCATTCGGTGGCCTGGTCGAGCAGCGGGGCCGCGAACCCGCCGAGGGTCACCAGGTCCGGGTCGAGCGCGTTGACGAGCCCGGCGACTCCCCGGCCGAGGGCAGTGGCGCACCGCCGCACCGCGCGGGCCGCGTCCGGGTCGCCGGCCCGCGCCTCGGCGAGCGTACCGGCGGCGTAGCTCCACGGATCGGCGGGCGGGTCCTGTCCCCGGTGCCGCGCCATCGCCCGCCCGTCGACCTCCAGGTCCCAGCAGCCGTACGCGCCGCACGGGCAGGCCAGGGCCGGATCGCCGAACGGGAGGTGGCCGAACTCGCCACCGGCCCCCGTCGCGCCGGTGAGCGCCGTTCCGCGGTGGACCAGTACGCCGCCGATGCCCACCTCGACGATCAGGTGCAGCACCGTACGGGCGTCGCTGGCGGTACCCCGGCGGGCCTCGGCAACGCCGGAGAGGCTGGCGTCGTTGCCGACCAGCAGGGGCAGCGGCCCGCCCAGCGCGCCGAGGTCGACCTCCTGCCAGCCCAGCGTGCTCGCCTGCACCAGCCGGTTGTCCTGGACGGTGCCGGCGACGGCGACGGAGACCGAGCGCAGGCGGTTCCGGTACCCCCGGATGGTCTTGTCCAGTGCGCGCCGCAGCGCGGCGAGAAGCGCCGCCGGCCGGTTGCCCGGGCGCCGGCCGCGCGCCTGCCCGACCAGGCCGCCCGCCAGGTCTGCGACGGCGATCTCCCAGTCCTCGTGGCGGATGTCCACGACCGCGACCAGCGGCCCTTCCGGGCTGGCGTGCAGCGCCGTGGTCGGGCGACCCCGGCCGCCCGGCGCGGCCGGGCGCTCGTCGAGCAGTCGCAGTTCCCGCAGCCGTGCGGTGATCTCCGCCGCGGAGCCGCTGCTCAGCCCGAGCGCCTGGGCGGCGGCCGCGCGGGTGATCCCCGGCTGGCGGCGGACCAGCCGCAGCAGGTCGAGCGAGCCCTGCCAACGCGCCACCGCGGCCCGGCTCGGCACCTCTGGCATCTGGGCGGCTCCTCGAATATGCTCGGGTGGCGAGTATATTCCGCAGGGAGGTACGGCGATGCGACCACTGACCGGCATCCGGGCCGTCCTGTTGGACATGGACGGTACTCTCGTGAACTCCGACGCCGCCGTCGAGCGCGCCTGGCGGATCTGGAGCGCGGAGTACGGCGTCGATGCCGCCCAGGCGGTCGAGGCCGGGCACGGCAACCCGGCGGCGACCACCATCGCGCTGCTGCTCCCGCATCTGTCGGATCAGGAGGTCGCCGCGGCGGCCGATCGCGAGCACGAGCTGCAGTACGACGACATCGCCGACGTGACCGCCGCGCCCGGAGCCGGCCGGCTGCTCGCGACGCTGGCCCGGCTCGACCTGCCGTGGGCCGTGGTGACCAGCGCGGACGGCCGGCTGGCCAAGGCCCGGCTGACCGCGGCCGGGATCGCCCCACCGCTGCTGGTCACCGTGGAGGACGTCCGGCACGGGAAACCCGATCCCGAGGGGTACCTGCTCGCCGCCGCCCGGCTCGGCGTCGACCCGCGGGACTGCCTCGTGGTCGAGGACTCCGAGCCGGGGCTCGAGGCCGGGCGCCAGGCCGGGGCGGTCACCGCCGCCCTGCGCGGGCTGCCCGGTGACGTGCGCCTGTCCGACCTCGGCCAGCTCGCCGACCTGCTGCCCTCGTGAGCGCGGCGAACCGGGTGGCATCCCCCGGCGCCGACCTGAGGGTCGGGATCGGGCTGGCCTCGCTCGGCTTCCTGCTCGCCGGCATCGGCCCGTACCTACTGCTGCTCGGTGCCGAACTGCACCGCGACGGCGCCGACCTGGTGTGGCTGTCCTCGGCGTTCGGGGTCGGGCTGCTGATCGTCGCCGCGACCGGTCCGCTCCTCATGCGGGCCGGCGCCGGGCAGGTCCTGCGCGCCGCCGCGCTCACCGCCGCTCTCGGCGTGACCGCGATGGCGACCACCGCCCTGCTCCCCGTCGCCGGTACCGGCGCCCTGCTTGTCGGCCTCGGTGGGGCCGCGCTGGTCCTGGTCACCCCGGCGCTGATCCGCGGCCGGGCCGCCGCGGCCCGGCTCACCCGGGTCAACGCCGCCGCGAGCGTCGCCGGGATCCTTGCCCCGGTGGGCATCGGCGCCCTGGAACACGCCGGTATCCACGGCCGGCTGGCCCTGCTGGTACCGCTGCCCGCGCTGCTCCTGCTGGCGATCCGGCGCCCGGTACCGGTGCCGGTGCCGCCGTCGTCCGGGCCGGGCCGGCCGGCCGCCGCCCGGATCACCGTTGACCGGGTCACCGTTGCCCGGATCAGCGTCGCCCGGATCACCGCGGCCTGGGCGCGGGTCGTGCTCGCCGTCTCCGGCGAGTTCTGCTTCGTCGTCTGGGGAGTCGCGCGGATCCGGGACGTGGGCGCAGCCAACGCCGTGGCCGCGGTGCTCGGCGCCGCCTTCCCGGTCGGCATGGCGCTCGGCCGGCTGCTCGGTCCCCGGTTCGCCGGGCACCCGGCCGTGGTACCCGCCGGCGCGCTGACTGCGATGATCGGTACCGGCCTCGGGTCCCTCGGCGGCGATCCGTGGACAGTCACGGCCGGCCTCGGCGTCGCCGGGCTCGGCATCGCCGTGCTGTACCCGGTCACCCTGGCCCAGCTCGTCGCCACCCCGGGAATGGCGGCACAGCACTCGGCGCCGCCGGGTGCGCTCGCCTCGGGTACCGCGGTCCTCGCCGCGCCGGCGCTGCTCGCCGCGCTCAGCGGCGTGGCCAGCCTCCGGATCGCGTTCCTCCTGCCGATCCCACTGCTCGCCCTGCTGGTCGCGCTCCCGGTCCCCGCCCGGCGGCTGACCCTGGGAGGCCCTGCTAGGCGGTCACGCGTAGCACCTTGACGTCGGCCCGGTCCAGTTCGGACGCGATGTCCTCGGGCGGCTCGGCGTCGGCGACCAGCACGGACATGCGCGCCAGCTCGCAGATGTGCACGAAGGCGCTGCGGCCGAACTTCGAAGAGTCGGCGACCACGACGGTCCGCACGGACGCGTCGATCATCTGCCGGATCATCTGCGCCTCGGGCAGGTTGGTGGTGGACAGGCCGCCGTCGGTGGAGATTCCGCCAACGCCGATGATCGCCGTGTCAGCGCTGATCCCGCGGGTGTCCGCGAACGCAACCGGACCGACCGTGACGTTGGAGGCGATCCGGCAGGTACCGCCGATGACGTACAGGTCGCGGACGGCGTCGGTCGGGATCTCGCCGGGCAGCCGCAGGTTGTTGGTCACCACGGTCAGCCCCTGCTTGCCGGCGAGCGCGCGGGCGACCGCGAGCGTCGTGGTACCGCCGTTGATGATCAGGGTTTCCCCGTTGGAGATCAGCTGGGCGGCGGCGGCGCCGATCGCCTCTTTGGCCCGGCGGTGGACGGCGGCCCGGCTGTCGAACGGGGTGTCGGCCGTGGCGAGCTCGTCGGGGCGCATCGCGCCGCCGTGGGTACGCGCCAGGAGCCGGCGTTCGGCGAGATAGTCCAGGTCGCGGCGGATCGTGTCCATGGACACGGCGAAGGCCTCGGCCAGTTGGGCGACGGTGGCGTGGCCGCGCTCGCGGACGTACCGGACCAGTTCGGCCCGGCGCTGCCCGGGCAGTGCCGTGTCCCCCACGATCGACCCCTGTCTCTGCGGTAACGTGCTGTTTTCTTCAGCTTTCTGCGACATAACCATTGACTCCTCCGCGCGAACAAGCATATGGTCGCATGTACCGGCACCGATACTGGTAGAAAACCGCAGACGCCGGCGGCCGGGGCGTCTGCGTCCTCCTTCCCTAGAGGAGCAGCGATGGCCTCCCGTGACACACCCAACCCCCTGAGCCGGCGAAGGTTCCTGCAACTGGGCGGCGCCGCCCTCGGCGCGGCGGCGGCAGCGCCCGTCCTTGCCGCGTGCGGCTCCAGCTCCTCCTCCAGCTCCGGCAAGACGGAACTGACCTTCGCAAGCGCCAAGTTCTTCGGCAAGTCCAACATCGGCCAGATCGTGGACCAGTACAACTCCTCGCAAACCAAGATCCACGTTACCTACCGGGAGCTGCCCCCGCCCAGCTCCAGCACCGAGGTACACCAGCAGCTCGTGCAGTCGCTCGGCCGGGGCGACGGCAGCATCGACGTGTTCACCCAGGACGTCATCTGGATCGCCGAGTTTGCCGGCGCCGGCTGGGCCCTCCCGCTCGACCAGTACGTCAACGCCAGCGAGAAGTCGCAGTACTTCCCGGGCCTGATCGAGGCCTGCACCTACAACGGCAAACTGACCGCGCTGCCCTGGTTCGTCGACTCCGGGATGCTCTACTACCGCAAGGACCTGCTCGACGCCGCAGGGCTGCAGGTGCCGACGACCTGGGACCAGTTGGTCGCTGCCGCCCAGGGCCTGCAGAGCTCCAACAAGGTCAAGTACGGGTTCCTGTGGCAGGGCAAGCAGGCCGAGGTGCTGGTCTGCGACCTCGTGGAGTTCGTCGGCTCGGCCGGTGGCCGGATCCTCGGCACCGACGGCAAGAGCGTGCAGCTGGGCGACCAGCAGGCGGTGCAGGCCACGCAGTTCATGTACGACACGATGAACAAGCTGAACATCAGCCCCAAGGACCTGCTGTCCTGGGACGAGGAACCGAGCCGCCGGCCGTTCACCGCCGGCCAGGCCGCGTTCCTGCGCAACTGGTCATACGTCTACAACATCGCGCAGGACAAGACCGAGTCGCAGGTCGTCGACAAGGTGGGCGTCGCGCCCCTCCCGGCGTTCTCGGGTGGCAAGAGCACCGCCTGCCTCGGCGGCTACCAGTACGGCGTGTCCGCATCCTCGAAGCACAAAGACGCCGCGGTCGAGTTCGTGAAGTGGCTGTCCAACCCGGACACCCAACTGAAGTTCGCCACCGACGTCGGGCTCGCGCCGACCCGGCCCGCCGTGTTCGACCGGCCGGAGCTGGCCAAGGCCAACCCGTTCATGGTCAAGCTAAAGGACGTGTTCACCGGCGGTACCCCCCGGCCGGTGACGCCGAAGTACCCGCAGGTCAGCCTCGCGCTCCAGTCCGGCGTGTCGAAGGCGTTGACCAGCGGGGACGTCCAGGGATCGCTGAACTCCACCAAGTCCGCCATCGAGCGGGCCGTCTCCTGAGGCCCTCCCGATGGCCACACCCACGAACCGGGACGGGTTGCGCGTCGCGCAGCCCGTACCGGTACCGCGCGCCGAGGTCGTGCCACGGCCGGCGCCGCGTGCGGCCCGCAGCCGCGAGCGGATGCGCCTGGTCGCCGGCGCCTTCGGGCTGATGGCCCCGGCCCTGCTCACCCTGCTCGCCGTCTCGCTGTACCCGGTGCTGCGCTCGCTCTGGCTGTCCTTCCGGGACACCACGCTGGCGCTGCAGACCGACTCGTTCACCGGCCTGAAGAACTACCGGTTGCTGTGGTCGGACGAGCAGTTCTGGAACGCCTGGCGGCAGACCGTCGGCTTCACCGTGGCGTCCACCCTGCTGGAGACCCTCATCGGGCTGGGCATCGCGCTGGTGCTGGCCGCGAGCTTCCGCGGTCGCGGCCTGGTCCGGGCGGCGGTACTGATCCCGTGGGCGATTCCCACGGTCGTCACCTCGCGGATGTTCGGCTGGCTCTTCGACGGCCAGAACGGCGTCGTCAACTACCTGCTGGTGAGGCTGCACCTGGTCAGCCACAACGTGAACTTCCTCGGCAGTACCAACCTGGCCCTGCCCACGATCGTGCTGGCCGACGTGTGGAAGACCGCCCCGTTCATGGCGCTGCTGATCCTCGCCGGGCTGCAGACCATCCCGCACAGCTATACCGAGGCCGGCCGGGTCGACGGCGCGTCGGCGTGGCGGATCTTCTGGAGCATCAAGCTGCCGATGCTGATGCCCTCGCTGCTCATCGCCGCGCTGCTGCGCGCCCTGGACGCGTTCCGCATCTTCGACCTGCCGTACGTGCTGACCGGCGGCGGACCGGCCGACTCGACCGAGACGCTGTCCACCCTCGCGTACAAGCGGCTGTTCTCCGGTCTGGAGATCGGCTACGGCTCGGCGCTCAGTACCGCGATGTTCATCAGCGAAGGGCTGATCGCCATCGGGTTCGCACTGTTCATCTTCCGGCGACTCAGGGCTGTGGAGGGCTGAGCATGTCCGTCGTGTCCACCACCCGGCCGGCCGTTACCCACCCGGGTCACCGGGCTCGGCAGCTCGGCCTGTGGCTTGCCGTCGCGCTGATCGTCGTCTGGTCGGTCTTCCCGTTCCTCTGGCAGAGCAACGCGTCCCTGCAGCCGGACCGGAACCTGGTGCGGTCGGCGCCCAAGTGGCTGCCGTTACCGGGCACCCTGGAGCACTACCGCAACGTCTTCACGGTCAAGCACTTCCAGGACTACATCTTCAACAGCATCATCGTGGCGGTGTCGTCGACGCTGGTCGCGCTCGTCCTGGCGGCCCTGTGCGCGTACGCCCTGGCCCGGCTGCCGGTACCGGGCAAGACCGTCGTCCTCGGTATCGTCCTGGGCATCTCGATGTTCCCGCAGATCGCCATCGTCACCCCGCTGTACCTGGTGCTGCGGAGGTTTCTGCTGCTCGACACGTACCAGGGACTCGCGGGCGTGTACGTCGGGCTCGCGATCCCGCTGATGGTGTGGGTGATGTGGGGACACTTCCGGGCCATTCCCAAGGAGATCGACGAGGCCGCGAAGATCGACGGGGCCGGCCCGGTACGCGCCCTGCGCAGCGTCATCATCCCCATGGCGCTGCCCGGGGTCGTCACGGCCGGGCTGCTCGGGTTCATCGCCAGCTGGAACGAGTTCATGCTCGCGCTGTCGTTCACCACGACACCGGACCACCAGACGATTCCGGTCGGGATCGCCAACTTCACCGCGCTCTACTACGTGCCGTGGGGCGACGTCGCCGCGGCGTCCGTCGTCGTGACCGTGCCGCTGGTGGTCATCGTGCTGATCTTCCAACGCCGCATCGTCGCCGGCCTGACCGCCGGAGCGGTGAAGGAATGATCGACTGGCGCGCCGAGTACGCCGCCCTCGCCGAGCGAATCGTCCCCCGGGCGCCCGCGGCACGCCCCCTGCTCGCCGGCTTCAACGCCTGCGTCGACCACGTGTACCGGATCGACGGCGACGTCCTGGACCGGCTGGCCGAGGCGGCCGCGCGAGGCGGACGCGCCCTCCCCGGCGGGCTCGCCGCGGAGATACTCGACCGTATCGGTGGCGGCCGCGACGGTGAGGTCTTCGTACCCGCCCCCGAGCTGCAACCCTGGCTCGCGGAGTTGCTCGGCGAGCCGCGCACCCGGCAGGTCGGCGGCACCGGTGCGCAGGCGGCGTGGACCCTGGCGGTACTGGGCGCTCCCGCGGTACTCGCCCTCACCGACCGCAGCGCCACCCAGCTCTCGGTGCTCGACCCGGCCATCGGCCTGTGCGCCGGCCACGAGGTGCAGCCGGTCGGCGCGACCACCCCCGCCGGCCTGGCGGCGAAGCCCCCGCATTTCATCCTGGAGTTCACCGCCGGTACCCGGTGGCACGGTGGCACCGTGCCCCGGTCCAGCCGGATCATCCTTCGCCTTGCCGCGGAGGGCATCGACCGGGATGCCGACTTCGCCGCCCTCACCCCGAAGCTCGCCGCCGGTGCCGGCGCCGGCCTCGCGTCCGGCCTCAACACATTGCCGGAGGACGATACGGTGAGCCGGCGCTGGATGCACGAGGTCGTCGACCGGTGGCGCGACGCCGGGCTGCCGTTGATCCATCTGGAGCTGGCCGAGTACCCGCGGCCCGCGGTGGCGGCCGACACCGCGGCCGAGTACACGGGCACAGCCAACTCCCTCGGGTTGAGCCTCACGGAGTTGACCGCCCTGCGCACGGGCCGCTCGCATCCGGCTGCCGCGGCTCGCGACCTGGCCTGCCGGTACGGGTTCGATCGGGTCGCGGTGCACGCCGACACCTGCGTCCACCGGGGTGACCCCGAAGCGGCCAGTGTGGCCGTCCGGACCGGCAACCTGCTCGCCGCCGCCCGAGCCCGGCAAGGGGTACCGACGGCGTACCTCGCCGTGGCGGACGACGCCCGGTTCACCACGGATCATCCGGCCGGCGGCCCGCTCGGCGACGGGTGGCGCTGCGAGTGCGCGCCGACGCCGTACCTTGCCGGGCCGGCCGCCACGATCGGGCTCGGCGACACGTTCGTGGCCGGACTGCTGCTCGCCGACTGCCTTCCCGGGGAGTCCGCGTCCGTGACCGTTGCCGAGCCCAGCCCATCAGAACGGAGAGCTTCGTGAGCACACTCACCATCGACCCCGGTAAGATCCGCGGCATGCAGCGCGTCACCAGCGCTGACGGCTTCTTCCTGATCTGCGCGATCGACCACCTCTCCGACTTCGCCGAGCTGCTCGCGCCCGATCCGTCAACCGTGGCGTTCCGCGACGTGGTCGCCGCCAAGGACGCCGTGGTACGCGCCGTCTCCCCGACCGTCTCCGCCGTGCTGCTCGACCCGTTGTACGCGCTCGGCCACCTGGTGGCCGCCGGCGCGGTACCCGGCACGGTAGGCATCATGTGCAGCATCGAAGACGAGGACTACCAACACCCGCCGGGTCCCCGCCGGACGCGGCTGCGCGACGGTTGGAGCGCCCCGGATGCCAAGCGCGCGGGGGCCGACTTCGGCAAGCTGCTGTGGTTCTACCGGCCCGACGGCGACGCCGACGTCGCCGAGCACCAACGGCAGCTGGTCCGCGACCTGGTGGCCACCTGCGCCGCGGAGAGCCTGCCACTGGTCGTCGAGCCGATCTGGTACCCGCTGCCGGGCGAGGACCCGACCAGCGCGCAGTGGGAGGACGAGCGGGTGGGCGGCATCATCGCGTCCGCGGTCGAGGCCGACGAGCTCGGCGTCGACATGCTCAAGGTGGAGTTTCCCGGCTACGTGGACACGCCGGAGGGCCGGGCCTCGGCGACGGCGGCCTGCGCGGAGCTGGACGCGGCCGTGCACGTGCCCTGGGTGATCCTGTCCGCCGGGGTAGGGTACGCGGAGTTCAAGACCCAGGTGGAGATCGCCTGCCGGGCTGGCGCGTCGGGGTACCTGGCCGGCCGGTCGATCTGGCGGGACGCGGTGTCCACCCACGACGCGGCGGGCCGGGAGCGGGCGATCATCGAAGCCCGGGAGCGCCTCGCGGAGCTGAACACCCTGACCCGGTTGCACGGTCGGCCGTACTCCCCCACCGCCAACCTCGAGGATGCTTTGAAGGAACTGCCCGCGGAGTGGTACCGCGCCTGGCACACCTGATCCGTGCCCGGACCGAGTCGCACCGGAGGCGCCGCATGCCGTTCGTTCTGGCCGCGAACACGCCGCGGATGTTCTACCGCGGGGCCGGGCGGATAGCCCGGTTCCGTGGCATGGCGCCGCCGCCGGATCCGTACCACCCGGAGGACTGGGTCGCGTCGACCACGAGCCGGTTCGGCGCCGCCCCGGCCGGCCTGAGCACCCTGCCCGACGGGCGGCTGTTGGCCGACGCGATCGCCGCCGACCCGGCCTGGTGGCTCGGCCCGGCCCACCTGGCCGTCCACGGTGCCGACCCGGCGATCCTGGTCAAGCTGCTCGACGCCGGGCAGCGGCTGCCGCTGCACGTGCACCCCGACCGGCGCTTCGCCACCACCCACCTGGCCAGCCCGTACGGCAAAACCGAAGCGTGGATCATCATCGAGGCGGCCCCCGATGCGGTGGTCCACCTCGGCTTCACCCGCGACATCACCCCCACCCAGCTGGCCGGCTGGGTCACCGGCCAGCAGATCACCGCCATGCTCGACGCCACCAACCAGGTCCCGGTCCGGGCCGGCGACGCCGTGCTCTGCCCGGCCGGCGTCCCCCACGCGATCGGCCCCGGCATCCTGCTCGTCGAGGTCCAGGAACCCACCGACCTGTCGGTCCTGCTCGAATGGGACGGCTTCCCCCTCGCCGGGCCCGGCCACCTCGGCCTGGGCTACGACCTGGCCCTGACCTGCGTGGACCGCTCCGGCTGGGGCCCCGACCGGCTCGCCGACCTACGCCGGTCGCGGCCGGCCGAACGCCCGAGCGTGACCCGGCTGTTTCCCGAGTCGGCCGACCCGTTCTTCGCCGCGGAGCGGCTGCACCCGGACCCGACCAGCGCACTGGAACCGGCGTTCTCCGTCCTCGTCATCACCGCCGGATCCGGCGTCCTCGACGCCGAACACCAACCGGCGGTACCGGTACACGCCGGGCAGACCCTGCTCATCCCCTACGCCGCCGGACAGTGCGCCCTGCGCGGCACCGTCGAAGCCGTCCGCTGCAAGCCGGCGCAGCCCGTGCCACGTTGATCCTTGACGCCTCGGCGTATCAGCCCCGGGGCAGGCCGGATCAGTGCCGGCCGTACTCTTCGTTGGTGACCAGGTCCCCCCACTCGGTCTCGGGGCCTTCTTCGGGTGCCTCCCACATGGCGATGTGGGTCATGAAGTGGTCGGCGGCCGCGCCATGCCAGTGCCATTCGCCGGGCGGCGTGTGTACGGTGTCGCCGGGGCGGATTTCGACGGCCTCGCCGCCGCGGGACTGGATCAGTCCGCGTCCCTCGGTGACGTGCAGCGTCTGGCCGACGGCGTGGCGGTGCCAGGCGTTGCGGGCCCCGGGGGCGAAGCGGACGACGGTCACGCGCACGCGCGAGGGCTCCTCGCCCTTGACGATGAGGTCGTACCAGGCGTCGCCGGTGAATGTGTCGGCGGGCGCCTTGACCGTGGGCTGCTTGGTCAGAATCTCCATGCTGCCTTCCTGGTCGATCGGGTTGTTGAAGCGGCGACTTCCCGCGTAACGCGCGGTCAATCCGCCGAGCGGGCTGCGGGCTGTTCGTGGGGTGTGGCCGTCCAGCTCGCGAGCAGGTGCAGCGCGTCCTGGGACGGGGAGCCGGGCTCGGCACTGTACGCGTTGAGCCGCAAACCGGCGTCCGCGGTGAGTTCCATCGACTCGAAGGCCAGCGTTAGGTCGCCGACCACCGGGTGATGCAGGTACTTGACGCCGGTGCGATGGAAGCGCACGTTGTGCGCGGCCCACAGAGTGCGGAAGGGCCCGCTGCGCGTCGACAGCTCCCCGATGAGGTCGGACAGGGCCCGGTCGTACGGGTCGCGCCCGGCCTCGGCCCGCAGCAGCGCGACCGTGTCACCAGCCAGGCGGTCCCATTCGACGAAGAACTCCCGCGCGGCCGGCGAGAGGAAGATGAACCGTGCGATGTTCGCCGGCCGGACCGGATCGGCGAAGATCGGTGAGAAGACCGCGTACCCGAGCCGGTTCGCGGACAGGATGTCCATGCGCCTGTTCCGCACGTACGCCGGCACTGTGGTCATCGCATCGAGGATGCGCTGCACACCCGGCCGCACATGTTGCTGGGCCGGGCGGCGACGGGTCCGGGCCGCCGGGGTGGTGGTGTTAGCCGTACGGGCCAGGTCGAACAGGTGGGCGCGCTCGGCCTCGTCGAGTTGCAGTGCCCGGGCCAGCGCTTCCAGTACGCTGTCGGAGACGCCGTTCAGGTTTCCCCGCTCCAGTCGGGTGTAGTAGTCGACACTGACCCCGGCGAGAAGCGCTACTTCCTCCCGGCGAAGTCCGGTAACGCGCCGGTTGCCGCCGTACACGGGCAGTCCCGCCTGCTCCGGCGTGATCTTGGCCCGGCGGGTGGTCAGGAAGTCGCGGATCTCGGTTCGGCTGTCCACGCCTCCGACGTTACGTGCGCCGGGGCCCTTTGATGGTGACCGTTCACCAGGTGCGAGCGATTCCGCCCCCGGCTGAGCCCCGCTCCCGCCCCGCGCCGGTGCTCGCGATCATCCTCGCCAGCTACCTGAGGACCGTGTCGCGATCGGCGCGATGTTCATCACCGCCGAGTACCGGCACGGCCTGATCCGTACCACCGTGGCGGCCAGCCCCCACCGCCGCCGGAGGGACGCATGCGCGTCAGCCTCGCCGCGAAGCCACCACGAACCTCCGCAGCCTGCCCATCGGCCCGTGGGCCGGACTCGGCGTGCTCGCCGCCTGGGCCGCCATCGCCCTGCTCACCGGCGGGCTGCTGCTCCGGCTGCGCGATGCGTGAACACCGCTAACGGAGCGTGGGGCTCCCGCCACCTCAAGCACCCGGCGGCGCCTGGGCGGCCGGTCGGTATTCTCAACTGGACCTGTACCACCGCCACCCGATCGGAGCGAACCCGGCAATGACCGCCATCAACGACCATGCGGTGCCGCCGACCGCCGGACAAACCGAACCGCCGACCCAAGGTGACGCGTTGGAGCACTGGTTGCAGGACCTGCGCACCGACCTGACCGGCGATCCGCCGGACTGGATCGACACCGGCCCGGCCGGCGAGCCCACCGGGCGCGAACCCTTCCCCTCGGCAGCACCCGAGCAGGAGCAGACCGGGACCACCACCCCAGCGCCGCCCATCGGCCGACACCGCAGGCCAGACTGACCGACTGCGTCAGGCGGATCTTCCTCGGTCGCCCCCAAGGGAGTACCTTCGGTGCTGAGGGCGCAGGAGGGAACTTGCCATGAGCGCGTTCACTGTGGAGCTGAAGAACCAGCCGGGCGAGCTGGCCCGGCTTTGCGGCGCGATGGCGGCGCACGGCGTCAACCTTGTTCTGTGCGGGATGTCGCACGGCGACAGCGGCACCGTTGCCTTCATCGCCGATGACGAGGCGGCCGCCCGCACCGCGCTCGAAGGGGCCGGTATGGACTTCGCCGAGCGGTCTGCGCTCACCGTGCGGATGGACAACGTCCCCGGCGCCGGTGCCGCGACGTTCCGCAGGCTCGCCGAGGCAAATGTGAACATGGAGTTGCTCCTTCCGGTCCGCATCTCGAAAGACCAGTTCTTTGCCGTGATCTGTGTCGACGACGTCGAGGCGGCGACCAAAGCACTCGGCGAGCAGATCGCCAGCGATTGAGCGCCCGCCTGGCACGGCCGAAATTCTCCGGATCGCGTGGTACCCCCCGCTTCGGCGTATCGTGTGCCTCGTAGCGGGCTCGGACCGGCAGTACCTGCTCATCAGGGAGCGTGCGGACATGGCGAGGTTCATGGTGTTGTACCGGTCGCAGTTCTCGGCCGAGGACCAGATGGCGAACGCCGATCCGGCACAGGCGCAAGCGGGCATGGAGGCCTGGATGACCTGGGCGAAGGAGGCCGGTGACGCGGTGGTCGACCTCGGCATGCCGCTCGGGAAAGGCAGGCACCTCGACGGCTCGCAGGTGGCACAGAGCGACTCCGATGCGGCCGGATACTCGATCCTGCAGGCGGACTCGATCGATGACGTAGTGAAGCTGCTGGAGCGGCACCCGCATCTGATGGTGCCGGAGAACTCCCTCGACGTCGTACCTATCCTGCCGATGCCGGGGATGTAGCCGCCTCACCCTATGCGTTGCCAGGCTTCCGATTCGTCGTTGCGGGTTCCGGTATCGGGGCAACCCGCGCTGTCCACTCCATGGGTGTTGAGGAATCGACCGCTGTCGACGATGTCGGTGGTCCGTCCGTTGACCGTCACGTGCACGACCGGTTGGGTGGACGAAACCGCCGTCTTGCACAGCGACGGATCACAGCCGAAACAGCCGGCCGGGTTCAGGTCCGATCCGTCGAACGTGGCGTTACCCATCTGGGTGAGGATCAGGCTTGCGCCGGCGGGAATCGTGTTCGTGCCCCACAAGGCGAAGTGGTGCGACCCGACGTCGACGGTGACGACGACACCGGTCAGGGTGGCCCCCGTGAGGTGGTCGACCCGGACCGTGCTTGAGTCCCAGCGGCCGCTGCTGCCGTCGGGTTGGCCGACGAATACCACGCTCGACGACCCTTGCCACGGGTTGGGCTTTGCTTGCGTGCTCCCGTGGTGCGTGTCGTAGTACCCCGCAAACACCGCGACGGACGGGCCGCCTGTCGAAGATACGGTGACGGTCGCGGTCACCGGCGCCGACACGTTGCCGGCGGTGTCCGTCGCGGTCACCGTGACAGTGAAGCTACCCGCCGCGGCATAGGTGTGCTGCGCCGTCGCCGTGGGCGCGTTGGTCACCACCGCCGCGCTACCGTCGCCGAAGCTGAACCGGTAGCTCGCGATCGGAGTCGCGTCAGTGTCAGTGGACCCCGACGCATCGGCGTTCACCGTCAACGGCGCCACCCCGGACGCCGGACTCACCGACACCCGAACCACCGGCGGGCTGTCCGGCGGCGGGCTACCCGTCGGCACGTAGGCCACGATCGCGGCCATCCAGGTCGCGTTGACCGACCCGGTGGCGGCGAACTGACCGGCGGCCGTCGTCACGCGGTACGCGGCAACGGCACGATCCGACAAGACCGGCAGGCCGGTCCAACTGGCGGAATACGAGGGCACTCCACCAGACTCGCTGCCGATCGCACCGAAACAGCAGTTCTGCGGACTGCGCCGTGGTGATCACACCGGAACTGAATGAGCCGGTTCTGCCCCAGGCGGACGCGCCCTTGTCCACGGCCCCGACGCCGGCGAACTCGTCGACACTGACGTGGTACTCGCCCGACCGGGGGAAGACGAGGGTCAGTTGACCCCCGGCCGGGATTGCCTTCACGTTGTAGGTTCTGAGGAGAAAAGATGACCCACGGTCAAAAGAGATGTCCGCGAAATGTCCCACGGGACATAATCGTGAGAAGATCCGCCAGCAAGATTGTCCGGTCTTGCCGGAGTTGGCAGTTTCTCAGCGATCCGCATGGTGTCTCGGCGGAATCGCGTGCTGGGTGTCAGCCGTGGGCGCCGTTGTACCCCGGCTGAGGGACCTACGTCTCAGTACAACCGGCGGTTCTCAATGGATCAATGGCTGGCAAAGCGTCCGGCTCGACCACGAGCGCCAAGACGGAGCGGGCCTGTCCCTACTGATCGTGACGTTGCGTAACGGGAAGCCGTCGACTGTGCAGCCGTCCGTACGCAGATCTGCCGATGAGAGTAGAGTGTGTGAGCCCGGTGGCGTGCTGCTTCATTTCCGGATGGCCGTATCGTATCGGCTTGCCGCGGACCAATGTGTGATGGAGTGCGGCGTCGGTGGTGCGGAAGGTGGTCCTCTCCGCAGTGCTATTCGCGGCGTCGACGGCGTGTGTATCGATCGATTCCGGACAGGCGGACGCTGCTGCGGATTGAGAGCCAAGCGCAGCCGAGGGCGACTATCCATAGCGCGATGGTGAACACCCAGCCGGAGGACGCATCGTCGAAGTCGTTGGTCAGAAGCTGATAGGTGAGGAATCCGGCGGAGGGCCCGAGCAGGATCGCGAGGAGGAATCCGGGTACCAGGAACGCCCGCTCCCATCGGCCCAATCTGCCCGGCGGCACGTGCGGCTTACGGGGGCCTTGGGGATCCGGCTTCGGGATCTGTTCCGGATCGCGTGCCGGCATGAGCAGCACTTTCGTCGGTGGCGCGGCGGCATCGATGCGGGCGACCGCGTGGGCGCCGTCGGCAAGCAGTGTGGGCTCGACGCCGACGATGGTCCCGTCCGAGCCGAACAGCTGCCGGGCGCCGTCCGGCCAGGCGCGGATCGCCGCACACGCGTCGTACCGCACGGTGCTGACCTGCTCATCCTGGATCCAGCTCACCGCCTGGTCGCCGACCACAAGGCGGCTGTCGGTGCGTTCGAGTGACGCATGCGTTCTGCCGGTCGCGCGGTCGTTTGACGTGGTCGGTGCGGCGGTGAAGCCGGCCCAGTCCGCACGGATGCCGTGTGGAACCATCAGCAGCCCGGCGCCCATCGCCTCTGCCGCGGTGAGGTGGATATCCTCGGCGGATATCGCGGAAACCTGCTCGATGAGCTCTTCTCGGGTGTGTCGCGGCGTGATGGTGAGCAGGTCGAACGCCTGCCCGGGCAGCATTATCGCCTCGGCTTCGGGTTGCGTCAGCGCCTGCAGCGCCCTGGCCTTGACGGCCGCGAGGTCGGCCTCGTCTACCCGACCGGCCTTGAGCCCGCGAGTGTGTCGATGAACCCGCCAAGGACGGCGCTCTGACTGTCTCGCAGCCCGTCCGCGGCCGCTGTCACGGTGGAGTACCAGTCTCCGCGGGGTCGCTGGTCGGTGTTGACGGCGTACGAGATGCCGCCCTCGTAACGCAGTACTCGGTACAGCTGCCGTTGCAGGACGGCGGTGAAGGCGGCTACGGCAGGGCTCCGCCGGACGACCGCGTCGAATCCCACGGCACCGTTGCCGTCGGCGAAGTAGGCCGGCATTGTCGGCAGTGCGCACGTCGGCGCCGGTACCGGCCGCCGGCTGCCGGCTGGCAGGTTCAGCTGCAGCCCGCGTGGTAACTCATCGCTAGTCAGCGTCAGTACCGCATTGTCCCGGGCGAACCAGCCTTCCACCCACGCTTGAAGGTCATCCTCGCTGACCGCGCGCAGACCGAGTTCCCGGTAGCCAGGCAGCCCGTAGCCCTGGGCGCCGTAGCGCCACCTCGCCAGGGTCTCGTCGACCGATCGCGGTTTACCGGCCCATTCCGTGCGGAGGATGTCCTTCTCCGTCTGGAGCCGGTCGGTCGGCAGGTCGCGCAGCTGTGTGCACACCTGGCCGAGGAACGCTACGACCTCATCGATATCGCCTACGGTGTGGAAGATCGTGACAGTGGTACCGACGCTGGCGTTGTAGTGATAATCGGTTATCCCGAGGCGGTGGAGTGCCAGATGCTCAACCAGGTGTGTTACCCCGGAGCGAACCAGCGTCTCATCGGCCTGCCCCACCCGGAACAGCAACGCGGCCCGGACCGGCCCAGACGTAGGGGCGATGAGTGTGGGCACGCCGTCGACGTCGGTTTCCAGGATCGCCACTTCAGCCCCACACCATGGTGTTGAAGCGAGCCATGCAGAATCCCGTCATCCCGTTGTAGGTCGCAAAGTCCCACACGGTCTTGTCGGCGTAGCGGCCCAGCGCCTTGAAGTACGGCGCCGCCATGCGGTACCGTCGCGACCGCGTGTATACAAAGATGACATGAGGCGAGACGCCTCCACCCAGCCATACGTCGGTCGATAATCCGGATGGCCAACCGAACGGGCAGCAACCCGGTCCACCTCCTCGCGGATCTCCGGCCGCCCGAACCAGCCACCAAGGCTCGCCCGCTCCGTCCAGTACTCGATATG
>WNGG01003381.1_pt1 | contig 18003 bp, 16 predicted proteins | sample 5400661 | NCBI WGS metagenome assembly WNGG01 (sample SAMN13153372, study PRJNA577476) | soil metagenome | isolation source: 100 cm soil or saprolite under Garry oak tree replicate 1 | place: USA:California | collected 2016-06-15
TCAACGTCGGCGTGCGCCCTACGTTCGGAGAGACGATCGTAACCGTCGAGGCTCATCTCCTCGATTTCACGGCCGATCTTTATGGTCGCCGGGTCGCGCTCCACTTCCAGCACAGATTGAGGGACGAGATGCGGTTTGCCTCCGTTGAGGCCCTCCGTGCGCAGATCGCGCGCGACATCGAGACTGCCCGGGCGCACGGGTGAGCGCGATTCCTTTACTTCCCTACCCGGGGGTGGTAACCTTAACGTATCTTTTGACAAACAAAGGTTTTTTGAACCCATCTTGGGGAGCGATCTCCGGGATGAGGCGATTGCCAGGAGGCCTCCTTATGTCGGTCACCCAGGACCGCAAGAAGAACTTGATCGAGCAGTACCGTGTCCACGACGGGGACACGGGCTCACCCGAGGTGCAGATCGCGCTCCTGTCCGAGCGCGTCAACAGCCTCACCGAGCACTTCAAGAGCCACGTGAAGGACCATCACTCGCGCCGCGGCCTCCTGATGCTCATCGGCAAGCGTCGGAGCCTCCTGGAGTACCTGCGCAAGAAGGACGCGGAGCGTTATCGGACAATCATCGAGAAGCTCGGCATCCGCCGCTGACCGCGGCAGAGTGGCTGTTAACCGACTGGTCCTCGGACGCGCAGAATCCGGGGGCCCCCGAGCGGGTCGTGTACGGCCCGCTCCACACGGCGTTCGCCGGATTCCGGCAGACACGCGAGGACAAGCGTTCGTATGAGTCATACAGTTCAGATCGACATCAATGGCCTGCCGTTCTCCATCGAGACCGGGAAGGTGGCCAAGCAGGCGGACGGCGCGGTCGTGGTTCGCTACGGCAACACCATGGTCTTGGCCACGTGCGTGGCCGCGAAGACGGCCAAGGAAAGCCAGGACTTCTTCCCGCTCCAGGTCGAGTACCGCGAGCGGATGTACGCCGGTGGGCGTATCCCGGGCGGGTACTTCAAGCGTGAGGGGGCGCCGTCCAAGAAGGAGACGCTGACGTCACGCCTGATCGACCGGCCGGTACGGCCGCTCTTCCCCGCCGGCTTCAGAAACGAAGTCCAGGTGATCTGTTTTGCGATTTCGGCCGATCCCCAGATCGATCCCGACCTCCTCGCGGTCAACGGTGGCTCGGCGGCGCTGTGTCTGTCCGGGATTCCTTTCGACGGCCCGGTCGGCGCCGTCCGGGTCGGGATGGTGGACGGTCGCTTCGTCGCCAATCCCACGCTCGAGCAGGAGGGGGTGTCGACGGTCGACCTCGTCATCGCGGGCACCGCGGACGCGGTGCTGATGGTCGAGGCGGGCGCCAAGGAGGTGCCCGAGGAGGTGATGCTCGAGGCGATCGCCTTCGGCCACGCCGAGTGCAAGCGCCTGGTGAGCATGCAGAAGGAGCTGGTCCAGCGCGCCGGCAAGCCGCGCTGGACGTTCGACCCGAACGCGGGCAAGGACGCGGCCCTCGAGGCGCGTGTTCGAGAGCTCGGCGCAGCCAAGCTCGCCGCGGCCCTGGCGACGCACGAGAAGCAGGCGCGCGCCGACGCCGCCAAGCGGGTCTTCGACGAGGTCTGGGCCGGCTTGGCACTCGACGAGGTGCTCAAACCCGCCGCGCGCGCGGCCTTCGAGACGATCGAGGCCGGAGAGGTCCGGAAGATGATCGTCGAGCGGGGCGTCCGCGTGGACGGTCGCAAGGTCGACGAGATCAGGCCGATCTCGATCGAGACGGCCTACCTGCCACGCGCCCACGGCTCGTCTCTGTTCACCCGCGGCGAGACCCAGGCGATGGTCTCCGCGACGCTCGGCACCAAGAGCGACGAGCAGAAGATCGAGGCGCTCGAGGGCGAGACCTGGCGCAACTTCATCCTGCACTACAACTTCCCCGGCTTTTCGGTCGGCGAGGTTCGCCGCTTCGGCGGCGCCTCGCGACGCGACATCGGCCACGGCGCGCTCGCCGAGCGGGCGGTCGAGGCGGTGCTGCCGCCGAAGGAAGAGTTTCCGTACACGATCCGGGTGGTCTCCGAGATCCTCGAATCGAACGGCTCGTCGTCGATGGCGAGCGTCTGCGGCGCGTCTCTCGCGCTGATGGACGCGGGCGTGCCGCTCCGCTCGCACGTCGCCGGGATCGCGATGGGGCTCGTGAAGGAGGGGGACCGCTACGGGATCCTCACCGACATCATGGGCAGCGAGGACCACTACGGCGACATGGACTTCAAAGTCGCCGGCACGGAGAAGGGCGTCACGGCGCTCCAGATGGACATCAAGATCGCCGGCGTGTCGCTCGAGATCATGCGCGACGCGCTCCGCCAGGCGCGCGAGGCGCGCATGGTCGTCCTCGCCAAGATGCGCGAGGTGATCGACAAGCCACGGGCGGAGCTCTCGCCGTACGCGCCCAGGTTCGTCACGATCAAGATCCGGACCGAGAAGATCCGCGAGATCATCGGCCCAGGCGGCAAGGTCGTCCGCGGCATCCAGGAGGCGACCGGCACGAAGGTGGACATCGAGGACGACGGCCGCGTCACGGTCTTCTCGCCCGACAGCGCCTCGGTTCAGAAGGCCATCGCGATGATCCAGGACATCTGCCGCGAGGTGGAGCTCGACCGGATCTACCTCGGCAAGGTGAAGAAGATCGTCGAGTTCGGCGCTTTCGTGGAGGTCATCCCGAATACCGAGGGGCTCCTGCACATCTCGCAGATCGCCGACTCTCGCATCCGCTCGGTTCAGGACGTGCTGACCGAGGGCGACGAGGTGCTCGTCAAGGTGATCGAGATCGACGGCAACGGCAAGATGCGCCTGAGCCGCAAGATGGCGCTCCGCGACCAGCCCGCGCTCGCCGACAAGGAGCGCCTCAAGAATCCCGCGGCGGCCAACCCGCCGCGCGCGTGACGGGAATGGGGGTGCGGTGAGCGACGAGGGCTACCGGAAGAGCGTCCTGCCGAACGGGATCCGAATCGTCACCGAGCGGATGCCGCACGTCCGCTCGGTCGCGGTCGGCATCTGGATCGAGACGGGCTCGCGCGACGAGTCCGCCGAGCGCGGCGGCATCTCCCACCTGATCGAGCACCTCGTCTTCAAGGGCACGGCCACCCGCAGCGCCGAGGCGATCGCGCGGACCATGGACTCGGTCGGGGGCCAGATGGACGCCTTCACGACCAAGGAGCACACGTGCTTCTACGTCCAGGTGCTCGACGAGCACCTGCCGCTGGCCGTCGACCTCCTGACCGACATCCTGCTCCGTCCGCTCTTCGACGCCGAGGAGCTCGAGCGCGAGAAGTCCGTCGTCCTCCAGGAGATCAAGATGGTCGAGGACACGCCCGACGACGTGATCCACGACATCTTCGCCGCCCAGGTCTGGGACGGGCACCCGCTCGGCCGGCCGATCCTCGGCACGCGCGAGCTGGTGACCGGATTCGGTCGCGACGCCGTCCGCAGCCACTTCGGCGACGAGTACGTGCCCGGTCGGATCGTCATCGCCGTGGCCGGCAACGTGACGCACGCCGAGGTCGTCGACCTCTTCGGCGCGCGCTTCCACAGCGACCGAGACGGCGTGGTCGACCGCGCGCCCGCGGGCGGGCCCGCCCGGCTGGCCGCCGGCGTCAACATCGTGCAGAAGACGCTCGAGCAGGTGCACCTCGTGATGGGCTTCCCAGGGCTGCCCCATGCGGCGCCCGAGCGCTACGCGCTGTTTCTCCTGAACGACGTCATCGGCGGCAGCATGTCCTCGCGGCTCTTCCAGGAGATCCGCGAGCGGCAGGGGCTGGTCTACGCGATCCACTCGGGCGTGCAGGCGTTCGTCGACGCCGGCACCGTCTACGTGTACGCCGCGACCGACGCGCCGAATTTCTCCAAGGTGCTCAAGTCCATCCTCAAGGAAACCCGCGAGCTGAGGAAGGCGGGGATCACGGAGGAGGAGCTCCGGCGGGCGAAGGATCACCTCAAGGGCAGCCTCATGCTCTCGCTGGAGTCCACATCGAGCCGGATGAACCGCCTCGCCAAGCACGAGATGCACCTGGGCTCGTTCCTGACCATGGACGCGATGCTGGCCGCCATCGACGGGGTCCGTCACGAGGAGGTGCTGGCGCTGATCGGCGAGCTCCTCGACGAGGAGCGGCTGGCGGTGACGACGCTGGGTCCGCTCGACCGCCGCAACCTGCCGAGAGAGCTTCTGCGGCACTGAGAGATTTTAAAGGCTCGCCTCGCGGCGCGCGTCGCAGGGCCTCCGCGGGCGCCGCTCAGCTCGCACTTCCACTCCGTCGCGTTTTGCTCTAAGGTGGAAATGTGATCGACCGCTACACGCGCCCGGCGATGGGCCGCTTGTGGACCGAGGCGGCCAAGTACGGCGCGTGGCTCAAGGTCGAGCTCGCCGTCTGCGAGGCTCTCGCGCGCCGGGGCCGCATCCCCGCGGACGCCCTGACGCGCATCCGGACCAAGGCCCGCGTCGACGTCCCGCGCATCCTCGAGATCCAGCAGCGCGTCAAGCACGAGATGGTCGCGCTCCTGACCTCCCTGGAAGAGCAGATCGGCGAGGACTCGCGCTACGTCCACGTCGGCCTCACCACCAACGACGTGTGGGACACGGCGACCGCGCTCCAGCTCCGCGCCGCCGCCGACCTCCTGCTCGAGGGCCAGGACCGGCTCCGGGCGGCGCTGAAGACGCTGGCGGTGCGCCACAAGGACACCCTGATCGTCGGCCGCACCCACGGTGTCCACGCCGAGCCCACGTCCTTCGGCCTCAAGGCGGCGGTCTGGTACATGGAGGCGGGCCGCAACCGCGAGCGGCTCGAACGCGCCCGGGCGGCCGTCGCCGTCGGCAAGCTCTCCGGGGCGGTGGGCCAGCATGCGCACGGCGACCCGGCCTTCGAGGAGGAGGTCTGCGCCGCGCTCGGCCTGGGCGTCGAGCCCGTCTCCACCCAGATCGTGCAGCGCGATCGGCACGCCGAGTTCTGCTCGGCGCTCGCGCTCGCGGCGGCCTCGCTCGAGAAGATCGCCCTCGAGGTCCGGGGACTCCAGCGCACCGAGGTGCTCGAGGCCCAGGAGCCGTTCGGCGAGGGGCAGAAGGGCTCCAGCGCCATGCCGCACAAGCGCAACCCCGAGCTCGCCGAGCGCGTCTGCGGCCTGGCGCGGCTGATCCGCACGAACGCGCTCGCCGCGCTCGAGAACGTCGCCCTGTGGCACGAGCGCGACATCAGCCACTCGTCGGTCGAGCGCGTCATCCTGCCGGACTCGACGATCGCGCTCGACTACATCCTCGATCTCAGCGCCTTCATTCTCGAGGGGCTCGAGGTGGACCCGGCCCGCATGGCGGAGAATCTCGAGGCGAGCCACGGCCTCATCTACTCGCAGCGCGTGCTGCTCAAGCTCACCGACGCGGGACTCGCGCGGCAGGTCGCCTACGAGATCGTCCAGCGTCACGCGATGCGCGCGTGGAAGGAGCGGCGACCGTTCCTCGAGCTCCTCGCGGAGGATCCGGTGGTGACCGAGCGCCTGGGCCCGGGCGAGCTCAAGGCGTGCTTCGATCCGGGCTGGTACCTGCGCAACGTCGACGCGATCTACCGCCGCGCGGGCCTCGCGTGAGAGCGGACGGAGGGGTGATGGACGTCGAGACGCGCCAGAAGCTCTACGAGGGCAAGGCCAAGATCGTCTACTCGACGAACCGGCCGGGGCTCGTCATCCAGTACTTCAAGGACGACGCCACCGCGTTCAACGCGCTCAAGAAGGGCACGATCGTCGGCAAGGGCGTGGTCAACAACCGGGTATCGGCCGCGCTGTTCGAGCGGCTCTCGCGCGCGCGGGTGCCGACCCACTACGTCGCGACGCTCTCCGAGCGCGAGATGCTCTGCCGGCGCCTCGACATCATCAAGATCGAGACGATCGTGCGCAACGTCGTCGCCGGCAGCCTCGCCAAGCGCACGGGCCTCGACGAGGGGATGCCGACCCGCAAGCCGGTCGTCGAGCTCTACTACAAGTCGGACCCGCTCGGCGATCCGATGCTGAACGAGGACCACGTGCGGATGCTCCGGCTCGCCTCGCCGGCGGAGCTGGCCTGGATGAAGCGCACGGCGCTCCGGATCAACGACGTGCTCCGGCCCTTCCTCCTCCGCAAGGGTCTCGTGCTCGTGGACTTCAAGCTCGAATTCGGGCGGGGCGGCAGGCGCCTCTACCTCGGCGACGAGATCTCGCCGGACACCTGCCGCCTGTGGGATGCCACGACGCGCGAGCGCCTGGACAAGGACCGCTTCCGACGCGACCTGGGCGGGGTCGAGGAGGCCTACCAGGAGGTCTATCGTCGGATCGTCGGTGAGGTCGCCGGCGCGTGAGGGTGCGTGTGCTCGTGCGCCTGAAACCCGGCATCCTCGACGTGCAGGGCGCGGCGGTGCAGCGCGCCCTGGCCGGGCTCGGCTTCGGCGACGTACGCGAGCTGCGCGTCGGCAAGCTCATCGAGGTGGACGTGGACGCCCCGACCCACGCGGCCGCGCGCGCCCGCGTGGACGAGATGTGCCGCCGGCTCCTCGCGAACACGATCCTCGAGGACTACACGATCGACGAGAACGCCGACAGCCTTGCCCCGAGCGCGCCGGTCCGGTAACATGCTTTGTACCGTCGCCGGGTCGTGTCGGCGTCGCGCGCATCCGGAGAGGAGAGACCCGACCTCATGAGATTCGGCGTCGTCGTGTTTCCGGGAACCTGGAGCGACTGCGACTTCCACTACGTCATCGGCGAGGTCGTCCGCCAGCCGGTCAAGTACGTCTGGCATCGGGACCGGAACCTCGACGAGTTCGACTGCGTCGTCCTGCCGGGCGGCTTCTCGTACGGCGACTATCTCCGCGCCGGCGCGGTCGCGGGCCGCTCGCCCGTCGTCGAGGCGCTCGGCGAGTTCGTCGCGCGGGGGGGCCTGGTGCTCGGCTCGTGCAACGGCTTCCAGATTCTCTGCGAGGCGGGTCTGCTGCCGGGCGCCCTCATGCGCAACGAGTGCCTGCAGTACCGCTGCCAGTCCACGCACCTCGTCGTGGACAACGTGGAGACGGCCTTCACGCGCGGGCTCCGGCCCCGGCAGGTGCTCGAGATGCCGATCTCGCACGGCGAGGGCAAGTACCACGCGGACCCCGAGACGCTGGCGCGGCTCAAGGCCCAGCACCAGATCGTCTTCCGGTACGCGACCGCCGAGGGGCAGGTGACCAAGGCCGCGAACCCCAACGGCTCGGTCTGGAACATCGCGGGCATCGTCAACGAGCAGGGGACCGTGCTGGGACTCATGCCACATCCGGAGCGCGCCGCGGAGTCGGCGATGGGCGGCACCGACGGACTGCTGATCTTCCACTCGCTCCTCGGCAGCCTCGTCGAGGACGGCACCTTCCTCAAGCGCTAGCCGTGGGGATGGATTGACGGGGGCCGAGCCGAAGGTCACGCTCGACCTCGCGCGCGGCCTCGGGTTGACGGCCGAAGAATACGATCGGATCATCGCGCGGCTCGGCCGCGAGCCCACCTATACCGAACTCGGTCTTTTCTCGGCGCTCTGGTCGGAGCATTGCGCCTACAAGCACTCCCGCGTGTTCCTCCAGCGCCTGCCCCAGGGCGGGCCGCGGGTGCTGCAGGGGCCCGGCGAGAACGCCGGCGCGGTGGACGTCGGCGACGGGTGGGCCGTCGTCTTCAAGATCGAGAGCCACAACCACCCCTCCTTCATCGAGCCGTTCCAGGGCGCGGCGACCGGGGTCGGCGGCATCCTGCGCGACGTCTTCACGATGGGCGCGCGCCCGATCGCGCTGCTCGATTCGCTGCGATTCGGGGATCCGTCCGATCCGAAGACCCGGCGCCTGATCGAGGGCGTCGTGTCGGGAATCTCGTGGTACGGGAACTGTTTCGGGTGTCCGACCGTGGGTGGCGAGATCGCCTTCGCGCCGTCCTACGCCGGCAACCCGCTCGTGAACGTGATGTGTGTCGGCCTCGCCCGGGCCGACGCGATCCACTGCGCGCGCGCCGAGGGGGTCGGCAACCCGGTGTTCTACGTCGGCAACAAGACGGGCCGCGACGGCATCCACGGCGCGACGATGGCCTCGGCGACCTTCGACGAGTCGGCCTCAGAGCGACGCCCCACCGTCCAGGTGGGCGACCCGTTCACCGAGAAGCTCCTGCTCGAGGCGTGCCTGGAGGTGATGTCCACGGGCGCGGTCGTCGGGATCCAGGACATGGGCGCGGCAGGGCTCGCGTGCTGCACCTCGGAGATGCCCGCGCGCTCCGGCACCGGCATGGACGTGGAGCTGGCCAGCGTGCCGCAGCGCGAGGAAGGGATGACGCCCTACGAGCTCCTGCTGTCCGAGTCGCAGGAGCGGATGCTCCTCGTCGTCGCGCGCGGCCGCGAGGCGGAGGTGCGGGGCGTCTTTGCCCGATGGGAGCTCGACGCGGTGGAGATCGGCCGCGTGACCGCGGGCGGCTCGCTCAGCGTGCGCTTCCGCGGCGAGCCGGTCGCCGACGTCCCGATCGACCTCCTGGCGGACGCCCCGCGCTACGAGAAGCCGACGGCGCCACCGGCGGAGCTGGAAGCGCTCAGGGCCTTCGACCCGCTCAGCCTGCCGGAGCCGCGCGAGCACGGCGCGGCGCTCCTCGGGCTTCTCGGCTCGCCGACGATCGCGTCGAAGGAGTGGGCGTATCGCCAGTACGACCAGCAGGTCGGCATCAATACCCTCGTCCTGCCGGGCTCGGACGCAGCCGTGCTCCGCATCAAGGGCACGCGGAGGGCGATCGCGGTCTCGACCGACGGTAACGGGCGCCAGGTCTTCCTCGACCCGCGGCAGGGCGCGGCGATGGCGGTGGCCGAGGCGGCACGCAACGTCTCCTGCTCGGGCGCGCTGCCGCTGGGCGTCACCGACTGCCTGAACTTCGGCTCCCCCGAGCGGCCCGAGATCCTGTGGCAGTTCGCCGAAGCGGTCGAGGGGATCGCGCTCGCCTGCCGCGCGCTCGAGCTTCCCGTGGTTGGCGGTAACGTTTCCTTCTACAATGAGACCGTGTCGCCCGACGGCTCCGGTGCCCAGGCGATCCTGCCGACGCCGGTCGTCGGGGTGGTCGGCGTGCTCGAGGACGCGCGCCACCCGGCTACCCAGTGGTTCAAGGCCGCCGGCGCGCGGATCGCGCTCCTCGGCGGAGACGCCGTGAGCCTGGGCGGCTCCGAGTATCTCTGGGCGGCGCACGGACGGCTCGCCGGGCGGCTCGCGCCCCTCGACCTCGAGCTGGAGCGGCGCGTGCAGGCGGCGGTGCGGGCCGCCGTGAATGCCGGGCTGGCGACGGCCGCGCACGATTGCTCGGAGGGCGGGCTCGCGGTCGCGCTCGCGGAGGGATGCGTCGCGGCGCCGCCGTCCGTCGCGCGGACGCCCGTCGGGTGCGACGTCGGCGTGGAGCCGGCGCGACGCGCGGACGAGGCGCTCTTCGGCGAGGGGCCGTCGCGCGTGATCGTGACGGTGGAGCCGGCGCGCGCGCGGGAGTTCGAGGGACTGATGGCGGAGTCGGCGATCCCGTGGCGGTGGATCGGCACGACGGGAGGCGACCGGCTGGTCGTGCGGTATGGTGGCGCGACGCTCGTGGACGTGGCGCTCGATCGGCTCGAGCGCGCGTGGAGGGAGGGCTTTGAGCGCCACGTGGCGTGACGAGAAGCTTCACGACGAGTGCGGCCTCTTCGGGATCTGGAACCATCCGGAGGCCGCCAACCTCTCCTATCTTGGCCTCTACGCGCTCCAGCACCGCGGCCAGGAGTCGGCCGGCATCGCCGCAACCGACGGTACCCAGTTCCACACCGAGAAGGCAATGGGCTGGGTCGCGGACGTGTTCAGTCCCGAGCGCCTCAAGCGTCTGCCGGGCCACCGCGCGATCGGTCATGTCCGCTACTCGACCGCCGGCAGCTCGAATCTGAAGAACGCGCAGCCGATCACCGCCGCGACGGCGCGGGGTCCGGTTGCGATCGCCCACAACGGCAACCTCACGAACGCCGAGACGCTGCGCCAGGAGATGGAGCGCGACGGCGCCGTCTTCCAGTCGAGCTCCGACACCGAGGTGATCCTGCACCTGCTGGCGCGCGCGCCGGCCGGACCGCTCGAAGAGCAGCTCGCGTCCGCGCTCGCGCGGGTCAAGGGCGCCTACTCGCTGCTGGTCCTGACCCCCGACGCGATGTACGCGATCCGGGATCCGAACGGTTTCCGCCCGCTCACGCTCGGGCGTCTCGACGAGGCCTGGGTCGTCGCCTCCGAGACGTGCGCGCTCGACCTCATGGAGGCGCGCGCCGAGCGCGATGTCGAGCCGGGCGAGATCGTCGTCATCTCCGACGCGGGCGTTCGCTCGGTCCGTGCCTTCCCGCCGGGCGACCGCCTCCAGTGCGTCTTCGAGTACGTCTACTTCGCGCGCCCCGACTCGATCCTCTGGGGGCGCAACGTGCACACGGTACGCAAGGCGCTCGGGCGCCAACTCGCGCGGGAGCATCCGGCGGAGGCCGACATCGTGATCCCGGTGCCGGACTCGGGCACCAGCGCCGCGCTGGGCTTCTCGGAGGAATCCGGCACGCCCTACGAGATGGGGCTGATCCGCAACCACTACGTCGGCCGGACTTTCATCGAGCCCCGACAGGGCATCCGCCACTTCGGCGTCAAGGTGAAGCTCAACCCGATGCGCGAGATGCTCGAGGGCAGGCGCGTCGTCGTCGTGGACGACTCCATCGTCCGGGGCACGACGAGCCGGAAGCTCGTGAAGATGGTCCGCCAGGCCGGCGCGCGCCAGGTCCACGTGCGTATCTCGTCGCCGCCGATCCAGTGGCCGTGCTACTACGGCATCGACACGCCGACGCGCAAGGAGCTGATCGCCTCGAGCCATCACGTGGACGAGATCCGTCGGTACCTCGCCGCCGACTCGCTCGGCTACCTCTCCCTCGAAGGCATGCTCAAGGCGACAGGTACCGACCCCGCGCACTACTGCGACGCCTGCTTCACCGGCAACTACCGCGTCGGGATGGAGGCCGAGCACACGGCGCAGCTCAAGCTGTTCACCTAGGACGGGGATGGATCGCCTGACCTACCGTGACGCCGGCGTGGACATCGAGGCCGGCGACGAGGCGGTGCGCCGGATCGCGCGGCTCGCGCGCGCGACGCTCCGGCCCGAGGTGCTCGGCGGCATCGGCGGCTTCGCCGGTTTCGTCCGGGTCCCCACCGGCTACCGCGAGCCGGTCCTCGTCTCCTCCACCGACGGCGTGGGCACGAAGCTGAAGGTCGCGTTCCTCGCCGACCGGCACGACACCGTCGGCGTCGACCTCGTCGCGATGGGCGTGAACGACGTCCTCGCGCACGGCGCCGAGCCGCTCTACTTCCTCGACTACATCGCGACCGCGCGGCTGGACCCGGACCGCGTCGAGACGCTGGTCCGCGGCGTCGCCGAGGGATGCCGCCAGGCGGGCTGTGCGCTCGTCGGCGGGGAGACCGCGGAGCTGCCCGACCTCTACGCGCCGGGCGAGTACGACCTCGCCGGCTTCGCCGTCGGCATCGTGGAGCGCGCTGGGATCGTCGACGGCGCCGGCGTACGGCCGGGCGACGTCGTCGTCGGGCTCGGGTCCTCGGGCCTGCACGCCAACGGCTACAGCCTCGCGCGGCGGATCGTCTTCGACGGGCTCCGGCTGCGTCTCGATGACGTTCTGCCGGGCACCGGACGGACGGTCGCCGACGAGCTGCTGACACCGACGCGGATCTACGTCAAGCCGGTGCTCGCCCTGCTCCGTGACGTGCCGGTCCGGGCGATGGCGCACGTCACCGGCGGCGGCATCACGGGCAACCTGCCGCGCGTGCTTCCCGAGGGCTGCCGCGCGGTCATCCGAAAGTCCGCGTGGACCGTGCCACCGGTATTCGGGACGCTCGCCGGGGCGGGCCGGGTGACCGAGGCGGAGATGTTCGCGACCTTCAACATGGGCATCGGCTACACGCTCGTCGTGCGCGCGGCCGACGCCGGACGCGCGTGCGGCGCGCTCGGCGCGTCGGGGGAGCACGCCGTTCCCATCGGCGAGATCGTCGCCGGCGCGCGCGGCGTGGAGCTCGTGTGACGCGCGCCGGGGGCGGCCGGCTGCGCGTGGGGGTGCTCGCCTCGGGGCGCGGCTCGAATCTCCAGGCGCTGCTCGACGCCTGCGCGCGTCCCGACTATCCGGCCCGGATCGTCGTCGTGGTGAGCGACCGTGAGCGCGCCCAGGCGCTCGACCGGGCGCGCGCGGCGGGTGTCGAGGCGGTGTGGGTGAACCCGAAAGACTACGCCGACCGCGAGGCCTTCGACAGGGCGCTCGTCGAGACGTTCGAGGCGCGCGGGGTCGAGCTCGCCTGTCACGCGGGCTTCATGCGGATCCTCTCGCCGGTCTACATGCGCGCCTTCGCCGGCCGCGCCCTGAACATCCACCCGTCGCTGCTCCCGGCGTTCCCGGGTCTCCACGCGCCTCGCCAGGCGATCGAGCACGGCGCGAAGGTGTCGGGAGCTACCGTCCACTTCGCCGACGAGGGGGTGGACACGGGGCCCATCGTCCTGCAAGCGGCCGTGCCCGTCCTGCCCGACGACACGGAGGAGACCTTGGCCGCGCGCATCCTCGTCGAAGAGCATCGGCTGTTTCCCGAGGCGGTCCGGCTGTTCGCCGACGGACGGCTCACGATCACCGGCCGGCGAGTGGCTGTGCGAGCCGCAGCCCCGCTGGAGGAGCCGCAGCCGCAGGCGAGGCGACGCTATGAAAAAACGGGGGAGGCGAGCCTGTGAAGGTCCGGCGCGCGCTCGTCTCGGTCCACGACAAGACCGGTGTCGTCGAGTTCTGCCGGGGGTTGGCGTCCCTCGGCGTCGAGATCCTGTCCACCGGCGGCACGGCGAAGCTCCTCCGCGACTCGGGCGTTGCCGTGCGCGACGTCTCGGAGGTCACGGGCTTCCCCGAGATGCTCGACGGGCGCGTGAAGACGCTCCATCCCAAGATCCACGGCGGCATCCTCGCGCGCCGCGACCTCCCGGCGCACCTCGTCGCGCTCGACCAGCACGGGATCCCGCCGATCGACCTCGTCGTGGTCGCGCTGTACCCGTTCGAGGCGACGGTGGCCCGGCAAGGCGTCACGCTCGCCGAGGCGATCGAGCAGATCGACGTCGGCGGTCCCACGATGATTCGCGCCGCGGCCAAGAACCACGCGAGCGTCGGCGTCGTGACGGATCCGGGCCAGTACGCGCTCGTGCTCGACGAGCTCCGGAGCCACGGCGGCGGGCTTCAGGAATCCACGCGTTACCGGCTCGCCCAGGAGGCCTTCCGGCGGACGGCGCAGTACGACGCGGCGATCGCGGCCTGGCTGCGTCAGCCGGGGGCCGCGCCGACGTCGCCCGCCGTCGCCGACGAGCTCCCCGCGCGGCTGAGGCTCGACGCCGAGCGCGCGCTCGCGCTCCGGTACGGCGAGAACCCGCACCAGGCGGCGGCTTTCTATACTCCGCTCGACGGACCGCGCGCCGGACTCGCCGCCATGCGGCCGCTCCACGGCCCCGAGCTCGGCTACAACAACCTCCTCGACTTCTCCGCGGCGCTCGGCCTGCTCGCGGAGTTCGACGAGCCCGCGGCCGTCGTCATCAAGCACACCAACCCCTGCGGCGTGGCCCTCGGACCCAGTGTCGGCGAGGCGATGGCGCGCGCGAAGGCGTGCGATCCCGTTTCGATCTACGGCGGCATCGTCGGCGTCAACCGCACGCTCGACGCCGCCGTCGTGCAGGCGCTCGCCGGCATCTTCGTCGAGATCCTGTTCGCGCCCGCCTACGAGCCCGCGGCGCTCGACGAGCTGCGGCGCACGAAGAAGAAGTGCCGCATCTTCGAGCTGCCGTGCGACCGGGCGAGCCTGCCGGGGTCGGCGGTCGAGTACCGGTCGGTCTGGGGCGGCCTGCTCGCCCAGTCCGTCGATGGAGCCGCGCTCGATCTCGAAGCGCTCAAGACGGTGACGAAACGCGCGCCGACCGCCGATGAGCGCGCGGCGCTCGCGTTCGCCTGGCGCGTCGGCAAGCACGCGAAGTCGAACGCGATCGTGCTCGCCGCGCGCGGACAGGTGGTCGGGGTCGGCGCCGGTCAGATGAACCGCGTGGACTCGGCTCGGATCGCGGTCATGCGCGCCCAGGAAGTCGGTCTGGAGACGCGCGGCAGCGTCTGCGCCTCCGACGCGTTTTTCCCCTTCCGCGACGGCCTCGACGTCGTCGCCAAGGCCGGTGCCAGCGCGGTGATCCAGCCGGGCGGCTCGCTCCGAGACGACGAGGTGATCGCCGCAGCGGACGAGCACGGCATCGCGATGGTCTTCACCGGCGTTCGCCACTTCCGCCACTGAGCGCGCTGGCGGTCGGATGACGCGCGCGCAGCCCGGACGGATCTACGGCCTCAGGGAGCTCACGCGGATCCTCACGCTGACGCCGAGGCGGGCCGGGCAGCTCCGGCGCCTCGAGCTGCTGCGCGCCGACTCCCGGTACACGTTCCGGGACCTCCTGGCGCTGCGCGCGGCGGCCGCCCTGCTGGACGCCGGCGCGTCGGTCCGGCAGATCAAGGAAACGCTGGCGGCGCTCCGCCGAGGCGGCGTGGCCGATCCGCTCGCCGAAGCGCGCCTCGTCCTCGAGGGGGGGCGGCTCCTCGCCCAGTCGGACCGGGTGCGGTTCGACCCGCGCACGGGCCAGACCGTGCTCGACCTCGACGCGGGCACACTCGAGAAGGCGGCCGTGGAGACGCTCGCGACGGGCATCGTGCGTCCGCTCGTGCCGCCGGCCGAGCAGGCCGAGGCGTGGTTCGAGCGCGCGAGCGAGTGGGACGCGGATCCGGCCCAGTGGGAGGATGCGATCGAGGCGTACCGGCGCGTCGTCGGGATCGATCCCTCGTACGCCGCGGCGTGGAACAACCTCGGGCTCCTGCTCCACCGCATGGGGCGATTCGACGACGCGCGGGCGGCCTACGTCGCCGCCCTCGAGCAGGATCGGCGCTGCTGCGAGGCCGCCTATAACCTCGGCTCGCTCGCCGAGGACCGCGCGGAGAGCGACGAAGCGGTCGCTCGCTACCGGGACGCCCTCGAGATCAAGCCCGACTATGCCGACGCCCACTTCAACCTCGCCGGCGCGCTCGCCCGCGCGGGACGGGGCGACGAGGCGATCGACCACTGGCGTCGCTATCTCGAGCTCGACGGCGGCAGCCCGTGGGCCCGGATCGCGCGCGCGCACCTGGAGATCGTCGAGCGTCCCGAGGGGGGCCAGACGGAGTGAGGGTGCTGCTCATCGGCGGCGGCGGTCGGGAACACGCGCTGGCGTGGACGATCGCCCGGAGCCCGCTCGTGGAGCGGCTGGTGGCCGCGCCGGGCAACCCCGGGATCGCGCGCCACGCCGTCTGCGCCCCGGTCGGTGTCGACGACCACGCCGGGCTGCTGAGGCTGGCGAGCGACGAGCGCGCCGATCTCGTCGTCGTCGGCCCGGAGGCGCCGCTCGTCGCGGGTCTGGTCGATCGTCTCGGCGACCGGGGGCTGACCGTGTTCGGTCCCTCGGCGCGCGCGGCGCGGATCGAGGGCTCCAAGGCGTTCGCCAAGAGCCTGATGGCGCGTCACGGGATCCCCACGGCGCGCTTTCAGACCTTTGACGACCCGGCCGGGGCGCGCGCCCACTGCCGCGCGCTCGGTCCGCCGCTCGTCGTGAAGGCCGACGGCCTCGCCGCCGGCAAGGGCGTGAGCGTGTGCCACACGCTCGCGGAGGCGGACGCCGCGCTCGCGCGCTGCATGGAGCGGCGAGAATTCGGCGCCTCGGGCGGCCGCGTCGTGATCGAGGAGCTCCTCGTCGGCGAGGAGTACTCGTTCTTCGCCCTCGCGAACGGCGCCGCCGCGACCGCGCTCGCGGGAGCCCAGGACCACAAGACCGTGTTCGACGACGACCAGGGGCCGAACACCGGCGGAATGGGCGCGTTCTCGCCCGTCGCGCCGGTGGACGCGGCGACGGACGCGCGGATCATGCGCGAGATCGTCGAGCCGACACTGGCCGCGCTGGCGGCCGACGGCGCGCCCTACCGCGGCGTGCTCTACGCGGGTCTCATGCTCACGCGCTCCGGGCCGAAGGTCATCGAGTTCAACTGTCGCTTCGGCGACCCCGAGTGCCAGGTCATCATGCCGCGGCTGGACGGCGATCTCGTGCCCGTCCTCGCCGCCGCCGCCCGGGGGGAGAAGATTCCTTCGCAGGTGGCGTCGCCTTCACGGGCCGCGGTGTGCGTGTCGGTCGCGTCACCCGGATATCCGGGCGCCTATCCGACCGGCGCGGTGATCGCGGGTGTCGAGGCGGCCGAGGAGGTCCCCGGCGTGCAGGTCTTCCACGCCGGCACCGCGCTCGCGGGCGGCCGGCTCGTGACCGCGGGCGGGCGCGTCCTCGGCGTCACCGCCGTGGCGGCGACCGTCGACCATGCCGTCGAGCGCGCGTACGAGGCGATCGGGCGTATTCGCTTCGACGGGATGCACTACCGCAGGGACATCGGCAAGAGGCCCCAACGCCAGGAGATAGCTCCGTGACGAACCCCGTGCGTGTCGGGATCGTGCTGGGCAGCGACTCGGACCTCGACGTGATGCTCGAGACGGTGAAGGTGCTCGACGCCCTCGGCGTCGGCAGCGAGGTCGTCGTCGCGTCCGCGCATCGGACGCCCAGGCGGGTCGAGGAATGGGCGAGCACGGCGGCGGCGCGCGGCCTCGGCGTGCTCGTCGCCGCCGCGGGCGGCGCCGCGGCGCTGCCCGGCGTCGTCGCCGCTTTCTCCGCGCTGCCGGTGATCGGCGTGCCCATCGCGGCGACCTCGCTCGGCGGCCTCGACGCGCTCCTCTCCATCGCCCAGATGCCCAAGGGCGTGCCCGTCGCCACCGTGGCCATAGGGAACTGGGGAGCCGTGAACGCCGGCATCCTCGCCGCCCAGATTCTGGCCACCGGCGACGCCGAGCTTCGCGAGCGCCTCGCCCGGTACCGCAAGCGTCTCGCCGACGAGGTCGAGGAGCGCTCGCGCCGGGTCCAGGACAGGCTCAAGTCGAAGGAGTGATGGCGGCGCTGGTGTTGGCTGTGAACCCGCGCGCGCCCGAGGCGGAGCCGCTCGCGCGGGCGGTCACGGTGCTGCGCGCGGGCGGTCTCGTCGCGTTCCCGACGGAGACCTTCTACGGCCTCGGCGCCGCCGCGCTGAGCGCCGCGGCGGCCCGCCGGGTCCTCCGAGCGAAAGGGCGGACCGACGGCAAGCCGATCCTCGTGCTCGTGGACAGCGTCGCGATGGTCGAGCGGGTCGCGTCCACGCTCGCCCCCGAAGCGCGCCGGCTGATGGCGCGCCACTGGCCCGGCGCGCTCACGCTCGTGCTTCCGGCGGCCGCCGACGTGCCGGACGCGATCACCGCCGGAACGGGAACGGTCGGCGTTCGTTGGTCGCCGCACCCCGTCGCGCTCGCCCTCGTTCGAGCGCTGGGCGAGCCCGTCACGGCGCCGAGCGCCAACAGGGCCGGGGCCACGCCTCCGACGACCGCGGCGGCGGTGCTCGCCGACATCGGCGACGACCTCGAGCTCGTCCTCGACGGTGGCCCGACGCCCGGCGGCACGCCGTCCACGGTGCTCGACGTGACGACGGACCCGCCACGCGTGCTCCGGGAAGGCGCGGTCAGGCTGGACCCGTGAGAATCACCGGCGTCATCCCGTGAGAATCACCGGCGTCATCCAGGCGGGGGGCCGGTCGACGCGGATGGGCGGCAGCCCCAAGGCCTTGCTGGAGCTCGGCGGGCGCCGGATCATCGAGCGCGTGCTCGACGCGGTGGCGCCGGCGGTGGACGACGTGCTGCTCGTGACCAACACGCCCGAGCTCTACGCGTACCTCGGCGTGCCGATGGTCGGCGACGTCTTCCCCGACCACGGCTCGCTCGGCGGCATCTACTCGGGACTCAAGGCGGCCACGGGCGACTCGGCCTTCACCGTCGCGTGCGACATGCCGTTCCTGCACCGCGAGGTCGTCCGGCTCGTCGTCGGCCGGGCGGAAGAGG
>WNGG01003384.1_pt1 | contig 17998 bp, 19 predicted proteins | sample 5400661 | NCBI WGS metagenome assembly WNGG01 (sample SAMN13153372, study PRJNA577476) | soil metagenome | isolation source: 100 cm soil or saprolite under Garry oak tree replicate 1 | place: USA:California | collected 2016-06-15
AATTCCCTCGAACAGGTGCGCGAGCGCGGCGATGTTCAACGTTGCGGCGGACCGCAGCACGATGAGCATCTCATTCGAGGTAGACAGCGGGTATTTCCAGTCCAAAGAAAGCCCGTAGTCCTCGAGCAGACGATCCACGCGCGCGTTACCGGTAGGCAGTTCCCCGTTCACGAGTCGCTGCACCCATTCCTGATCCGCGGAGGCCTGCAACAGCAGCCGGTGCGTTTCCGGCTGGCCGAAGGTGTGAATGCCATAGACGTCCACAACGGTATCGCGCGCGCCCAGGCCGTCCGCGTTGAATACCTGGACGAGCGCAGCGTAGTAGGTGTCGATCAGCTCTGCATTAATCGCGATGTCGCCGTAGCCGCCCGGCCGGGCCTGCAGCTCGCGGAGCGCGAGGCGAGCGGCATCTTCACGGTACAAGACACGCAGCTCGGCCGGCACCCGCGAGTCGTCGACGCTCGATTGCATGGAGCGCGGCGCGGTAGCCGCATCGCAGGCTGCGAGCATTACGGCAGCGGCGAGCAAGAACGAAACAGGCCTCATGAGACCCTCCGGGTGCGCATCATCTGATAGATGATACCTTCCCATCATGCCTGCGGGTTACTCTCAACGTTCGCTCATCGAGAAGCTCGGCATCAAGCCAGGCATGCGGATCGCAATTCTCCACGCCCCACGGAGTTATCGCACGACGCTGGGGAAATTGCCGCCTGGCGTGACGGTCACCTCCGCTGCGCGGGGCGTCTTGCCCCTCATTCATTTCTTTACTGCGGACCGTACCCGTCTGGAGCGCCAGCTTCCGGCGCTTCTCCGGACGCTGGCGCCGGACGGTGCCCTGTGGGTCTCGTGGCCGAAGAAAGCCTCCGGTGTTCCGACCGATATGACCGAGGACGTGGTGCGCGCGGTCGCGCTGCCGACCGGCCTGGTCGACGTGAAGGTCGCCGCCGTCGACGACGTGTGGTCGGGCCTCAAGCTCGTGCGACGGCTCAAGAACCGGTGATTTGCTTTGCATTACAAAGTACTTGACACTGACCGGCCCCCTGCCCTAGCTTTCTTCCCATGACTTCGCCGCGCCCGATTCGCGACCGTGCGCTCGACAACCTCCAGTTCATCCGCTCCACCATGGAGCGCGCCGGCTCGTTTACGGCCGTGCCGGGCTGGGGGATGGTCGTCGTCGGGGCCACAGCCCTCGCTGCCACCTGGTTGGCGCTGCGCCAGGCCCTGGCCGCGGATTGGCTGGCCGTGTGGCTGGGCGAAGCGGTCCTCGGCGTCGTGATCGGCGGAGCGGCGATGGTGCAAAAGGCGCGGGCGGCCAATGACCCGCTGCTCTCAGGGCCAGGCCGGCGCTTCGGTTTGAGCTTTCTGCCGCCGATCGTCGTCGGCGCGCTCCTGACGATCGCGCTGCACCGGGCGCAGCTGTTCTCGATGATGCCGGGAACGTGGCTGCTGCTCTATGGGACGGCTGTCGCGACCGCCGGCGCCTTCTCGGTGCGGATCGTCCCACTCATGGGAGTCTGTTTCATGGTGCTCGGGACCGCGGCGCTGTTTACGCCGTTCCGGTGGTGGCCCTGGTTCATGGCGGCGGGCTTCGGTGGTCTCAACATCGCATTCGGCTTCGCAATTGCACGGAGGCACGGTGGCTAAGAGCAACACGGCGCGGATCACCCGCGCGGAAGCGGATCGAGCGGTGAAAACGAAAGTACAGCCGACGCCGGCGGATCTCGACCGGCTGATTCACGAGCGCGTGCGGCTCGCGATCGTGAGCGCGCTCGCCGTGCGCGAGCGCCTCACGTTCAACGAGCTCAAGGCGCTGCTCAAGACGAGCGACGGCAATCTCAGCGTCCACGCGCGCAAGCTCGAGGACGCCGAGTACATCACGTGCGACAAGTCCTTCGAAGGCCGCGTTCCCAGGACGGAATACCGACTCACCGCCCTCGGCAGGCGGGCGCTCGAGCGCTACCTCGACCACATGGAAGCGTTGATTCGCGTGACGCGGGCGCGCTGAGGTGGATTCTTTTTTTTGCGGGATAGCTTTATGAAACAAAGTACTTCCTTCCACGTCGCCATCGTCATGGACGGCAACGGGCGCTGGGCGACCCGTCGCGGGTTGCCGCGCGCCGCCGGGCACCGCGCGGGCGCCGAGGCCGTGCGTCGCGTCGGCCGCATCGCGCCGGGCTGCGGCATCACGGCGCTGACGCTGTACGCGTTCTCATCCGACAACTGGACCCGGCCCGCCGCCGAAGTCTCGACCCTGATGCGTCTGTTCGCGCGGTACCTGCGCTCGGAAACGGCGGAGCTCGTCGCGCAGGGCGTCAAGCTCATGATCGTCGGCCGGCGCGATCGGTTGCCCCACTCGCTCGTCACGGCGATCGCGGCTGCGGAGCTCGAAACGGCGGGTGGCACGGGCCTCGACCTGCGCATTGCAGTAGACTACTCCGGCCGCGCCGCGATCCGCTCCGGCGAGCTCCTGCCCGACGTCGATCTCCTCATCCGCACCGGCGGCGAGCAGCGGTTGTCCGATTTCCTGCTGTGGGAATGCGCGTACGCCGAGCTGTGGTTCACCGAACGCATGTGGCCGGATTTCGGCGCGCCGCAGCTGGCGGCCGCCATCCACGAATTTCATTCACGTGACCGCCGGTTCGGCGGACTGCCGACGCAGGAGGCCGTATGACCGTGGTCCCCGTCCTCGCTCCGCGCACGAAGCTCGGGCTTGAGATTGCCGCCGCCGGCGCTGTGGGTGGCATTGTCGGTGACTCGCTGCTGCGCGCGATGCCCTGGGGCCTGAACGTCGCCCTGGGCACCACGGCGCTGGTCGGCGCGGGTGCCTGGCTGGTGCGTCGGCACCACGTCAAGCATGGACCCGATACGGCGTGGCTCGCGATCACGGCGTTGCTGCTCGGGCTCGCCTTCCTGCGCCGGGACGCAGCGACGCTGGCCGCGTTCGATACGATCGCGCTCATCGGGGCGCTTGCCCTCGCCGCGGCCAGCTTGCAGGGAGAACTGATCACCACGTGGTATCCTTTCGATCTCATTCGCGGCGTCATCACCGCGACCGCATCCAGCATTTTCGGCGGCTTCGTGCTCCTGCTGAGCGACATCCAGTGGCGCGAGCTCCCGCAGGACGATCGGCTCCGCAACGTGCGGCGCGTGGTGTTGGGCGTTGCAATCGCCGCACCGGTCCTGGTGGTGTTCGCGGCGCTCTTCGCATCGGCCGACCAGGTCTTCAGCAACGTCCTGACGAACCTCTTTGCGTTCGACGCCGAGACGGTCATCTCACACACGTTTTTCATCGGCTTTTGGGCATTTCTCGTCGCCGGGTACCTCCGCTGGTCGTTCCTTGGTCAGCCACTCCACGCCTTCACCCCGAAACCGCGAACCGTGTCGAGCGTCGTGCCCCTGGCCACGGCGCTCGGATTGTTGAACGCCCTGTTCCTGATGTTTGTGGTCGTGCAGCTGCGCTACTTCTTCGGTGGCGCGGCACTGGTCGAACAAACCAGTGGACTGACCTACGCGGAGTATGCGCGGCGCGGCTTTTTCGAGTTGATGACCGCCAGCGGGCTCGTGCTTCCGATCCTGATCGGCGCGGAAGCGCTTGTGCACCGTGCGGCGGCCCCCCAGGTCCGCGTGTTCCGTCAGCTGGCTGGTCTGTTGCTCGGTCTGCTCGCCGTCATCATGGCCTCGGCGCTTCAGCGCATGCGGCTGTACGTGTCGGCCTTCGGACTGTCTACAGACCGGCTGTATGCGACGGCGTTCATGATCCTGCTGCTCGGCGTGTTCGCCTGGTTCGCGTGGACCGTCCTGCGCGGGCAACGGCAGCGCTTTGTGTTCGGCTCGCTCATGCAGGGCCTCGCGGTCCTGGCCGGCCTGCATCTGCTCAATCCTGACGTCTTCATCGTGAAGACGAATCTCAATCGCCCCGCGGCCGAGCGTCCGTTTGATGCGAAGTACGCGCTGACGCTCGGTGGCGATGCCGTCCCTGCCCTGCTCGACGCCATGCCGCGGCTGAGCGCGGAAGACGGCTGTGTCGTCGTGCACGGCCTCCTGGCCCGTTGGGACAAAGAGGAAATCGATTGGCGCACCTGGAACTGGAGCCGCGCCCGCGCCCGTTCGCTCGTCCGCAATCACGCCGCCGCCATGAGAGTTTCGTGTCCGACCCAACCCAAGGAGCCGCCCAATGATCACTGACGGCTTGAATCCATTCACGGTGCTGCTGTTCGTCGGCGCCGTGCTCGCCGGCGCCGCACTGTTCGTGCTCTACGTAATCGCGCGAGTCACCAAGCGTGAGCCCCTCGCGCGGATCACGCTGCGCGCGCTGCTGGGCGGATTCGGACTCTATCTGTTGCTCTTCCTCGGCGTCTCGGTGTTTAGTCACAGTCGAGTGCTGGCCGTCGGCGAAGAGAAGCACATCTGCGAGATCGATTGTCACCTCGCCTACGCGGTTGCCGCGACCAAGTCGGAATCACTCGCCAACGGGATGGTGCGGCAAACCGTCACGGTCAAGGTGCGCTTCGATGAGGAAACGATCTCGTCGCGCCGCCCACGCGACGCGACGCTCACACCAAACAGCCGATACGTGGCGTTGGTGGATGACGCCGGCCACCAGTACCCGGGATCGACCGACGGACTGAAGCGCAAACTCATTCCCGGCGAGTCGTACACGACGGACATCGTATTCGACGTGCCGGCAGACGCCAAGGGCCTGCGGTTGGTACTGCGCAATGACGACCCTGAATCGACGTTCATCATCGGGCACGAGAACAGCTTGCTGCACGGCAAGACGACGTTCGCGTTGGGAAAGGCGAGCTGACCATGACGCGAGCTGGCCGAATTGTTAGCGTAACGATCGGTCTCATGGGCGCCGGACTTGTGTGTGGAGCCGTTGCTGGTGGGACATCGTTCACGATGGTTTCGATCCTCGCGGGCCAAGGGATGTCTCTGGAATTGTTCGAAGTCGGTGCGATCTTTGGCGCACCGCTTGGCACTATCAGTGCACCGCTGCTCTCATGGCTGCTCCTGCGTCGCGTCCCCCTCGGACGCGTGTTCCTCCTCTGCTCTGTCGGGACGGCGATCGGCGGAGTTGTAGGATGGTTTTCGACCACCACCGGTGACATCGTGCTCAATTCCCTGGCTAGTGCGTTCATCGGCTGTGTCATAGCGGCGATCGCGCTGCACTATCGCGTGCAACGAGCGTGACCTGCGCCGCCTGACCGCGTGGACTTTGGGCATCGCGTTCGCCGGGGCGTGGGTGAACTGGGTCGCTTCGCGATTGGCCCGGCACCCATAGATTTGGAGGCATGGGTCTCCGGGTCACTCACGTCGACGCTTTCACCAGTCGCCCTTTTTCAGGAAATCCTGCCGGTGTTTGTATCCTGCCGCGAGCCGCCGATCCAGCATGGATGCTGAAGGTCGCGTCCGAAATGAATCTCGCGGAAACGGCATTCCTGGTTCGACAACGCGATGGCTACGATCTGCGTTGGTTCACTCCGACAGTCGAAGTCGATCTCTGCGGCCACGCGACGCTCGCCAGCGCACATGTGTTGTGGGAAGACGGAGATCTCAAGCTCGATGCACAGGCACGCTTCCACACGAAGAGCGGGTTGCTGACGGCCGATCGCCGCGATGGCTTGATCGAGCTTGACTTCCCTGCCACGCCGCCAGCCGCCGCACCAGCCCCCGAGGGACTCGCTGCCGCGCTAGGCGCGAAGCCGAAATTCGTGGGTCGCAGCCGGTTCGATTACCTCGTCGAGATCGAGAACGAATCGATCGTGCGAGGACTCATGCCGGACCTCAACGCGATCAATCAGATCCACGCACGCGGCGTGATCGTGACGAGCAAGGCCGACAGCACCAGTGCCTACGACTTCGTGTCTCGCTTCTTCGCCCCACAGTCGGGCGTTCCCGAAGATCCCGTTACCGGCTCGGCGCACTGCGCGCTCGCACCCTATTGGAGCGCCAAGCTCGCCAAGCAGGAGCTGCGCGCCTATCAGGCTTCGGCGCGCGGCGGTGAGCTGATGCTGCGGTTGGTGGGTGACCGTGTGCGCATCGGCGGGCAAGCCGTCACGGTGTTGCGCGGGGAACTGACCGCGGGCAATATGGCGTCGTGACGGATTCCAAGCGCCCACATCGCGTCGTCGGCTATCTCATGGCGCTCGGGGCGGGCGCCACGTGGGGTACGACCGGCCCGCTTTCGACCGGCCTCTACGAACTCATGCCCGCCACGAGTATCGGGTTCTGGCGCGTGCTCATCGGAACGGTGGCGCTCGCCATCTGGGGCATCTTGTTCCGTCGTGATCTGTTTCGGGCCGATCGCCGTGGTTGGCTGCTCGTCGGGCTGGGTGGTGGAGCGATGGTCGCGCTGTTCGAGATCGCGTATCAGTTCGCGATCGGCGGCGTCGGCGTCGCGGGAGCTGCGGCACTGCTCTATACCGCCCCCGTCATCGTTGCCGTCCTGGCTCGCGTGATTCTGAAAGAAGCGTTGACGCCGACGCGCGTGGCTCTCGCAGTCATTGTAATGGTCGGAGTCGCCCTTACGGTCACCGGCGGCAGCAACACCGGAGCCGAGGCTGCGCGCATGGGCGTGAGCGCGGGTATTGCCGGCGGCCTCTTGTCGGCGCTGAGCTATGCCCTGACATCGTTGATGGGACGATACGCGGCGCCCCGCTATGGAGTGGTGAAGGTTCTCTTCCTCGAGGCGATCGGCGGCGTGCTCCTGATTTGGATTGCGTTGGCAATTTGGGGCCGACCGCCGCAGCTGCCTCCTTCCCCAGCCGCATGGCGCGGTCTGCTTGGACTCGCCGCCGGCTCCGTGATCGCCGCCAACCTTTTGTTCTTCGGCGCGATGAAGCGGATCGAAGCCGCTCCCGCTTCAGTGGCTGCGACCATTGAACCCGTGGTCGGCGCGTTGCTCGCGCTGCTCCTCTTCAGCCAGCGGCTCACCGCACTGGGCTGGCTGGGTCTACTCATGGTCGTGGGCGGGGTGGCCGCGGGCTACATGCTGGAGGGATTAAAGAAGGAACCAACCGCCGATGCGGAAGCTGCGGGGCGGCCCGCGTAACAGCGGCGGAATCGTTTCAGCGTACGACGAATCGATTGACGTGAACCCGGGTAGATTCTCGCAATGATCCTTCTCCCCCTGGTCCTCGCGCTCGCGCAGCAACCCACGCAACCCTCCCAGCTGCCGCCGTTGCCCGCCGCGCGCACCGACACCTCGCCATTCCGGCGACTCGAGCTTTCAACACCATCACTGCTGCGTGAAGGATCCGGCCGGCCGGGTCCCGCATACTGGCAGCAGCGCGTCGACTACACCATTGCCGTCTCGCTCGATACGGCGACGCACACGATCGCGGGCCGCGAAACGATCCGCTACACGAACCGCTCCCCGGACTCGCTGCGCTACATCTGGCTCCAACTCGACCAGAACCTGTTTCGCGACGACAGTCGTGGGACATTGCTGAACCCACCGGACGCTCGCTTTGCGGCACGTGGATTTCGTGGAGGCTTTGTTCTCGATCGTGTCGAGTCCGTCCGACCGTCCGGCCGTCAGACCGTCCGACGCACGCTCGAGACGATCGAGAACGGCACCCTCATGCGGGTCGAGCTGGACCGACCGCTCGCGCCGCGCGGCGTCACATCACTCGAGATCGGCTACTCGTTTCAGGTTCCCGAGCACGGCGCCGACCGCATGGGGCGCGAGCAGTTCCCCGAGGGTTGGCTGTACGAAATCGCGCAATGGTATCCGCGTCTCGCCGTCTACGACGACGTGCGCGGCTGGAATACCGAGCAGTACCTCGGCCAGGGAGAGTTCTATCTCGAGTACGGCGACATCGACTTTGCGATCACCGTGCCGCGCGGCTTCATCGTCGCCGCCACGGGGCGGCTGACCAACCCGCTCGAGGTCCTGACGGCGCAGCAGCGTGCTCGCCTCGCGCGGGCGCTGCGTTCGGACTCGACGGTCGCAATCATCGCGAAGAACGAAGTCGGACAACCAACCACTCGCCCTGCGGGCACGAGTGCCACACTGACCTGGCGTTTCTCGGCCCAGAACGTGCGCGATGTCGCCTGGGCGGCGGCGCCGAACTTCATCTGGGATGCGAGCGGCTGGAACGGCATCCTGATGCAGTCGTTCTATCCGCCGGCCGCGGACTCCGTCTGGCGCGAATCGACGCGCATGGTCCGCCACTCGATCAAGCACTACTCGGAGAAATGGTTCTCGTACCCCTATCCCACGGCGATAAACGTCAACGGTCCCGTGGGCGGGATGGAGTATCCGATGATCGTGTTCTGCGCCAGCCGGCGCAGTACGCGGGGGCTCTTCGGCGTGACGACGCACGAGCTCGGCCACCAGTGGTTTCCCATGATTGTGGGGAGTAACGAGCGGCTGTACGCGTGGATGGACGAAGGGTTCAACACGTTCATCAACGTCTACTCCGCCCGTGCGTTCTATCACGACACCACGGGCCCCGGCGGGAGCGGCATCGAGAACTGGGCCGCGTTCGCGGGAAGCGGGCGCGAGGAGGCACCTGCGATCATGCCCGCCGACCGCGTGCCGGGCTTCCTCCTCGGCGCTGCCGCGTACAGCAAACCCGAGGTCGGCCTGTTCCTGCTGCGCCACTCGATCCTCGCAGACACGACTCGGTTCGACACCGCGTTCCGCGAATACATCAGGCGCTGGGCGTTCAAGCATCCGACGCCCGCCGACTTCTTCCGTGCGATGGAAGACGGCGTGGGCGAGGATCTCTCTTACTTCTGGCGCGGCTGGTTCCTGCGTACCGATGTCGTGGATCAGGCCGTGGATTCGGTGCGAACCGCGCGCGATTCCACCGGTACCACGTCCACCGCGATCTACCTCTCGAGCCCGGGTGGGCTACCGATGCCGGTGAACCTACGTCTGACCTTTGCCGATGCCAGCGTCGAGAACACGCGGCTGCCCGTGGAAGCGTGGTTTGAAGGCAACCACGTTGTGTACGTGCGGGTCTTCCCCAAGGAGCTCGTGAAAGTCGAAATCGATCCGGACAAGAGCTTCCCGGACGTGCGCCGTCGGAACAACACGTGGACGAAGTCGGAAGCGACTAACGTGCGGCCGTAGTTTCGGATTCGACGAGCTGTCCGCTGTAGAAGTTCGGCTTGCCGGACGCCTGGAGCAGGCCGTGAATCACGAATTCGAGACCCACGAAAAACAGTCCGCCCCAGATCAAACCGGGTAACTCGCTCGTGCTGCGCCCGTACGCGAGCAGCGCCCAGCGGGCGAGCACGTAACACCAGAGTCCCCCGGCAAACCACCCGAAGACCCGGACGATTTTTCCGCCCGAGGTCTCGATTCCCGGGATCTTGAGCAGCAGGACTTCGACCCAATGGCCCACGTACGTGAAGCTGAACGCCAGTGTGAAGGCGTCCAGATAATCCCACAGGAACGTGCCGTGCCGGGGCACCATCAGCAGAATTACCAGCGCGAGCGGTATCGCCAGCAGCGTGCTACGGGTGAGCGCTTTCATGCAGATGCACCTCCAGCCAGTCGAGGACGGTGCCCCACCAGATGCGGCGATTGCGTGGCCGCAGCACCCAGTGTCCTTCGTCGGGGAAGTACAGAAACTTCGCGTCGACACCCATCCGCTTCGCCGCGGTAAACGCCTGATAGCCTTCCGACAAATCGACGCGATAATCGAGCTGCGAATGCACGATCAGCATCGGCGTCTTCCAGTTGCCGACGAAATTGAGCGGCGACCACTTTTCGTAGAGCGCGCGGTTCGCGTAGACCGTGCCGCCGAATTCCCAGTCGGTGAACCAGAGCTCTTCGGTGGACCCGGCCATGCTCGCGGTGTTGAACACGCCATCGTGGTCCACCAGCACCTTGAAGCGATTGGTGTGTCCGGCGAGCCAGTACACCATGTAGCCGCCGTACGAGGCGCCCGCGGCGCCCATGCGCGTCGAGTCAACATAGGGCAGCCGAGCCACGACATCCAAGCCTTTCATCACATCTTCGTAGGGGTAGTCCCCCCAATGCTGGGAGATCGCATCGGTGAACTTTTGGCCGTAGCCGGTCGACCCGTGGAAGTTCACCTCGGCGACGACGAATCCGCGGGCGGCGAACATCTGATTGTTCCATCGCGGACCCCAGCTGTCGCTCCACGCCCCCTGCGGGCCGCCGTGAATCAGATAGATGAGCGGATACTTTTTCGTCGGATCGAAGCCGGGCGGCTTCTGGGACCAGCCGAACACAGAGTCGCCGAGGGCGCCGACAAAGCCGAACTCTTCGAGCGGCGGCAGATCGAGTGTCGCGAGCGCGGAATCGTTGTGATGCGTCAACGCATTGCCCGAGACCCACACCTCGGCCGGCTGCGTGTTCGTCTGGTGGAGATAGGCCAGCGTGCGATTGTCGGGTCCCAGTTGGGTACCGGTGTTCACGCCGCCCGTGATCACGCGGGTGCGTTTGTACCCGGGGATATCGATCCGATAGATGTTGTCGCGGCCGCGCTCTTCGACGACCGCGTAGATGCACTTGGAATTCGGACACCACGTATAGGATCCGACCGACAGATTCCAGCCTGCAGTCGCTTCGGTGGACGGAGTATTCGGCGTGCGAATTCGTTCGAACAGCATGAGCCGTTGGCGGTCGGCTTCGAATCCCGGGCGTTCCATGGACAGGTAGGAGAGCCATTTCCCGTCCGGCGAGTACCGCGGGGTGTTATCTGCCCCAGGACCGCGGGTGAGCGGATGAAAACGCGTCCGCTCGTTCACACCGTCGCGGCCGATCGGATAGATATCGACGTTAGTACTGTCAGCCACAGTAGCATCACTGTGCATCGCCACCGCGATTTCGCTGCCGTCCGACGAAATCGCGACGTCCCCATCGCCTCCCGTCGCGATCGTCGGCATGTCGATATCAACGTGCGTCAGATCGGTGGATTTCCCTGTTGCGAGATCCACGCGGAACAGATGCTGCCGCTTCCCCGCCCGGAAATCGTCCCAATGCCGCCACATGAGGCCGGTCCAGATCCTCGCGTCCGTGGGAAAGGCACCGTTCCGCTGGTCGATCTCCTGATTCGGCGGCCACTTGATGTCGCTGACGACGAGCAACCCAGAGCCGTCGGGCAGCCACAACGGGTCGGACACGCCATCGGGAACGTGCGACACTTTCCGGGCATCCCCGCCGGCGATCGGCAGCACCCACACCTGCGCGCCACTGTCGCGCGTCGAGACGAATGCGAGCGTCTTTCCATCGGGCGACCAACGCGGCTGGCGGTCCGAGCCCGGCCCGCCGGTGAGCTGCCGTGACTTGCTCGTTGCCACTTCAACGACCCAGACGCGCGAGACGTTGCGGTTGTCCTGGAGCGACGGTGTCGAAACGGTATACGCCACCCACTTGCCGTCGGGCGAGAGCTGTGGATCGCTGACGGACTTGATCGCGATGTAGTCTTCGAAGGTGATGGCGCGTTTTTGGGCGGCGAGCGGAGCGGCGATCAACAGGAGCAGACAGGCAAAGCGCATTCAGTACTCCGGGTGAGTGAGGATTGCGCGTACCAGATCGTCGAAGAGTTGGGATTCCGGCGTCACCTTGCCGTCTGCATCGGTGTGCACGTTCCACGCGGCGAGCTCATTCAGCGCGGTCGCTTCTTCATACGTGAGATGCAGCACGTGCCCATTCGCGTTCTTGATCGCCTTGTCGAGTGCGTTCTTGAGCACATCGGGTAAGTGCTTGGCATTCCGCACCGCATCGTACTGTTGTCTAGTCACCGTCAGGTCCATGCGCTAATCTTGGTAGCTTCGTTGTCACCCGCAACCCGGAGCACGAATGCCCCGCACCGCATTCCTGTCCACCGGCTTCCACGTCCCCGCGCGTCTCGTCACCAACGACGATCTCGCGAAGATCATGGACACGTCCGACGAGTGGATCATGCAGCGCAGCGGGATCAAGACGCGCTACTGGGTGGACAAGGGCGACACGGGCGTCGGACTTGCGCGCGAGGCGTCGAAGAAGGCGCTCGACAAAGCGGGGCTCGCGCCGAGCCAGCTCGACTGTATCATCTACTGCACGTGCACGCCCGATCACTTCGAGCCCGGCAACGGCGTCTTCCTGCAGCGCGAGCTCGGCCTCACCGACATTCCCGCCGTCGACGTACGCAATCAATGCAGCGGATTCATCTACGGGTTATCCATCGCCGACGCGTGGATCCGGACTGGTCAATACAAGAACATCCTGCTGGTGGGCGCCGAGGTGCACTCGCGCGGGCTCGACAAGACGACGCGCGGGCGGGATACGGCGGTGCTGTTCGGCGATGGCGCGGGCGCTGCGGTGCTCGGTCCCATCTCGGATGACGGCCGCGGCGTGCTGTCGACGCACATCTTTGCCGACGGCCGCTACGCCGAGAAGCTGTGGGTCGACGGGCCGGGTCTCGCGCACGATCCCTACGTGAGCGTGGAGATGCTGGAGCAGGGGCTGCATCGCGCCGTGATGGAGGGGCGGGACGTCTTCAAGTTCGCGTCGCTCAAGATGCCCGAATCCGTCGCCATCGCGCTCAAGACCAACCGCCTCACTCCCGCCGACATCAGGCTGCTCGTTCCCCACCAGGCCAACCTGCGCATCATCGAGATGGTCCAGAAGGCCGCCGGCCTGCGCGACGATCAGGTCTACATCAATATCCAGAAGTACGGCAACACCACCGCCGCCTCGATTCCAATAGCGCTCGATGAGGCCCTTGCCGAAGGGCGGCTGCGGCGGGGGGATCTGCTCGTGCTGACGGCGTTCGGGTCGGGCTTTACGTGGGGGAGCGCGGCGATTCGCTGGTAGGATCGGTCTCCTTCAATTCCTTGAGCTCCCGCGCCGCGCCCGCTGCCAACGGCAATCCCCGGTAGCGTTCCACAAAGCGCGCCAGCTCGACTTTCAGCCGCCCGGTCCGTCCCAGCTTACGATACAAGTCGATCAACCCGTTGGTGGCACGCATCTGTTCGGACGGGCTCGCCGCAGGTTCGGCATTGCGAATCTCCAGGTACAGGCGCTCGGCCTCGTCATATCGCTTGAGTCGCATCTCGAGCAAGTGCGCCAGCTGGAGTCGCGCCTCGTGGTCGCCGGGCTCGATCGTGAGATGATCGCGAAAACAGTCCGCCGCGTCCGCATACTTGCCCTGGACGATCAACACGTCCTGGCGGGGGTACGTCGGGGGCGGCGGAATGTCCCCGTCCGCGAAGATCGTTTTGACGAGGAGAACGGAGGCCTCTCCCACGGCGCGATGAATCACGAAGATCCCACCGATGGTGATCGGCACATTCAGGATAAGCAGGAAGACGAAAACGCCACCCGAGATCCATCCCTTGTCCCACATGAAATACCAAAGCCCCGACAACATCACGAAGCATGCGGGGCCAAACCACGTCGCCACACGCAACAAGCGAATGACATCGGTCGAATCGCTGTACTGGGGGCCTTTAGCCATCGCGCCCACAATTGCGCCTGAAACGCCACTCACGCAAGTTGCGTAGAGCGCGGTACCTACAGGAGCACAACGATGCTGCTTTGGTTAGCGGTGAGTGCCGCCGCGTTAGGCGGTGGATTTTTCGTGACCCGTGATTTTGTGCGGCGCAAGCTGCGGTTTGTGGATGCCATCCAGCACCCTGCCGCGCCTTTCATTGCCGGCGCGGCGGCGGCGTTGGTCGCCTGGCCGGTGACGCTATTACCCATCGTCACGGTCGGGACCGCGATAGCATTTGGAGTGGGTGTCGCGGGCGGCGTCGCCAGCGGTCGCTCGGGTCCCCCCGCACTCCCTCCCGGGAGTTAGCTGGCGCGCAACGCTTTGGCCGCCGGCGCCGTCAGTTCAGGGCGTCCGGCCACGACCCGTAGAGCCCGCACCGCTTCCCGCGCAAATGTCTTCCCCGCACTCTTCTCGACTTCTTCCAACGCGCTCCAGCGCGTAAACGCGGGCCGCACCGGCGTCGCCATTTGCAGCGTCTCAAACGCGTCGGCGACCGCCAGCACCTTCACCGTGATCGCCATGGGCAACGCCTCGATGTCCCAGTCGTCGCCCACGATCTCGTAGTAGTGCGAGTACTCGGCGATGATCTCCGCGGCCCCGCGCAGCGCGCGCGCGACCGCCAGCGACTCGTCGGTGACGGAGCGCGACAGCAACTTGAGCAGACGCTGATCGGCCGTCCCGACTTCGTGGAGCAGCGACGCGATCCGGAGGTTCTCCAGCTCACCGTCGGACAGCTTCAATTCGGCGCCCATCGCCGCGGCGAGCTCGGCAACGCGCGCCGAATGGCCCTCCTGATTGGTTTTGGCGGATTCGATGTGGAAGGTGAGAACTTCCAGCGTCGCCAGATACGCGTTCTTCAGGTCGGTGAGCCGAGCGGCGCGCTGCTCGGCCAGCCCCCCGACCACATAGCCGGTCAGGATCAGAAAGCCGGCCCACGGGACTAGAGTCAAAAACGCGTCCTGGGTCAGGCCCGCTTCCATCCCCATCCCTTGGGTGGCCTGAAGGAAAAAGACGAGCGACACGATGAACAGACCGGAGACCACGGCAAAGCGCCGGCCGCCATAAAAACCGGCGAGGATGATGGGCAAATAGTAGAAGCTGAGAAACGCGAACTTCTGCTCGATCAGCGAATTGATCACGAGCAAAGAGGCCACCAGCAGCAGAACCAGGACGCGCTCGAAGTACTTCAACACGAAGCGCTGAATCACAAAACCCTTTCTTCCAAGGTGATAGGAAGCGCGGGACCAAAGTGAGCGACGGGTGGGCAATCTGCAAGTGAGAAGGGTCACAGTTGAGCCCAAACGAGCATGAGCCGGCGTTCGGCATGGAATTCGCTTAAGGGGGGCAACGAGACGGGGGGGACGGCCTGGCGCGTCCTAGAGGCCCCCCCCAGGGCCTTCATCATCATTCACAGCGTCCTCGTTCTCGTGGGCTTCTGGCTCGCCCGGAAAACCAAGCTGAACGGCTTCCTCCTGTTCGTGCTCGCTGAGCTTTCCTACATCACCTACCATGCCGGTCTGACGCATTTTCTGTTTGCGCACATCGTCGCCGAAGTCTGCGACGCACTAGCCCTCGTCACGATCGCGCTGGGGTTGAGTAAGCGGGTCGCGCCGCTCGTACCCGGGGCATTGCAGCACCGGTAGCGGCGGATACCGAACGAACCGGGGGTCCGTAGCGGCGCGCAGGCATCGGTAGAAGACGGACCCCCGCCGGTTCGTCGCGATCCGCACCCACCGACAGGTCACGCAAAGCCCTACACTAGGGTCAGTCATTAGGTCGAAACACAAGCTAGTTATATCTTGGAGCCCGTGAGCTCCCCTCAGGTCGACGACTTCGGGCTGCCCCCCGGAGTCCGGGACGAGTACCTGCAAGGAGCCCGCGATCAGCTGGGGGCGATCGCAGAGCTGGCCGAACGGCTGATCGCCGCGGGCGACGACACGGCCGCAATCGAAACACTGCGCCGCGATGCTCATCGTCTGCGCGGCTCCGCCGGCTCCTTCGGATTCCCGCAGGCGTCAGTCGTCGCCGCCGAGCTCGAGGAAGCCGCCAAAGAGTGGCTCGAGCACCCCGGGAACGGGGTCGCGGATCGTGGCCAGGCGGCACGCGGATACGTTCGCCGGTTGGCCGCGGCCCTATTTACGAAACAGGCAGCTTCTCCGTCACCGGCCGCCGCCCCCTCGCCGCCGCCGGATCTCGCCGCCCCTTCGCCGCCGCCGTTAGGTGACGTCCCCGAGGTCATCGTCGTCGAGGACGATCCCGCGCTCGCCGAGCTGCTCACGTTCGGGCTCGAGGCCCGGGGCTACCGCTTCCTCCACTTTCGCAACGGCCGCGAGGCGCTGGACCTGCTCAAGACAATGGACACACGGGGTAGCTCACAGCCGCCGTTGCTCCTGCTCGACGTCGATCTCCCCGCGCTCGACGGCTATTCGATCTTCGAGGAGCTGCAGCAGGAGTGCCCGGGAAAATTTCGTGTTGTGTTTACGACGGTGCACGGCAGCGAGACGGAGCAGCTGCGCGGTCTCGAGGCGGGCGCGATGGACTACATGGTGAAGCCGATGAGCCTGCGCGTCGCGCTCGAAAAGATCCGCCGGTGGGTGGGGCGATGACGGCGCGCCACTTCCTGACCATCGTCGCCATCGTGCAAGGCGGCCTGTTCGCGGCCTTGATGGTGCTGATCATCCTCAACCGCTGGTTCCGGCTGCGGCGCAGCAGCCGCCTCAACCCCCGGCGCGAGGCCGTGGATGCCTCGATGCGGCGCTGGGCGGCGGGCACCACACCGCTCGCGGGAGTGCTGGTTGGGCTCGGCCGGCTCCCGACCCCGCTTGCCATCGACGCCCTCGTCAAATGGTCGGCGCGCGTGCCGGGCGAACGGTGGCGCCAGCTTGCGCAGGCGCTGGAACACACCTGGTGGGCCAGGTTCGTGCGGACAAACAGCACGTCGGCGCGGTGGTGGAAGCGGCTGGAATGCGCGCGATTCCTGAGCGTCGCCGCGATGCCGGGGGATGTGGCCCGGCTGGCGCGCTTGATCAACGATCGTCATCCCGCCGTTCACGTGGCGGCCGTCGCGTGTCTCGAGCGGATGGAGAACACGTCGCTCACCCTGACGGCGCTGGACCGCCTACCGCAGCTCGCCCCCACAGTTCAGGCGTATTACGCCGCGATGCTGCTGCGATCGCGGCCGGTGGTGGTCGAACACCTGCAGAAGCGTCTGCGCCGTGCCGACGATCCTGCCCTCCCCCGACTCGCCGAGTTTGCGGCGCGGCTGGGTGAGCCCGCGCTGCGCGAACGGCTGACGGCGCTGGCCGATCACACCGATCCCGAAGTCCGCGTGCAGTCGGCGCGCGCGCTGGGCAGCTTTCCGCACCGCGAGTCCGTCGCCGCACTCAAGCGGCTGGCCACCGACGACGCATGGCCGGTCCGGGCGCAGGCCATGCGGTCGCTCGGCATGATCGCCGACGTGAGCACGCTGCCGCTGCTGAAAGGGGCGCTGCGCGACAGCGTGTGGTGGGTGCGCTTGCGAGGCGCTCTCGGGCTGATGCGCTTCGCCGCGGCGGGCCGTAACGCGCTGCTCGAAGCGGAGGTGGGCGGCGATCCCGTCGCCCGTGCGATGGCCCAGATGGTCCTCGGCCTGCCGGCGCAGGCGCTGGCGGAGTTCGCCGCATGAGCGTGCTCACCAGCCTCGTCGGGACCACGGATCTCACTATCCTGATCTATTTCCTCGTCCTGAACTCGTTCTATGCTGTGCTGCTGATTCTCTCGATCCCCGAGATCTGGGAGCAGACACGGCTGGCCGAGGACGAGGATTTCCAGCGCCTGATGCAGAGCGATGCGCTGCCGCCGATCACGATTCTCGTCCCGGCCTACAATGAGAGTGCGACCATCGAAGCCAGCGTCACCGCGATTCTGACCCTCGAGTATCGCAACTACGAGGTCGTCGTGGTGAACGACGGATCGAAGGACGACACGATGGAGCAGCTGCGGCATGCCTTCGATCTCTACGAGATTCCGCGGGTCTATCCCGAGACGATCGAAGCCAAGCCGCTGCGCGCGTTGTACCGCTCGCGCTCTCGCTCACGGTTGCTGGTGCTCGACAAGGAGAACGGCGGCAAGGCCGACTCGCTGAATGCGGCGATCAACGCGTCGCGCTTTCCGCTCGTGATCGCGGTCGATGCCGATACGCTCATCGAGCCGGACGCCTTGCTCCGCCTCACGCGCCCCTTCCTACTCGGCCGGCAGATCGCCGCGGTCGGCGGCACGGTGCGCGTCGCCAACAACTCCACGGTGACGGACGGTCGCGTGACGGACGCGCGGGTGCCCTCGAAAGTGATCCCCGGGATCCAGGTGGTGGAGTACTTGCGCGCGTTTCTCTTCGGCCGCCTCGGATGGAACCGGCTGGGCGGGAATTTGATCATCTCCGGAGCGTTTGGGCTGTTTCGCAAGGAATACGTCATGGCGGTCGGCGGTTATCGCACCAACAGCATCGTCGAGGATCTCGATCTGGTGGTGCGCATGCACCGCCATCTGCGGCGTAACAA
>WNGG01005630.1_pt1 | contig 17992 bp, 19 predicted proteins | sample 5400661 | NCBI WGS metagenome assembly WNGG01 (sample SAMN13153372, study PRJNA577476) | soil metagenome | isolation source: 100 cm soil or saprolite under Garry oak tree replicate 1 | place: USA:California | collected 2016-06-15
GATCGGTGGCGCGATGGCGGTGCTCGCGGTGTACGGGCTTCTGGCGGTGGCCGCCCCCGACCGGGCGCCCGCGCAGGCCAAGAAGATCGTCTATTGGACTCACTGGGAGCAGAATCCCGAGTTCAACAAGTGGTACGAGACCAAGGGCAAGGAGTTCGCGAAGAAGAGCGGCTACGAGGTCGAGGTGGTGACCATCCCGTACCAGGGCTACGAGGCCAAGTACCTGGCTGCCCTCGTCGGCAAGTCCGGCGCCCCCGACTTCTTCAACGGCATCGTGCACCAGTGGTGCGGCCAGTACGACTTCTGCGACAAGATGCCGGCCGATCTCGAGAAGACCTGGAGCGAGAACCTGCCCAAGTACATGCTGGCCGTGGGGCAATTCAAGGGCGCGACGTACGGCATCCCCATCGAGCACGGCAACTTCCAGCAGATGTACATCGACGTGGAGCTCTTCAAGAAAGCCGGGCTCAATCCCGACAGGCCCCCGAAGACGCTCGACGAGTGGCTGGCCGCGATGAAGAAGCTGTCGGTGTACGACGCCAAGGGCGAGCCCACGCAGGTCGGCTTCGCCCTCCGGCACAAGGGCCATCCGGTGGGGATCACGGACAAGTTCCTGCCCTTCGCGCACGCCTTCGGCGCCCGGATGCTCAGCCCCGGACTGGACCGCGCCACCGGCTTCGCCAACGGCCCCGAGATGGTGGCCGCGTTGCAGTTCTACGGCGACCTGGTGACGAAGGACAAGGTGGCGAGCCTCGCCTTCGGCAATCCGGAGGACGCCTTCGGGCAGAAGCGCGCGGGCGTGATCTTCCGTGAGTCGTGGTACTTCGGCTGGCTCAAGAAGAACGCGCCTGACGTCGCCTTCAAGGTCTACGCGCTGCCCTGCGCCAAGGCCTGCCCCGGCGCGGGCAACCTCTTCCCGTGGAGCAATCTCGTCTACAAGAACAGCCCCCACAAGCAGGTCGTGTGGGATTTCCTGCGCTTCATCAGCAATGCCAAGGACGACCTCGAGCAGCACCAGCTCCAGGGCATCCTGCCCGTCTGGACGGTGAACCTCGAGACGCCGTACGTGAAGGGCCGTCCCGACTATGCCTCGACCCGCGAGATGCTCGCGCAGCCCGTGCCGCCGAACTACTACCATCCCAAGTCGAACGAGCTGGCCACGGCGTTCGGAGAGGCGGTGGTCGGCGTGCTCTACGGCAAGGGCCAGCCCAAGCCGTCGCTCGACGAGGCCGCGGCCCGGATGGACCGGATCCTGAAAGACTAGTGCCGCCCCCTCACCCTGCCCTCTCCCCCGATGGGGGAGAGGGATCCGGGCGGAGCCAGCGGGGCGCGTTTCAGCTGTCGGCGTGGACGCGGCTCGCGTTTCCCCGCACGTACATGGACCGCCAGCGGCGGGCGGGCTTTCTCTTCGTCCTGCCCGCCGTGGCCTACTTCGCGTGCGTGTACTTCATCCCGCTCGTCGAGTCCCTCATCGGATCCTTCTACCGGACGCTGCCGGGCGGGGCGAGCCGGTTCATGGGCATCGGTCTCTACGAGCGCGTGCTCACCGATCCGGTCTTCTGGAACAGCGTCAGGAACACCATCAAGCTCCTCGCTCTGTCCGTGCCCTCCACCGTGGTGCTCGCCCTCGCCGTGGCCCTCGGGCTGAACCGCCTGACCCTGCGCTGGCGGAGCCTCTGGGCCGCCATGTACTTCGTCCCCTTCGCCGTGTCGCTGGTGGCGGCCGCCCTCATCTGGCAGTGGCTCTACGAGCCCGTCTACGGCGTGCTCAACCACGGGCTGGTCCTCGTCGGGCTGCCGCCGCAGAAGTGGCTTCAGAGCCTCAACCAGGTGTTGCCCTCGCTGGCCGCGATCAACGTGTGGGTGCGGCTGGGCTTCGACACTATGATCTTCCTTGCCGCGCTCCAGGCGATCCCCGGGGAGTACTACGAGGCGGCGGCCATGGACGGCGCGAGCGCGCGTCAGCAGCTCTGGCACGTTACCCTGCCGCTCCTGAACCCCCAGGTCGTGATGGTGTGCATCCTCGAGCTCATCTTCAACTTCAAGATCTTCGACCAGGTCTACGCCACGACCCAGGGCGGGCCTGCAGGGGCGAGCCAGACCATCATCCCGCTCCTCTACGACACCGCCTTCAAGTACTTCCGCCTGGGCGAAGCCTCGGTCATGGCCGTGTTCGTGTTCGTGGTGCTGCTCGTGGTGACGCTCCTGCAGTGGCAGATCTTCCGCAGGCCGGTGGACTATTGAGAGGGGCGGGGGCGCGGTCCGTTCCCCTGGCCCGCTGGCTCACGGCCGCCCTCGTCGCGGCGGGCGCGCTCACGGTGGTCTTCCCCTTCGTGTGGATCGCCCTCACGTCGCTCAAGACGCCGCCCGAGATCCAGCGCGTGCCGCTCCAGCTCGCCCCCGATCATTGGGGCAACCTCGAGAACTACCGCGAGGTATTCCGCCGCGCGCCGTTCAGCCGCTTCCTCCTCAACAGCGCGCTCCTCGCCACCGTGTCGGCCGTGAGCAGCCTCGTCGTGTCCGCCCTCGCCGGCTACGGCTTCGCCAAGTTCAGATTTCCGGGACATTCCGTGTTCTTCTTCGCCATCATCGGCATCTTGATGGTGCCGTTTCAGTCCGTGGTCGTGCCGCTCTATCTCTGGGTGAGCCGGCTGGGCCTGCTGGACACGTACCTCGGCATCCTGGCCCCCGACCTGGTCAGCGTCTTCGGCGTCTTTCTCATGCGCCAGGCCATCGAGGTGGTGCCGGACGACTACATCGCGGCCGCGCGGATCGACGGCTGTGGCGAGTGGGGCATCTTCTGGCGCGTGGTGCTGCCCGCGGTGACGCCGGCCCTGGCGACCCTGGCCATCATCAAGTTCATGTGGACGTGGAACGAGTTTTTCTGGCCCCTTGTGGTGGTGAACTCACCATCCATGAAGACGGTGACCATGGGGCTGATCGGCTTCACCAACATGTACTTCATCGAGTACAACCTGGTGACGGCCGCTGCGGTGGTGAGCGTCCTGCCGATTCTCCTCATCTTCGTCATCTTACAAAAGTGGGTGGTGCAGGCGGCGGTGCTGACCGGTCTCAAAGGCTAACAACCTGGCGCCCTGTATCCCTCTCCCCCAGTGGGGGAGAGGGCAGGGTGAGGGGGTCGGTTCGACTACGCTCCGAACGCCTCGAGCTTGGCCTGGATCTGCGTCTTCGGCACCGCGCCCACGACCTGGTCAAGAACCTCGCCGTCCTTCACGAAGAGGATGGTCGGGATGGAGCGGATGCCGTAGCGGGCGGCCAGGCCGGGCTGCTCGTCCACGTTGACCTTGGCGAGGCGCACGCGGCCTCCGGATGAGCGCGCCAGCTCCTCGAGCACGGGCGCGATGGTCCGGCACGGGCCGCACCACTCGGCCCAGAAGTCCACGAGCAGGACGCCGTCGGACGCGACGAGCGCCTCGTCGAAGTTCTGCTGGGTAAGATGAATCACCGCGGAATCAGATGTCACGTGGCTCTCAGTCGGGTTCATGTCATGTCTCCTCGGCATTGGGATGCGCGGGTAGGCCGAAGAGATGCGCGCTCGAGGCCGACTACTTTGCGGGCGTGGCCGCGCTCCATCCACGCGCGGCGAAAATCTCCTTGATCTGCTTGGCGAGCTGCTCCGCGGTCCGCTTCGCGTCGGCCTCCGCGGTGTCCTTCGGCTCCGTGACCGCCTGCAGGCCGCCCTGCACGGCCGTGGACACGGCGATGCCGGCGCCGATCGCGGCTCCCGCGCCCATGCCGACGGCGGCGCCGGGCTTCTTCGAGCTGGCGGCGTCGGTCTCGAACTCCTCCACGAGGCGGGGCCCGGCGCTCGTGCCCAGGTACATCTGGGTGTGCGTCTTGACCTCGCTCGCCCCCGCCCCGAAGCCGATGACCACGCGCCGGAGCCGGTTGCCCTCGTCGATCGAGACGAACTGGCCCTCGATGGCGAGCGTGCCGTCCCCCACCGCGGCGGCGCTTGCCCGCTCGATCGGCAGATCGAGGTCCTTGAGCGCCTTGACGAGCTCGACGGAGAGAGCGCCGGCGACCGAGCGCCCGACCTTCAGCTCTTCCTCGCTCTGGGAGCCGCCGAGCACTCGGCGCAGCCGCGAGAGCGGGGCATTGTTCGGCGAGACGTCGTGGGCGGCGACGGCGAAGTCGTAGACGGCGATCCGGGTGGGGCGAGGCAGGGTGTCCGAGGCCGGGATCATCACCGAAGGCTGGACCTTGGTGGACAGGATACTCGGGCCACCGCCGTGCAACAAGGGCCGCCGTCTCGCTCCTCGCCCGGCATGTTAGAATGACGCTCCGCTGTCGATCCCTCACCGAAAAGGAGATCTTCATGTCCATCAAAGTCGGAGACAAGCTGCCTGCCGGACAGCTCTACGAGTTCATCGAAGAAGAGCGGCCGGGTTGCACGGTCGGGCCCAATGCCTTCCCCGTGGAGGAGATGGTCAAGGGCAAGCGCATCGCCATCTTCGGGCTGCCGGGCGCCTTCACGCCCACCTGCTCGGCCAAGCACGTCCCGAGCTTCGTCGCCAACGCGGACAAGCTCAAGGCCAAGAAAGTGGACGAGATCTGGTGCATCGCCGTCAACGACGCGTTCGTCATGGGCGCCTGGGGCAAGGAGCAGGGGGCCAAGAACAAGGTGCGCATGATGGCCGACGGCAGCGCCGCCTACACGAAGGCGCTCGGTCTCGAGTTCGACCTGACCGCGCGCGGCATGGGCGTCCGCTCCCAGCGCTACTCGATGCTCGTGGACGACGGAGTCGTGAAGGCCTTCAATCTCGAGGCGCCCGGCAAGTTCGAGGTCAGCGGCGCCGAGACGCTGCTCGAGCAGACGGGCAAGCTCGGCGGCTGAGGGCTCTTCACCCCGCGGCCTCATGCTCGACACGCGGCAGCTCCGCCTGCGCCGCCTGGGCGCCGCCGACGAGACGCGGTTCGTCGCCCTGGACAGCGACCCGGAGGTCATGCGCTACATCGGGAGCCGTGGTGGCACTCCCGAGGAGATCGTGGCGCGCGTGCGTGATCGCATCGCCGCGGATCATGGCGCGCTCGGCTGGTGGGTGATCGAGGGCAGGGACGACGGCGCTTTCCACGGAGTGGCCGCGCTCCTGCGCATGCCCGACGGTGACGACATCGAGCTGGCGTATCGGCTGGCCCGCGCCTCGTGGGGCGCGGGCCTTGCCACCGAAGCTGCCTCTGCCCTCGCGCGCTACGCGTTCGATCAGGTGGGTCTGCCGCGGCTCGTGGCCGTGACCTTTCCGGAGAACGTCGCCTCGCAACGCGTCCTCGAGAAGGTCGGCTTCGTCCACGACGGCATGTCGACCTACAAGACCTTCCAGGTCACCCACTTCACCTGCGAGGCGTCGGAGTGGCGGAAGCGGCGCGCGGAAGCCGGTGACGCCGGCCGTCGAGGGCGAGGGCGGGGCCGTCGGGCCCCTCGCTGAGATAGGGCGCGAGCTGCTGCATGGCGAGGCGCCCGAAGCGGGCGCGGAAAGCTCCGCGCCGTACCGCGCAGGAGAGGTGCTCGCCGTCCTGCTCGAGGGTGGCGGCGTCGAGCGGCTCGCGATAGTCGCCGGCCAGGCAGAGCTCGACGGCGCGCAGGCGACCCCCGTCGACACTTAGGCGCAGCCGTTGAACGATGAAGGGCGTCTCGTCGGGAAGCCTGCCGTCGGGCTCGAACCAGTTGCGCTCGCCCTGACAGACGGCGAGCCAGCGCCCCTCGGGTGTGCGCGTGAGGGCGAGCAGGAAGAAGCGGAGCGTCGCCGGATCCACGATCTCCGTGCCCTCGTGGTAGATCCGGCCCTCGCCATCCACGCGGTAGTGATACTCGCGTGCCACCTGCTCCACGTGGCTCTCCCGGCTATTTCTTCATCGGCTGGTTCGGAGCCATCAGAGGTGTCTTGCCCGGCGGCGTTGGCGCGGGCGCGCCCGCGGGGACGTGGGTGGGCGCGGGCGGGTAGACGATGGCGCCGCCATAGCTCGGCAGGCCCTGGATCTCCGACTTGAGACACACGGAGGCGACACCGCGCGCCGACCAGTCATTTGCCTGGGCCACGCATTGCTCCTCGCTGATGAACGGGCCGAAGAGCTGCGGCGGGTAGGGGCCGCCCATGCCGTACGCGACGTAGTACCAGGCCAGCAAGGTCCATCCAAGCCGCTGCTTCATGTCCGTTGTCCTCCTTCGAGCCCGATGCTCGAATTGTACTCCGGGGGACGCTCTTGACACCTGCGGCTCGAGCCCCTACGGTTCCGACGGGCGCGACCTGCCGCCCTGGTCTTCACGACCTTCACCTGACCACGCAAAGGGGCATCGGATGAGCGATCTCGTCGGATTCATCGGATTGGGCACCATGGGCATGCCGATGACGGCCAACCTCGCCAAGGCCGGCGTGGCGCTCGTCGTACACGACGCGAGCCCGTCCGCCACGGAGGCCGCCGGCAAGCTCGCAGGCGTCGCGGTGGCCGCCTCCGCCGCGGAGGTCGCGGCACGGGCCTCCGTGATCTTCACGTGCCTGCCCAATGACGACGTGGTGCGTGCGGTCTATCTCGGGGCGGGCGGCATCGCGGCGGGGGGCACGGCGGGGCTCATCACGTGCGACTGCTCCACGGTGAGCCCGGAGGCCACGCTCGAGGTCTATCGGGCGCTTCTGCCCAAGCGCATCACGCACATGGACACGCCCATGCTGGGCTCGCAGCCCCAGGCCGTGTCGGGCGAGATCTTCTTCATCGTCGGCGGCGACGAGGCCGCCGTCGAGCGCATCACGCCCTATCTCGACATCATGGGCAAGCTTCACATGTACGTGGGCGGCTCGGCCATGGGCAATCGAGTCAAGCTCGTCCACAATGGCCTCGTCGCTGTCACCGCCGCCGCGGTGGCGGAGGCGCTGGCCGTCTGCGTGCAATCGGGTGTCGACCCTTACACGTTCTACGACGTGGTGCGCAAGGGTGGGGGCATGGCGTACGGCACGTACTTCGAGCGGCGGGCCAAGCGGATCTTCGATGGCGAGTTCTCGCCCACCTTCATGTGCGAGCTGATGCGCAAGGACGCAGGTCTGGCCTTGGCCCTGGCGAAGGCCTCCAAGGTGCCCACACCCATCCTGGAAGAGACCAAGCGGACGTATGACGAGGCGGTGGACAGCGGCTGGGGCAAGGAGGACTTCTCCGCCGTCACCCACGTGATCGAGAAGCGGATAGGCCGGAAGCTCTCTCGCGGCTGAGCGCGGCGGGACGAGCCCTTGACCCGAATCCGCGCCCTCCGCACGCGTCCGGCCGCCCGCCGCTGGCTGATCGTCGCGGCGCTCTTCATCGTCACCTACGGCATCTCGACGCCGCTCGCGGCCTACGGGGTCTTCCTTCCCGTCCTCGCCGAGACCTTTGGCTGGAGCCGCGGCGCCATCTCCTCGGCGATCTCGCTGAATCTCCTCCTCGGAGGCCTCGCCTCCTTCCCCATCGGCGCTCTCGCGGATCGCCGCGGCCCGCGCCTCGTGCTCGTCCTCACGGTCATCCTGGCGGGCGCCGGCTTCGCCCTCGTCTCGACGGTCGAGACGCTCTGGCAGCTCCATCTCTTCGTCGGCGTTCTCGGCGGCGTCGGGATGTCGAGCTTCTACCTGGTCGCCGCCTCGACGGTGACGCGCTGGTTCGAGGAGCGCCGCGGCATGGCGCTGGCCCTCGTCCTGGTCGGGTTCAGTCTCGGCTATATCTCGGGAGGCCCGCTGGCCGCGTGGCTCATCGCCACCATGCGGTGGCGCTGGGCCTACGCGCTGCTCGGCGGCGGGAGCGGCCTCGTGACCGTGCTGGCCGCGCTGACCGTACGGCTGCCTGACGAATCGGAGACGGCCGCGCTGCGCCGAGGGGCGGAGCGGCGCGCCGGCGCGGGCTCTGGTAGCGGCGACCCGGGCATCAGGGCCGGTGTCACCCTCGGCGAGGCCCTCGTCGATCCGCGGCAGTGGTGTCTGAACGTCGCCTGGCTGCTGTTCGGCGCCGTCGGCTTGATGATCTCCGTCCACATCGTGCCATACGCCCGCGATCAGGGAATCAGCCTGGCCGGCGCATCGCTTGCCCTCACGGCCTACGGCATCGGCTCGGTCGTCGGGCGCCTCGCGGCGGGCGCGATCTCGGACCGCATCGGCACTCGAAGCACCATGCGCGCCGGCTGCGCGATACAGGCGTTGGGGCTGGTGGCCCTTCTCCTGGTGCCGTCGGGCGAGGGGCTGCTCGGCGCGCTGGTGGCGCTGGGTGTGGGATTCGCAGCCTCGGACACCATGGTCGTGAAGGCGATCCCCGACGTCTTCGGCGTGCGGGCCATCGGCGGCATCATGGGAGTGCTCGGGGTGGGATGGCGATTCGGGGCCGCACTGGGCCCGGCGGCCGCAGGGTTTCTTCACGACGTGACCGGCTCGTACGCGATTCCCTTTGGCGCCGCGCCCTTCGCCGTACTGGTGAGCTGGACGCTCTTCACCGTCGCTACCTCGCGCCGCGTCAAGTAGGCCGTCACCTACCTTAAAGGAGACGAAGTCTCAGGGGCCGAGCTCCTGAGCTCTTCTTGATAATTCCGATAGACTTAGGTACTATCCGTTCCCACGGAGGCGGAATCAGAGTTTGCGGCCTTCATGGGGAGCGCAAGTGGCAGAGACAGCTAAGGAAACGAAGGCACAAAGGGCCGAGCGTCTCAAGGCGGCAATCAACCCTTGGGCCGCCCAGGCCGAGATCGAGCGGTTCGGGCGCGAGGGCTGGGATTCGATTCCCCCCGAATGGCTGAACACGTATTTCCGCTGGTGGGGCATCTACACGCAAGGTGACGGCGTGGGCGCCGTCGGCGGCAAGGGCGGCGAAGGCAAGGCCGTGCCCTACCTCATGCTTCGCATCCGGATCCCCAATGGGCTCTTGACCTCGCGGCAGCTCACGACGATCGCCGACGTCGCGGAGCGCTACGCGCGCGGGGTGGCGGACATCACGGTCCGCCAGAACATCCAGCTCCACTGGATCCGGATCGAGGACCTGCCCGCCGTCATCCGGGCGCTCTCGGACGTCGGCATCACGACGCTCGGCGCCTGCGGCGACGTCACGCGCAACGTGACCGGCTGCCCGGTGGCGGGAGTGGACGCCGACGAGATCGCGGACGCCTCGCCCCTCGCGCAGGCCGCCACGGACATGCTCAACGGCAGCCCCGATTTCTACAACCTGCCGCGCAAGTTCAAGATCTCCATCACGGGCTGCCGCGTCTGGTGCTCGTATCCGGAGATCAACGACGTGGCGCTCACGGCGCTGCGCCATCCGTACACGGGTCTCCCCGGTTTCTCGCTGCGCGTGGGCGGCGGGCTCTCGACCGATCCGCACCTGGCGCCCCGCCTCGACGCCTTCATCCCGTGGCATCAGGCCCTGGCCGTGGTCAAGGGCGTGGCCGAGATCTTCCGCGACAGCGATGTCCTCCGTCAGAACCGAGAGAAGGCGCGGCTCAAGTTCCTCTTTCTCCAGCACGGCTGGACGGCCGAGCGATTCCAGGCGGAGCTCGAGCGGCGGCTGGGCGAGAAGCTCGAGCCGGGCGTGCCCGAGTTCGCGCCCGAGGACATCTACCGCGATCACGTGGGCATTCACCCGCAGAAGCAGGACGGCTTCGCCTATGTCGGCATCGCGGTGCTGCGAGGCCGGGTCCAGGCCGCTCAGCTCCGCGCCCTCGCCGCCCTCGCGCTTCGCTACGGCTCGGGCGACCTGCGGACCACGGGGATGCAGAACCTCCTCGTCCTGAACGTGCCGAGGCCCCGCGCCGAGGAGCTGGGGCGAGAGATCGAGGGCCTGGGCCTTCGCCTCGAGGGCTCGCCCTTCTGGCGGGGCACCATCGCCTGCACGGGCAGCGAGTTCTGCAAGATCGCCCTCACGGAGACCAAGGGCTTCGCGCGCCACCTCGTGGACGATCTCGAGGCGCGGCTGCCCGGCTTCGAGCAGCACCTGAAGATCCACGTCACCGGCTGCCCCAATAGCTGCGGCCAGCACTGGATCGCCGACATCGGCCTCGAGGGCAAGAAGACCAAGGTGGACGGGCAGATGGTCGACGCCTACTACTTCTGCGTCGGCGGCGCCGTGGGGGCGCATCAGGCGACGGCGCGGCCCGTCGGCTATCGCACGGCGGCCACCGAGGTGCCCGCGGCCATCGAGCGGCTGCTGCGCGTGTACCTGGCCGAGCGGCGGGCGGGCGACAACTTCCGCCAGTTCTGTGCCGCGCGGAGCGACGAGGAGATCCGCACGATCCTGGCCGGCGAGCCCGTGGAGGCCGTGGCGCGCGATGTGGCGCAGGCGCGGACTCCGCACAACCTCGAAGGCTGAGCGCCCAACCGGCTGATCACCAGACCGACAAAGGAGAGACGAGATGTCGTTGAGACTGGGAGACACCGCACCCGACTTCAGCGCCGAGAGCTCGGAGGGCCGCATCGACTTCCACCAGTGGCTGGGCCCCCAGTGGGGCGTCCTCTTCTCGCACCCGCGGGACTTCACGCCGGTGTGCACCACCGAGCTCGGCTACGTCGCGCGGCTGAAGCCGGAGTTCCAGAAGCGCGGGGTCAAGGCCATCGGGTTGAGCATCGACCCCGTTGATTCCCACAAGGGCTGGCTCAAGGACATCCAGGAGACACAGGGACACGCCGTCAACTTCCCCATCATCGCCGACCCCGATCGGAAGGTGGCGAACCTCTACGGCATGATCCATCCGTCGCACGACGAGGTGTACACGGTGCGCACGGTGTTCGTCATCGACCCCAAGAAGAAGATCCGCCTGATGATCACGTACCCGCAGACGACGGGGCGGAACTTCGACGAGATCCTGCGGGTGATCGACTCGCTCCAGCTCACCGATACGCACCGGGTGGCCACGCCGGTGAACTGGAAGCAGGGGGAGGACGTGATCATCGTGCCCGCGGTGACGGACGAGGAGGCGAGGGCGAAGTTCCCCAACGGCTGGAAGGCCCTCAAGCCCTATCTTCGCCTGACGGCGCAGCCCAAGTGACGGAGTATTACCCCGTCGCCCTCGACCTGCGGGGCCACGCCTGCCTGGTGGTGGGCGGCGGCTCTGTGGGCGAGGGCAAGGTGGAAGGCCTGCTCGCGGCCGGCGCCCGCGTCACCGTGGTCAGCCCCACGCTGACGCCTCGCCTCCACTCCTGGGCGGTGGCCGGGCGCGTTGCCTACCAGGAGCGCGAGTACCGCGAGCGAGACCTCGACGGCCAGCGTCTGGTGTTCGTCGCCACGAGCCGGCGCAAAGTCACCGAGCTCGTGGCATCGGACGCGCGGCGCCGCGGCATCTGGGTGAACGCGGCCGACGATCCCGTCTACTGCGACTTCCTGCTCCCCTCGGTGCTGCGCCGTGGGCGGCTCGTGGTCGCGGTCTCGACGGGCGGGGCGAGTCCCGCCCTCGCCGGCCGCGTGCGCCGTGATCTCGAGAGCCGTCTTGCCCCGGAGTACGCGGAGCTGGTGGAGCTGGCGGCCGAGGTGCGCGCCGAGCTGAGAGCGGAGTCGCGACGGCCCGGCGGCGAGGTGTGGCGGGACGCGCTCGACGGCGAGCTTATCGCGCTGCTCGCCCAGGGCAAGCGCGACGAGGCCAAGGCGCTCTTGCTGGATCGGCTCGGAGTGACGGCATGAAACCGGGGCAGGTGTCCCTGGTGGGAGCCGGCCCGGGCGACCCCGGGCTTCTCACCGTGCGCGCGCTCGAGCGGCTGAGAGAGGCCGAAGTCGTCGTCTACGATCGACTCGTCAATCCAGAGCTCCTCGATGAGGCGCCGGCCGAGGCGCTCCGCATCTTCGCGGGCAAGCGCGTGGGGGCGCGCTGTCTTCCGCAGGCGGCCATCAACGCCCTGCTCGTCCATCACGCGAGCGCCGGGCGCGTCGTCGTCAGGCTCAAGGGTGGAGATCCGTTCGTCTTCGGACGCGGTGGGGAGGAGGCGCTGTCGCTCGCCAAGGCGGGCATCCCCTTCGAGGTGGTGCCGGGCGTCAGCTCGGCCATCGCCGTCCCCGCGTATGCCGGGATTCCCGTCACCCACCGCGGCATCGCCTCCTCCTTCGCCGTGCTCACGGGGCACGAGGATCCGGCCAAGGACGGCGATGCCACCGACTGGAGGAAGCTGGCGACGGCGGTGGACACCCTGGTGATCCTGATGGCCATCGGCAGCTTCCCCCGCATCGTGGCCGCCCTGCTCGCCCATGGCCGGCGGCCCGAGACGCCGGTGGCCTTGATCCGCTGGGGAACGACGGAGGCCCAAGAAGTGCGCGTGGGCACCCTCGCCGATATCGTCGGGCACGCGCGCGGGCTCGAGCCTCCCGTGGTCGCCGTGGTCGGCGACGTCGTTTCGCTGCGTGAACAGCTCGCCTGGAGCGACGAAGCGACGGCGGTCAGCGCGCTCTAGCGGACCGCGCCAGGTTTAGGCGGCCGCGCCCGTGGCCGTCATCGCGATCAGGGCGACAGTGGCGAGCGCGATGATCGAGGCCTTCTTCATCTTGCCCTTCACCTGATGCCCTCCTACATCATGTGCTTCCATTGCATGCCGCACTTGCACGCGTGCAGGTCGTCGGAGTGCCCCGGAGTCTTGTCACAGTGGTGACGCCTGCCATCCTCAGCCAGCTTGTCCGTTCCGCACTGCCCCTCTTCGTTCGGCTTCGCCTGCGGACACCAGTTGGTGATGGGCTTCGTTTGCGTGTGACTCATGGCACATTCCTCCTTGCCTCTAGCCGATACCCTCCACGCGCCAACGTCAAGGCGTCGTGCCGCTGCGCGGTAAGTGATCCCGCGAGCGCGGGCCTTGACAGACGGAGAGCGGCCGGACGAGTATCGTCCCCGCTCGGCGTCGATCGATCTTCCAGACTGCGAGCCGGGCGAGAAAGGGAACAGATCCATGGACCTAGAGCTCAAGGACAAGGTGGCCGTGGTGGGCGGAGCCAGCAAGGGCCTGGGGCGCGCCTGCGCGGAGGTGCTGGCGGAGGAAGGGGCCAGGGTCGTCGTGTGCAGCCGTACCCAGGCCGACCTGGACCGCACGGCGAAGGAGATACGTGAGGCGACGGGCACCGACGTCCTGGCCTTGGCGGGTGATCTCGACAATCACCAGACGATCCGAGACCTGATCGCTGCCGCCACCAGTCGATTCGGACGCCTCGACATTCTCGTCAACAACTCCGGAGGGCCGCCCCTCGCCCGGGCTCTCGGCGCCACGGAAGAGCAGTGGGCGACGGCGCTGCAGCGGTCCCTGCTGTTCTTCGCGCGCATGTCGCGGGAAGCGATTCCCCACATGAAGCGGCACGGCGGCGGCCGCATCATCAATATCCTGGCCGCCACCGTCTATCAGCCCATCCCGAACCTGGCCCTCTCGGGCGTCACGCGGCTGGGGGTGGTTGCCTTCGCCAAGAGCCTGGCCGACGAGGTGGGACGCGACGGCATTCTCGTGAACAACGTGTGCCCGGGCTCGATCCTGACCGACCGCATGCGCTCCAACGTGGCGGCGCGGGCCAAGGAGCTCGGCGTCTCCCTCGAGCAGGGACTCGCCGACCGCGCCGCCGAGACCGCGGTGGGACGCATCGGGGAGCCCCGCGAGCTCGCGCACCTGGTGGCGTTCCTGGCCTCGGGAAAGTCCAGCTACATCACGGGCACCACCATGCTGGTCGACGGCGGGCTCGTGCGCTCCATCATCTGACCGCTGGGGCGGCTAGGCCGGGATCGGAGCCTCGCGAGCAGGCAGCGAATCGTCCGCCGGCAGGACAGCGAGGGCGTTCGCGCGACGGCGACGAAGCGCCTCGACCAGCCAGATCGTGAGGAGCAGGTAGGCCAGCCCCAGAGCGAAGCCGCCGATGACATCGGTGAGCCAGTGAACGTCCAGATAGAGGCGACTGAATGCGACGGCGAGAACTATGCCCGCGCAGGCGCCGCCTCCGAGCACGCGCCACCCTCGGCTGGCCCGAGAGGTGCGAAGAAGATACGCCACCAGTCCAAAGAACACGACGAGGCTGAGTACGTGGCCACTGGGATATCCCCAGTCGGCGAGATTGGGGCGCGGTCGATTGACCGCCCACTTGGCGACGAGCTGGAGCCCGCCGGTTCCCGCCATGATCACGGGGAGCGCGAGGGCCCAGCGTCGCCGGTACCCCCACAACGACACGATGGCCAGCGCGATGAGGGAGATCAGCCCCGCCCGGCTCCCCAGGAGGGTGAGTGTCCGCATGGGAGTGTCGAGGTCAGGAAGATGGGTGAGGCCGACGGCTCCTCGCGTGGCCTGATCAGCGCCGAGCCAGGAGTGCTGGATCGACCCGTCGGCCAGCCCGAGAAAGCTCCCGAGCGCCAACATAGCCCCTGTCAGCAGCGCGTGCCGTCGTAACCAGGTCATTCTTGCTCTCACGTTCAAACGTACCACACGGTCCCACAGATTGCTGGCACGGCGCTTGTATGGGATGGCAGAGTGAAGATCCTCCGGACCCTCCTCTTCGCCGGCGGGGTTGTCCTTCTCATCTTCCTGGTCATCCGGATCGGCGCCGGACCCATCGTCTCGGTCCTGAGCCGGATGGCCTGGTGGCAGCTCGTGCTGATCTGCCTGCCCTACGGCCTCATCATGGCCGTCGATACCCTGGGCTGGCGCTACGCTTTTGCCGACAAGCCGGCCCCGTACGGGAGGATGCTCCTCGCACGCATCGCGGGCGAAGCGCTCAATCTGGTGACGGCTCTGGGCTCGGTGGGCGGAGAGGCGGTAAAGGTCTGGCTGCTGCGCTCCGCCGTCTCCTACGAGGCGAGCGTGCCCTCGGTGATCATTGCCAAGACCACCAGCACCATCGCGCAAACGCTCCTCCTCGTGGTCGGGCTGGTCGTCGCCAAGACGTTCGTCCCCGTCAAGGGCGACGTCATCTCGGGGATGTTCGCGCTGCTTGCCGTCGAGACGCTTCTCGTCGGAGGATTCCTTGTCACGCAGCTCGCCGGGCTGGTCCGCCGGGCGGGCGGGCTGCTAACCTGGGCCGGGCTCATCGAGGACAGGTCGTATGCCGAGCGCCTCGACAGCAACCTCCGCGAGTTCTACCGTCACCGGTGGCACCGATTCCTGCTCTCGGTGGCGTTTCACTTTTGCGGCTGGCTGCTGGGCGCCCTCGAGGTGGCGGCCATGCTTTTCGTCCTGGACATTCCCGCGGGCGTGGCCACGGCGACGGTGATCGAGGCGGTGGGCTCAGGAGTGCGATTCGCGTCGTTCCTGGTCCCGGGGAGCCTGGGGGTACTGGAGGGCGCCAACACGGGACTCTTCGTGGCGCTGGGGCTCAGGGCGAGCGCGGGACTTGCCTTCAGCCTCGTCCGTCGCGCGCGCCAGATGGTGTGGATCGGCCTCGGGCTCCTGGTGCTGGTGGGGGCGAGCCTGCAAGCTAAGACCGCGGACGCAGCTCCGCGGCGCGCGGTTCAGTGACCAGGGGAGGCGCGGCCGGCCCCCCGCCATCGAGCGCACAGACAACTTCGGCCTCGGCCTGACGGACCTTCAGGGTCTCGAGGCTCTCCGGCAGCACCAGGAGCGGCAAGGCGCGCCGCCGGACCTCGAGATCCTCGGGCGCCCGGCCATTCACGGTGACGCGCACGCTCCGACCGCGAGACAGCACGACACGTTCCCACCGTCCCGGGAGTCCGAGCAAGATCTGGAAGATGCGCATCCATGCGCCGATCTTTGTCGTGTGTGGAATCACGAAGACGTCGAAGAGCCCATCGATAGGCGAGGCGGTCGGCGTCAGGTTGAGAAAACCGCGGTACGTCTCCACGTTCGCGACGGTGACGAGGGCCGCTTTCTCGGCAACCAGAACTCGGTCCACCTCCACCCGGATGGAGGGAAGCGGGCCGGTGAGGATGAAGCGCTCGGCCGTGAGGTAATAGGCGAGATGGCGGAGCACACGGGACCTGGGCTGGGCCCGCCCGCGCTCCACGGCGCGCTGGATCTCCTCCAGCAGTCCGTAGCTCCGGTGCGAGAGAAAGATCCGCTCGCCCGGGTAGACCCCGACGTCGACCCGTCGGACCTGGCCGCGCTCGAAGTGCTCGATCACCCGACGGGTCTGGTCGCCGAAGCCGAACGCCCGCGCGAACATGTTGCCGAATCCGGTGGGGACGGGAAGGAAGGGAATGGACAGTCGCACGGCGGCTGCCGCGGCGGCGCTGAGCGTGGCGTCTCCTCCCACGGCCACCAGGTGCGAGTAATCGGGCTCGCAGGTAGCCGACCACTCCAGGAGACGCTCGAGATCCGCGAAGGTCTGAATGCGAGCGGCATATCCCCGGCGAACGAGGGCCTTCTGGAGACGTCGCGCCGTGGCCCGCGCTCGTCCATCCCCGGATCCCGGCGTCACGATGATCTGAACCACGTCAGGCATACCGTCACCTCGACTCTCGCTGGCTGGGCCTGTCAGAAGAGAGCAGCCGACGTGCCAATCGTGAATGGCGCGAAAGTCGCGAAGGAGTGGGGATTCCCACGACCGAATGGCCGCGGACGGTAATTCTTTCCGGGGGAGTGATGAAGTTACGCGGTTCGATTGCCCTTGAGGTGCGCTCCTTGACGACGGGCGCCCGGCCCCCTATCGTGCCGCCATGGCCCGCACAGGCAAAGACTTCCTGCAAGGTCTGAAGGACGATCGCCAGATCTGGGTGGGCAGCGAGCGCGTGCGCGACGTCGCGGCCCACCCGGCCTTCGCGGGCGCGGCGCGCTCCGTGGCCGCCCTCTTCGACCTGCAGCACGAGGCGGCCGACGTCTGCCTGATGCCCGATCCCGAGACGGGCGAGCTCATCAACGTCAGCCACATCATTCCGCGCTCGCGCGAGGACCTCGTGCGGCGGCACGCGTGCCTCGAGCGCATCGCGGAATACAGCGTGGGCATCATGGGCCGCACGCCGGACTATCTCAACGCCACGGTGGCGGGCTTCGCGGGCCGAGCCGACGAGTGGTCGATCAACGGCAACGAGCGCGGCGCGGCCAACCTGGTCGCCTTTCACAAGGAGGTGGCCCGGCGCGATCTCTCGCTCACCCACACCATCGTGCAGCCCACCATCGACAAGACGCGCGGCGACGTGCCCGCCGCGGGCGACGAGGTAGCCCTGCACAAGGTGGAGGACACCGCGCGCGGCATCGTGGTGCGCGGCGCGCGCATCCTCGCCACCCTCGCCCCGTTCTCGGACGAGCTTTTCGTGTACCCGGGCGCTCCGCTCGCGGCGGGCACCGATGCCTACGCGCTGGCCTTCTCGATCCCCATGGCCACGCCGGGGCTCAAGTTCCTGTGCCGCGACAGCTACAGCAGCGCCGGGAACCCCTTCGACCATCCCCTCTCGAGCCGCTTCGACGAGCAGGACGCCTTCGTGATCTTCGACGATGTGGAAGTGCCGCGCGAGCGCGTCTTCATCGACGCCAACCTGCCCGTCTACAACACCGTCATGACCACGGGCTGGCAGCCGAACATCATGCAGCAGACCTCCATCCGCGCCCAGATCAAGCTCGAGTTCGCCTGGGGCGTGGCCACCCGCATGGCGGAGGCGATCAATGCGGCGTCGGGCGCGGGGGCGGAGATGCTCGGCGAGATCTGGAGCTACGCCGAGATGACGCGGGCGGGCGTGCACTCCGCCGAGCAGGGCGCCTACGAGTGGGGCAACGGGGTGTGGTTCCCCGACGGCCGGCCCTTCCGCGCCCTGCGCCCCCTGCTGCCCCTGTGGTTTCCGCGGGTGAACGAGATCATCCGCCTCCTCGGCTCCCACAATCTCCTGGCCGCGCCGACCTCCGCGCAGCTCGCCGATCCGTCCTTGCGCCCGCTCATCGATCGTTTTCTGCGCGGCGCCAAGGACGTCACCGCCGAGCAGCGCGCGCGCATCTTCCGGCTCGCCTGGGACTTCGTGGGCAGCGCGCTGGCCAGTCGCGGCGAGCAGTACGAGCGCTTCTATCTCGCCTCGAGCGGGCGCGCCTTCATCCGCGCCCAGACCTTTGCCTCTCCCGACCGCGCCCGCCGCCTGATCGACCGCTTCCTCAGC
>WNGG01008087.1_pt1 | contig 17992 bp, 15 predicted proteins | sample 5400661 | NCBI WGS metagenome assembly WNGG01 (sample SAMN13153372, study PRJNA577476) | soil metagenome | isolation source: 100 cm soil or saprolite under Garry oak tree replicate 1 | place: USA:California | collected 2016-06-15
TGATGCTCAAGTCGATGATTTGACCGTTGTGATACTGGATCGTCCACGTCACGCGGAAATGATCACTGAGATTCGCCGGATCGGCGCTCGCATACGCCTGATTATGGATGGTGATGTGTCAGCAGCGATTCAAGCTGCGATGGAAGATTATAGAGGTGTCGATGTGCTGATTGGAACGGGAGGAGCGCCAGAAGCAGTGCTCGCAGCTGCTGCAATCAAGTGTATTGGTGGAGAAATACAGTGTAAAATCTGGCCTCGGTCAGATGAGGAACGCGAACAGTTTAAAGCTGATGGCATTGATCTTAACCAGGTGTTTCGAACAGATGACCTGGTAAAAGGCAATGATGTGTCGTTTGCTGCGACAGGCATTACCAGTGGAGAATTAGTCAATGGCGTGCAATATTTCGGTTGGGGAGCTCGCACTTCCTCGGTGATGATGCGCTCCCGCTCGGGTACAGTGCGCTATATTGAAGCCCGCCACAAGTGGCGCAAAGCAGGCGGCACAGTTGGTATGTCAAGAATCAGTTGAAATTTATGGCAATTTAAGCAATTTCTCAATTACGGCAGCTGCGACCTGAGAGGTACCAACGGCTGCATGATCATCTGGTCGAGGCTTGAGATCATACGTGACATTCTTACCTTCAGCAATGACGGCTGCTATAGCTTTCTCTAAGCGGCAGGCAGCATGCGTCTCGCCCAGGTGACGTAACATCAACACTCCAGAAAACATCATAGCCATCGGGTTGACCTTGTTCTGTCCGGCATATTTGGGCGCACTTCCATGTACCGGTTCAAATACGGCATATTGACTGCCAATATTTGCGCCAGGAGCAACTCCTAGTCCACCTATCAAGCCTGCAGATAAATCGGAAATGATGTCACCATATAAGTTAGGCAACACTAGTACATCGTACTGCTCTGGCTTCTGAACAAGCTGCATACACATATTGTCAACAATACGATCTTCAAAATGGATATCTGGATACTCCTTCGCGACTTCATGGGCTGTGGCAAGAAATAGTCCATCAGAAAATCTCATTATATTGGCTTTGTGAACTGCAGTGACTTTATGGCGACTGTTAGACCGGGCATAGTCGAAAGCGAATTTGACAATACGACGAGTTGCCATCACTGAGATATATTTGATACTGATGGCAGAATTGTTGTCCAGATGAGTTCCGGTCGTGCGGGCAATGGTGTCAATGATTTCTTGCTGTTCGGGTGTCCCATTTTGAAACTCTACCCCAGCGTATAAATCTTCTGTATTCTCGCGTACGATAATCATATCAATATTATCGTAACGCGAGCGCAGCCCTTGATACGTTTTCGCAGGACGAAGATTTGCATATAGATCCAGTTTCTTGCGCAGAACCACATTTGCGCTGCGAACTCCTTTACCAACAGGGGTGGTAATTGGACCTTTCAATCCTACTTTTGTACGCTTAATCGACTCAATTACTTCATCTGGTAAAACAGTGCCATATTTCTCTAACATCTCTAATCCAGCCTGGTGTAACTCCCAGGAAAATGGGACACCAGTAGCTTCGAGAACTCGGCGTGTAGCCTCGGTAATTTCGGGGCCGGTGCCATCACCAGGGATGAGTGTAACCGAGTACGGCATGAATTCCTCCGTGAGAGTAGCGTACTTTGATAATGGGTACATGATCAATAACTGATTATAGCACAGTATCAGAAAATGATAACAAAAACGCCATCACATCCATTCAGACGGCAAGCCGTCGGAGGTGAACTGCTGCACCCACGATATTTGTTAGTATCTAACAACATTTGCTATCATTTCTTGGAAACATTTTTACACTCTTCCGCCCTGGTACGTTATGAAGATTGCATTATGCTGGATCAGCCAGTAGGAGTCTTCTTTGTTGTAGCTCTTTTAGTTCCTGAAGTCGTCTTTTTCACCATGATACTACTATTCCTTCGAGTAGCGGTTGTAGCCTTCTTTGTCCTTCCCCTCGTTGCGCGGGTTGTAGTTTTCTTTGCTTTTGTGGATGATCTTCCATTCGTAGTTGGTGTTTGGGGAAGCAGTGAAGAATCTTCTGTGGTTGTCACTTTCTTACGCGTACCTCTCCGTGCGGTTGTGCCATTTTGTTCAGGTCTTTCCCCAGCGATTTGTTGTTGAACAACAAACTCTTGATAACACACAGGATTCTTACCTGCTCGTGTCACAATCATCAACCCACCACAATCAGGACAGAGTTCAGGAACTGGCTTCTCCCAGATGGCAAAGTTACAGGTAGGGTAATTGTTACACCCATAAAAGATCCGTTGCTTTTGTTTAGTCTTGCGTTCTACAAGGTCACCTTGACATATCGGGCATAATGCGCCGGTTTTATTCACAACAGAGCGACGATAGCGACATTCCGGAAAGCCTGAGCAGGAGATGAAGCGTCCAAAGCGACCTGTACGGATAACAAGATTACGTCCACATTCTGGACATAATTCATCTATTTCTTCGACTGGCTTTTGTACACGATCCATCTCCGCTTCGGCCTTTTCCATCGTCACTTTGAAATCGCCATAGAAGCTTTTAAGGAACTCTATCCATGACTGTCGCCCCTCTTCGACATCGTCAAGCTTTCGCTCCATCTCAGCCGTAAAACCTGTATCTACAATATCAGGGAAGTGCTTATTCATGACTTCGTTAACCGTTTCGCCTAACCAGGTTGCCACAAAGCGTTTCTGCTCTTGATCAACATAACCCCTGTCCTGAATGGTGCTGATAATGGGCACATAGGTACTGGGGCGGCCGATACCTTGCTCCTCCAGTTCTTTAATCAGGCTCGCTTCACTAAAACGTGGAGGCGGCTGAGTGAAATGTTGTTCAGGTGTTAATCGATGCAGGTCCAACACTTCTTGCTTACTAAGAGCAGGAAGTGTTTTCTCCTCATCATCACGTTGCCACACTGCATAAAAGCCAGGGAACCTGAGATGGGAACCAGTTGCCCGAAAAACGTACTGGGTTGCCACAATGTCCACTCGAACCGTATCAAATACGGCTGGGGTCATAAAGCTAGCAACAAAACGTCGCCAGATCAAGTTATAAAGCTTAAACTGTTCGGGGGTAAGATGAGGCTTTACCATCTGAGGAGTCAACGTAATATCAGTCGGGCGAATCGCTTCGTGAGCGTCCTGAGTGGTCGCTTTAGCCTTACCTGTCCGTCCCTGTCCAACATAGGGCTGACCATATTCCTTTGCGATATACTCTTTTACTTTCGCCTGCGCTTCATCAGAAACGCGGGTGGAGTCCGTTCGCATATATGTAATCAAACCCTGATGTCCCTGCGCGCCCAACTCAATTCCCTCATAGAGTTGCTGGGCAAGGCTCATTGTTCTCTTGGGTTTCATGGAGAGGCGAGTTGAAGCTTCTTGCTGCATAGTACTAGTTGTATATGGTGGATTGGGTTGACGTCGCTGTTCTTTCTCTTCTACTTTCAATACTGTATAAGCAGCGCCTTGCAGCTCAGTCAAAATGGTGCTTGCTTCTTCCTGGGTGGAGATTTTAATACGGCCTTTTTCTGTTTGTAATTTCTTCGCGCCGTTTTGTCCATTAGACGCAGCCACAATTTGCTCTTCACCCTCAGTTGTACTATCAGCGCCATTGAAATCTTTGAGGCGAGAAATCAAGTTTGCCTCGAAGCGCTCTGTATGTCCCTGTTTACTGAGTAATGCGCTAATACTCCAGTACTCTTCAGGGATAAAAGCGCGAATCTCGGCCTCACGATCACAAATCAGTCGAAGTGCGACTGATTGTACCCGCCCGGCGCTTGTGCCCGATTGAATGCGCCGCCAGAGCAAGGGACTGATTTTATAGCCAACAAGTCGATCTAATACACGACGAGCCTGTTGAGCATTGAAAAGATCTTCATTAATGTCTCGAGGTTTTTTAATAGCTTGCTGAACAGCCCCTTTAGTGATTTCATTGAAGACTGCACGCCTGGGATTCTGCAATCCCAGTGTCTCTTTTAAGGACCATGCGATGAACTCACCTTCACGGTCTGGGTCTGGAGCCAGATATACCTCGTCAGCACGCCTGGAAGCAGCTTTCAGTTCATCAATTAATTTATCTTTTTTCTCAATGATTTCGTATTGTGGAGTAAAATCCTTACGCGTGTTGACCCCAAGACCCTTTTTGGGCAGGTCAATAATATGTCCCATAGAAGCACGCACTTCAAAGTCGCGCCCAAGAAATTTCTCGATTGTCCTGGCTTTCGCAGGTGATTCTACGATTACAAGTTTTTTTGCCATCGACCCTACTTCAACTCCATTTCCTTCGTTGCGATATATCCGACCCTCTACAATCAAATGAAATTAAGCATTTAATCTCATGGCATAGAATAGCACATACTTGCAAGAGGGACAGACATATGTACTTTACCAACGAAAATCCTATGCTAGGATAACACATTGTGTCTATATGCTATTCCCGATTAGTCTTGACCCTTATATTCTTGCATGCTATGCTGCAATCGGAACCCTTATGTAAATACCACACGTTGGAGGAGAAGCATGAGCGAACAAAAGCCACCTCACTTTACTAATAGAGAGGCACGCAAAAGGTCGGTCAGCAATAGCACAGAAGGTCAGATGCCAGCTAACCACTCTAGCAAAACCCCCAGTAATCAGCATGCCTTTAAACGTCGGCAGCGTATTTCTCTGCGTGCTGGGTTGGCAGTAATGGGAGGCAGAGCCGCGGGCGCGCTCAGTCGTCGTTTACATCTTGGTGGTGGTACAAGTATAGCTGGAATGGTTGCGCAACGCCTCTACCCAGACATTGTTGGGCACCTTTCCACACAACTCGCTCATGGAAGTGTCCTGGTAACAGGAACAAATGGCAAAACGACCACCAGCGGTCTTATCGCAGCTATCTTAAATGATGCAGGTTTGCGAGTATGGCGAAACAGGGAAGGTTCAAATTTGATGCAAGGAGTTGCAGGCGCCCTGGTCATTCGTGCCAGGCCAGACGGTAACTTACGCCGTGCAGGGCAGGCCATTTCAATTTTTGAAGTTGATGAAGCTGTCATGCCACAAGCTGTCCAGATTTTACCTCCTCGCGCTGCCATTTTCACCAATCTCTTCCGCGATCAACTTGACCGCTTCGGTGAAGTTGAAACCATTTCCATGCGATGGCAGCAAGCAATAGATCTACTCCCCGAAAATGCGACCCTGGTCCTTAACGCCGACGACCCTGGTACGGCTCATCTCAGCGACTTTTTCCATGGGCAAGTGGTCTTCTTCGGTATCGATGATTCATCGTTTGATTTAGCCAACGAAGGTTTAGCTATTGAAAGCCATCAGGTGATTGATACGCGCACCTGCCCCCATTGCGGTGGGGAATATGTGTACTCTTTACAATACTACAGTCATCTAGGACACTATATTTGCTCGCAGTGCAAGCGCGAACGCCCTAAAGCAGACGTCCGAGCAGTGAAAATAGTTGCAGATAGTATTGATCGTCTGCGCATCCAGATTGAAACGCGAACACAGCAGGGAGAAATTGTGATCCCCCTGGCCGGATTTTATAATGTCTATAATGCTCTGGCAGCAATCGCAGCCTCTCAAGCATTGGGCATCAACTGGGAGCCGATAGTCTCGGGTATCGAACAATTTAAGCCAGCTTTCGGACGTGGCGAGCGTGTTCATGTTGAAGGACGTACATTACGCTTGCTTTTAGCGAAAAATCCTACCGGCTTCAATGAAGTACTCCGCACTCTCTTCAGCGATGGAATACGAAGGCATGTGTTATTTGTTTTGAATGACAACACTGCAGATGGACAAGATATTTCATGGATCTGGGATGTAGATTTTGAACGAACTATTCACCATCTTGCAACGTTAACGGTAGCGGGGACGCGCGCATTCGATCTTGCATTACGCTTAAAGCACGCGGGATTAGAGCAGGAAGCAATGACTATTGTGGCCTCTGCCCCATTACGTGCTCTTAAGGTTGCTCATGAGTCAAAGGCACGAAACACACGTCAACATAGACCGGCGCGGAATAAAGAAGCGATAAGAAATACTCACATGATAGAGTTAGATGACAGCATAACTAATCACAGAACGACAAAGACTTATGGAATAAGCCATGCATTGGATACAGCTATTCGACAAACACCGTCTGGTGAGACCTTGTTCGTTATACCAACGTATACTGGTTTATTGGAAATCCATCGCGAACTGGAACACCGTGGTTTAACGCCTCGATATTGGGAGGAGAGAGGACCTTGAACGACGATTTATCACCACACATTACGCTTACTTTGGGGCATTTATATCCTGATCAATTAAATTTGTATGGAGATAGAGGCAATATATTGACCTTGCAAAGACGCTGCCAATTCCGTGGCATTGTACTACGAATTGTCGAATTAGGTATTGGTGATGCTTTGGCGCCAGATGAGTATGATATGTTGTTCATAGGCGGCGGACAGGATAAAGAGCAGGCTCCTGTTGCTCAAGATTTACTTGAGATCAAAAGCATCGGCTTATGGGCTGCCATCGAAGATGACATACCGGTGCTGGCAGTTTGTGGTGGTTACCAGTTATTGGCACATTACTATCGACCAGCTGAGGGGCCTGATATGCGGGGACTTGGAGTATTCGATGCATGGACTATTCATAAGGGAGCTCAGGAGCCTCGATGCACGGGAGATATAGCGATCAATTGGAACGGTAATACCCTGGTTGGCTTTGAAAATCATGGTGGTCGTACGTATCTTGGTACTGCAAAACCGTTGGGAAAAGTGCTCAAGGGTCATGGAAACAATTCAGAAGATCACACCGAGGGTGCAGTGTACCGTAACTCCTTTGGCACATATATGCATGGCTCACTCCTTCCAAAGAATCCGCACTTTGCAGATCATTTCATTGCATTGGCATTAGCACGGACATATGGTAGAAGAGATGACCCTTTTACGTTCCTTGCCCCTCTGGATGACACATTAGAATGGGAGGCGCATGCCTTCATTCTAGAACGTTTGGGTTTATATAGTGCAGCCGCCAATGCTTTACGTACGTATATAGATGTAGGAACAATCCTTCAAATGCCCAAAAACCAGGTCAGTTCGAGGGTAAATGAGACTCTTTAGAAAGTAGCAAATGAATATGGATCGGTCACAGGCACGATGCTCTTTCTGCGGAAAACGCCCACCTGAAGTTCAGAGAATGGTAGCAGGCCCGGGTGCTGCTTATATATGTGAGTCTTGCCTGCAACTGTGCAATGACATTTTAAACGACCCCACACCATTTTCTGCTAAAGCCCTGGAACTTGCTGCACGCCCTCCAGTTGTAATTGCTGCTCCACAAGAATTTGGGCAACAGAACACACCAGAATCACCAACAAGGTCGCCATCGCGCACTATAACAATTGAATTGGAACAAAAGCAGTATGATATGACATTGATGCTACAACAATTGCAACTCTTTCAGAAGCACTTTGAGCTTCATTACATATGGATACGTCCACCTTTGCAGGCGGGATTTGCTTTTGTTCCGCGCATGATTTTTCTCATAGAAGACCATACTGGATTTCAATGGGCAGGAGATCGTGGTGGCGTGCTTCTTGCTCGCTCAGAGCTTTCCAGTGACTCCTATTCAGCAGTGTATCAGGGCAGTGCGCGTTTTAGTCCAGCTATGTCTGCTGATACACATGTTTTGACGATTCGCGCCGTCGACCCTTTAGGTCAATTTGAGTATCCCCAATTACAACCCTGGCAATTTGAGGTTACATTGTAGAATGCCCGTTTGGATTATCAAACCGACCCTTAAAATCCTTGGCTTTAGACATGGGGATATAAGGGCCTTTCCTTTTGTGGAGCTTGGGTAGAGGGTTATATCTCTTGATATATATCTATTTTAGCCATATAATAGATATATGAACGAGAACACAAAAGCTACCAAGTCGCTCTCAATTCGTATCCCTCTCCCTATGTTAAGAGAGATACGAGAGGCAGCAAAACAACACAATCGATCAATCAATGGAGAAATCCTCACAGCGATTGCGGATCATCTCAAGAGAAGCATGAAGGAAAAGCGTGATTAAGACGCAGGGACAACCGAATAAAGAGCGCAAGCCAAAGAATCCAAAGAATCCAAATCTTCGGAACAAGGCATATAAGTTCCGTATCTCTCCGACGCAGAAACAGCGTGGCAAATTAGCATGGGTACTCCGAAGATGCAACGAACTTTACAATGCCGCTCTTGAAGAAAGGCGTGAAGCCTATCGGATGAACGGCGAGTCTGTTTCCTACTATATGCAAGCCAATCAACTTCCTGCCATCAAAGAGGTGCGAGAAGAATATCAGGATATTCACAGCCAGGTTCAGCAGGATGTTTTGAAGCGTCTGGAGAAGGCTATGCAAGCCTTCTTCCGACGGGTGAGGAATGATGAAACACCTGGCTATCCTCGTTTCAAGAGTGGAGACCGCTACGATTCTTTCACCTACCCCCAGGGAGGTTATGAGATCATCAATAAGCGACTCCATCTCAGCAAAATAGGACACATCAAAATCAAGCTTCACCGTGAAATGAAAGGTACCATCAAAACCTGTACCATCAAAAGAGAGGGAGACCAGTGGTATGCTGTTCTCATTACCGAGTATGAGTTTGACCTTTCTATGACTTTCCATCCATCAGAAGAAGAAGTTGGCATTGATCTAGGCATTAACTCCTTTGCTGCTCTTTCCGATGGAACGTTCATTGAGAACCCGCATGTCTATCGCACCGCTGAAGAAGAGATCAAAGCAGCACATAAAAAGATTGCACGCCGTAAGAAACGCAGTCATAGACGCAACCGTGCCAAGAAAGAGTTGTCTCGACTTTCCCGAAAAGTGCGCAACAAAAGACGGGACTTTTTGCATAAACAATCTCGCACCCTGGTTAAGAACTACGGGACGCTGGTGTTTGAGGAGTTGCATATCGACAACATGGCCAAAGCTCCAGATCCCAAGCAAAACGAGGACGGGAAGTATCTCCCAAATGGAGCCGCTGCAAAGGGCGGGTTAAACAAGAGTATCCTGGATGCAGGATGGGGAGCATTTGTCACGATCTGTAGCCACAAAGCGGCGGAGGCTGGTGGCAAAGTCGTCAAAGTTGCTCCCCATGGAACCTCCCAGGTATGCTCAGGATGTGGGTGCGTTGTGCCCAAGGATTTAGGAGTACGCTGGCATTCCTGTCCTCACTGTGGATGTGAGTTGGACAGGGATCACAATGCGGCCCGTAACATCTTGCATCGCTACCACCTACAAAAACAGATCGGGGCAGGAAGTGTCCCACAGCGATCCCCCGTGGGAGGACTGTCGAAGCCCCTGGCTACAAGCCATGGGGTGCTTCACTCAGCAACATGCTCTAATGCAGGTACCAGTAGCCCATAGCCGCCTTTATCTAACCGGTACATAACATTGACGCTCCCAGTTTCCTCGTTAAAGAACGGGTAAAAGGAGAGGTCATTCTTCTCCATTTCTGCAATGACTTCTTGATCACTCATTGGTTTGGTCTGAATTCGGCGAATTTCCAGGATTTTAGACCAGATTTCCTCATTCCGCTCTTCGATTATAGGAGTGGCCACAAGCTCTTCTTCTTCAACGTCTTCCTCCTCAATGGAAGAAAGACTACCAGAGCGAGATAATGAAAGAACTTTCACAGGCATGGTGCGGTTTCGACGCGAACTCGTCTGACGATCTTTATAGCGGCCCAATTGTGCCGTAGCTTTATCCAATACCAGATCAAGAGCCATATTGGCATTGGTCGCGCTTACTTCGCTATGAATAGCATGGGACTTGTCAGAGATTGCCAGTTGCACCGTATAACGGTCGTGAGAGCTACGAGTTTTTTCTTCGGAAACAGTTACTTCAATACGGGCATTTGAACCAACAAGACGAGAGAGTTTTTGTACTTTCCGTTCAATGTGTTCACGCAAACGCGGTTGAACTTCAGTCTGTTTGCCTTTAATGATGATTTGCATAGTTTGCCTTCTCTTTCCGATCCAACAATATGACAAAACATATGGAGCCAGAAATTCCACGACAAGAATTAGGAAAGTCACATACTATATTATAACATTCTTCGATGAAAGACTGAGCAATGTGCCAATTTTCCTATATCACAATAGGTTTCAAAAATATCACATTTTCGGATATACTAGTAGAGATCTATTCCGCTTCCCCCGGTTTGGAGCGGTCTCCTTGCAACAACAAAGCGAAATCTCCACAGGAGGAGAAATGAGCACAAAAAAAGTAGATACTGACCGTCGGGGTCTACCTCTCGCACCTGTACGTCTGCAACAGCAGGCCCAGAGGCACAAACACTCCGTTTCCCGCATGCCCATGTGGCGTCGTCCTGTCACCGGTTATGTGTTGAGTATCCCTGTGGTTGGGGTAACGTCGCTCGGGATATTGTGGATACAACATCTATTTCCACATTTCTCCTTCTTCGACGGCCCTCTACTACTCGTGGTCATGGCAATTGCGATGATTTGGGGTATTGGCCCAGCACTCTTCTGTGCAATCATCAGTACCGTCGCTCTCGTCTATCTGTATATTCCTATATCCGTGAGCCTGGATGTTAACACCTGGAACCCTCTCATACCGCTTGCACCTTTTTTCCTTTCAAGTGTGCTCATTGCTGTCGTTACCGGCCAGCGTGAGTCTGCGCGGCGCCGGGCCCACTCTGCAAAGCAAGAGGAGCAGGAGCGGGCAAATGAACTGGAGGCAACCTTTGAGGCGATGACAGATGCGGTGATCGTCTACGATAACCGGGGACACATTTTGCGAACAAATGCCGTCGCCCGCAGCCTTTTTGCATTGGATGCCAGGCCCAAACCCAAATTCTCGCTCCGTTTGTGGCGTGAACGGAAACCCGTGCTGGGGATGCTCGATGAGTACGCTCAACCCCTCTCCGAGGAGCAATCGCCGCTCTCACGCATTCTGAACGGTGAGATATTGACGAACGCGAATGCTATGGATGTAATACTGCAGATACAGAATGGGAACGAGGTACAGTTGAACGTCACCGGTGCTCCGGTGTACACCTTCGGAGGCCGCCCAATCGGTGCAATCTGCGTATACCGTGATGTTACGGAGCGTCGGCGACTGGAACGACGCACCCAGGACGCGCTGAGTTCCCTGCTATCAATGGCAGAGGCCCTGGTGCAGGTACCTGATGCCTCCAACTCCATGCTAGAGCACTCAGGGGAGGAGCAAACGCCAGCAACTGTGACAGAAGTAGCACGACGATTGGCCGAACTGACGTGTAGTGTTTTGGGCTGTCGTCGTGTTGGCATCGTTGCCATAGAGCTGGAGACGGATGTGTTGCGCCAGGTGGTAGTCGTCGGACTCTCGGCTGAGCAGGAACATCAGTTGCGAGCCGATCAGCAAGCATACGGACACTTGAGTGATAGTCCCTACCCTGAACTCGTTTCTCGGCTGCGCGCACATGAGATGTTACTGCTCAACATGATGCAGCCCCCATTCCTCGGTCAACCGAATCCGTATGGTATGCGCACAGTACTGATTGCGCCGATGTTCGTGGGCGATCCATTGGCCGGCATTCTCTTGCTAGATTATGGCGGAGTAGAGCACGACTATACCGAAGAAGAGCGCCAGGTGAAAAAAAGTATTGATGAAAACGGGAAATATGCTGACGACCTGGCTAGCAAACTTGAACTGATAAAAACCCTTCTCGACCGTGCGGAGCGTCAGGTACGGCTACAGAACAGATTGGTAGGCGACCTGCTGGATATCTCGCGTATCCAGGCGAACAAGATAGCACTGAAGTTGGAAACCTGCGATCTAGTTGCCGTTGTCCGCGAGGCTGTCCAGGATCAATGCCTTTTGGCCCCAACGCGTAGCATTCCTCTCCATGTGCCTGCGAAGAGGACTGTTCCTGTGGTAGCCGACGCTGATCGTATCGGTCAGGTTGTCACCAACTACCTGACCAACGCTCTCAAGTACTCGGCGGCTGATCGGCCCGTTGAAGTCTTCCTTGCGATCGAAGGGCAAATGGCGCGCGTTTCGGTACAAGATAAGGGACCAGGACTGTCCCAGAGGGAACAGCAAGCTATCTGGGAACGCTTTTACCAGGTAGAGAGAATTACAGTGCAGAGTGGCTCCAGTACCGGCTTAGGGCTTGGATTGCACATCTGCAAGACGATTATCGAGCAACATCGTGGGCAGGTTGGTGTCCAAAGCTCACCAGGAGAAGGATCCACCTTCTGGTTCAACTTGCCGCTTGCGCGTGAGTAAACCTGGTACTAGCAAGCGGCAGATCATACTGTGGTCAGTATCCCTTAAAACCGGCGGTAACGACGACGAGGCCGACCGATGTAGCCACCACGTCGATTGTAACGAGTATAATAACCGTACGCGTGACGATACGCAAAAGCGCTCCATATAAGCACTAAGACCGCAGCAGCCAGGATGGAAGTGATTACTGGTACACCATTCAGGTATGGCTCGCCAATAATATGCCAGTGCAAGACGCCGACGACCAGAAAGATGGCGATGAACCCTACAATAATCGCCCCTACGATCCCAAAAGGTGTACGCCGTCTTGCTAACAGTTCACCAACAAAGCCGACCAGTGCTGCTATAATCAACCAGATGATTAAATCTCCCAAAGTAATGACCATGACAATAGACTCCTGCTCAGTAGTAACAACTTCGCCAACAATCAGGTAGAACAAATCGTTCCCCATACTATGAACACGCGGCAACAAAGCTCCACGTTTCAAACACGCCTACCGACCAGGATAAACATTTGGACCATATGACATGCAATGATTACTGGCAATTTTGCCTGCTGATCGAACTGTCCTGCAATTAACATGCGTGCTTCTGGCGTATGGGGTACGTCCTTGAAACGCTTTGCCTGTCACGCTCGTGTTAGAGTAGGAGTAATTTCAGTATCCATCGAAAAAGTTGGAGCAAGGTTATGATACAAGATACAGGACTGTTAGCGGGAGAATCGCAGGAGCCAACCAAAACGATCCTCCTCGTCGAAGATGATCCGAACATTAGCACATTACTCGTTGAGGCTATTGCGCAGGAGACACCTTATCGAGCAATCGTGGCAAGCGACAGCCATGCCGCATTGAAAATGGTGCGGCACTTCACCCCTTGCCTATTTATTCTGGACTACGGGTTGCCAGGTATGAACGGTATCGAACTCTATGACCACCTCCATCTCAATCGGGAGTTAGAGCCTATTCCCGCTATCTTGATCACAGCAAATCGCCATATCCCTCCACAGCAGATTCGACAACGCCAGCTCATCACTTTCATGAAACCATTCGAATTGGATTCATTCCTGGATACAATTGAAACCCTCCTCGCTTCATAGTGAGCTATACGCCTCTTCTACACAGGTACTTCCTCGTCGATGATCTCTTCAACCGTCTCTTCCATCACAGTGCTACCGGGTTTAGGTCTGAGAAAACGCAAGCGTCGTATCTGTCTGAAACGACCTGTTCCCAGTGCACCTTTCGTATAGAGACGCACACTGATGTTAACACCCACAAAAATGAGCAGGCCAATAACGAGTAGCATGAAGAGAAATGCTTCCATAAAACTGTGTCCTCCCTATCTGTTTTCTGCTGTACATACACAAGTATGTACCCTGTGATTTCAAGACCCAATCTACTACAGGCCTTACAGCGAAGAGAAGTTGCTAGAACCACATCCTGTTCACGTATGACGGTTGTGTTTCGTTTCACTTGTGCTCATAGATAATGGGAATATGTGCTTTCATGCCAGCCATCACCAGGTCGTCATCCTACTGATCAGAAGAGACCATTTTAGGTGGAAATGCGTGCGTATGAAAATCCTGTTATCCAATTGAAGGCCAGGTTACGTTTAAAGATGAATATGCAGTAATTTTTCTCTCAATCAAATTTCATTCTTTGTTCATATGTAAATGGTATGATCCCGCTATTAATATACCCATCAACTGAATTTATTTTGATGAGTGGGAGGGAAATAGACATGATACAGTTGCCCGGTGATCAGCACATAACATACCAATTACAATATCGCAAATGTGGGAAACCAACGTGCAGAACTTGTCGCGAAGGTCAGGGTCATGGTCCCTATTGGTATGCTTATTGGCGTGAGGGATCACGTTTGCGGTCAGGATATATTGGAAAAGGGTCTTCCGAAATGAGCATCATTTTACAAGCTGCAGCAGCTAGATAGTAAAATAGAAAACATATTACCACTTTTGAATCTCCTGGGATGCGACATATCACACCCTGGAAATATTTTTGTTCCCCAAACCCTGGGAGAACTCCGCGATCTGTACTTTACGTTGATGGCACTGATGTTACAATAAACTACATTGATAGACATTTACTCCTTCTTTTTTCTAGGGAGACGAAAGGTAGCAGAGCAGCATGAAATGTCCGTTTTGTGGAGGTACAGAATCACGCGTGAAGGATTCGCGAGATGTTGGTGACGCCATTCACCGGCGACGCGAATGTGAGCAGTGCAAAGGACGATTCAGCACGTATGAGCGGGTAGAGAAATCCGTCCTGATGGTCATAAAGCGAGACCAGAGACGGGAAGCTTTCGATAGGCAGAAACTTTTTGTGGGTATTAGCAAAGCTTGCGAGAAACGCCCATTATCAGTAGATGAGATTGAGAATGCAGTTGAGGAGATTGAACAGGAATTGTACCGGCAAGGCAAACAAGAAGTCCAGAGTAGTGTCATTGGGGAACTTGTCATGGAACGACTGAGGCAAATGGATAAAATAGCCTACATTCGTTTTGCCAGCGTTTATCGCTCTTTTAACGACGTTGAGACTATGCTTGAGGAATTACAGGATCTCTTGTATCGAAAGAAATCCGAACCATCAGGACAACTGCAAGGACCAACTTACGATACAGACAACGAAGCATAGGAAGTAGAGGTGTGCTTCCAAATACTTCGTTGCTTGTTTGCTTCATGTGTTCTAATTGAGAACCAACTAATCGCGACTGTTACTTTCAGCTTTGCGCAAACGGCGACTCAGAGTAGCTAAAAGTCTTAGAGCAATATCGGGATGATTACGTAAGGTTGTTCGAAATTCCCAGACGGGTAGAAGAAGAGCTGTAACATCGCTCACAGCAGAGACGCTTGCCGAACGAGGTAAATCATCCAATAGCGACATTTCACCAAGTACATTGCCGGGACCAACAGTGCCCAGATCTAACTCTGCTTTGTCAGGATCGGTCTCCTTAGTGATATGAACTGTGCCATTGGTTATTACATACAGTCCAACACCTGTATCACCCTGTTTCATTAATTTTGACCCTGCGCTATATGTGCGTTCCCGACAAGCGCCTGCGAGTAGTTGTAAATCTTTCTTTTCTAAACCTGCAAAAAGCTCTACATGTGCCAGGGTATCTTCGTGCATGAGGCTAACTCCTTTGTACTAAGTTGTGTACTGGATCCGACCGCCACGCTATTCCGTTCATAGAGCTTATCTTATCACAACTACCGTATCATGCCTAGCATGATTTTGACTTTCTTTCAGCCAGGAACTACAATAAAAACATATTTAAAAAGGGAGTGCAGAGGGCAAAGCCCTTTGCCGGGAAGTGGGGTGTCCCCACATCATTCTCCCTCTCACCTGCCGCCGGAGGCGGTGCAATTCGAATATCTAAACAGTTACTAAATTAGATAGAAATATAGGGGTCATATATCTATGTCGGCACAGGACGAGAAAGTCGCGGAGAAACGCTTACAAGCAGGCATTGACGCTTTTTATGATGGCAAGTTGGATGCAGCAGCAGAAGCCTTTTCAGATGCCGAAATACGCTTCAGATTACTTGGTGATTTTAAGCGATCTGGTGACAGCCGCACAATGCTTGCCGATGTACAACGGCAGCAGAATCAGCTTGAACAGGCTGCTAACAGCTATCAGAAAGCAATGCGACTCTACAAAGATGCAAATCGCCCGTTAAATGAAGCTGGAAGTTCGCTCTCACTAGGACATGTCGAACGGCAGATGGCACATCTGGATCGAGCGCAAGAGGCTTATCAGACTTCCTGGAATCTCTATGTCGACCAGGGCAATGTGCAGGGGCAGGGAAATGTGGCCCTAGCATTGGGGCATATAGAGATGCAACGTGGCAAAACTGAACTTGCAATAGAACACTATGAACGAGCTATTTCGTTTTTTGTAAACGCCAACGATACTACCAACGAAGCCGATGCGCGCCGTAGCGTTGCTGATCTACAGCGACTGGCAAGACGTTTTAATCAAGCAACTTCTGAATACCAGCGTGTACTGGAAGTCTATCAAGCAAATAGAGACAATTTCGGAGTCGTTGATGCTCTGATAGGCCTGGGCCGTATCTACCTGGATCAACGGCAATTCGATAAAGCAGCAGATGCCTTCGCAGAAGGCGGGAAACTTGCAAGCTCGATTGAATATGAATTGGGTGAGGCTGATAGTAATCTGGGTTTGGCAGAAATCTCATTACTTGATAATCAAGTTGAACAGGCTTTAACAAGCGCGCAGTTTGCATTACAAACGTATACAGATATGCACAATCCACTTGGTACAGCCAATGCAAGTCGCTTACTTGGTGAGATTAACATGCGTCGGGGGCAACTTTCATATGCCAATAGCATGATAGAGCGTGCTTTACGCACGTATAAAGCTATTGCTTATCGTATTGGTCAGGCTGAGGTTACGCTAGCCTTAGGAGAACTTCAACTTTTACGAGGTTTTCTTGAACGAGCGATGCAGACTTTTGAAGAAGCGAGTAAGCTTGCACATTCACTGAGCAATGCGTTACTTGAAAGTAAAGCTTTACTTGGTCTGGGCGTTATCTCTAGTAAAAAAGGTCAGATTCTCCAGGCAAGAAACTACTTCTTTGAAGCACAAACCCGGTTGGAGGCACAACTTTCCGATCCGGTCTATAGCATCGTCGCAACAGAAATACTGGTTCGTAAAGCAAGATTAGCAGTCCTTTCAGGCCAACTGGACGAAGCGGCATCTTGCCTGACCGTCGTTCATTCAATCACATCAGAGAATACATTAGCTCCACAAGTGGAACCTGGGTTATTACTTGCAGAAGGACAACTCCTCTTAACACGTGGAGATTTTTCTCAAGCTGAGAATCGTTTTACTCAAGCATATAGTCAGGCTGAAGTTTTGCAAGAACCATTGCTTGCCGCTGAGGCGCTGCTTGGCCTCGCTCAAACACGTTTGTCTCGTAAGGAATTGGACGCCGCGTCGGCGAGTTTTCTTGAGGCTGGACGGCAGTTCCAAATATTGGAGAGTACAGATGGAGATGGCGAAGCTATGCTTGGTATAGCTCAAACGCTCATAGGGAGAGGTCAGTGGAATGAGGCAATAGAACATTGTGAAGGAGCAACTACTCGATTTCATCAGAGCGGTAACTTAATCGGAGAAGCAGACACTACTTTTACTTTAGGATTAGCATATCGAGGTAATGGTGATCTGCAAGAAGCAGCCAGAAATTTCGAGCAAGCAGTGATTAGGTACCAACAATATCACCTCCCCTTAGGAGAAGCTGACGCTCGTTACGAGCGAGCTGGTATTATGCTCTCAGATGAACAGTTTGATCTTGCGATGAATGACTTAACCAGGGCCATAGCGCTAGTTGAGCAAGTTATGAATACGTTGAGTTCAGCGGATCAATGGAGCACATTCCTGCATCAATATACGGAACTCTATGCACAAACTGCCATCACTCAATTAAGACGAAATCAAGATAGTCAGGCTCTCTCAACCCTCTCTTCGTTTGTGCGTATTACAGGTAGAGATACAATTATACGCTATCTCATGGCTTATGAAAACTCCATTCTTGTTACAAATGACGAGATGAGCGATAACGAAGCACAAACCAACAGCGATCTGGTAAAACGCTTGAGAACATTGCGCAAGAAGTTGTGAAAGGGGTGCAGGGGACGAAGACCCTTGCCGGGGTGTGGGGTGTCCCCGCTCATTCCCTCTCTCCCCGCCGCAGGC
>WNGG01003389.1_pt1 | contig 17987 bp, 14 predicted proteins | sample 5400661 | NCBI WGS metagenome assembly WNGG01 (sample SAMN13153372, study PRJNA577476) | soil metagenome | isolation source: 100 cm soil or saprolite under Garry oak tree replicate 1 | place: USA:California | collected 2016-06-15
CTGCCGGACCCGGTGCTTCGGCACTGGATCTGGGCCGACGCGGCGAATCCGTGAGCCCGACGAGCCGGATGCAGCAATTCTGCACGTCCGGATCCGTGGGAGGCCTGGGCGGGCAACCGCCCAGGCCCACCCGGCACAAGGGGAGAGCAGCAGCTTCGCACCACCCTGTCCGTTCAGACGGGTCGCCCTGCCCGGGCGGACGGTGCGCGATCCGACCGCGCCGCCTAGATTCGATGACATGACCGACATCGCCAAGGGACTCTCGAACGACCTCGCGGAGGTCGTGGAGCGGGGCGGGACGAGCGTGGTGCGCGTCGAGTCGAGCCGGACGCCGGGCAGCGGCGTGGTCTGGTCCGCCGACGGCGTGATCGTGGCTGCGAGCCACTCGGTGGAGGGGGACGAGGGGATCGAGGTCGGCCTTCCCGACGGCTCGACCACCCCCGCCACCCTGATCGGCCGCGACCCCACGACCGACGTGGCGGCGCTGCGCGTTTCCACGACCGGGCTGGCGGTTCCCTCCTGGGCCGATCCGTCGGGGATCAAGGTCGGCCACCTGGTCTTGGCGCTCTCCCGTCCGGGGCGGAGCGTCCGGGCCAGCCTGGGCATCGTGAGCGTGCGCGGCGAAGCGTGGCGCACGCCCTCGGGGGGCCGGCTCGATCACTACGTCCAGACCGACCTCGCACGCCATCCCGGATTCTCGGGCGGCCTGCTGGTGGGCGCGGGCGGAGAGGCGCTGGGCCTGAACACCGCGGGCCTTCTGCGCGGAGCCACCCTGGCGGTCACCGGTCCGACGCTGCGCCGGGTGGTGGAGGCGCTGGTCGCCCATGGCCAGGTGCGTCGCGGCTTCCTCGGCATCGGCACCTATCCGGTGCGTCTGCCGCCGGCGCTGGAGAAGGAGGCTGGGCAGCCGGTGGCCCTGATGCTCGTCTCGGTGGAGCCCGGGAGCCCGGCGGAGAAAGCCGGCTTGCGCCTGGGCGACGCGCTGGTCACGTTTGCCGGGCAGGCCCTCCGCCATCCCTCGGACCTGCTCGGCCTCCTCGACGCCGAGCGCATCGGAGCCGAGGTCACGGTGCGGCTGCTCCGCGCGGGAGAGCTGCGCGAAGTGGCGCTCACGGTGGGGACGAGGAACAGCTAGGGGTCGCTCCGCTACTTCTTGAGGCTCACGAGATAGGCGGTGACGGCTTCCAGGTCCTCGTCCGAGAGCTTCTCCTTCGTGTAGGCCGGCATCGGCGGCTGTGGCGCCGTCGCAGACCTTCTTCCCCTTTGCGACCAGGCCAGCGTCCTGTGCCGAGGGCCCGACGACGTCACCCTTCGCGTCTCACTGCTGAGACAGAGTTAGGCGGAATGTGACGCCTTCAGCCGGCAAGTCTTGCGCCGGCCGCCCGACGAGGGCGCACGCCTTTCGTGTCGGCCGCAGCAAAAGCGGCCGTAACGCTCTAGGTCATTCAGGGCAAGCGCAGTCGCCCGGTGACCGCGCGGAACGACTCTTGCTCCCGGAGGGGCCGTGATCGGTGCGCCAAGAGCGACGTCCTTCCGGCGCGGGATCAAGCCGAGTCAGGCGGCCGCCGTTCTTCCCTCCGCGCACGCCTCCGCGGGTCTCGCCAGACCCCACCGGGTAGCGAGGCGTTTCCTCTTGACGGCGGGGACCGCCTTCCTCTGTCTCGCGGTCTTCCTTGCTGCCCTGGGTCCCTGTGTCTGCCCCCCGCACGCCAAGGGCGACGGCCACGGTTGCTGCCCATCGAAGCCGGGTTTCAACGCCGCTGCCATGAAAGTGGCCTGCTGTGTGGGCCCCGCGACGCCCCAGGCGTTGGTGGAGGTCACCGGCCAGTTCCATCTCTCGTTCGCTTGCATCCCGGCGTCGATGACGTTTGCTGACGATCACGCCTTCTTCGCCAACCCGAGCCGTCCGGCCGGACCCCATCCGCCCGGCGGGGCGTTCCCTCCTCTCTTCAACCTCCGCATCTGATCGCAGGGCGCGCGGCCAGAAGCCCGCGCGTGGTCCCGAGCCGTACGGGGTCCTCGGCCGCCCTTGGTGGCACGAGGGTCGCAGGATCCCGGCCGTCCCTTTGGATCGCGGAGGTGCTCAGGTGTCTGTCGCTCGCAAGCTGCTCGTCGCCGGTGTCGCCGTACAACTCGTCCTCGCGTCCGTCCTCGCCGGGGCGCAGGTCCCCTGGCCCGTCCCGGTCGAGGATCCCCTCCTCGCGTCGCTGATCGACGAGGCGCTCTCGAAGAACCCGGACCTCGCGGCCGCGCGCCAGGCGGCGGCGGCCGCGGGTCAACGGCCGGTTCAGGCCCGATCCCTGCCGAACCCGATGTTGTCGGTTGGGTACACCAACGACGGCTGGTCGCCGAGCCTGGGCACGCAACAGATGACGACGCTCGGCCTCATGGCCAGCCAGGAGCTGCCCTATCCCGGCAAGCGTGGCCTGCGCGGCGACATCGCGTCCCGCGCGGCCGGACAGGTCGAGCAGCAGGCCGAGCGCGTCGGCCGCGGCATCAGGGCCGCGGTCAAGCGTGCCTACTACGGCCTGCTTCTCAGCCGGAACCTCCTCGACCTCATCCGTGACCAGGAGGAGAACTGGAAGCGGATCGAAGGCGTCGCCCGCGCGCGGTACGCGGTGGGGCAGGGCGCCCAGCAGGACGTCCTGCGTGTGGAGGTCGAAGTGACCCGCATCGAGCAACTCCAGGCCGAACAGGAAGCCGAGGCCGACATCCGTCTCGCGGAGATCAACCGCCTCCTCGCCCGCGCGCCGAATGCGGCTCTCGAAACCTCCGCCCACTTGGCCCTTCGTCCAGTGCAGGGCGGCCTGGACCAGCTCTTCGAGTGGGCCACCGGTATAAGCCCCGAGCTCAAGGCCAGCGGTCTCGGCGCCGAGAGAGCCTCCCTCGCCGTCACCCTGGCGAAGAAGGAGTTCAAGCCCGATTTCAGCGTCCAGACCGCCTACATGAACCGCGGGGGCCTGTCCCCCATGTGGCAGGCCGGGATCGGCATCTCGGTGCCGCTCTACCGGAAGAGGCTGTCGGCCGGCCTGGCGGAGGCGGAGGCGCAGCTCCGTTCCACCCAGAGCGTCATCGAGTCGGTCCGGCTGCAGCTCCGCTATCGCACCCAGGAGCGGCTGACCCAGCTCAAGACGACGGAGAGGGTCGCGACCCTTTACGGCGAGGGCATCGTCCCCCAGGACCGCATGTCGGTCGAGGCGGCGCTCGCCAACTACCAGACCGGCAAGGTGCCGTTCATCGCCGTCCTCGAGTCCCTCACGACCCTCTACAACGATCGCGCGACACACCTGCGTCTGCTCGCCAACCATGAGCAGACGCTGGCCAGCCTGGAGGAGGCGAGCCTCGATCCCCCCTCGGGGATGGTCTCGGGAGCGGACGGCATGGCGGTGGGCGGAAGCAGTCTGATCATGGCCGGTTCTGGCGGAGGCGCATCCACGAGCGGCTCCGGCGGCATGAGCAAGCAGTGAGGGAGGGGACGATGACTGAGGAAGATCGCTCGCTGGGACTCGAGGGCGGAGGGACGGGTCCGGACCGGGGTGGTCCGGCGCGGTCCTGGCTCCCGTTCGTGCTGGTGGCCCTCGTCTCAATCGCCGCTGGTGTTGGCGGCACCGCTCTCTTCCTCCGGGCACCGCGGCCGGCTCCGCCGGCACCGCCTTCTCCTTCCGCGAAAGCAGGAGGAGCCCAGGAGCACGCGGGAATGCCGGGGATGGAGGCCACCCCCGAGGGCGGGCACCCGGCCGAGACGGGCGGCCAGACCATCAACATCTCGCCCGCCCGCCAGCAGCTCATCGGCGTCCGCACCGCCGTCATCGAGCAGCGCGAGCTGGGCACCACGGTCCGCACGGTGGGCACGCTCGCCTACGACGAGACGCGGGTGGCCCAGATCCACACCAAGATCTCCGGCTGGGTCGAGCGCGTCTACGTCGACTACATAGGCAAGGACATCCGGCGTGACGAGCCACTGCTTACCGTCTACAGCCCGGAGCTGGTCTCGACCCAGACGGAATACCTCCTGGCCCTCCGGAACAAGGCGCAGTTCGGCCGGAGCTCGATCCCCACGACCCGCGCCGCCGCCGACAGCCTCCTGGCCGCGGCGAGGGACCGGCTCAAGCTCTGGGACGTCCCCGAGGAGCACATCAAGGAGCTGGAGCAGAGCGGCCAGGTCCGCCGCACCCTGATGCTCCACTCCCCGTTTAACGGGATCGTCCTCGAGCGCAACGCCTTCCCCGGCCAGTACATCACGCCGGAGATGACGACCTTCAAGATCGCTGACCTCTCGACCATCTGGGCCTTCGGGGCGATCTTCGAATACGAACTGCCGCTGATCAAACTCGGCCAAGAAGCGGAGATCGAGTTCCCCTACGGACAGGCCAATCGTTCGCGCAAGGGCCGGATCACGTTCATCGCCCCCGGGATCGATCCCCAGACCCGGCGGGTGCGCATCCGCGCCGAGTTCCCGAACCCGGGCCAGACGCTCAAGCCCGAGACCTACGTGACGGTCGTGATCCGCACCGAGGGTGGCCGCCGGCTGGCGATCCCCAAGGAGGCCGTGATCGACAACGGCGAGAAGCGATACGCGCTCGTGGCTCACCCGAACGGCTACTTCGCGCCGAAGGAGATCCAGGTCGGTCCCCCGAGCGACGACTTCTATCCGCTGCTCGGGGGCCTCAAAGAGGGAGACACGGTCGTCTCCTCCGCGCAGTTCCTGATCGACTCCGAGACGAACCTCCAGGCGGCGATGCAATCGATGATCGGCATGCCCGGCATGGACATGAAGGGCGGCGGCGACAGGAAGGACATGCCCAAGCCCTCACCTCCCACCGCTCCCCAGTCGTCTCCGTCGGGCGAGCACAAGTCGCAACCGCGGTAGAGGAGAGGCCAACGTGATCGAGAAGCTCATCGCCTTCAGCGCCAGGAACGCCTTCATCGTCGTCCTGCTCATGCTGGCCATCGTGGGCGGCGGCATCTGGGCCATCCACGCCACCCCGATCGACGCCATCCCGGACCTCTCGGACGTCCAGGTCATCGTCTCCGCCAACTGGGAGGGGCGCAGCCCCACCCTGGTCGAGGACCAGGTCGTCTATCCCATTGTCACCGCCCTGATCTCCGCGCCCAAGGTCAAGGTGGTCCGGGGGTTCTCGTACTTCGACGTGGGCTTCGTCTACGTCATCTTCGAGGATGGGACCGACCCCTACTGGGCGCGCAGCCGCGTCCTCGAGTACCTGAACGGCCTCCAGGGCCGCCTCCCGGCCGGCGTCCAGCCAGTCCTGGGGCCGGACGCCACCGGCGTGGGCTGGGGCTTCGAGTACGCCCTCGTCGATCGCACGGGCAAGCACGACCTCTCGCAGCTCCGCACGCTCAACGACTGGTACGTCCAATATTGGCTCCGCTCCATCCGTGGAGTGGCCGAGGTCGCTCCTGTCGGCGGCTACGTCAAACAGTACCAGATCGAGATCGATCCGAACGCGCTCCTCTCCTACAACCTCCCGCTCGACCATGTCGTGGACAACGTCCGGAAGAGCAACAACGACGTGGGCGGCCGCGTCGTCGAGTGGACCGGCCGCGAGTACATGGTCCGGGGGAAGGGCTACGTCGAGAAGGTGGAGGACATCGAGCAGGTCAGCCTCGGCGCCAAGCCGGATGGGACCCCGATCCTCGTCAAGGACGTCGCGCGGGTGCACCTCGGGCCCGAGATGCGCCGGGGAGTGGCCGAGCTGAACGGCGAGGGTGACGTCGCGGGCGGGATCGTGGTCATCCGCTACGGCGTCGACACCTACGGCGTCATCCAGGAGATCAAGAAGGCGGTCAAGGAGAGGATCCAGCCCGCGCTCCCCGAGGGCGTCGAGTTCGTCACCACCTACGACCGCTCCGACCTGATCGAGCGCTCGATCGACAACCTGAAGGAGAAGCTGATCGAGGAGGCGATCATCGTCTCGCTCGTCTGCGTCGTCTTCCTCTGGCACTTCCGCAGCGCCCTGGTCGCGATCCTCACGCTGCCCCTCGCCATCCTGCTGTCCTTCCTGGCCATGCGCTACATCGGCCTGGGCTCCAACATCATGAGCCTGGGCGGGATCGCCATCGCCATCGGGGCCATGATCGACGCCGCGATCATCATGATCGAGAACGCCCACAAGCACCTCGAGCATGAGCCCGACAGGCCGCGCCGCGAAGTCCTGATCGAGGCCGCCCAGGAAGTCGGCCGGCCCCTCTTCTTCTCCCTGCTGATCATCACCGTCTCGTTCCTGCCCATCTTTACGTTGGAAGGGCAGGAGGGCCGGCTCTTCAAGCCGCTCGCGTTCACCAAGACGTTCGCCATGGGGTTCGCGGCCCTCACGTCGGTGCTCATCGTGCCGTTCCTGATGGTGCTCTTCATCCGCGGGAAGATCGCCCCCGAGGGGAAGAACCCCATCAACCGCTTCCTCATCTGGGCCTACCACCCCTTCGTGCGCTTCGTCCTGCGTCACCGGGTTGTGACCCTGGTGGCGGCGGTGCTCCTGATGGCCAGCACCGTGCCCGTCTTCCTGCGCCTCGGTTCTGAGTTCATGCCGCCCCTCTACGAGGGGACGTTCCTCTACATGCCCATTACTCTGCCCGGCGCGTCCGTACAGACGGCTCAGCAGATCCTGGCCGCACAGGACAAGATCATCAAGCAGGTCCCCGAGGTCGCGTCCGTCTTCGGGAAGGCGGGACGCGCACTCTCGGCCACCGATCCGGCCCCGCTCGAGATGATCGAGACGGTCATCAACCTGAAGCCGGAAAAGGAGTGGCGGCGGGGAATGACGCCGGCGAAACTCGAGGCCGAGCTGGACCGCCTAGTCCGCCTCCCGGGTGTGGCGAACGCCTGGACGATGCCGATCAAGGGGCGGGTCGACATGCTCTCGACGGGCATCCGCACGCCGGTGGGCATCAAGATCTTTGGGCCCAAGCTCGACGGCATCAACGACATAGGAGCACAGATCGAGGGCGCCATCGGCGGTGTGCCGGGCACGCGGAACGTCTTCGCCGAGCGCGTGACCGGCGGCTATTACGTCGACTTCAAGATCAAGCGCGACCAGATCGCCCGCTACAACCTCACCATCCAGGACGTCCAGATGGTCATCGAGTCGGCCATCGGCGGGACCAACATCACGACGACCATCGAAGGGCGCGAGCGCTTCCCGGTCAACGTCCGCTACCAGCGCTCCTACCGCAGCGACGTCAACGCGCTCAAGCGCACGCTGATCGCCACACCAGGCGGCGCGCAGATCCCCATCGAGCAGGCGGCCGACATCACGCTCACCACCGGCCCCACGGTCATCCGCACCGAGCAGGCCCAACTCCTGGGCTACGTCTACGTGGACGTGGCGGACCGCGACATCGGCGGCTACGTCGAGGATGCGAAACGCGTGGTGGGTCAGATGGTGAAGCTCCCCGAAGGGTACTACCTGGAGTGGAGCGGACAGTACGAGTACATGCTCCGAGCGAAGGAGCGGCTGAAGGTCGTGATCCCGGTGACGCTGCTCCTCGTGATCGTCCTCCTGTACTTCAACACACGGAACGTCACGAAGATCGGCATCGTCCTCCTCGCGGTCCCGTTCTCGCTGATCGGCGCTTTCTGGCTGATCTACCTGCTCGGTTACAACCTCAGTGTCGCCGTGTGGGTGGGGATCATCGCGCTCGCCGGCGTCGACGCCGAGACCGGCGTGGTGATGCTCCTCTACCTCGATCACGCCTTCGACAAGGCCAAGGCGGCGGACCGGATGAACAGCCTCCGCGACCTGCAGGAGGCCATCGAGGAAGGCGCGGTGCAACGCATCCGCCCCAAGATGATGACCGTGATGGCCATCCTGATGGGCCTGCTGCCCATCATGTGGAGCCAGGGGGCCGGCTCCGACACGATGAAGCGGATCGCGGCCCCGATGGTCGGCGGCGTCGTCACGTCCTTCCTGCTCGAGCTTCTCATCTACCCCGTCATCTTCGAGATCTGGAAGTGGCACCGCGAGGTGAAGCCGGCCCTCGCGGCCGGCTTAGCGCCGGGAACCCAGATCCAGGGGGGATCATGAGCCGGCACCTGCTCGATCTCTTGAGCGCCACGCTGTTCCTCGCCGGGCTCGCGCTCCTCGCCTTCGCCTCGCGAGCCTGACGTCGTCGATGCCTTCTTGGCGGAGCCCGTTCGAGGCCCGGGCGGGGGTCGCGGCCGCGCACGGCGTGAACCTGCGCCATCACGCCGCCGAACCGGTGGGGTGCGGCTGCTCCAGCTGCGCGAAGTGCCGCTCACGGTGGGCGCGAGGAACAACTAGGGGTCGCGCCGCTACTTCTTGAGGCTCACGAGATAGGCGGTGACGGCTTCCAGGTCCTCGTCCGAGAGCTTCTCCTTCGTGTAGGCCGGCATCGGCGGCTTGCGATCCGCCTTCGCCTTCGCCGCCATCTCCTTCGGGGTCCGCAGCCAGGCCTTGACCTCCTCGGCCTTCACCTTGCTGCCCACTCCGTCCAGGCTGCCCTTGGCGTTGCCCTCGCCCGCGATCGAGTGGCAAATCTTGCACTTGGGCGTGGCGCCATCGTAGACCTTCTTCCCCTTCGCGACCAGGCCGGCGTCCTGGGCCGAGGCGCCAGCGCCCATCCCGAGGGTGAACCCGGCAATGCCTGCCACGACCAACCGGAGAATCATGAAACCTCCTCGTGAAGCGAACGACGTCGACGGCGATTATATCGTCGCGGAGGTCACGGTGACTTGGCCTCGGCGGGGCTCGAGAGGTTGAAGAATACGGTCACGGTGAGGATGAACTCCGTGGGCTCGCCGTTGAGGAGGAGCGGCCTGTAGCGCCACTGCAGGACCGCCGCCACCGCGGCCTCGTCGAAGAGGGGGTGTCCGCGGAGGACGGTGGCCGTCTTCACGCGACCGTTCACGTCCACCTGGGCCTCGAGAATCACGATGCCCGAGATCCGCCCCTGGGTCGCGAGGGGCGGGTACACCGGCGGGACCCTCTTGACGATTTTCGGGGCGATGATCTGCCCGCCGATCCTCACCACCCTCACGGGCGGGGGAGGCGGCGGGCCGCCGAGCAGCCCTCCGACCACTCCTCCCACCATGCCTCCGGGTACCCCGCCCTCCACACCTCCGGGCACGCCGCCCTCGACACTCAGGTCGGGACCTTCTTCCGGCCTGATCTGATCCGGGACCTCGATCGGTGCGACGAACGCCGCCGGATCGAGAGCGCGGGGTTCGACGGTTGCGGGGCGAACGGCGCGAGCTGCGGCCGCCGGTGCCGGCGGGGGAGGCGGTGGGGGTGGTGGCGCGATCTCGAGAGGGGTGCTGAAGAAGGCTCTCATGGCCGCGCCCGGCTCCGGTATGGCTTCGTACAACAGGGTCGGCACGATTACCACCGCGAGGACGAGGAGGGTATGGAGGGTCATGGAGGTGCCGAGCCCACCGAAGAGCCCCCTGGCTCGCGAGTGGGGCTCGCTCAACACCAGGCTCCGGAACGGGAAATCCGGGGGAGGCAGTCGTGGCGGCTCGGCGAAGGCTGCCCCTCCGGGCCGAAGGAAATGGTGTGCCTGGGCCATCGTCGCGACCTCCTGCTCCTCCAGGATCAATCGCCGTGCCAGAGTCCGGCGCGCTCTCGTCCTCCGAAAAGGCAGGGCCAGCGCGACACCAATCGAAGGGGAGGCGTCCCCATCGCGGTTTCCTCCCCGAAAGAATTGCCGACGGGCCCGGAATGGGCGCTGTTCTTGCGCCCGAGAGGCGCCTCTTGCGGCCAATTCTCCCTCGCCCGGCTGGGCACCTGGCTTGCAACCGCTCTGGGCGGGGACGAACGCCAAGCGTCCCAGGAGGCCCCCATGGCCACGGCCATTGACGATCGCTACCAGGCCTACATGGACGCGATTCGGCGTCGCGTGTGCGCCGTCTGCCTCGATCAGCGTGACGACGGTACCTGTCACCTGGCGGGCGGGCGCCTCTGCGCCATCGAGGCTCAACTGCCCCGCGTGGTGGAGGCCGTCCTCGCCGTCCGCAGCGACCGGATGGACGCGTACGTCGATGCCGTCAAGGACCAGATCTGCGCGGGTTGCCGAGGCCAGGATCAGGAGGGGCACTGCCCGTTCCGGGAGACGGGGGAGTGCGCCCTCTGGACGTACCTTCCCCTCCTCGTCGACGCGGTCGAGGAAGTGACGCAGGCCCTGGGCCCCTCGTCAACGCCCCCTGACCCCTGAGGCGGGTGAAGACCGGGCGAGGCGCAGAGTCCCGATTCCGGTCCGCGTTACCATTGGCCGAGCGCGAGGAGGAGCGTCGACCCCGTGAAGTGGACTGAGCGCGCGCGGCTCTGGGTGCGGCCCCTCGTCTTCCTGGGCCAGAACGGCCTGACCCTGACCGGGGCGATCCTGACCACCAGCTCCGGCCTGACCATGGTGGGCTTCTGGGCCCTCGAGCTTCTGCAGCTCCGACCCGTGCACCCTTACGCGGGGATCATCCTTTTCCTGGTGCTTCCCGCGTTCTTCGTCGCCGGGCTGCTGCTCATGCCCGTGGGGGTGCAGTGGCGTCGGCGGAAGCTGCGCCGCGCCGGTCAGCTCCCCGAGGCCTACCCACAGGTCGACCTCCATCGCCCGGTGATCCGCAACGCCCTGACCCTCGTTGCCGGGATGACGGTCTTGAACGTGGCGATCTTCAGCACTGCCTCCTACAAGGCGGTCGAGCACATGGACTCGGCCCAGTTCTGCGGCCTGGCCTGCCATAGCGTGATGGCGCCCGAGTACACCGCGTACCTCGACTCGCCCCATTCCCGGGTGGCCTGCGTCCAGTGCCACATCGGGCCCGGGGCGTCGTGGTTCGTCCGCTCGAAGCTCTCGGGGACCCGCCAGCTCTTCGCCGTCGCGCTGGGAACGCATTCACGTCCGATCCCTTCCCCCGTGAAGCATCTGCGCCCCGCTCAGGAGACCTGCGAGCAGTGCCACTGGCCGCAGAAGTTCCACGGGGACAAGTTCCTCGTGCGCACGAAATACGCCGAGGACGAGAAGAACACGGCGTCGACGACGGTCCTCGTGCTGAAGATCGGGGGGCGCCAGGGGCCGGGCGGGACCGGGATCCACGGCCGCCACCTGGACCGTGAGCCGCGGATCAGTTACGTGGCCATCGACGATCGGCGCCAGGTGATCCCGAGGGTCGCGTACCTGGACGACGGCGGCAAGACCGTGGAGTTCGTCTCCACCGAGGTTGGTACGACGCCGGATCAGCTCGCGCGGGGCGAGCACCGGCAGATGGATTGCGTCGACTGCCACAACCGCCCTACCCACGCCTTCGAGCTGCCCGACCGCGCGCTCGACCGGGCACTGTCGGAGGGACGCATCAGCGCGGAGCTCCCCTTCGTCAAGAGGAAGGCGCTGGAGCTGCTGAAGGCCGAATACCCGAGCCAGGGTGTCGCCGCGGAGCGCATCACGGCCGGCCTCCTGGAGTACTACAAGAAGGAGCAGCCGCAGGCGTATGCGAACCATCGGGCGCTCGTGGAGGCGGCGGCCCAGCAGGTGTTGGCCATCTACCGGCGCAATGTCTTCCCCGAGATGAAGGTCGCCTGGGGCACGCACCCCAACAACATCGGGCACGAGGACTTCCTGGGCTGCTTCCGCTGCCACGACGAGAACCACAAGAACGCCGACGGCCGCACGATCACCCAGGACTGCAACGCGTGCCACACGGTGCTGGCCATGGACGAGACGAACCCGAAGGTGCTCGAGGACCTGGGGCTCAAGTGACCCCCCGCGGCCTCCCGCTCCTGCTCGCCGCGACCCTGGCCGGCGTCGCCGTGGCGGAGGGAGCGCAGGACGCCGCCTGCCTCGCCTGTCATGCCGACCGCGACCTCAAGTCCACGGCTGGGCATGGCCTGTTCGTCGACGAAATGCGCGTCCGGGCCGGGGTTCATGGCGGACTGGCCTGCGCCGACTGCCACGCGGGGATCAAGGAGCTGCCGCATCCGGACAGCCTTCCGAGGGTGGACTGCGGCGCCTGCCACGAGGACGCCGCCAAGGCCTACGGCGCGAGCGTCCACGGCGCGGCCAGCGTCCGGGGACTGGGCGACTCGGCCACCTGCGGCTCCTGCCATGGGCCCGCACACGAGATCCTGCCGTCCACCGATGCCGCCTCCCGGGTCGCCAAGCGCAACCTGGCCGCCACCTGCGGCGCGTGCCATGCCAACCCCGATTTCCTGGCCCGGCACCAGATTCCCCTTGCTCGTCCCGTGGAGGCCTATCAGCAGAGCGTGCACGGGCGGGCCGTGGCCGCGGGCAGCGCGACCGCCGCCTCCTGCTCGGACTGTCACGGCTCTCACGACATCGTGGTCCCCCGCGACCCTGCGTCGCGGATCAACCACTGGCGCGTCCCGGAGACGTGCGGCCGTTGCCACGGCGAGGTCGCCCGAAGCTACGCCGGCAGCATCCACGGCCAGGCGGTGGCCCGCGGCGTTCCGGACGCCCCGGTCTGCACCGACTGCCACGGCGAGCACGCGATCCTCGCCCCCAAGGAGCCCGGCTCGCTCGTGAACGCGGCCCGGGTTTCGAGCGTCACCTGCGCGCGCTGTCACGGTGACGAGCGCCTCGCGGCCCGCTACAACCTGCCGGCGGACCGGGTCCCGGCTTTCCGAGACAGCTACCACGGCCTTGCCCTGCGGGCGGGGTCTCTGACGGTCGCGAACTGCGCCTCCTGCCACGGCGTCCACAACATCCTCCCCTTGCGGGATCCCCGCTCGATGGTCCATCCCTTAAACCTGGCCAGGACGTGCGGTAGCTGCCACCCCGGCGCGGGCACGCGCTTCGCCCTGGGGCCGGTCCACGTGCGCCCGGCCACCGCCAGTGAGCACGTGGTCGTCCGCTGGGTCCGCGTCGCGTACCTGCTCCTGATCCCGCTGACCGTGGCCTTCATGCTCCTCCACAACGGCGCGGACTTCTTCGCGAAGCTCGTGCGGGGAGCGCGGGGCCACGACTCCGGGGAAGAGATCGAGCGCATGGGCCTTCACTTCCGCATCGCCCACGCCCTGGTGGTGCTGAGCTTCCCCGTCCTGGTCGTGACCGGCTTCGCGCTGAAGTTCCCCGACGCGTGGTGGGCGGCGCCCCTCCTGGCTTTCGAGGGAAAGCTCGCCTTCCGAGGCCTCGTCCATCGATCCGCGGGGGTCGTGCTCATCGCCGCCATCGGTTACCATGTCGTCCACCTCGCCCTCGTCCCGCGCGACCGCGTCATCCTCCGGCGCATGCGGCCGCGGCTCCGCGACCTCCAGGATTTGTGGGGCGTGCTCCGGCACAGCGTGGGCAGGGGCTCCCGGCCGTTCTTCGGCCCGTTCAGCTACGCGGAGAAGATCGAATACTGGGCCTTCGTCTGGGGGACGGCGGTCATGGCGATCTCCGGCTTCATCCTGTGGTTCGAGAACTGGACCCTGCGGAACCTGCCGACGTGGGTGAGCGACGCCGCCACGGCCGTCCACTGGTACGAAGCCATCCTGGCCACCCTGTCCATCCTGGTCTGGCACTTCTACATGGTGATCTTCGACCCCGAGGTCTACCCCATGGAGCGAGCCTGGCTGACGGGGCGCGTCTCCGCCGACCATTTGCGGGCGACGCGCCCTGCGTACTACCGAGCCTTGCGGGCGGCCATGGCGAGGAAGGAGCGAAGGCCGCGGGGCGAGCCGGATGATCCCGGAGAGGATTGAAAGCCCCGGTCCCCCGCCATGCGGCGTCGCGGCTCGTACGCCCTCACCGCCCTGGTGCTCGCCAGCGGCGCTCCCCTGGGGCTCCTCCTTGTGCGGGGCCTGCGGGCGGGGGCATTCTCCCTCGCCTGGGCTCGCGCCGAGGTCACTGGTGAGGCCACGACGTACGTGTACGTGACAGTGTCGACCGCCCTGGTTTTCGCTGCCTTCAGCTATGTCCTGGGGCAGCAGGCCGACCGGCTCTTTGAGCTCTCGAGCACCGATTCCCTGACGGGCCTCCGGACCCGCCGCGTCCTCCAGGAGCGGCTGGAGGAGGAGTTCGGGCGGGCCGAACGGTACGGCGCGCCGCTATCGCTGCTGCTGATCGACCTCGACGACCTCAAGGCGCTGAACGATCGCCAGGGGCACCGGGCGGGGGACTTGGCCCTGCGCAGGGCGGCCTCGGCCATCCGCGACGGATCGCGCGCCGCCGACCTCGCCGCGCGATGGGGAGGGGACGAGTTCATCCTCCTGGCGCCGAGCACCGGACGGCCCGAGGCCTGGCAACTGGCCGAGCGGATCCGAGCCCTCCTCCACGAGGGAGGAGCGGCCGCCACCCAGCCCGTCACGGTGTCGGTGGGGGTCGCCACCCTCGACCCCGGGCGCGGCGTGCGCAACCCCGAGGCGCTGGTGAGCCTGGCCGACGGTGCTCTTTACGAAGCCAAACGGCTCGGGCGCAACCGGGTGGTGGCCGCCCCTCACGACGGGTAGGCCTGGATCCTCGCCACCAGGGTGTCACTCTCGGCCTCGGTCAGCAGCCGGTCGGTGCCGGGATACAGGATCAGCTCCTCCTTGCGGTTGTGGTCGCCCAGGACGTCACGGAGCGCCCGGCACAGCTCCTCCACACCCGCCGGCGCCTCGTCCAGGGCCCGCGCGATCTCCCCGAGGAGGGTCTGTATCTGCCGGTGCTCCGCGCGCATCACGGACGTGGGCCCGCCGTGCGGGAGCCCGGTCCGCATCTCGAAGACCGGGAAGAGCAGCTCCTCCTCGAAGCGGATGTGGCGAGTGAGGCTGCGCCGGAAGGTGGCGTAGGCGCTTCGGGCGGCCGGGTCGTCACCGGCCCGCAACGCCCGCACGGCCTGCAGTAGCAGCTCGTCCAGGCGGTCGTGGTCCCATTCCAGGGCCTCGGTCACGCGGCGCCGGGCTCCGGCCGCGGTCTTGCGCCGCGCGATCGCGACCTGCCAGCGACCGGCATCGTGATCGAGGGCAGACCACTCGAAGAGTCCCTTGCGCTGCGTCCGGAGCAGCTCGAGGAGCTCGCGTGGCGGGGCGGCGCTCACGAGGAGCAGGGTCTCCGAGGGAGCCAGGTGATCGAAGGCGGTGAGCAGGGCGGCGTCGCGGTCCCTGGGGGCGAGGCAGCGCACGTCGATGAGCTCTGGTGCCGGCTCGGGGGTCGTGCTGGCGGGGCTCATGGCCATCGTTCGGCTCGCTCGCAATCGCAGACGATTGCAAGAACCGGACCCGGATGCCCGGCCCCTTCTGTGCCCACCTCCCGCCCCGGACCCCGCAACCCTTGCGTGGGTGCCGGTGAGACGCGCCGTTCCTGCGCCTTGGCGGACCCGGAATACGGCCCGGTGGCCATGCGGAGAACCGGCACCGGCTTTGCACGTGCTCTCACGACGGAGGAGGGCTCATGAAGTCCAGCGAAAGCCTTTTGGAAAGGGGCGAGATCCCACGTCCGGCCAGGGAGCAGGGAGGCTTGATGAAGGCCCTTGTCTATCACAGCCCCGGCCAGCGGGCCTGGGAGGACAAGCCCCGACCCGTGATCCGCGATGCGACGGACGCGATCGTCAGGATCTCGACCGCCACCATCTGCGGAACCGACCTTCACATCCTGAAGGGGGACGTGCCCACGGTCACCGACGGCCGCACCCTGGGTCACGAGGGCGTCGGCGTCGTGGAGGAGACGGGGAAGGGCGTCTCCGGCTTCCGCAAGGGCGACAAGGTCCTGATCTCGTGCATCACGTCCTGCGGAAAGTGCGACTTTTGCAAGAGGGGAATGTACTCGCATTGCCGCTCCGGCGGCTGGATCCTGGGGAACACCATCGACGGGACGCAGGCCGAATACGTGCGCATCCCCCACGCCGACACGAGCCTCTACCACCTCCCCCCCGGGGCGGACGAGGAGGCGTTCACCATGCTCAGCGACATCTTTCCGACCGGATTCGAGTGCGGCGTCCTCAACGGGCAGGTGAAGCCCGGCGACAGCGTGGCCATCGTGGGGGCCGGTCCGGTCGGGCTCGCCGCCCTGCTGACCGCCCAGTTCTACTCTCCGGCCGAGCTGTTGATGATCGACCAGGACGACAACCGTCTCGAGGTTGCGCGCTCCCTGGGGGCGACGGTCGTCATCAACGGGTCCGACGGGAGGGCGGTCGACCACGTGATGAACGTCACGGGGGGCGCCGGCGTGGACGTGGCCATCGAAGCGGTCGGGATTCCCGCGACCTTCGACATTTGCCAGGCGATCGTGGCCCCCGGCGGCCGGGTGGCCAACGTCGGGGTGCACGGCAAGCCCGTGGAGCTGCACCTGGAGAGGCTGTGGGCGCACAACATCTCCCTGACCACCCGCCTCGTCGACACCGTGACCACCCCGATGCTGCTCAAGCTGGTCCAGGCCGGCCGCCTTCAGCCCCGGAAGCTGGTGACCCACCGATTCGCCCTCTCGGAGGTCATGAAGGCCTACGACACGTTCGCCAACGCGGCGAAGGCCCGCGCGCTCAAGGTGGTCCTCAAGAACGCATAAAGGAGGCGGGCATGACGAGCACCACGGTGACGGCCGAGCCCACGGCCCGATACAAGACGTTTCGTTACCGCACCCGGATGGAGTGGCGCGGAGGCCGGGCGGGCGATCTGGCCTCGGAGGGCAAGCCCGCATTCCGGGTGGCGAGCCCCCCCGAGTTCAAGGGCGAGGCGGGGGTGTGGACGCCCGAGGACCTTCTGGTGGCGGCGGTCAACGCGTGCACGATGACGACCTTCGCCGCGTTCTGGCAGCGACTTGGCCTGCCCGTGCGGTCGTACGAGTGCGACGCGGAAGGGGTCCTGGAGTTCAGCGAGGGCTCCTACCGGTTCACCGGGGTGACCCTCCGGCCGAAGATCGTGGTGTCCGAGCCCTCGGCGATGAAGCAGGTCGAAAAGGCCCTGGCGGACGCCCATCGGAGCTGCATCATCTCCAACTCGATCCGGGGATCCGTCGTGCTCGAGCCCATGTTCGAGGTCGTGGCGCCGGGCCCTCCGTGAATCCAGCGCTCCTGAAGCTCGACCTCTACTGCAAGGGGGCGCGGCTGGACGACTCCTGCTTCGTCGAGCAGGACGGCGGGCGGCGGATCCTCAGGACGCGCGCGGGCCTGGGCAGCGGCTTGGAGGTGATCCTGCCCGGCGGCTTGTGGACGAACATCCCCGTTGCGGAGCCCTTCGCGCAGAAGTCCCCCTATTCCATCCATCGCGAGGCAGGCCGGTACCGGCTGCGCCAGCACGGGCGCGACGTCGCGTCGGTCGCCCTGTCCCCGCGGCCGGAGTGGTACGACCGCGCCACGAGCACGGGCAAGCCCATGACGCGGATCGGAACCCTGCAGGGCACGTACCTGGGGGTCTACCCGGCCAAGGTCTGCGAATACTGGACGCAGAAGCCCCGAAAGGAGAACTGCAAGTTCTGCTCGGTGGGCCTGAACCTCGGGGTCGACGACGCCGACGAGAAGTCGGTAGGCGAGGTCCTGGAGGTCGCGCGGGCGGCCCGCCGCGAGTCAGGGATCACCTACGTCGACTTCAACACCGGCCACTACGACGGCGACACCTATCTCGACATCCTCGAGCCCTACGTGGCGCGGATCAAGCGAGAGCTGGGGCTGCTGGTGGGGATCCAGACGCCGCCGCATCGGGACCTGAAGCGCTACGACGCGCTGCGGGAGATGGGCGTCAACCGCGTCTCCTTCTGCTTCGAGATCTTCGACCCCGCTATCTTCAGGGCGGTCTGCCCGGGCAAGCACAGGGAGTACGGCCTCGACCACTACCTGGAGGCGGTCCGCTACTGCGCAGCCCTGGGGAGGAAGGGCCCTCGGCACGAGCCCTGGGTGACGAACGGCGAGATCATCGCCGGGCTGGAGGCGCCGGAGTCCTCGATCAAGGCGATCGACTGGATCACCTCGGTGGGCGCGATCCCCACGGTGTGCGTCTTCCGGCCCCTGGTGGGAACGGACCTCGAGGACGCGTCTCCGCCGAAGACGGAGGAGATGGTCCCGGTCTTCCGTCGCCTCTACGAGGCGTGCATGGAGAAAGGCCTGCCCATCGGCT
>WNGG01003609.1_pt1 | contig 17983 bp, 18 predicted proteins | sample 5400661 | NCBI WGS metagenome assembly WNGG01 (sample SAMN13153372, study PRJNA577476) | soil metagenome | isolation source: 100 cm soil or saprolite under Garry oak tree replicate 1 | place: USA:California | collected 2016-06-15
GTCTGCGCGGCGCTAACGGCTCGGCGCTATGCCCGTTGTTCCCGGTTGGTTCCCGTAGTTTCCGGACGTGGTGCTGGATCCGTGCTGACCCCTGGGGCCGCCGAACGGCGCCGGTACCGGCCAGCGGCCGGGCTGTTCGATCACGGCAGATTGGCTCCGGCGATCTCATCTACGATGTGACGCGGTATGGCCTTGTTGACGCCGTTGCCGCCGTTGGCTCCGACGATTTGCATCAGGCGGGCGGGGTTCTCGGGGGGCGATGGGGATCGGCTCCTGGCGCCGCCAGCCGCGCGCGGAAAGGGCTTTGACGGCGGTGAGGTAGCTGGCATCGGTCATCGGGCCGAGGTTCTTCGCTCGCAGGAGGAGCGCGGCGAGCGAGAGCTGCCACCCGCCGCCTGAGGTCGAACACGGTCGGCCAGTCGGCATAGCTGGGCAGTTCGTCGCGGATGTCGCGGTGGGGCATGAAGAATGCCGGCGGCTCGGCGCTGCGCAAGCGAGCCTGGCGCGATCTCAGGGCAGCCGTCGCAGCGGGTGAGTTCGGGCTGGGGCCTCACACCCTGGCAGGCCGGGGTTCCGGCTGGTCTGGCTAGTCCTGCTCAACCGGGCTGGTAACACGAATCCGGTGGCTGTCCGGTCGCGAACCCGGGTTACATGAACAGGCGGTAGTCGTAAGGCACGGGCGGTAGGTTCTCGTGCTTGACGATCTTGGCAAGTACCTGGGCGTAGCTGACCGTGGCGGGCAGGCTGCCATACAGGGCGTCGGTGTTCCAGTCCACCTTGCTCAGGGCCAGGATCTGCGCGGCGGACTGGGCCAGCGGGCCGCGGCCGGCGTGGCGGGTGAGCAGGAGTGGACGTGGGGTGCCCTTGCCGCCCTGCAGGTAGGGGCGGCCGGTCAGCGTCGCGGCCTTGGCGTTGCCGGCCACCCAGAGCAGGACGCTGTGCCCGTCGAGCTGGGCGAGGGTGCCGCGATCGACGGCGTACCCGTAGCGGGGGCCGCCGGTGCGGGGGTCTTTTGCCGAGGTGACCAGGATCCCGCGCCAGGCGGGCTTGGTGAGGCTTACGCAGGTGAGGTCCTCGCCGCGGCCCCAGGCTTCGGCGGCGCCGCGAGTTTCCTCCTCGGTGAACGGGAAGGCCTTGTGGACGATCAGCTGGCCGGGCCGTCGGCCGGCGTGCCGGTCGGCGTAGATGCCCAGGCTGCGCGACAGCACGGTACGCATCTGGGCGCGGCTGAGCAGCGGGTTGCGGGGGTCGACTTCGCCGGTCAGGTCGTAGGCAACGAATTCCAGGCCGCCGCCCTGCCCGTCGAACAGCTGCGAGCAGCACACGACGAAGCCGGGGCCGGGCCGCCCGGTGTCGCGGATGCCGTAGGCCAGGCCGATGTAGGCGGCCGAGGGGTCGAGCATCCCGCCGGCCGCGAGCTTGTACGGCGTGCCGCCGGCCTTGGCGTACAGCGCCATCGCCAGCCGCCAGCTGACCGATGCCCGGCAGTGGTAGCCCAGCGCCTGGTCGGTCACGATCTGGGTGGGCAGCCCGAGCCGGGCCGCGGCTGCCTTGACGTGGTCGTGCAGGTCGAACTCGCGGACGGTGAAATGGTTCTCCCACTGGGACGGCAGGTAGAACACCACGACGTCGAACAGGCCACGGACGGCGGCGAGCCTGCCCAGGCCCGCGGTGAGCGCCCGGGCCAAGGTCAGGTGCGGCTCGGCGCTGGCGGCCATCTGGCTGTCCAGGTCGTCGGGCAGCGGCTGCCGCGCTGCCTCGGCGGCGGGGATGAGCACGGTGCGAAACGCGGCCCGAAAGCCCGGGTAGGGGGGCAGGTAGTCGGCCCGCTCCTGCGGGGCCGCGGTGTCGCGCAGGCTGTTGAGCAGGCCACGTACCGGGTCGATGGCGTCGTGCGGGGCCAGGATCGCTACGCGGACCTGCTGCCCGGCTGCCTGCCAGGCGCTGGCCGAGTACGGCCCGAACGCAGCCAGGCCGGCGAGCGGGTTGAGGTGCTGCTGGGAGGCGTCGGCCGGGTCGAACGTCAGGGCGGGCTCGGTAAGCCGGATGTGGATCAGCGCCGGGCCAGGGATCGCGGTGGCGGTCACGTGTTGCTCCTCAGCGGCGCGCCGGCCAGCGGGCGGGACACCAGCGGTCTGGTGCCGAAGGTGAAGGCCGCGTCCACGCCCGCGCCCTCGGGCAGCCCGAACGCGTACACCGTGCGGGTCGCGCCGCCGCCGCCCGCGGTGAGCAGCCGCACCCAGGCGGCCAGCAGCTGCCCTGTGGCGCTGTTGTACCGGCGGGCGAGCCGGGCGCGGGCGAAGCGGCGCCGAGGCTGGTGGCGGCCTCGCGTGCCGCGGCCGGGCTCAGCCCGGGCGGCGGGTCGGTGAAGTCGGGCCGCACCCAGATCTCCGGGGCGAACAGCAGCCGCCAGGTGCCGTCCCGCCACTCGACGGCGAGCGCCACGGCTTCGGCCCAGGGCAGCCGGGCCCCGCCAGGGCCGGCCAGGTGGCCGGTTACCGGGCCGCCGGCGGCCGCGCGGAGCCCGGCCAAGGCGGCGGTGTCGTCAGGGCGGCGGGGATCCTCGTCGCGGGCGCGGAGCAGGTGACGCTGCCCGGATCGCAGGACCTCGGTGATGCCGCGGGTCCGGCCGAGCGCCCGGGCGAGCGTCTCGGCGATGAGCCCCACGTCGGTGCTGTCGGGTTCCTCGCCGTCCTTGTCCGGGCCGATCGGCACCACTGCGCCGGTCACCTGCACGCCGTGCCTGGCCAGCGCTGCGGCGATTCCGGCGTCGTCGCCGAACGCGACGAGCTGGCCGCCGGCCCGGCGGGCCAGCGTCGCGCGAGCCCGGCCGTCCTTCAGCGCCTGCCGCAGGGTGCGCAGCGGGAGCCCAGCCGGGTCCTCGAGCAGCCGGGCCTGGTCCGGGACCGACAGCAGCGGCAGCGCGGCGAGCCTGACTTGGGGGTAGTCGCTGACGGGCCCGGCCGGGGCCGGTGCCGGGTAGCGCAGCGGGGCGGGCCGGTGGACGGCCAGGTGCGCGGCGGCCGCGGGCGGCAGGTCGACGGACCGCTCGATCTCGGCCATCAGCTCCATCATCCCGCTCGCCTCCACCTTCTGCTCCGCTGGCCGGGCCAGCCGGAAGCCACCGCGCGGGCCGGTGGTCGCGCTGAGCACGCCGGCCCGCACAAACGCCTGCAGCTGTGACCGTTGTAGTGCTGCGAGGACTAGATCGGCCGCTTCGGGTCGAGATCCCGCCGGAACTGGTACTCCTCGCCCTGTTGGCCGAGAAGGACGAAACCGCATTTCTCCGCCACGCGCCGGGAGGCCAGGTTGTCGATGTGGCAGGCCAGGTGGGCGCGGCGAAGGCCGATCTGTTGCGCAGCCCAGGCGAGGAACGCCTGGAGTGCACGGGATGCGATGCCCTGTCCGCGCAGCTCGGCGGTGACGTTGTAGGACACGTCAGCGTGGTCGCCGTGTGGCCGAAGTTCGACCCAGCCCGCGGCCTGGCCGTCTGAGCGTCGCCGGATCGCCAAGTTGAGCTTTCTTCCCTCCTGCCATGCCCGCAGGCTCCCCCGCGCGCGCTCGTCGCCGTCGTAGTGGCTGTCGGGCATGGCCCGGGCCTGCTCGACGGTGTAGCCGAAGAACCGTGCGGTATCGGGGTCCAGGTCGAATCGGCGGAGCGCGGCCCCGTCTCCTGGCCGCCAGCGGTCGAGCACGAAGGCCGGGTCGACGGCAATCAGCGGCGGCTCCCGGGGCCGCCAGCCCACCGGTGGTTCCGCCGGGCCCGGTGGGGGCGGCGCGATCCCCTCGTGGCTGGGTTCGCCGGGGTTCGCGCCCGGCTCGGCGGGGCTCATGGCAAAGGTGCTCTTTGAGGAGGCGTTCGATGGCCGCAACGGTGCCGACGCTACCGCTTATGGCGGGTCGGGAATGGGCGGCATCCAGGGGCTGCCGGTGAGCGCATCGCGCAGGGCGGTCAGCGCGTTCTGGCCGTGCCTGGCGGCGGTGGAGATGTCGCCGCGGATGGCGTACCGGTGGCGGGCGACCTGCTCGGAGCGGAGCCGGCCGGAGATCTTCTGCTGGGTCTTGGCTGGCCGCAGGTCGCGTTCGGCCTCGTTGGAGGCGGGCGGGATGCGCAGGTCGGCGGTGAAGCGGAGCACGTCGTCTTGCCGGTCGCGCAGGCACCGTAGCAACTGGCGGAAGGGTTCCCGCTTGCGGCCGGGGGCATTTTTGACCTGGCCGAGGCGGAACCAGCGGCCGTCACAAGCGGCCACGCGACCTGCCGGGCTAGTGAGCAACCAGTGCTGGCAGATTGACGTGGCGGAATTGGTCCTGCAACGGGCCGGCGTTCTGCCTGGCTGAACAGATGCCGCACCGCGAGGGGCTAGCCGGACCACCAGGCGAATTGGGGGGTCCAGTCAACCTGCCCGTAGTAGGTGGGCCAGTTGCCGGGAACGAACAGCGGGGTGGCGATCCGCACGGCCCGGCCGGTCAGCCGTGGCAGCAGCCAGATGCCGTCGCGGGCTATATACAGCAGGCTCTGGCCGTCAGCGGACCACGCCGGTGCGGTCGCCCCCCTGGCGTCCAGCTTGCGCGCCGCCCGCGTGGCAGGGTCATAGACCCAGAGCTGGTGGGCGTCGTACCAGGCGGTCACGGCGTGCTGGGGGAAGGCGGACGATGTTCGCGACGGCGCCTGCACGAAGGCCAGCCGGGTGCCGCCGGGCGACCATGCCGGGTCCAGCGTGACCGCGGCCGGCCGCGACGGGAGCGTAGCGCACGCGCCGGCCGCCGGGGCGCACTCTTTGACGCGCCTGCCCTGCCAGATCAGCCGCCCGCCCGTGCCCGGCCCGGGCACCTCGGCGACGAGCGCCAGCCGTCCGCCTGAAGCCGCGGCTACCTGGTCAAGGGCACTGTCAGCCAGGGTGGTGCCAAGCAGCCGCGGGCGGGCACCCGGCGACGAGATCACGTAGAACGGGTCCCCGTCAGCGTTACACGAGTCGCAGTTCCATCGCGCCCAGAAGCCGATTCCCAGGTGCGGCCGCCAGGCCACCGGGTCGAAGCTGATCTCCCGCATCCCGTCCAGCGCGCCGTGGCGGGCGCTCAGCCGCAGCCCCACGGTGGGCGGCCCGCCGGTCAGCCGGTAGCTGGCCAGCGTCGTGGCCGAGGGCCAGTGGAGGCTGGCCACGGCGATGCCGGTGCCGCCGGGTGACCAGACCGCCGACTGGATGCCGGCTGCTCTTACGACCGTCCGCACCGGACCGGAGGGCCAGACGAGCCGGACCGTGGTGGGCGCCCCGTAGGGGACACGGTTCATCCGCGGCCCGGCGGTCACCGCCAGCACGTCCTGGGCCGGGCTCCAGCCCACCAATCCCGCCAGGGCCAGGCCGCGGATCTGATGCGCACCGCTGCCGTCGCCACCGGCAACCCACAGCGCGTCCAGCGCAGCACCTGGTTTTGTGGCCAGGAACGCCAGCCACCGACCGTCCGGCGAGAACACCGGGTCCGATGGCGTCATCCCGGGCGTGGCCACCCGGCGCAGCGCCCGGGTGGCGCCGTCCAGCACCCACAAGGTGCCGCGGGACACGAACGCCAGCTCGCCGTGCCCGGCGAACGCGGCCGCGTTCACGCGGGGCACGGATCCCGCCGGCCGGGCGCGGGCGGGTTTGGCCCCGCCCGCCCGGCTGATGGCAAGCCAGGCTCCCGCCCCGGCAACCATGATCACGGCCAGAGCGGCCGCGGTCCGCCGCCGCCGGCGGCGCTGCCGCGCCCGGGCCTGCCGGATCACCACCTCCGGATCGGCAGGCCGTCCAGGCGGCGCAGACGGCGCGGGCGGAGCTGTGGCGCTGCCAGGCCCCGCCGCCCCCAAGTGGAATACGTTCCTCATGGTGCTAGTATAAAGCTGCTATGAGTAGCACCACTAGCCCGATCCTGAGCGGGGTCGACCACGGCGACCCGACCCCGCTGCACGAGCAGGCTGCCGCCGAGATCCGCCGCGCGATCGCCGAGGGACAGGCAGCAGCGGGCGAGCGGCTGCCCCCCGCCCGGGACCTGGCGGCCGTGCTCGGGGTCAACCGCAACACCGTGCTGCGGGCGCTACGGCTGCTGCGCGACGAAGGCCTGCTGGAGTTCCGCCGCGGCCGCGGCATCACCGTGGCCGGCACCCCGCAGCGCGGCGCCGTGCTGGCCAAGGCACGGGAACTCCTGGCGCTGGCCCGCCACCACGGCTACCGGCGTGAGGAGCTCATCCAGATCATCGAGAGCCTGCCATAACCGGCGCCCATCCGGGGGCAGCCAACGCAGCATGAAATGGGGTAAGAAATGAGGCGAGCACTTCTACTCACTGCCGTGCTGGCCGTGGTTCTGGCCGGGGCAAGCGCCAGCGCGCTGGCAGTCACGCCGACGGCCACCCGGGCGGCCCGGCCGCCGGCCATCACCACCGCGGCTGCCTTGGGGCAGTGCCCCACCAATCCGCTTGCGCTGCCCTCCGAGGCGGTCGCCAGGGCAGCCGACCAGGCCCGCATCCAGGCACCCGCCCTGGCCAAGGGCTTCGGGCCGGCTGTGGTCGAGCTATCTGCCCGGGCGGCATACGCCGGCGCCTACGGAGGCATCGTCAAACACCTGTGCGGCAAGCTGGCCTTCCGGCGGTCTGTGGTCGTGGAACTGCTCTTCCCCAAGATGCTGCCCAGCGCGTCCCTATCTCAGGGGGTGGTCTTCGTGTCCCTCTTCAGCACCGGCTACCAGGTCTGGTACGTGTATCACATCTAGCAAACCGGGCCCAGACCGGACGACCATGAGCTGTCCTGGCGCGGCAGCGAGGCCGAACCCGGCGCGGGCGGGCGGACCATGACCCCCGAGTTTCTCCGTACCCGCGCGCCTACGCCGGCTACCCCGCGCGGGGCGCTACAAGCGAGGCCACAACCGCGGTATTGCCCGCGGATATAAGGCATCCCGCTCCGCCGTCAACAGCAGGCGCGAAGCGACGCGAGCGCTGACGATCACGTAATTCCCTAGCCGGGGTGCGCCGCGATCAGGTAATTCCCTACCTGCTCGATCAGCGTTTCCCCGGGCCGCGTCGGGGCAGGGCGGGCTAGCCGCCCCTGGTCCTCCGAACTGACGCTGTCTTCGTCCGGGAGCTGGACAGAGGCACGGAATGGCGAGGAGGACGTTCACGATGGTTGACGTCGCGGAGATTTTCGAGCACTGGTACGCGGGCCGGGCGAAGGTGGTGATCGCCCGGAGCCTGGGGGTGGACCCGCAGACGGTGCGCAAGTACACGGCCGCGGAGGCTGCCGGGCTGGCGCCGGGCGGCCCGCCGGTGAGCGCTGGGCAGTGGCGGGCGCTGGCGCGGGAGTGGTTCCCGTACCTGGCCGACACCCGGCTGCGGCAGCCGGCCTTCCGGGATATCGCGCCGCATCATGACCGGATCGCTCAGCTGCTGGACGTGGTCCCGGTGTCAGTGATCTGGCAGCGGCTGCGCGATGAGCAGGGGCTGGCCGTGAGCGTGGCCAGCCTGCGCCGGTACGTGGCGGCGAACTTCCCGGACCGGGCGGCTCGGGCCGGGCTGCGGTTGTGGCGGCCGCCGCTGCCGCCAGCCGAGGAAGCCCAGGTCGATTACGGCTACCTGGGGCTGTGGAGCGATCCTCGGACCGGGCGCCGGCGCCGGGTGTGGGCGTTCTCGATGGTGCTGCCGTGCTCGCGGCACCTGTTGGTCCGCCCGGTGACGGTGATGGACCAGCGGGCCTGGACCGAGTCGCACGTTCAGGCGTTCGAGTTCTTCGGCGGGGTGCCGGCCCGGCTAGTGACCGATTATGTTCCGCGGAACATAATCGGTCTTCTGTGCCCGGCTGCGTTATGTGGCTGATCGAGGCGGTCATGGTGGTCAGCGGGGTGACAGTAGCGATTCAGGCCACATAACGCTGGTGCGTGGCGGCATGGTGCTTCCTCCGGTTCAACGAGAGAACGGAGGTTGTCCATGCTGGAGGAGTACTTCGTCAAGCCGGCGACGATTGACCGGTTCCGCGGGTCGTGGATCGCGGCGGAGATCGAAACCTACGTCGCCTGGCTCGCCGGCCAGGGTTACAGCACCAAGACCGTCTGGCGCCGGGTGCCCATTGCGTTCGGCTTCGGCGAGTTCGCCCGCGGGCGGGGAGTCCGCTCGGCCGGCGAGCTGCCAGAGCATGTCCAGGCGTTCGTGGCTGACTGGGTCGCGGCCCATGACGCCCGCACTGGCTCGTGCCGGCCGATGGCCAAGGAGGTCCGCGGGCCGGTCGAGCAGTTCCTGTCGGTCGTGCTGGCCGGCTCTGAGCCCACGGGCCGCCCGCGCCATACCCGGCCCTTCGCCGATGTGCTCCCGGGCTTCTTCGGCTACCTGACCGAAAAGCGTGGCCTGCGCCCGGCGTCGGTGCTGGGCTATCGCCACCATCTCGACCGATTCGAGGCCCACCTGCAGCGGATCGGCGCAAGTCGGTCGCGAAGCTGTCGCCGGCGATCCTGAGCGCGTTTGTCGTCGAGCGCGCCGCCGCCGGGCTGGCCAAGACCACGGTGCGTGATGGTGCCGGCGTGTTGCGGGTGTTCCTGCGCTACGCCTGGCGGGAAGGCGTCATCACCAGCGATCTGAGCTGCGGTGGAATGGCCGCAGGTCTACCGGCTGCCGGGCATCCCCCGGTCGATCTCCTGGGAGGACGTCAACCGGGTCCTGGCAGCCGTCGACCGCAGGACCGAAGCAGTCAAGCGCGACTATGCCATCTTGCTCCTGCTGGTCACCTATGGCCTGCGCGGCCGCGAGGTCGCCGCGCTCACCCTCGATAACATCGACTGGAAGCGTGACCGGCTGGCGGTCCCCGAGCGCAAGGCCGGCCACTCCACCGCGTTTCCCTGTCGGCCGCTGTGGGCCAGGCCATTGCGGATTACCTCCGGCATGGCCGTCCGGCAACCAGCGACCGGCATATGTTCTTCCGCGCGGTGGCCCTCATCGGCCTGCACCTCACCGGCGCGCTGCACTAACCACGCCCGCTTTGCACGATCACGTACCGGCGAGGCACGGCCTGGCCGGGTAGAGGCTTGGGCTGCCGCGCTAGGCCCTCGGGTGCTATCGGAGCGGGCGGAAGAACTCTCGTAGCTCACCGGCGAGCAGCTCGGGCTCTTCGGCGGCGGGGAAGTGCCCGCCGCGGGCCATCTGGGTCCAGCGGATTATGTTGTAGGCCGCTTCGGCCCATTCGCGGGGCCCGGTGACCGGGTTCTCCTTGGGGAACAGCGCTACCCCGACCGGCACTTCGACCCGCCCCGGCCGGGGCCCGCGGTCGAGCTGGCTGTCGTGGTAGAAGAGGAAGGACGAGCCGATCGTGCCGGTGACCCAGTACAGGGTGACGGTGGTGAGCAGCTCGTCTTTGGTGAACCGCCGTTCGACGTCGCCGTCGCAGTCGCTCCAGGCCCGGAATTTCTCCACGATCCAGGCGGCCAGCCCGGCGGGTGAGTCGGCCAGGCCGGCCGCGAGGGTCTGCGGGCGGGTGGCCTGCAGGTGGGCGTAGCCGCCCTCGATGTCCCGCCACTGTCGCTGCCTGTCCAGGAACTCCTGGCCCTGCGCGGAGACTGGCTGGCCGGCGGCCGGGAAGGCGACCACCCCGGGCAGGTGGATGCCGGCGACCACGCCGGGGTGATTGGCGGCCAGGGCGATGCTGACCGCCGCCCCGATGTCTTGGCCCTGGGCGCCGAACCGCCGGTAGCCAAGTGATTCGGTCATCAGCTGGGCCCACAGGCCAGCCCAGGCGCGGGCGGTGGCCGTGCCCGGCGCTGCCGGGGCCGCAGAGAAGGCGAAGCCGGGCAGCGAGGGGATCACCACATCGAAGCTGTCCCGTTCGTCGCCGCCGTGGGCCGCCGGGTCGGTCAGCAGCGGCGCGAGCTTGAGCAACTCGGCGAACGTACCCGGCCAGCCGTGGGTGAGCACCAGCGGGAACGGGCCGGGGCCACGTCCCCGCTCATGCACAAAATGCACCCGCTGCCCGCCGACGTCGGCGGTGAACTGGGCGAACGAATTCAGCCGCCGCTCCTGCAAGCGCCAGTCGAACGAGTCCCGCCAGTAGGCCAGCAGTTCCTTCAGGTAGCCGATGTCAGCACCGGCCACCCAGCCCGGGTAGGGCAGCGGAGGCGGCCATCTGGTGCGGGCCAGCCGCGACCGCAGATCGTCCAGGACCTCGGCCGGGACCTCGATCGTAAAGGGCTTCGGGCCCATCACCGCGAACCTCCGGAGTCCGGTGCGGCTCCTATTCAACCTCGCCACACCCGCCCTGGGATAGCGGTCGATTGCGTCATCTACCAGGGGCTTCGCCCGCCCTGCAACACGCCGCCCGTAGTCAGCCCGCATGCCGGGCTACTCCAAGATCAGGGTGGAAAAGGCTCACTGTGGTGATCGTCTTCAGAATATTCGCGAGCCGGATAGCAGGTTACGAACGCCCGGCTGGGACCAGGCATCGGGCGGGCAGCATGACGGCCACTGCGCCAAGCCCTGGCGATCTGTGCCCGGTTTCGTTCAGGGGACAGAATGGGGCCGGTGAGGGTCACCGTGACCCGGATCGAGTGGGACGGCACCATGCAGCGGCGCAGGGTGGACACCGCCCAGCAATGCGACGCCCCGCAATGGGAAGACCTCACCGCCCGCGCGCTGGCCGTGCTGCCGCTCTACCGGCCGGTCCCGCGAACCCCCGTCTACCACATCCGCGTTGATGACACCGTGGTCCAGGCTGCCGAGCATGATCTCACCGGCGCGCTGCTGGATCTGATCACTGCCGTGCTGGCGCTCGGCAAGGAGCTGTAAGCATGCCTGACCTGTTTCGGCCAGCCGTTTCGCCGAGCCCTGCTGGCCGCGCAGGGCGTGGGTCCCGGCCTGCGGGGGCCAGGCCGGGACCCGACGTCGAGTCTGGCCCGGGCCCAGGATCCTGAGTCGATCCGCAACTTCCGGATCCCGCCCTGGACCTGGACAGCGTGTACGGTGGCGGGCCTGGGCGAGCGCCGGGCCGGATTAACCTGCCTGGCATGATCTCCGCGGAGCGGGGATCAGCCGTCGTCGAGGTCCTTGTCGGTAAGTGCGGGCCGGACGTGCTCGGGGCGGGCGCCGAAGGTCGCGAGCCGGGGCGCCAGGTCGCGGGCCAGCGGGATGCGCAGCAGCCACCGGACCATCTTGGGCGGCCCGGTGGCGGAGCGGAGCGCGCGGGCGAGCAGGCGGTCTTGCAGCACCCCGGTGACCTTCTGGGTGATGCGGGTCGGCCACTGGCGGCGGCGCTGGACGGCGGCGAGGTCGCGTTCGGTGAGCGTCCCGGCCGCCAGCGGGCGGGCGAGCAGGTTGGCCGCGGCGACCGCGTCGGCGATGGCGTAGTTGATGCCGTTGCCCGCCACCGGGGACATCACGTGGGCGGCGTCGCCGAGCAGCAGCAGCCCCGGGCGATACCACTTGGGCAGCCGGTCGGCGGTGACCGACAGCAGCGAGACCTGGGACCAGTCGGCGAGCTGGCCGGCGCGGCCGGCCAGCCAGGGGACGAGCCCGGCGATAGTGTCGCGCAGCGCCTGCAGCCCGGCGGCGCGCAGCTGGGGCCAGCTTCCCTTGGGGATGACCATGCCGAGCTGCCATGTCTCGCCACGATCGACCAGCAGCAGCATGTGACCGCGCCCGGTGCCGCCGGTGGCGCCCTCCGGGTCGCCGGCCAGCCGCGGCAGGCGAAGCCACAGCACGTCGATGGTGGCGGCGGTGACGACGGGCTTGAGGCCGGACAGGCGGCGGGTCTGGGAGAAGCGGCCGTCGGCGCCGACTGTGAGCGCGGCGCGGATCTCATGCACGCCGTCGGGCGCGTGGTAGCGCACGCCCCGCACGATCCCGTCCTCCTCGACGAGCTCGCGGACGTTGGCGCGCATGGCCAGCTCGAAGCTGGGGTAGCGGGCGGCCTGGGCGGTGAGGAACTCCAGGAACTGCGCCTGCGGCATCAAGGTGATGTAGGGGAAGCGGCCGGGCAGGCGGGACAGGTCGATGGTGATCGGCGGGCTGGCCGGCAGGGTCGCCAGGCGGAGCTTGCGGTGGGTTAGCGCAAGGAGCTGGTCGGCTAGGCCGAGCTCGTCCAGGACCTGCATGATCGCGGGGTGCAGCGAGTCGCCGCGGAAGTCGCGGTCGAAGTCGCCGTGGGCTTCCAGCAGCAGCACCGGGACGCGCCGGCGGGCCAGCAGCAGGGCGAGCATCGCGCCGGCCGGCCCGGCGCCCACGACGCAGCAGGTGGTCTGCCGCACGGCGCGAAGCCCGCGCTGCTGGGCTGGAGGCCTGGGCGTCGACGCGCCCGGGCCGGCGGGCTGCGACGGACCGGGTACTGGCGTCATGACGGCTCCTGGGGTGCGGAGGGGGTCGGGTCAACCGGGAACCGGTGGCTGTTTGCTGTCATCTGGCGAGCTCGACGATGCCGGCGCTTCCCGTCAGCGGTCACCAGCTGGCCGGTGCGCAACCGGTGAGATCCGCACTCCGGTGGTCGTCGTCCGAGCAAGGAACCGCTCGCCTGCCGTCCGTTACACGATCTCTACTACGCCGGAGCCGCCGTCGACGGTGACGACCTGCCTGTCATGCAGGCGTGTGGTCGCGTCCCCGGTGGCGACCACCGCGGGAATGCCGTATTCCCGGGCTACCAGGGAGGCGTGGGCGGCAAGGGTGCCCCCGTCGGTGATCACCGCCGCAGCCCTTGCGAACAGCGGCGTCCACGCTGGAGCGGTGGCCCGGGCAACCAGGACCTCGCCTGGCTGGAAGCTGGCGAAGTCGTCCGGGCTGAGGATGACCCGGACCTGACCGGTGGCCCGCCCCGGGCTGGCCGGATCGCCCACTAGCGCTCCCCGCGCAGGGGGTGCCCCGGTGCGCGCGGCCTCAACCGCCCTCACGTAGATCCTGCGGCCGAGGGCCGGGGCCTTGCCCAGCTGCAGCGGGGCGATCAGGCGGCGCTGCCGCTCCCACCGCTCCCGGCGTCCCCTGACGGCCTCCGGCAACGGGAGCGGCGCGCCGCTGAGCGCGGACTCCAGCTCGGCACGGGTCAAGAAGAACACGTCCTCGATCCGGCCGATGGCGCCGCGCCGGGCGAACTCCTCACCGAGCCGCAGTACGCAGCGGCGCAAGACCGGCCAGCCCAGGCTGAACTGCCGGGTCTGCTGCTCCCGCACCACGGCGTAAGTCTGGGCGATCGACAGCAGCCGCTCGAACCGCCGCCGAAGCCGCCGCCTGCCTGCAAGTGCGGCCCGGCACGCCGACTCGGCCGCTTCCCGCCTGGCCGCCAGCTCGCGGTGGCGACTTAGGACATCCGCGCCGGGGCCGGGTGCGCCCAGTTCCCCGGCCGTCGGCCAGTACCAGTCGATGCTGTGCAGGGCGTGCGCCGGCAGGTCCGGCTCGGCGCCGGCGAGCCCGGATACCAGTAGCTGCGGGCTTTGCCCAAGACCCGGCACATGCGCGCGGCAGAACCGGCTGAGGGCGGCCTCGATCTTCCACTGGGAGCCGGCCAGTGTGGCGACCGACCACGAGTACTCGCCCGCCACCTCGCCGACCTGCTCGATCAGGCCGGCCAGCTCGGCAGGCGGCGCGGCCCCGCCCGCCGCCTGCGCCGCGGTCACGATCTCGCGATAGCGGGGCAGCAGCTCCTCGCGCCATCGCCGCGTCATGCGGGCCAGCTCCCTCGGCATCCGTTCCGGGTGCAGCAATAGCAGCAGCACCCGGGGCGCGGCCAGCATGGCCCGCGGATGCCGCAGCACCTGCAGCGCGGGCGAGCCGTCCACGCGGGGCGGCGGCGTGGTGTAGTACCAGCCGTTCACCACCTCGCCTGCGGGCCGCATCGGGATCCCCGACTCCGCCTGCATAGCCCGTGCCACCCCCCGTTCCAGCACCGGCAGCAGCCAGCCGGCGAACAGCGGCGTCACCGGCTCGGGCAGCCACTCGCCGAGCCGGAAGTTGCGCAGCCACCAACCGCGGCCGGGCGGGCTCCAGGTCAGCGGCTCGGGCAGGGCGGTCATCGGCCGCGCCTGGAGCAGAAATACCCGGCCGCCGGCGATAGCCCATTCCACGTCCTGCGGTGCGCCGAAGTGGGCCTCCGTGCGGCGGGCGAGCTCCGCGACCTGGCGGGCCTGCCCCGCGTCGATAGCATCCTCAGCCGACCGCCGGCAGCTGGCCTGCCCGGCGCGCACCACCCACTCATCCCCGACCGCCTCGCCCCCGACCAGCCGTTCCCCCAGGCCGCGCACCGCGGTGATCACCACCTCGTCACGACCCCCGGTGATCGGATCCGCGGTGAAGGCCACGCCAGCGGCCTGCGCCTCGACCATCACCTGCACCAGCACGGCCATCGGTGCGGCCGGCTCCGGGCCTGCCGTCCCGGCCAGCCCCTGCTGATAGGCGGCCACCCGGCCGGCCATCCCGGATTCCCAGACCTGCCGTACCGCGGCCGCGACGTCGGCCGGGGCGACGTTCAGCACGCTCTCATACATCCCGGCATACGATGCGCCCGGCAGGTCCTCGGCCGCGGCGGAGGAGCGCACCGCGTACCGATCTCCGCCAGCCCCGCCGGCGGCCGCGGTCACGGCAGGCTTGGCCACCCCCCAGGCCCGGAACGCCTCGGGCATGACCACGAACCCCGCGGGCACCGGCAGGCCGGCCGCCGCCAGCCGGGCCAGATTGAACGCCTTCGATCCGACCCGGCCCGGCCCCATCCCCCCGGCCACGGCCAGGTCCACCACCGCGCCCTGCCCGAGTCCCCCAGCCACAACCGCCCTGCCCGGCTCACCGCGTGCTGCCATGACCGTCACCTCCACGCCGTCCCGTCAGGCGCCCGACACGGCCGTCCCGGATTCTTTTATGACTGACTAGTCACCCACTATATTAGGCGTCATGTCAAGGATCACAGCCAACACCAAGCAGGCGACGCGGGCGAGGCTGCTCGCGGCTGCGGCGCAAGAATTCGCCCGGGCCGGGCTCGAGCGGGCCAACATCGACGCGATCTCGCTCGCCGCGGGTTACGCCAAGGGAACGATCTACAACTACTTCGCCTCCAAGGAGGAGCTTTTCCTCGCCGTCGTCGAGGAGGCCTCGGGACAGGCTGCCGCCCCCAGTCCGGTGCCCGCGGACGCACCGGCCATCGAGCGTCTCGCGGCGGTCATCACCGGATTCTGCGCCTGGGTCCGTGAGCACGACGCCTTCGCCCGGGTGCTCGTGCGCGAATGCCTGATGGGAACCCCCGCGCTGTACCCGCGGGTGATCCTGGCCGAGGCGCCCCTTGTCGGCGAGCTGGAAACGATCCTCCGGGAAGGGGCGCGCAGCGGCGAACTGCGCGACGACGTCCCGGCGGAGGTACTCGCCCTGGCGCTCGCCGGGCTCGCCGACCTCGCAATGGCCCAGCACTGGGCCTCCGGCGGCGCCCGCCCCGCCCTGCAGGAGATCCCGGAGCTGGTGCTCACCCTGCTGCTGGGCACCGCAATCCGGGGCCGGTGACCCTCATAATCCCCTGATCGGAGCGGCACGGACGGCCACGCTTGCCGACCGGGACTGGCGCGCATATCCGGCGGTTATTCACCCTCATGATCGGTCACAGAACGTGATTTAGCGGCAGGCGGCTCCCTGAGTGCCCGCCAGGCGCGAGGGAACGCTCGCCCGGCCGGTAGGCGTCGGGGTTGGCGGGTCATGGGGGTTGTGCGCGGTCCTGGTCCATCCCCGCTTGGTCCGGGTTAGCTGCAGAAAGCCGGAAGCCGCCAGGAGCGCCCGGTAGGCGGTGTAGTCCTGGCCGGCGGGATCTTGGCCTTCCAGCCACGCGTAGCTGAGCAGCCGCTCGGCCTGCGCCAGCCGCAGCCAGCCGGCGGCCTGCCCGAGCAGCCAGGTGGCGACTCCTTGGCGGCGATGCTCGGCGGTGACATGCAGGTTGCCGATATCGGCCCACCCGCCATGGCGGGATAGCCGCTCTCCCTCCTCGAACACCTCCACCTCGATGTAGCCGATCACCTCCGCGCCCAGGACGGCCGCCAGGCGGGTCCCGCTGATGCCGACCGACCGGATCGCGGACATCCCTGCGATCGGCGGGTCGGCCGGGCGAGGCAAGTCCTCCACCGCGGCCAGGTAGACCACCTCGGTGTGCCCGGTGTGCGCGAACCCGGCCCGCTCGTACAGGGCCCGGACGTGCGGCCACTGCTCGGGAACCCCGTATACGCCGGGCACTGGCAGCTCGCCGCCGGCGCCCTGGCTGCTGACCTCCCAGTCCTTCAGCTGCCCGACGCAGGCGGCGACCAGCGCCTCCGCAGCCTCGGTTGCGTCCGGCCAGTACGGGTTCCCCGCCGGGGCCTGAGGCCAGAACACCAGCCAGCGGATCTCCCCGGCGCCGCGGTACGCCCGCCCGGCACGCTCGTCGGCGTAGTAGCGCAGCAGGTGGGCAGCCGCAGCCACCCGATCACGCCGCTCGGCGACCAGCGTCACCCGCTCGCTCACCCACGGATCGACGATGAACTCCCCGGGCTGGCGCTCCAGCTCGCTGAGCAGCGCGCTCACAGATATCCCCATGCCCGGCACGACGGCCTGGGCATGCGCGTTCACCAGATCCGTCAGCTGCTGCCGGTCGCGGCGGTGGAACGGCCGCACCTCTATGGACGACATCAGCAGGCCTCCTCGACACAACAAGGCGAACGAGACGACAAGGCCCGCTACCGGTGCGGTACGGGCAGCACTGTAGCACCCGCGGCCAAGCGCCCGCGCATGGCGATCAGCACCCAGCCCGCGCCTGCGGCCAGCGAACGGATCACCCGGATCTGCGCCATCGCCGGCCCGTCCGGGCCTTGGCCGCACGCCCATCCAGAACGGCGGCTCGGCGGCCAGCCGCCGGTTCTTGACCCGTTACGTGGCGTCAGCGGAGCCGCTGATACCGGCAGACCTGCACGCCGGTCGCCGCCGTGGTGGCCGACACGAGATGGAACGGCCGCGCCGCGCCATTGGCCGGGAAGATGCCCTTACCGCCGCCGAGCACGATCGGCTCGATCATCAGGTTGAGCTCGTCGACAAGATCGGCTTCGAATAGCGACCGGACGAGCTGCGCACTGCCGAGGACGCCGACGTCACGGCCCGGCCGCTCACGCAGCGCCGCCGCGGCTGCGGTGAGGTCGGCGCCTCGGATCAGCGAGGTGGGCGCCCAGGTCAGGTCGGCTTCCGACAGCGTGTCCGAGACGACGTGTTTTTCCACGGCGTTGATCCAGTCGGCGAACGGGTCGCCTGCCCGCTCCGGCCATGCGCCCGCCATGACCTGCCAGGTGCGCCTGCCGTACAGCAGCGCGTCGGTCCGCGCCGCCCCCTCGCTGATAAACGACCCCATGACCTCGGGATCGAAGAACGGCATGGACCACCCGCCATGGCGGAACCCGCCGTCGGTGTCCTCCTCGGGTCCGCCCGGGGCCTGGACGACACCGTCGAGGCTGATGAATTCGCTGACAAGCCCGGGCCGCGCCGCCTTACGGGCCGGCTCGCCGGCGAGCAGCTGGCCATGGCTGTACGACGGGCGGGTGGCAGACTGCGTCCGGCGCGACAATGGGCCTCGGCAGCGGCTGGCCGGGGCGTGCCCATCGAATGTGGCCTGAGCAGGGCGCAGATCGCCTCGTTCGGTTGGGCTGCAGTCGCCCGGCTCATGATCGGCTCTCAGCGCCAGATCGGCGGCACTGGGCGCGAAGTCAGGCCGGGTGCCTGTCGCTGAGCGCAACGCCGCTGTTGTGACAGGCTTGATCTGCGGCTGGCCACCCGCGGGTAGTGCGCCTGCAACCCGCGCCGCGATGAGTTCGGCTGCGGCGGATGGTCCTTACCGGTGCGCGCGGTGTATCCGGGCAGCCGGCCCGCAGACCGGTGCGCGTCGTTTTTGAAGGAGGAGGCCATGTCGCGGGTGCGGGTGCACAACTTCTCGGTGTCGCTGGACGGGTTCGGCACCGGCGAGGGGCAGAGCCTGGATGCCCCGTTCGGGCATGCGGGTACCCGGTTGCACGAGTG
>WNGG01009797.1_pt1 | contig 17983 bp, 16 predicted proteins | sample 5400661 | NCBI WGS metagenome assembly WNGG01 (sample SAMN13153372, study PRJNA577476) | soil metagenome | isolation source: 100 cm soil or saprolite under Garry oak tree replicate 1 | place: USA:California | collected 2016-06-15
ATGGCGTGCCGCACCCACGGCAATTGTTCGACGCGCTCGCGGATAGCCCGCAAATTGACTCTGAACACATTCGTGCCTGCTTCGAATCCGGCCTTGGCCAGCAGTTGGTTCTCGTCCATATGCTTGAGTCCGGACACGGAGAACTTCCTGACTCCGAAATGCGAGGCCGTGGTGAGATATAAGCTGACGGCATAACCCGCCCAGCCCGTCAGCAAGATCGCTGAAGTAAATACCGGGATCCGCGCAATCCGGAGGAGTCTGATCATATTGATGCCGTCCTCGAGAATCGCTGCGAGAGCGCATCGGAAAGTTTCGTGACATTCCCTGCGCCCATGACGACCACCGCGTCACCTTCCTTGGCATGAGCGATGATGTAGGACTCGATCATTTCGAAGTTCGGCGCGTATATCGCGCTCTTATGGCCGAAGCTTTTGATCTTTTCGATCAGGGCCGGCGTGGTTACGCCGGCGATCGGGTTTTCACCCGCAGGGTAGATGTCGAGAATCAAGACATCATCGGCCAGGTTGAAAGCGCGGGCGAACTCATCCGACAAATGGAAGGTGCGGGAATAACGATGGGGCTGGAATACTGCAAAGATTCTTCGGAAATTCGCAGCTTTCGCGGCTCCGAGCGTTGCTCGAATTTCGGTTGGGTGGTGAGCGTAATCATCGATGACAGTGATGCCGTGCTGCGACTTGATCTGAAATCGCCGGTCGACTCCCTGAAAGCTTTCAAGCGCGCCGGCGATGATGCCCGGCTCAACGCCCATGTCGCGGGCCGCTGCAAATGCGGCAGTCGCATTCAGCACATTGTGGACACCGGGAACATGGAGCCGAAACCGTTGTGATGCCACGCCGTTAAACAGCAAGGTGAAGGTGGAACCGAGGCCTTCGATATTCACGTCCGTGATGCGCACGTCGGAAGGCGCGGCTGTTCCGTAGGTAATGATCCGGCGTTTCACCTGCGGAATGAGCGACTGGACGGCCGCCTCGTCGAGATTGAGGATCGCTGCCCCATAGAAGGGGACCTTGTTGATGAAGGACAGGAAGGCCGCCTGAATATCTTCCAGGTCACGATAACGGTCGAGGTGATCGGCCTCAATGTTGGTCACCACCGCTATCGTCGGTGAAAGAAGAAGAAACGAGCGGTCGCTCTCATCAGCCTCGAGCACGATAAATTCGCCTTTCCCGAGGCGCGCGTTGCTGCCGATCGTATTCAGAATGCCGCCGACGACCACAGTCGGGTCGAGTCCCGCCCGATCGAGAATCGTGGCGATCATGGAAGTCGTCGTTGTCTTTCCATGAGTACCGGCAACCGTAATGCTGTATTTCAGACGCGCAAGCTCGGCCAGCATTTCAGCTCTCGCAATGACGGGTATCTTGCACCGTTCCGCTTCCTGGATTTCCGGATTGTCGGTCCGGACCGCCGACGAAGTCACAATCCCGACAAAATGCACATGCTTGATGCGTTTAAACATGATGCAAGCCTCACCCGGCGCTCCGCGCCGCCCTCTCCCAGAGGGAGAGGGAACGTTTGCTTACCGTCTCTTCTCAATCGCTCTTTCCACCAAATTCACGATGCGCTGTTCGGCATCGAGAATAGCCATCCGCCGCGCATTGCTTTCGATTTGTTTCAATCGCTCCGGATTCCCAATCAGCTCAAGAATCGCCGCGGCAAGGCGTTCTCCCTTGAGTTCGGAGTTGGGTATCAAGATCGCTGCATTCTCTTCCGCCATGGAGCGCGCATTTTTCATCTGGTGATCGTCTGTAGCGAAAGGAAACGGAATCAAAATCGCGGCACGTCCAGCGGCTTTGATCTCGGCCACGGTTGTGGCGCCCGACCGTGAAACGATCAGGTCCGCAGCGGCATATTGTTCGTGAAAATTATTGAAAAAGGTGCGGACGTCGGCCTGAAAGCCCTTCACAGCATAGGCGTTTTTAACTTCATCCAACTGCCGCTCACCGGTCTGATGTACAAACCGCAATTGATTCTTCCAATCGAAAAGACCTCGAAGCGCGTCCATAACTGCGCGGTTGATCGACTGCGCGCCCTGGCTTCCTCCAAAGATGAGGACGGTATAAGGAGCCACGTGAGGCTTCGGCGGAATGGATTTGAATTCCGGGCGAACAGGATTGCCGGTGACGACCCCACGGTCGCCGAAATACGATTGCGTGCGCGTATCGGTGACGGCAGCAAAGTCGACCCATTTGCCGAGCGCGCGGTTGGCGAGTCCGGGAATCGCATTCTGTTCCATGATGATGCGAGGATACGCGCCAAGGATCGCCGCGCTGAGCAGCGGAAAAGATGCATACCCGCCAACACCGATCACTGCATCAGGCTTGTACTCCCGAAGAATCTGCCGGGCTTTGAAAACGGCGGCGACGATACGGCCCAGATTCCGAACCTGCCGCGCGGCGCCGACGCCCTTGATGCCTCCTACGGGCAATGTCTGCAAGTTGAATCCTTCCTTCGGGACGATCCTTGCTTCAATTCCCTGCTCGGCTCCTACAAACAATATCGAAGAGGCGGGATCGCGCCGCTCGATTTCTCGGGCCACGGCGATGCCAGGAAATAGGTGCCCTCCGGTCCCCCCACCCGCTATGATCACCTTCATGAGTCCCAAATCAGGACCAAATTAACTCGATTGTTGCGACACATTTAGCAGGATGCCCACAGCAACAAGCATCACGACAAAGGAAGTGCCTCCGTAACTCAAAAAAGGCAATGGGATCCCTTTGGTCGGTAACAGGCCCAGGACAACACTCATATTGATGAAGGCCTGGACGCATACCATCATCGTGATGCCCAATCCGAGATAAAAACCGAACAGGTCCGGCGCGCGCACCGATGCCCGGACACCACGCCAGAGAAACACCGCAAATAGCGCGAGCAGCATGCATGTTCCAATGAGGCCCAGCTCTTCGCCGACGACAGCGAAAATGAAATCGGTATGAGGCTGTGGCAAATAGAACAGCTTCTGTTTTCCCTCCATGAAGCCGAGCCCGGTGATGCCCCCGGAAGCGACCGACAGCAATGATTGGATCATCTGAAAGCCGCGGCCCAACGGCTCTTCCCACGGATTTAAAAAGGCCAGGATGCGCTCGCGGCGGTACCTGACTCGGAAAATCAGCAGATAAAAAACCGGCGCAGTGAAAATGATGGATCCTGCAATCCAGCGCAGATCGAGTCCGGCAACGAAGAGTAAGACTCCGCTGATCGCAAGTAGCGCAACGGCTGTACCCAAATCGGGCTGCAGCAGAATCAGCCCGGTCAGCAGCGCCACAATAATTGCAATCGGAACCAGCGTGAACGGTAGATCGTTCAACTTGCCTTTTCGCTTTTCCAAAAAGTACGCGAGGAAAAATATGAGGGCGAGTTTCGCCATCTCGGACGGCTGCATCGAGAAACCGGAGAACTGTATCCAGCGGTGAGTCTTCGCCGATGCGGCCAGGAAAAAGACGACGACAAGCATCGCAACGACAATCGCCAGCGTGGAAAAAACGATCACCGGATGGCGATATGTGTGATAGTCCACCTTCATCACGATAAACATGATCGCCAGCCCGAACGTTCCCGAAATGATCTGCTTGAATGAGAAATAGTTCGGATCTCCGAATCTTTCCTTCGCCATGATAGCGGAGGAACTGAATACCATCGCGATTCCAAATCCGACCAGAACCAGAGTTACGAGGAATAGTATCCGATCGGGTTTTAGTGTTTTCGCCACGTTATCTCAATTTCAGTGTTGACAAACTGAATAACGACAGGATGAGCGACGCGATCCAAAAGCGAATAATGACTTTCGATTCGCTCCAGCCCTGCAGTTCGAAATGGTGATGCAACGGAGCCATCTTAAAAACGCGCTTACCCCGAAGCTTGAACGAAGCGACCTGGATAATTACCGACAATCCTTCGGCCACGAAAACACCACCGATGAAGATCAGAAGAAGTTCCTGCTTGATAATGACGGCCACTGTGCCGATGGCGCCACCCAGCGCGAGCGATCCCACATCGCCCATGAACACTTCAGCGGGATGCGCGTTGTACCAAAGGAAACCGAGGCTTGCTCCAACCATCGATCCGCAGAAGATCGTCAACTCGCCGGCCTGCCGGATGTACTGGAGGTCGAGGTAGTCTGAAAGGATCGCATTGCTGGTGACGTAGGTCAGCGCGGTTAGGGCCGCCGAAGCGATCAGCGTGCAGCCGATGGCCAAGCCATCCAGGCCATCGGTCAAGTTGACCGTGTTGGAACACCCAACGATCACCATCCAGATGACAAATAGAAACGGCAGATAACCAAAAAACCAAAACGGACTTGTGAATAGGCTGTCGACGAGGAGATCGGGGGCGAAGGTTTTGAAGAAGGGAACCGTCAGCTTCGTCTCGTACTGATGAGTATTCGTCAGGTACAGAAGGTAGATTCCGATGCAGATACTGAACAGCGTCTGGAGCCCAATCTTTTCACGCGGCGTGAGACCGAGTGACCGGCGGCGGACGATCTTGATGTAATCATCGGCAAAACCGATGGCGCCGAAGGCGAGCGTTGCGACAACAGCAAGCCAGACATATCGCGTCCGAAGGTTTGCCCACAACAATGTCGGGACGATGATCGAGACAACGATCAGAACTCCGCCCATCGTCGGCGTGCCCGCCTTCTTCTGGTGAGATTTTGGGCCCTCTTCACGAATCTGCTGGCCAATCTGAAATTCCCGCAATCTCGTAATCAACCAAGGACCCAGCAGCAGGCTGATCAACAGTGCCGTCAAACTGGCATACGCTGTCCGGAACGTAATGTACTGAAAAACGTTCAAGACTCTGAGCGGCGCCCAGAGGTTGTTCAACGGATATAAGAATTCGTAAAGAATGTGGTAGAGCATTAAATCAATTTAGGGTTCCATGCTGGCGAAAGCGGCTCGAAGGGTGTTGAGAGTCTGCTCGAGTTTCACTCCCCGCGACGCCTTGATCAAAACCACATCACCTTCTTTTACAGTGCGCGCCAGTAGATCGCCTGCTTGAAGAGCATCGCCGACGAATTTCAATCGAGAACGGTCCATTCCGCTGTCCAGCGCACCTTCCAAAATTTCTTTGGCCTGGCCTTGCACACCAATGATCATTTCCAATCCTGCCCGAGCCGCTTCATGGCCGCAATTTCGATGAAGTTCCGGTCCTTCCGGTCCAAGCTCCAACATTTCGCCTGCCACCAAGATCTTACGCTGGTATCCCTGAAGCCTACCGAGGAAGCGAATCATTTCGGAGAGAGCGCGAGGATTCGAATTGTAAGAGTCATCGATCGCCACAAATCCTTCGCGAAACTTGACGACCTCACCGCGCATTTTTTCGGGCTTAATCTGGCTAATGGCTTCCCGAATTTGTTCCCAAGGGACTTCGTGTGTAGCGCCCACGGCGATGGCGGCGATCGCATTGGCGACATTGTGCTGGCCGAGCAAAGGCAAAACGAAATGTGCATCGCCCTGGCCATGATGCACGGTGAAAGCGGTTCCTTCGATACCCAGATCCTGTATTTGTTGGACTTTGAATCGAGCGACGGACTTCACGCCGTAGGTAATAACTTTCCCGGCGAAGTTGCGCGCCATCGCGCGGACGCGCGGATCGTCGTTGTTCAGGTAGGCAACCTTGGGTTCATGCAGGCCCTCGATGAGCTCGGCCTTGGCCTCCGCGATCTCGTCGATGGACTTGAAAAATTCCAGATGCACGGGATTGACATTCGTCACAACGCCTTCGTTGGGCTCAGCAATCAAAGCCAGCCTGCGGATCTCGCCTTTGGCGGACATGCCCATTTCCAGAACGCCAATGTTCTGGTAGCGCTCCGCGCGCAGAAGGCAGAGCGGCATCCCGAATTCATTGTTCAGATTGCCTGCGGAACGCAAAACCGTGAACTTTTTCCCTAAAACCGCCGCAGTCATCTCCTTAGTTGTCGTTTTGCCGGCGCTCCCGGTTACGCCGATGATTGTCATTCCCAAGCGCCGCCGAACCGTGAGAGCAAGAGTTTGAAGGGCTTCGAGTGTAGAGGTGACTCGAATGATGGAACCCTCACCCTGCCCTCTCCCAGAGGGAGAGGGTGAAGCCGCCGCAGGCGGGCCGGGTGAGGGTCTCAGGTCTTCCTCAACGACCGCGGCCGCCGCTCCCTTTTGAAGGGCCTGCGCGACGAACTCATGTCCGTCAAAGCGGGGGCCCTTTATCGCAAAAAACAATTCCCCAGCATTGATCGTTCTGGAATCGATCGAGTAGCCTCGAACGTTGACATGGCCCGGTCCTTCGAGAACCCCGTCGACAGCCTGGCTAATTTCTTCCAACGATAAGTTCATGGAGCAATTCGCGTGCTACCACGCGATCATCAAATGCATATGACGTAGCACCGATCGTTTGATAAGTCTCATGGCCCTTTCCCGCGATCACGACGGTGTCGCCTTCCTTCGCTTCCAGCAATGCTCGGCGGATGGCTTCGCGCCTATCCACAATAACGCTGTGCCGGGCATCGCGCATTCCATGTTCGATTTCACGGATAATTTCTATGGGATCTTCGCCGCGCGGATTATCAGAGGTCAGGATCGCATAATCGCTCTCGAGCGCCGCCACCTTTCCCATCGCTGGACGCTTCGTACGATCGCGCTCGCCACCGCAGCCAAAAACCAGGATCAATCTTCTGGGGGTGATTTCGCGGGCGGACCGTAGAAGTTTTTCCAGAGCGTCGTCCGTATGGGCATAATCAACGATAACACGGAAGGGTTGCCCTTCACTGACGGGCTCGAACCGCCCCGAAACGCTACCAAGCCGCTCGATACCACTGGCGATGGCCTCGAGCCGTAGACCAAGAGCGATGCCGACCGAGATGGCTGCGCCGATATTCAACAGGTTCGGCTTGCCCATCAAAGACGTGCGCACCTCCAGCTCGCCCAGCGGCGTCTTATAGAAGGCCTCGGTATTTTTCCACCCAAATTGATGGCGCACAGGACAGACATCAGCTGCAGCTTGCATTCCATAGGTCAGCACGCGCGAGGGGTCAATCGACCGTAGATCCTCGTATCGGGGATCGTCGCTGTTCAAGACCATGATTCTCGGCCGTACTCCATTTAACCCTTCAAACAACTGTCTCTTCGTCCGAAAATACGAATCCATGTCGCCATGAAAATCTAGATGGTCACGGCTGAGGTTCGTGAACACCGCAATCTCGAACTGCAGTGCCTGGACGCGTTTCATGGCGATTGCGTGAGACGAGACTTCCATTACGGCGTATTTCCATCCCGCATCGACCACTTGTCTGAAGAGTTTTTCCAGTTCGGGCGACTCCGCTGTTGTCCGTTCCGCTGGGAAAGCGAATCCTGCGCCCCGATATTCGATCGTGCCAAATGCGGCGGCGGGCATATTCGCTGCTTTCAAAATGGACTCGACCAAATACGTTGTCGTCGTCTTTCCATTGGTGCCCGTGATTCCAATGAGGTGCAGTTGGGCGGTCGGATGACCGTAGAAGTTACCGGCCATTCGAGCAAGCGCAAGGCGCTCGTCGCCGACTTCAATCCAAGGCACAGAAACTGGAGGCGTAGCGGGTAAAGCCGACACAATGGCGGCAGCTCCCTTCTCGATCGCGTTCGGGACGAACCGGTTTCCATCCATGCGAGTTCCACGGATGGCAAAGAAGGCGTCGCCGGGGCGCACCCGGCGTGAATCATAGGCGAGACCGAGAATCTCGACGCCCAGATCACCAGCCGCGGCGCGTAGGCTGCAACCTTTCAGCAGCTCCTCAAGCTTCATTTTCTAAATGCTACCGCTGCGACATGCGAGTTGAAAACCGTACTTGTACGCGTGCGCCCGCGCGCACGCTGGTACCGGGCGGAGGCATCTGCTCGATCGCGGCCCCCGAGCCGGTGGATTGCAATCGCAAACCCGCTTTCAAACACTCTTCAGTGACCTGCCGGAGAGACTTTCCGTGAAAATCGGGAATGGTAACCTCGCCGAAGTCACTGGATTCGGAACCATACACCCGATCTATGACCCTGGCGGAGACGGGCTGCTTTGCCCACAAAGTCCGGAATCGACCCCCTCCGCTCGCTTCGCTCGCGGTCTCGCCCTCACGAGAGGGAGAATAAGTCGCGCGCTTGATAAAGCTTCTGGATTTTACGGGCAAAGCCTCCTTCACCGTGTACTGCGGCGCATAGGTAGGAACATCGGGCGGGACGGACATGTATCGCAAGATCGGCTCGGCTACTTTCTTGAATAGAGGCGCCGCGACCTCCCCGCCCATGTGTTGCCCAACCGGTTCGTCGATAACAACAATGATCGCGACCACGGGATTCGAAGCTGGAGCGAATCCTGTAAAAGAGGCGACGAACTTGGTTTTGGAATAGTGACCGGTTTCATCGATTTTTTGGGCCGTGCCGGTTTTTCCCGCAGCGGTGTAGCCATCGAGCTTTCCTGCCGTCGCTGTGCCATGCGTAACCACGACTTCCAGCATGTCTTGCAGTTTCGCCGCGGTATCGGCAGAAATGACGCGCTCACCATGGGGTATCGTCTCACTAAGAATCCCGTTTTGCGGGTGCTCGACTCTCTTGACGATATACGGTTCGTAGAGAATCCCGCCGCTGGCTATGATGGACACCATTCGAATAATCTGAAGCGGCGTCACGCCGATCTCTTGGCCCATCGCTATCGATCCGATTGAACTCTTTGTCCAGTGCGACGCGGGTTTCGTCAGCCCTCGTTCCTCACCGGGCAAATCGATATTCGTGGGTTTTCCAAAACCCATGCGGTCGATGTAACTTGCAAATCGTTCGTCGCCAAGTCGCAACCCAAGCTTAATGGCGCCGACATCCGACGACTTCTCCATGATCTGTTTGACCGTCAGAAGGCCGAATGGCTTGTGGTCGTGAATCGTCCGGCCAAATACGACAATAGAACCCATCTGGCAATCGATGACGTCTGTGGAAGTTGCCACACCTTCTTCAATAGCCGATGTCACGGTTACAATCTTGAATGTCGAACCCGGCTCGTAGGTCTGACTGACGGCACGATTACTCCAGGTTTGGGAGGAGTAGCGCGCGTACTCATTCGGATTGAAGGTAGGATAATTCGCCATCCCGAGGATCTCGCCCGTGGAAGGAGACATCGCGATGACCGAGATTCCTTTTGGCCGCGTCTTGACTGCGGCAGCCATAACCTCTTTTTCGAGAATGTACTGAATATTTTCGTCGATTGTCGTGACGAGATTCGCTCCGGGCGCCGGCGGCTGTTCGAGGCTGTTGAAACTTCGGCCGCGGGCATCAGTCACAATAACCGCCCGGCCGGTCTCACCGCGAACGCTTCGGTTGTACCGGTATTCCAGTCCCCCCATACCTTCTTCATCAATATTCACATAGCCTAGAACATGGGCCGCCATCTCCCGCTTCGGATAGAAGCGGTGGTGTTCCTTTTGGAAATAAATGCCCGGAAGTTTCGTTCTCGCGAGCGCCGCGGATTCTGTCACACTCACCTTCCGCTTGATCCAAACGAAAGATCGCTGCATCTGAAGTTTTCGGGAAAGCTCATCTCGAGGGATGCCAAGCCGGGTCGAAAGAATTCCGGCGGCTCGAACCGGATCATCGATCTCATCGGGAACCGCAAAGACAGAATCAACTTTGACGCTGACTGCCAGTTCGTTCTTGTTGCGGTCGTAGATGATGCCTCGCGGCGGGGTCACCTCAAACGTGCGCTGCTGCTGACGCTCGGCGCGCTGCCTGTAATCGGCGGAATGAACGACATGAAGAAAATAGAGCCGCGTTCCGATCGCCGCTGCCCACACTGCCATAACACCAATCAAAATGTAAACTCGGGTTGTCGGATATTTCATCATCGCATCTTTAATATGGTCATCTGTTCAGTTCGAGGGCAGCCGGCTGTGGCCGTCGAGCGGGCGGCTGCCGTTGCGGCGACGGAATGGTCAATGGCGCATCCGTATTGAACGTGACGAGTTGGCCGGGAGCCGGAACGACCATCCCGAGCTGTTTCCGCGCAATGGAATCAATTCGCTGCGGATTGCTCAGCGATGCGCGTTCCAACCGAAGCCGGCGTCCGGTCTCAGCCAACTGCTCCTTCTTCTTTTGGGCTTCCTCGATGCGATAGCCGTATTGGATCCACTGGTAGTGCTGCCAGCCGTAAGCAAACAGGCCGAACAAAAAAATCGCAGCCAATGCCGTCACGACGATGTAATCACGATGGCTTTTCGCGTCGATCTGGCGGATCACGCTGTTGTTGACGATCCGTTTTTCGAGGTGGATTTCAATGGCCATCAGCTTCTTTCCCACGCGCGCAATTTCGCGCTTCGAGAGCGAGGATTACGCTGCAGTTCTTTTTCGTTCGCGGCGACAACCTTCCTGGTTAGAACCGATCCCGCCACAGCTGGCGCGCGAAACTTTTGTTTGACGATTCGGTCTTCGAGGGAGTGAAACGTGATCACAACGATTCGCCCGCGCGATCCCGCGATGGCCATCGACGAATCCAGAAAAATTTCGAGATTCTTCAATTCGTCGTTCACAAAAATGCGCAAAGCTTGAAACGTCCGAGTGGCTGGATGAATTCGGCCGTAACGAGGGCGGCCCGTCACACGCTCAATCGCCCGCACAAGGTCTGCCGTCGATTGGAGCGGGCGCCCTCGCACGATCGATCGCGCGATCGCGCGCGACCGGCGTTCTTCGCCGTAATGGAAGAGAATGCCGGCAATGTCTTTTTCCGAGAACGTGTTCAGTACCTCAGCAGCCGTAAGCGGCTGCGTGCGATCCATCCGCATATCGAGCGGTCCCTCACGCATGAATGAGAACCCCCGGGAGGGATCGTCCACCATCATCGAGGAAATTCCGATATCGGCCAACACGCCATCGCATCCCGAAAATCCATGCGCGGCCGCAACCTGCGCGACTTCCCTGAAGTTCGCGTGCACGAATACCACGCGCGGGCCGAACACGGCCAATTCTTGGCCTGCTTGCGTCAACGCCGATTCGTCTTGATCGATGGCCAGCAATTTCCCATCGGGCGCCGTAAGCTCCAGAATGACGCGGCTGTGCCCGCCAGCTCCGACCGTGGCATCGATAAAAAAGCCGCCAGGCCTCGGATTCAAGAACTGAATGACCTGTTCGGCTAAAACTGGCGTGTGTCGAAACATGAAGATCCAACTTCATCAGATTCCCAATTTGCTTAGAGTTTCCTGGTCTTCCTCGCTGAATTCGTGTTCCTTGATCCGGCTGAGGAACCGTTTATGATTCCAAACATCCAAATGATCCAAATAACCGAGGACAGCGACTTCTCCCACCATCTGGGCTGATTCCCGTAATAACGGCGGAATCAGAACCCGCCCTGACTTATCAGCAGTAGTTAACTGACCGTAATAATTCGTTCGATCAAGTAACTTTTTCTTCGTTGGGTTCATGGAAGGTAGCTTGGCGAGTCGTTCTTCAATTTCTTGCCAGACTGGGAGGGGATAAATCAGCACGGATTCACCCGAGAGAGACGTGATGTAGAAGTCGCTGCCCCAGGACTCGTCGATGTGCGCGCGGAAATTGGACGGAATCTTGAGCCGTCCCTTCTCGTCAATACTTTTGGCCACTTCAGACTACTCGGGGGCCTTGAGGCTGTCAAATGAAAAGTTTGCGAGTTTGCGCGGAAGGTTTTCGGCCGTCAGGTCACGCCAGCGGTTATGCTTAAGAGGGGCGTTACACAAAAATCGGGGTCTAAGCGTAGCGGCGGCCTGATGACCGCCGACAGTGGATTTGCAAGATGAAAGCGGGAATCATCGGGCTGCCTTCGGCAGGCAAGACCACCATATTCAATGTGCTCACGCGTGGGAAAGCCGCGGCGGGTCCTGCTGCGGGCCGGAAGCTGGAACCCAATGTCGGCGTCGTCAAAGTGCCGGATCCTCGGCTGAATTTTCTCTCTTCGAAATTCAATCCGAAAAAAACAACGTACGCGACCGTTGAGTTCGTCGACGTTCACGGACTCGTGGGGGCAAAAGGCCAAGATTTAGCGCTTGCTCCCGTGCGGACTGTTGAGGCGCTAGTACACGTCGTCCGTTGGTTTCAGGATGAATCCGTGCCGCACTCGGACGGAACCGTAGATCCGGAACGTGACAAGCGCAATCTCGATTACGAACTGATGCTGGCGGATATCGCATCCATCGAGAAGCGCATGGAACGGCTGGAAAAGGATCTGAAGAAAATCAAGAACGCCGCCTTGGAGAAGGAGCTCGCGTATTTGCAGCAGGCAAAGCAGTGGCTGGAATCGGAAAAGCCTCTTCGAGAAATGGAAGTCAGTGACGAGGAGAAGAAGCTCGTAAAAGGTTTCGCATTTCTTTCCGAGAAGCCGATGCTTTACGTCGACAATATTGGTGAAGATCAGCTCGATCGATTGAGGCGTCCGCATGGAGAGGTCCCGCTTCGTGCCGGCACGGCACAGACCACCATCTGTGGGAAACTCGAGGCGGAGATGGCCGAACTGCCCCCGGAAGAGTTGAGAAGTTTTCTGTCGGATTACGGTTTGTCGGAGTCTGGCGCGGAGCGATTGATTCAGACAACCTATCGGCTGCTCGGTCTCATCTCATTCTTCACCGTAGGCGAGGAAGAATGCCGGGCATGGACGATCATCCGGGGTATGAACGCGCAACAGGCTGCAGGCGTCATTCACACGGATCTGGCAGATCATTTCATTCGAGCCGAGGTTTGCCATTACGACGATTTCGTGAAGTACGGAACGATGCAAGCGCTCAAGGAAAAAGGATTACTTCGGCTGGAAGGCAAAGAATATCGCGTTAAAGACGGCGACATCATAACCGTTCGACACAGTGGATGAACGCTTTCGCTCAATCGTTACTGTTCGCGCTTGCCGCCGCATTTGCCAATATCCTTGGTGGTGTTATCGTATCGTCGGGAAATTGGGCGTACCGATCGCTGCGATACTTTGTCGCGTTGGGATCGGGGTTCATGCTGGGAACCGTTTTTCTGGAGATGCTCCCCGAAAGCTTGACGCTGACCAACTCTGCTCCCGTCCTGCTGCTGGTTGGGTATTTAATTGTTCATACCTTCGAACACACGTTCGCCTCCCATCTGCATTTCGGCGTAGAGACGCACCATGAAGAGGTCGTGAATCCCATCGTGGGAATCTCGGCGCTCATCGGCATGATCGTACATACGTTCTTCGACGGTGTGGCGATCGGCGCTGGATTTATGATATCGCCCCGTGTCGGCATTTTGATTTTCCTGGCGGTGCTGCTTCACAAGATACCCGACGGCTTTACAATCGCTTCCATCGTCATTACCTCGGGCCATTCAAAGGGAAAGGCGCTTGCAGGTGCGAGCGCTTTGGGCGGCTCCACGCTGGTGGGGGTCCTGGCAGTTCATTTACTCGGGGGCAGTGTCTTGCTCACTTATGCGCTTCCCATTTCGGCGGGTTCGACGCTCTACGTCGCCGCGACAGATCTCATACCTGAGGTCAATCGGGAAAAAGGGGTGAAGATGGCGATCGTCGTGTTTGCCGGGATGGGTCTCTTTTTAATGGCAAGGGCGATCGCCCGGATGTGATTCAGATTTCAGGCTCTTCAGCCTCCTCAGGTTTCAGCATACCGGCCAGGACGGGCCGCGGAGACGCAGTTTCCTTTTCGGCCTCTTCCTGACACTGGATGCACAATGTCGCCCAAGGCACGGCCATGAGACGTTTTTCGTTAATATCTTCCCCGCAGCGGATGCACTCACCATACTCGCCGCGGTCCATGCGCCTCAGGGCTTCTTGTATGGCCTTCAGCCTCTGAAAATCGCTTTCATGGAGGTTATATAAGAGTTCTTTGTTATGACTGATTGTGGCGAGATCGCCTTCATCTTCGGTATTTTCAAGCTTGATTTCTTCCTCCGCCAATCTGTTCCGATTGATTGAGCGAATCAGCTTTTGATATTCCTCCAGCAGCCGCTGACGGAATTTCTGAGTCTTCTTGCCGTCCATTTATCGTAGTCCTCTCTGTTCCTCCAAAACCATCTCTTTGATTCTGCTTTGACGGGTCCGGAGTATATGCTTCTCTACCACCGCCAGCGTCCAATCTGGCCGATCCCAGAAAAGGCATTCCATCCTACAGCAATTTTGATTCCAAAGTCACTCAAATTTATTGGATTCCTCCTCCATCCATATGGATTTGCCTTTTCTTTTTGGTGGCTGGGGCCAATTCATAATTTAAGGCCCCCGATCGTAAGCGCTAAAATACGCGCACAGAACACTTGCGCTCGGTAAAAATTGCCCTGGGCAGGCGAATTCCGTCGGAATCTTTTCCCTCGCATTAATCCGTGGAAGTCGGTCAAGCCTAAGGGCAAACTGGATACGCTGGCCGTGATCCTCGCAGGAGGGCAAGGGGAACGGCTTTATCCTTTAACCAAGCACCGGGCCAAGCCGGCGGTACCGTTTGGAGGGATTTATCGAATAATCGACTTTGCGCTGTCGAACTGCATCAATTCTCAGTTGAAGAGAATCTGCGTCCTTACACAATATAAATCCGATTCGCTGGATCGGCACATCCGGCTGGGGTGGAATGTCTTCTCCTATGATCGTGGCGAATTCATTTTCACCATTCCTCCTCAGTTGCGCGCGTCGGAAAAGTGGTACCAGGGCACAGCCGACGCGGTGTATCAGAACATCTACACGATCGAGCGGGAAAATCCCGAATACGTGTTGATCCTCTGTGGGGATCACATCTACAAGATGGACTACAGTGATCTCTTGGACTTCCATGTCGCCTCAGGAGCCGATGTCACCGTGTCGACGATCGAATTCCCGCGCGAAGCAGCTTGCCATTTAGGTGTTCTGGAGATTGATCGCAATCAGCGCATCGTAGGCTTCGAAGAAAAACCGAAGAATCCCAAGCCGATGCCTTCGAATACGCAGCTAGTTCTAGCATCGATGGGGATTTACGTTTTCAGAACTCCTGTTCTGATCCAGTCGCTTCTGGACGATGCCGGCCGAGATACGAGCCACGACTTCGGCCGCAATATCATCCCGAACCTTATTGGGAACACAAACGTCTACGCGTTCAACTTCAAGGACATGAACCAAAAGGATGCCAAATACTGGCGAGATGTTGGCACTCTGGATGCCTACTTTGACGCGAATATGGACCTGATCTCCATCGACCCTCAATTCAATCTGTACGACAAAGAATGGCCCATCCGTACTTACGTCCGCTGTTATCCACCCGCGAAAACGATTTGGGCATTAGAATACGAGGGCCGCGTGGGTTCGGCGATTAACTCCATCATTTCACAAGGATCGATTGTCAGCGGCGGCCGCGTGAGGAATTCGATCCTTTCGCCGGAAGTTCGAATCAACAGTTATTCGCAGGTCGACGAATGCATTTTAATGAATGGAGTCGATGTCGGACGTCACGCCAAGTTGCGTCGCGTCATCGTTGATAAATATGTGCGAATTCCGCCCGGGATTGAAATCGGCTACAACCCTGGAGAAGACCGGCGTCGGTTCACGGTGACGGAATCCGGAGTTGTGGTGATTCCACGGAACGCTTGCTTCTGGGATTAGAATGATGCCAGGAGAATTCAATGGCTGACACGGACATCACGGTATCTCCGAACGGGCCGCTTCGGATTTCAGGTAACTTCGTCATCAAGGATCCCCAGGGAAAAGATTTCGACCTGGCAGGCCGCACTGCAATTTCACTGTGCCGATGCGGGCATTCGGAAAATAAACCTTTTTGTGACGGATCTCATGGCCGGAGGGGATTTCAATCTGTTGTAGAAGCCCGCGCGCTTCCGCCGCCGGCACCGAAACTTTAAGAATATGGTCAGGCGTGCGCGTGGGCCGAAACCATGCACCGTTTTTCCATGATGTGATACTCGAACTCTTCGCGGTATTTGTTGATCATTGCCTCGACAGGCATCGCGCACGCATCGCTCAAGACACAGATCGTCACGCCTTTCATGTTCGAGCACATGTCGAGGATCATGCGCAAGTCTTCCGGTTTTCCGTGGCCGTATTCGATGCGATGGAGCACCTGTTCCATCCACCACGTCCCCTCGCGGCACTGCGTGCACTGGCCGCAGGATTCTTCGGCATAGAAACGAGCCGTCCGCAACGCAAGCCGCACCATGCACGCCGTTTCGTCGATCACGATAACCCCGCAAGAACCGAGCAGCGTTCCCTTTGCGGCGAGCGAGTCGAAGTCCATACGCACATCGCATTCTTCGGGACGAAGAATCGGGACCGAGGAACCGCCCGGAATGATGCCTTTCAATTTGTTCCCGTTGCGGACACCGCCACAAACGTCATTGATCAATTCCATTAATGGAATCCCAAGTTCGCGTTCAACCACTGCGGGCTTATTCACCTGTCCGCTGACGCAGTAGAGTTTTGGCCCGGTATTCTTTTCGTTCGATCCGATACTTTTAAACCATTCGACGCCGCGATTGAAAATATGCGGGAGATTGGCGAGCGTCTCGACATTATTGACCACAGTCGGGCAGCCGTAGAGTCCCTGGACGGCCGGAAACGGCGGCTTTTGACGCGGGTGCCCTCGTTTACCTTCCACCGATTCGATCAGACCTGTTTCCTCGCCGCAAATGTAGGCTCCGGCGCCGGAGTGGAGGATGATCTCGAGGTCATAAGCGGATCCGAAGATTTTCCTGCCGAGGAATCCTCGCCGGTGTGCTTCTTGCAAAGCCTTGTCCAGAATACGATAGCCAAGCGAGAACTCGCCGCGTATATAGATGAAAGCCAGGTGGCAATCGACGGCGTAAGCAGCAATGATGATGCCTTCGATGAGCTGGTGCGGATCGCGTTCGATGATCACACGATCCTTGCACGTTCCGGGCTCGCTCTCGTCGGCATTGCAACAGAGGTAAACCGGCTTGCCGGTGTCTTTCGGGACGAAGCTCCACTTCAGACCGGTCGGAAATCCCGCGCCGCCCCGGCCGCGTAATCCAGTTGCTTTCGTGGTCTCGATAACGTCTTTGGGCGTAATTTCTTTTACGACTTTTTCCGCAGTCTTATAGCCGCCCAACTCGATGTAGCGGTCAATCTCTTTCACGCGCGGATCGTGGATATTCTTCAACAGAACGAGTTCGTACGGCATACGAAACCATTCTAACGAATTTCTTCTAGTTGTTCTTCATGAGGGGGGACACGCCAGCTTCGGCCGAAGAGACCCCATCGAGAAGGATGCGAAAGGAGGGAAGTAATTCCTGGCGGCGCCGTTCGAGCTCATTGATCCGCTTCTTGCGGTCGCTGCGATTTGCGAGTTCTTTTGCTGTGATCACTTTGTAACCGCGATGCGATTGGCGGACCACCTGGAACTCACCACGACTCAAGTCCAGATAAATCCAATCACCGGTGCGGATCGAAGCCAGGCCGCCACCATCCAGCGCCTCGGGCACGATATGCGCAATCGAGATGCTTTCATTGTGATAAGAAACGCGCCCGTCGGTGACAAGAACCGATACGGCGGTGAGCGGGCGTGACGCGGGGTTACACAACAGCTGAAGTTCGGGCATGCCGGACGCATGCGGTCCGGCGCCCGCAACAATAACCATCACCCGAAGAAGATCGTGCGCGAGCAAATAGTCCCAGATTTTGGCTTTATTCCATTGGGATAGTTCATCGGCAGCGCCATTCTGCGACCGCCAATTGAAAGACCAGGTGTGGTACAAATCGTCCCGCGAAACTTTTCGCTTCAAACGTCTAAGGATCCCGTCTTCCGCGATCAAATCCTGTCGCAGATCCTTCTGACCGAGGTAATAAACAGCGAGATAGATTTTCCGGTCGAATTTCTCCACCGCACCGTTTCGATTTTGCGCGCCCAAGCGGGCGATCCCGCCCGCACAGGCGTTCCCGTGCATTCCGATCAAACCACATGAGCGCAAGAAAGGAGTCATTGTGGAATAGACAAAGTTGCCGTTGGCGGAACGCGCTTCCATGATGCGTTGCATCCACGACCCATCCAGGGTCGGCGCTCGGTCTT